>Ga0302140_10013318_pt1 | contig 10057 bp, 8 predicted proteins | sample I_Bog_E1_1_FD_202095 | JGI IMG/M metagenome (GOLD analysis project Ga0302140, IMG submission 202095) | Peat permafrost microbial communities from Stordalen Mire near Abisko, Sweden - I_Bog_E1_1 | ecosystem: Environmental > Terrestrial > Soil > Wetlands > Peat | place: Sweden: Abisko, Stordalen...
GGCGGAGTTGTGTCCAGTTTAGGGAAGGGTCTGGCGGCGGCTTCGATCGGCTGCCTGCTTGAAAGCCGCGGCCTGCGCGTAAACCTGATGAAGTTCGACCCCTACCTGAACGTGGATCCGGGAACCATGTCGCCCTTTCAGCATGGCGAGGTGTTCGTGACGGACGACGGCGCGGAGACCGATCTTGACCTGGGCCACTACGAGCGCTTTACCCACGCGCCGCTCTCTCGCGATAACAATCTGACCACCGGCCGCATTTACGAGCAGATCATTTTGAAGGAACGCCGCGGCGACTACCTGGGCAAGACGGTGCAGGTGATTCCGCATGTGACCAACGAGATCAAGAATGCGATGCGCAAGGTGTCGTCGAACGGCGCGGATGTGACGATTGTGGAGATCGGCGGCACGGTGGGCGACATCGAATCGCTGCCGTTTCTTGAGGCCATCCGCCAGATGCGGCAGGAACTGGGGCGCGAGAATACGGTCTTCGTTCACCTGACGCTGGTGCCGTGGATTGCCGCCGCGCAGGAGCTGAAGACAAAGCCCACGCAGCACTCGGTGAAGGAACTGCTGAGCATCGGAATTCAGGCCGACATTCTGCTCTGCCGCTCCGACCGCAACCTGAGCCACGAGATGAAACAGAAGATAGCGGCATTCTGCAACGTAGAGGAACGGGCCGTGGTGGGGGCCACCACTGTGCCCTCCATCTACGAAGTTCCGCTCCGGTTTGCCGATGAGGGACTCGATGCGCTGATCTTGAAATACCTGCACAAGGAGGCTCCGGAGGCGAACATCGCGGCCTGGAAAGACCTCGTGAACCGTTGCTACCATCCCAAGGACAATGTCGATATTGCCATTGTTGGTAAGTATGTTGAGTACGAGGATAGTTACAAGTCGCTCAAGGAAGCTTTGACCCACGGAGCGGTCTCGCAGAATTTGAAACTCAATGTTACCTGGATCGAGGCCGAAGGGCTGGAGTCAAAAACTCCCGACGACAAGAGATATGAGCAGCAGTTAGAGGGCTTCGATGGCATTCTGGTTCCAGGAGGCTTTGGCAAGCGCGGCATTGAAGGCATGCTAAACGCCATCCGTTATGCGCGCGACAAGCAGGTTCCTTACTTCGGCATTTGCCTGGGAATGCAGACTGCGTGCATCGAATTTGCGCGCAATGTGTGCGGGTTGAAGGACGCTAATTCAAGCGAGTTCGACCCAGCCAGCCAGCACCGCATTATCTACAAACTACGTGAGTTGCTGGGCGTGGAAGAGATGGGCGGCACCATGCGCCTGGGCGCGTGGACGTGCATTTTGCAAGAGGATTCGCTGGCGGCCAAGGCCTATGGCGGCGCGACGGAGATCAGCGAGCGCCACCGGCACCGCTATGAATTCAATCGCGAATATGAGGCGCTGCTCACCGGCGGAGGCTTGCGCATCAGCGGCACAACGCCTGATGCGACCTATGTGGAGATTGTCGAGATACCCGGCCATCCGTTCTTCCTGGGCTGCCAGTTCCATCCTGAGTTCAAGTCGAAGCCGCTGGAGCCGCATCCGCTCTTCCGCGAGTTTGTAACTGCGAGTTACAGGAGCCGGCAGGGACGGTTGGCAAATCCGCCCTGCGAGGCTTCGGTATTTACTAACGCTCTGGCATCCTGAGCAAGCGCAGCCGAGCCGAAGGATCTGCGGCTGCCTTGCGCTCGCGCGTTCGATTTGAGCGGTGTTCGGTCTCGAATTGACAAGGACTACCAGCCAGGCCCACGGAGTTTGCGACTTCATGCGGCGGAGAACGAACGCGATGCCTGACCTGTGGAACGTCCCCGAATCTTGTCGTTGCTTGCCCGCAGTAAATCTTGAAGGGCGGCTGTGGACGGCAAATGAATTGATTAAGCTCCTGCGAAATCCCGCTTCGAAAGCTCCTCCAGGCGACAGTAGAGAGGAATGGACGCGCTGGATCAAGGAGAATCTGTACAGCTTAATTGACCGGGGAGCGTACGGCATCTCGCCTGACATCGCCGACTCAGCCAAGGGCGAATATCTGACTCTCGATATAACAGTCGAGGAAAAGAATTGTCAGTGGCGAGTCGTCCTGGCTGTCGAAAGCGAACTCGATGATTCGAGGCATCGCGTGAAAGAGATATTGAAAGACTTCGAAAAGCTTCTTGCTGTCAAGAGTGCGTTCAAGTTGATGATCTTTTCGAGCCAAAAGAGAGGCCTCACAAATGAAGAGGTACGGCGTGGGCTTCAAAATAGCCTCGATGGATACAGTCACCATATCTGCGGTGAGACCTACATATTCATCGACTACAACGAGAATAACGACGAGGGCGTAAACGGAAGCTTCATTGCCCACGTCTGGCAGCCCGAGTCAAATGGACCGCAAAAGCCGGCCAAATTTTTCTTGGCTAACGCAGCAGCACCGCCCCCTTCGCCTTCCCCGCCAGGGCACGGTCAAACGTGACCAGCGGCATTCCGGCGGTTACCGCAAACGCGGAGAGATATCCATCGGCCCATTGCTTGGTCGAGACCTCGTCCCGTTTTGTGTGTTGCCTGAAGAGCAGGTCGATGCCTTGTGGCTCGTCGATGAATCGCGCTCTCGTTGTTTGCAGAAATCCATCGTAGACGTTCCAGGCATTCGACTGCGTGAGCACATCCCTCCGCATCGCACTTTCGTTCGTGAGCAGACGAAGAAGACCGAGTTGGGTAAAGCGGCAGAAGGTCAGCACCGCATCGCCGCTCAGTTTCTCGTCCCACTCCATGGCTACCCGATGATGCAGGTGAATCTCGTGCGCCAGCGCCAACCAGACATTTACATCAGGGAAAAGGAATGTACTCGTAGACACCTTCCTCGCCCAGCTTCAGTGACCCTGGGTTCTGCGAGCGGACCACAGGAAACCGAGCGCGTTCTTCCGGCTTCGCCGGCGAGCTTCCAATCTTGAGCCTCAAAGCAACGCCATCAAGAATGATTTCGCGCAAGGTCTTCCCCTCACGAGCGGCCCTTATCTTTATTTCGCGATAGAGATCATCGGGAATCTCGACGCTAGTTCGCATAGAAACATATTAGCATATTTATGCTTTTATGCCAATCTTTAGAGCAAGGCAGTCTCACACCTCGCTAGTTCAGACGGTTGTGCGGCGGGTTAGAATCGGCTTGGTGAGCAACTCGTTTGAAATCGGGCCGGTGCAGGTGGGTGGGGGACGGCTGTTCCTGATCGCGGGGCCGTGCGTCATTGAGTCCGAGGGACACGTGCGCCGCATGGCGGAGGCGATTCAGCGGATTACATCTGATCTGGGCATCCCCTTCATTTTCAAGGCGAGTTACGACAAGGCCAACCGCACCAGTGTGAAGAGCTTCCGCGGACCGGGACTCGTGGAGGGTACGCGGATTCTTGGGAGTCTCGCCAGGGACACGGGCCTGCCGGTGCTGACCGACGTACATGAGCCGGGGCATTGTGAAATTGCAGCGGAGGCGGCTGGCGTTCTGCAAATTCCTGCGTTCCTGTGCCGGCAGACGGACCTGTTGGTTGCTGCGGGAAAAACGGGGCGCGCGGTCAATATCAAGAAGGGCCAGTTTGTGGCGCCGTGGGATATGACGCACCCGGTGGAGAAGGTGCGGTCGACAGGGAATGAGCGCGTCTTCCTGACCGAGCGAGGGGCGAGCTTCGGCTACAACACTCTGGTGGTGGATTTCCGCTCGCTGCCGATTATGCGGCGTATGGCGCCGGTGGTGTTTGACGGGACGCACTCGGTGCAGCAGCCATCGGCGGCGGGCAGGGTGAGCGGCGGGCAGCCGGAGTTTATTCCGCTGCTGGCGCGGGCGGCGGTGGCGGCGGGGGTCGACGGGATATTTCTCGAGGTCCACGACGACCCGGCAAATGCAAAGTCGGATGGCGCGAATGCGCTGGATTTGAAGCTCCTGAAACCACTGCTAGAGAAGCTGCTGGCGATTTATGCAGCGGCTGTAGATTGAATTCAGATTCGCGGTTCCCGTCGTTGGCGGCAAGGTAGCCTGAGAAAGCATGAATCTCGATTTGAACGGCACGGTGGCACGGCGCTGGATTCGCATTGCCGGCTGGTCGATGGTTTTCGCCCTGTGCGCCCTCAAGTTCTGCTATCTCTCCGCTGACTTTCCCAACTATTCAATGTGGATGATCGATCAGGCGAAGTTCACCGACGAAGGCTGGTGGGCCAACGCCGCGGTCAGGCACTTGCTGACCGACCGTTGGTTTCTGGCGGGAGACTACAATCCCGCTATTGCTTTGCCGGTTTGGCCGCTGCTGCTCAGCGCTGTATTCCACTTCACCGGCGTGAGCGTTGTTGCTGCGCGTGCGCTGAATGTAGCCATCTCAATCGGCACTCTGGGCGTTTTGTTTGCTCTTGTTCGCCGGTACGCGGGTGCGGATTCCGAGACGCCCGCACTGGTAGCAGTTCTGCTCCTTGCCGCCAGCCCATTCGCCTTCGTCTTCAACCGTCTGGCGATCCTGGATACGCTGGTGGTGTTCGAATTCTGCCTGCTGTTGCTTGTGGCTTCGTTTGCTTCCTTGAAACGCTTTTGGCCGCTCGCGGCTCTGGCGATGCTGGTGACAAGCATCATGCTGACCAAGACAACCGCAGCAGTGTTGGTTCCCGCGGTTTTCTGGATCGCGTGGTCGGCGATGGGGCGGAGATTCGCCGGCATGGTGCGGGCGCTGCTTGCGGTCGTTGTGTTCCCTGCCCTGTTGGTCAAGGGCTACGCCGCGCTGGTGTCTGCGCTCGGCTACGGACCGGACTTCCAATATTTTTTCAACGTCAATACCCTATCCGAGATTGATTGGCGGAGAACCCTGGATACGCTTGCCGAATTGCTCAAGGACTGCTTCTTGATCGACCGCGTTCTCTATCCCGTGGGACTCGTGATTCTTGCGCTGACCCTGGCGTGGAAGAGGAAGTTATGGAGCAATCCGCTGTTTGCGGCGTCGTGGATCGCGCTCGCGGCGCAGGCAGCCTTTATCTTCAGCAGGCAGGACGATTTCGCGCCGCGATATTACATGGTGATGCTGGCTCCGCTGATCCTGGTCATAACTCTGACTTTCGGTGAACTTATAACTCATTCCAGAATGGCGGCTGCCGATTTATTGACTGCCATGGCCGTTTCCTTCGCTCTAAACATAGTGATGATAGGGCAATTTCTAACTCATCGCGATTACGAGTTTTACAATGCAGCGCGGTCTATCCGGAACATTATCCACAGTCACCCGGAACAGAAGGCTCTGATCCTCGGTGTGAGCGGGAACCAATTATCCCTGATGACTGGCGTTCCATCCATCAACGACGGGTACGGCACGGAAGATATGGTTCACAAAGTAACCCATTATCAGCCCGGCTGGTATGTGGCGTGGAACGACGTGGTCCTGAAGGACCAGGATTTCCTCGCTGGGTATGAGCTGGAAAAGATGGCGAGTTATCCGGTGTTCGATGACGACGGCAGGGTCGCGCTGACGCTGTACAGGATGAACCACAAATAGCGGAACTCCCGGCCGTCTCCGGCAAAAGAGCTTAGGTCAAGCCTTGCGATCGCTGCTCTTTTCGGATCAGTTCAGGCGTTTGAGTTCGAGATTCCTGCCGTCGCTCAGGCGCAGTACCAGCGCCTGGGCCGGACCACTTTCCGCGGGCTTGAAACTGCATTCATCGCTTGACGTTGCCGAGTAAAAGTCCACGGGACTTTCGGGCAGATATTCCTGGCTCGGCTCGTCGTTCTCGCGGATATAGACTCGCCCGTCCTCAACGGAGACCGTCAGCACGATGTCCGCGGAAAGAGCGTAACGGCCTGCCAGCCGGTTCAACTGATCCGCCGTCAGGGTGACGCGCTTGTGTTCTTTGAGCTTGGGGAGCGGGGGAAGCAGGTTGTAGGGTGTGTAGCCTTCCCAATCGAACGGGAACGAGGTAGGGCCCACGACTGAATCGATGAGCCGTTTGAAGATTCCTTCGCCGTTCGAGCTGTTGGTCATGATGAGGATGCCGCTGCCGTTTAAAAAGCAAAGCGCGAGATGCCTCCAGCCCTCATCGTGGCCCTCCTTGAAGAATGCCTTACCGTAGGGCGAGGAATAGAGACCCCACCCGATGCCGTAACCGAGGCGGATGCCGGCATTGGCTTCCGAGGTTTCGGTGTTCAGGGAGGGGAATTGATGCGCCGAATGGATGCCGATCTGCGGGCTGAACATCTTGCCTGTGGTCGCGGTGTTCAGGAATTCCTGGCGCATCACCGCGCTGAGAAAAGTGGCGTAGTCGTGCAGCGTGGTTTGCATGGATCCAGCGGCGTCCGGCTTGGAGCGGCGTTCAGCGCCCAGCGAGCGGCCATATTCGTCATATCCATTGGCAAAGTCGGATTCGAATCGCGGCTCCCAGATCATGCTTGTCCGGGTCATGTTGAGCGGAGAGTAGAGCTTCTCGTCCATCAGGGCGGTCAGGGATTTGCCGGTCACCGTCTCGACAACAAGCCCCGCAAGATCGATGCCCTCGCCGGAATAGGCGTAGCGCGTGCCGGGTTCGAAGTGGAATTTGAGCTTGTGGTCGTCTTCAAAGGCGCGCCAGTTGGCGAAGCCGCTAGTGTGGCTCAAAAGCATGCGGAGGGTGAGCTTCTTGTACCGGTCATCGCCCGCTAGGTCGGCGTAGCGGGGATATTCAGGAAGCGGTTTGGGCAGGTATTGGTATACGGGCTTGTCGAGGTTGAGGAGATTCTCCTGCGCCAGCCGCATGACGACCGTGGCGAAGGCGGCCTTGCTCAACGAGGCGGAGGTCATCACGGAATCCGCCGTGAGCGGCAGGCCCTTGTCCGTGTCGCGGAGGCCGTATGCATGGAGGTAGGCGATCTTGCCATCGTGGAAGACCGCGAGGCCTATACCGGTCACGCGGGCCGACTGCATCAGTTGGGTGACGGTCGAGTCAATCTGGGATGAGGCCAACAGGCTGCCGTCGGGGCGACGGACCGAGGCTTGCTGCGCGGCAGCGGATGCCAGCCCGAAGGCGAGGACGATCGCGAACGAGGAGCGCGATGAGAGCATTATTTCCCTCCGGGAAAGAGAGCAAAGGCTGCTTCCCTGCAGGCAGAGCATCGCCTCTACATTCTGAATCCGCAGAAAGGCGAGCGAGAGGATGCAGGGAGAGTGCCGAATCTACCTATGTGCTGGAGGATTCTACGAAGTCTCAGTCGCCTTGGTTCCCTTGCGCGGGTCTTTCACAACGATAGTCTCGGCGATGCGGTCGTGAGTGCAGCAGCGGTTGTGGTTGAAGAAATACTGTATGAATCCAAAGCCGCCTTCGAGGGCGGAGGCGCCGTAGCCTAATGCACGCTCGATCGATTGCCAGAAGGACAGACGCTCGTGAGTCAGCGAAAGGATGCGGATGCGAAGCAGGCGCTTTCCGGGAGTGAGTCCGTTAGTCTTCCAGACGATGAGGCCGAAGTAGAGCACCAGCCAGAGGGTCCAGGCCAGCTCCAGCGTCTTGTGCATGTCGAATTTCACTTGCACATTGGCGGACCGGTAGAGCTCTTCGTGGACGTGCAGGCGTTCCTGAATGAAGTACTGCAAGAACATGGTGGCGGGAATGTAGGTTGCAGCCACCAGGAAGGCGTCGATCGCAATGGCGAAGAAGCGTCTGCGGAAAGAGGCCAGCGGCGCGCCGGCAAGCGATTCGGCCCGCGCGGTTTCGTGAGGGTTGAAAAAGTGGACATTGCCCGCGGATTTCATCCACCTACTATAACCGCAAGGGTATTTGAAACGGGCTTGAAGCACCTGCGGCTGATAGCATTTCTCTATGTTTTCTAAATGTTTTCCCCACATTCTTCGCTCCGGATTTACGGCCGGAGTCGTACTGCTTTTGAGCTGGAATCTGAACCTGCCTTCGGCTGTTGCGCAGGAGGCGGCTGCGGCCAAGGCACAAGGCTCCGCTCCTGACCGCGCGCATATCGATGAAGTGCTGAAGGGCTTGAACCGGGGCCATTCCGTTGGGCAGGTGGCGGTGTCGCCGGATGGCAAGCGGCTGGCGTGGCTGCAATACGGCAAGGATGGCGCGGAGATTCGCGTGGCTCCACTGGATGAACTGGCCAAGAGCGAGCTTGTGACGGCGGCAGCCAAGCCGGACCAGCACTGCCACGAGGGGCAGATGGCGTGGGCGCCGGACGCGCAGGCGCTGGCGTTTTTCTCCGATTGCGCGCGGCCCGGCGAACAGGTCGACTTGTACGTTGCACGAATGGATGGCCACCCGGCGGAGCGGCTTTCCAAATTGAACGGTTATGTGGAGGAGCCGGCGTTTTCGCCGGATGGGCACAGCTTGGCCTTCCTTTATGTGGAAGGCGCGACCCGGTCGGCAGGCGCGCTGGCGGCCATGAAGCCGTGGTCGGGCGTGATTGGCGAGGGCGGGGTGGAGATTCAGAGGGTTGCCGTTGTCACTGTGCCTCTTAAAGGAAGCGGAGAAGACGCGGCGTCGGCGGGCAAGAGTCTGGCGTCACTGTTCAGTTTTGCCACGCCGGCCAATTTGCATGTGTATGAATTCGGCTGGCGTCCGGATTCCAGAGGACTGGCGTATGTGGCGGCGGACCCGCCGGGAGAGAACAACTGGTGGGTGGCAAAGCTCTATACGCAGGAGATTGGTGGCAAGCCAAATGCCATTCTTGCGCCTGCGGAGGTTTCCGGCGCGCTGCACGGGCTGCAGATCGCGGTGCCCCGGTGGTCGCCGGACGGGAAGGCGATAGCGTTCATCGGCGGGCTGATGAGCGACCAGGGCTCGACGGGCGGCGATGTCTGGATTGTCTCCACTGGTGGCGGTCAGCCGGTTAACCTGACGCCGCAGCGGGCGACGTCGGCAGCGTGGATCGAGTGGGCAGGCAATGAGAATATTTATGTGAGCGAACTGGCCCGCGGAAACTGCCAGCTTGTGCGCCTTCACCTGGAAGGCGACAAGAACAGCCAGGGCGTGACCACTATGATCGGCTCGTCTGTCTTCAGCATTCCCGGGGTGGTGGGCGATGGCCGCATGGAACTGAGTCTGTCGTCTACGGCGGACCGCTCGGCGTTCGTGTTTCATGCCAGCACGTTCGACCGACCGACCGAAGTGTACGAGGCCAAGCCGGGAACGGCGATGAGCGCGGGCCTTGAAGGCGTAGTCCAATTGACGCACATGAACGACGGCGTGGAGCCGGCCTGGGGCAAGAGCGTCTCGCTTGACTGGAAGAGCGACAACTTCAATGTGCAGGGCTGGCTGATGTTGCCCAAGGACTACGATCCGGCGAAGAGGTATCCGCTGATTGTGGAGGTGCATGGCGGGCCGGCTGCCGCGGTTGTCGCGCACTGGGGTGGCAGCGGTGGCTTGAGCGCGACGGCTTTCTCGGCGCTGGGCTACTTTGTGCTGCAGCCGAATCCACGCGGCAGCTACGGACAGGGCGAGGAGTTTACGCAGGCCAACCGCAAGGACTTCGGCTACGGCGACCTGCGCGACATTCTGGCCGGGGTGGATACCGTACTGGCGAAATACCCAGTGGACGCCGACCGAGTGGGCCTGACGGGGTGGAGCTACGGAGGATTCATGAGCATGTTTGCGGTGACCCAGACGCAGCGGTTCAAGGCCGCGGTGGCGGGGGCAGGCATCTCCGACTGGCTGAGCTACTACGGCGAGAACTCCATCGATCAGTGGATGACTCCATACTTTGGCGCGTCGGTGTACGACGATCCCGCAGTCTACGCCAAGGCTTCGGCCATCACGTACATCAAGCAGGCAAAGACGCCTACGCTGGTGGTGGTGGGCGATCGCGACGGAGAGTGTCCGGCGCCGCAGTCATTCGAGTTCTGGCACGCGCTCCGGGCTGAGCATGTGCCGACGCAACTGGTTGTCTATCCCGATGAAGGACACGCGTTTGCCGATCCTGCGCATCGGCGGGACGTGATGGTCCGGGCTGTTGAATGGTTTGGCCAGTACCTGGGAGCGGGGAACTGAATCCGCGCGCCATCCATTTCTGCTCGCTATCCCTTTCTGCTCCCCATCCGGGCGCATTGGCGTCTATGGGAGCAGGGTCACAAGAACACAGCAAGAGGAA
>Ga0302140_10013323_pt1 | contig 10054 bp, 6 predicted proteins | sample I_Bog_E1_1_FD_202095 | JGI IMG/M metagenome (GOLD analysis project Ga0302140, IMG submission 202095) | Peat permafrost microbial communities from Stordalen Mire near Abisko, Sweden - I_Bog_E1_1 | ecosystem: Environmental > Terrestrial > Soil > Wetlands > Peat | place: Sweden: Abisko, Stordalen...
ATCTGCCGATACCAAAGGCTTAGAATCGAATTCGCTCGAAGCGGGTCTATCATATAAGCAGGGAATTTCCGGATGCAGGCATGATGCCGCCGGACCTGTAACAGGGAGAAACAATGCCACAACTCATGAGAACGTCCAATCCTGCACTCAGCGATAACGCTTTCCGCGGTCGGCAGGACCGGGGTGCACAAGCCATTCCGTGGGGAACGCAAGGCCAGTACGCCGAGCGTTTTGGCGGCGGCGGCTTCGGCGAACTCACCGCCCGCATGACACTCAACGGAACCATCAACAAGACCGGCATCCTGCTCGTATGCGCAATCGCCACAGCTGGCTGGACCTGGCACCTGTTTGCCCAATCGCAGGATCCGGCAGATGTCGCCCCCTGGATGATGGGCGGTCTGATCGGTGGACTCATCTGCGCCCTGATCACTATCTTCAAAAAAGAGTGGTCGCCAGTCACCGCACCTGCCTACGCCCTCTTCGAAGGCCTCGCGCTCGGTGGTATCTCTGCGATCTACAACGTCCGATCTGCGGGCATTGCCATGCAGGCCGTCGGGCTAACCTTCGGCACCCTCTTCGCGCTGTTGCTTCTATACCGCACGGGCCTGATTAAAGTGACTCAAAAGTTCCGCCTCGGCATTTTTGCGGCCACCGGGGGCATCATGCTCCTTTACCTGGCTGAAATGGTGCTGGGCTTGTTCGGCATCCACCTCACCTCGATCAATGGCTCTGGAGCAATCGGCATCGGGTTCAGCCTGATCGTCGTCTGCATCGCCGCTCTGAATCTCGTACTCGACTTCGACTTCATCGAACGCGGCGTCCAGTACGGCGCACCCAAGTACATGGAGTGGTACGGAGCCTTTGGCATCATGGTCACGCTGGTGTGGCTCTATCTCGAAATGCTTCGCCTGCTAAGTAAACTACAGCGTCGCGGCTAATTTCACTCCCAATACCTCCAAAAACAAATTGGGTATGCCGCGATTCAAACGGCATACCCAATTTATTTAAGACACGTAAACTGCTCAGGACATTCCTTTTGGCGGCCACGCGATCTGCCCAGTGCCACGATAAGCCAGATTCGCAATATGCCCAGCTCGCGCCGCAGCCACGCCCGCTTCCACCGGCGCATTCGCTTCCTTCCTCGCCTTCACACATTCAAAGAAGTTCTGCATATGCTCAATTGTCCCATCCCGCTCACTGCGTATCGTCAGCGTGGGGTTCTTTCCCTGTGGATGTTCCTGATAGACGTCCATCCCACCGCGATTGATCTTGAGCGTCGCGTCCGTCCCACGGAACTCCAGTCCACCGTCGTCGATTGAGGACGCCATCATCCCTTCATACACAACATCAAATCCAGGATAACGAAGCGCGGCCTGCACCGTATCAGGACAATCCCATTCCTTGAAAATGTATTTATCGCCAAGCATCTGCGCCACACTGGGCTCATCTGCCTTCATCGCCCAATGCACCACGTCGATCCAATGCGTGAAAAGGTCGGTCATCGCGCCGCCCCCAAAGTCCCAGTACCAGCGCCAGCGGATGAACCTGTCCTCGCTGAACGGCTGCTCAGGAGCAGATCCGAGCCATGCCTTCCAATCAAGGCCCTCCGTATTAAAAGGCTTGGACACGGCCCCATGCTGATAATTCTGCCACCAGTAAGTCCTCACCTGCACCACGCGCCCAAGGTCGCCGTTTTGAATCATCTCCACTGCTTTCCGGAAGTGGGGCCAGCTCCGTTGCTGCATGCCGCACTGCAGGATCTGTTTGCCTGATCGGACCGCCCGGGTAAGCACGGCGCCTTCCTCGATCGTGTGCGTTACGGGCTTCTCGAGATACACATCTTTGCCTGCGGCCAGCGCATCTACGGCCATGCGTACGTGCCAGTGATCCGGAGCGGCAATCAGCACCGCATCAATATCTTTCTTATCGAGCACTTCACGATAATCCCGATGTGTCGTTGCAAGGCCATGCGAACGCTCTCGGACGGCATCCATGCGCGGCTTGTAAGCATCACAAACCGCAACAATCTGGTGCGAACCTGACTGGTCCGCACAGCCGAGCAGCGTTCCCATGCGCTGCCCTGCACCGATTACGCCTAGTCTCAATGTGTCATTGGCGCCAAACACCTTGGTTGAGGCAAGAGCGGTGAGTCCGCTCGCAAGCAAAAAACTTCGACGATCCGGCATATAAGACATAGCACTCCCAGTACTTGCTCTTTTCTGCCGATCATTATCCACGAAGAGGGTCGCTTCTTGTCACGAGGGCTCTGTTCGTCAGGGAACTCCTTTCTACATCTCCGCCCAGCGACGCAGCAGATTGTGGTAAACCCCGGTCAGACGAACGCCCGCCGCATTGCCTGGCGCTTCCTTCGCCAGCCCCTGGATCGCCGTATCCAGATCATAGAGAAGGGTACGATCGCCGTCACTGCGAATCATGCTTTGTATCCAGAAGAACGAAGCGACACGCGCACCTCGTGTCACCGGTGAAACTCTATGCAGGCTCGTCGCTGGATACAGAACCATGTGACCCGCGGGTAGCTTGACACTATGCACACCGTAGGTGTCCTCCACCAGCAATTCGCCACCGTCATACTCGTCTGGAGAAGAAAGGAACAGCGTCGCTGAGACGTCCGTACGAATGCGCTGCCCTGTCGTGGCCGTCGCACGAATTGCAGTGTCGACGTGCGTTCCAAAATGTCCACCACCAGCATAGCGATTGAACATTGGCGGAAACACCCGCAGCGGCAATGCGGCCGACATAAACAGCGGCGAACGCGCTAAAGCGGCCAGCACAATCTCACCCAGCTTTAAGGCCACTGGATGTCCCTCTGGCAACTGCACGTTTTCCTTGACGCTCTGCGCCTGGTACCCGGCCGTCACCTTGCCATCCACCCACTCCGCCGCATCCAGCGCGGCCCTGGCATGGACAAGTTCGTTCGCAGTCAACACATCGGGAATCGTAATCAACATCGCTCACTCCTTCATCTCAATTTGTTGATAACGAATGCAGATCGAGTTCCACTTCCCGGCTCAACCTGCATTCGTTTTGCTCCTAACCAATTAAAAGCGGAAGTTTACGCCAATCAACGCATTCGCACCTGCCCCTGGAACGAGGTGACTTGGATGCGGCAGATCGATGTAGTAACGGTTAAGCAGGTTGTTCACATTCGCCTGCAGCTCGATCTTCTCCGTCAACGGATGCTTCAACATCGCGTTGAATATCCAATAACCCGGCACCTGCTTCATTGCCACACTCGTCACGACGTATCCCGCTCCATTGGGATTTACCTCGTAACCGGTAGGGACATACGGCACCGTAGAACTCGCAGTCCGGCTACCGACATAGTTGCTGCCGAGTCCTCCGTTCAATCCCCATGGCAGTTTATGTGTCACGAACAGATTGAACGTCTGCTTCGGTACATTCGCCAGCGGATACCCAACTGCGGTTGGGAAGTATTGAGAAGCGAGAACCTTGCTGTCCAGATAAGCGTAGCCCGCAACCAGATCCATCCCTTCCGGCAAACGTCCGACTACGCTTAATTGGATACCCTTCACCAACTGATTGCCGGCTGCCACGATGTTGTTCGAATTTGTCGGATCAGTCTCATGCGCATTGTCCTTCTCCGTCCTGAACGCAGCACCTTCCATCATCAGCCGCTCATTGAGAAAACTCCACTTCGCGCCAACCTCGTACGTCTCGTTTTCTTCGGGTTTCACGTTTCCGTTCACCAGACCAACGCTCAGACTCAACGACTCCGCATCAGGATTGAAGCTCGTTCCATAATCAAAGTAAAAGCTCCCATGCGTAGATGGCCTGAATACCAGCGCCGCGCGATAACTCGGCTGTTCGTCCAGCCTACTGATCGGCGCTACCGCCGCAGTCACTGTTCCGCCTGCTGGAGCAGCCGGAGCTGCCAGGTTGTAATCCGTATCGAATCGATCCCATCGAACACCACCCGTAATCTCGAATAACTTAGTCAGCTTGATCGTGTCAACAAAGTACACTCCAACACTTTTCGACTTCGTGTGCACGATCGAAGTGATGTAGCCAGTTCCGCCAAAGGGCTGAGCTTCATTCGGATCAAGCAACGTTGTATCCGGCACGGTATTAGTCTTATTGATGGTGTAGCTGTATCGAATGGGATTGGAAATCTCCTGCCCTCCTTCGATACCTGTTACGAGATCGTGTCGCATCTTCCATGTATTGAAGTGTGAAACAACCTCTGTTTGATCCCACAGATCTCCTTCGACACTCTTTACCTGGATCTGATTCCGGTTGACCTGCGTGATGTCTGCCGCAGGAGTTTCCGGCGTATATGGACAAGTGATCGTCGTGTTGTAGGCCAGTGTTGGGAGTGCCGCCACTACACCACCGACAGGCACACTCAACGAAACGTTCGAGCAAATCTGCGGCTCCGTAATTTGCGCCTGTCGCGGGTAATTAGCCGCGCGTGCGATCGTATGCAGATTCAGATTGGGCGAGAATTCATGCTCTACTTTCAGCGTCAGAATATCGTCGCTTGTCTTCAAGTAGTTCTCATCACGAAAACCGAAATAGCTATGCCGATTTGCTGGCGCCTGCTTATTGAAGAACCAGGGCAGACCATAATCTGGTGTGTCATCTTCTGAGAGATGCACATAACCGAGAGTGGCGCGGGTTTTCGTATCCATGCCGATAGAAACGGATGGCGCGATACCAAAGCGCCGAATCTCCGCTGCATCTCGTCCTGCCACTCCGCCTTCCTGTGCCATCACATTCGCACGGAAGGCTGCACCCCCCCACTCATCTGAGATTGGAGAGTTTATGTCCGCAGTGATACGACGCGTCAGGTCCGTTCCGAATTGCGTGTCGACATGCACGAATTTGTCGACCTGCGGAATCTTGCTTTCCTGGTTGATCACACCGCCTGTCGATCCACGCCCAAATTGAATTCCTGCTGGACCTTCAAGCACCTCGACCTGCTCGTAGTTGAAAGAGTCGCGATAGTAGCTTCCAAAATCGCGAATGCCATCCAGAAAAATATCGTTGCGAGCTGTGAATCCACGAATTGTCAGATTATCCCCCTGCGCACCCGACTCTCCGGCAGCGAGACTGATGCCTGGTACATTCCGCAACGTATCACGCAGCGTGGAAACACCTTCATCGTGCATCACAAACTGCGGCACAACGTTGATGCTCTGCGGAGTATCCAACAATGGCTCGGTGAACTTGTCTATAGAAATTGAGTTCGAGACAGAGGCAGTTACAGAGACGGTATCTCTCGACTGCACCCCAACCACCATCGTAGTCGCATCCTCCGCGCGGAAGTTCAAACCAGTCCCATCAAGAAGCAGAAGAAGTGCTTCGTCCTCGCGATAAAGGCCTACAACTCCATGGGATGTAAATTCCGCAAGCGTGCCGCTTGGCAGCACTACCTTTACCGACAGGCCAGTTGCTTTCTCATACTCCTCGATTGCTGCATCAAGAGGCCCCGCTGCAATATCAAACCTCTTCAGCGGAAGCGTCGCCGCTCCGGCGGTGCCGTCAGGAGTGGTCTTCCATGCTGCGGCCATCGCAGGACGATTCGCTCCTAGCACCGCGTATGCAGCCAGTGCGCCTACGGCAACCCACCCGCGGGCACTACCAGCTATACAATTTCGCGTAAATATATTTCGTGCGGTCTTATGAGTGAACAGCGGATTCCCAAATGCCTCTGTCTTGATACTCTTTGTCGTTAGCTCCCACGTGTTTGTACTCTGCTTACGCGCTTTCCGGCTCATCGTTCCCCTCGGAGCATAAACTCCCGTTCGGCTCGAGCAGCGGCAGCAAAGCCGTGCCCAATGCAGTCTTCATCCAAGCGGTAAGCGCACCCTGAGCAACCTGAAAAATTGCGCACAAGTTCGTTAACCGCTAAGCCTGGCAGTCTTGGCCGTATGACATGACATGACTGAAACCAGGCGCATTTCAAAAGGCGCGTTTGAATATGTAGGATTGGGAACGGAGTTGAGCCTGCCTGAAAGCGACCCTATAATGCAGATAGCTCGCAGTCGAACCGGCTGTAGCTCCAGGGTCTTCGCGGTCTCCGCCAAGAGATTATCCGCAAGGCCCTGGCTCCTGATTCCGTTCCTGTTAATCCCCTATTATCCGGTGCATTAATTCCAAAAGGATCCTCAAACCTCATTGCGTTGTCGACTCTTCGAATATACGACACTTTTAGTCGCAATTCAACCAAGGTAGCTGCTCGATACCGCATCATGAGTCGTAATTTAACGAAGCACAGATGATAGTGATCGTTTGAGAGTGCGGGAGGATGGCCCGGTTCAACGAGCAAGAGCGCCTCCCTGATACAACTAAAATATGAAGGCAATGGACCTGCGCTTAGCGCGATTAATCCCCTCAGCGGTGGCCAAGTGACGCTCAGTGTTCAGCAACAGTTTGGGCAGATCGATATCTACGTTTTCGATCAGATTCTCAAGGGCAACATCACCCCAGGCATGCGCATAGTGGACGCAGGTTGCGGGTACGGCCGTAATATTGTTTACCTGCTTAGGGAGGGCTGCGAGGTCTTCGCACTCGACGCAAACCTCGATGCGGTCGAACACGTTCAGCGCTTGTCCAAGTCTCTCGAAACACGGCTCCCTGCAGACAACTTCCAGGTTGGCGTCATCGATGCCATGCCGTTTCCTGATCAGTTTGCCGATGTAGTTATTTGCAATTCGGTACTTCACTTCGCAAGAGACACCGCACACTTCTACAGAATGGTGTTAGAGATGTGGCGCGTGCTGAAGCCAGGTGGCATGCTCTTCTGCCGTCTTGGCTCGCGAATCGGTATGGACTTCATTCCTACCAGCGACAATCGCTTCTTAGTAGGAGACGCCTCCGAGTGGTTCCTCGTCGATGAAGACATGCTCATGACACTGACGGGGCAATTGCACGGCACACTCGTAGATCCCTTGAAGACTACGGTTGTGCAGCAGCATCGTTGCATGACGACTTGGGTAGTAAGGAAAAGCTGAGAAGAACTGCAAGATATGACCGACTGATCCAATCAGCTCAAGGATAGAGCCGTGCAGTACGCCATCTGTCTCCGTCTCGGGTAAATACGAAGCGATCATGGAGACGGTTCGCGCCATCAATCCAAAACTCGATCCGCTCTGCACGCAATGTAAAGCCGCGCCAATAATCTGGCCTGGGGATTTCGCCGGAATGCTCTTCCCCGAATCTATGCACCCGTTCTTCAAGAACCTCGCGGCTTCCCAGCACGCGACTCTGATCTGAGACTGCGGCCCCAATCTGGCTCGCACGCGAACGGCTATGAAAGTACTTGTCCACATCGCTCGCAGCAAGCTCAAAGACTTTGCCCTCTACTCGCACCTGGCGTCGCAGAGTCTTCCAGTGAAAGCACATAGCGGCCTGCGAATTCTCTGCAAGCTCTCGACCTTTTCTGCTCTCGTAATTTGTGAAAAAGCAAAAGCGCTGCTCGCCGACACGCTTCGCTAATACCATCCGCACACTAGGCACACCATCTTTGGTGGAGGTTGCCAGCGCAGTCGCATTAGGATCGTTTGGCTCACTCTTCTGAGCCGCATCAAGCCATGCATCGAACAAGTTGATAGGATCTTCTAATAAAACATCCAGCAAACCACTCATAGCTGGATTCTAGCCGCTAGTTACCGCCCTCATCGCTGATCAAAGCCTGCATTGGATGCCCAAATTCTCGAGGCTTCAATCTCACCGATATTTTCGAATGAAGTTTTGATCTCGCAATGTTCCCAACCACAAATCGGCTAATTCGCAGCCATTCAGCACACAGCTGCGCCCATCGATGTTCCTCCAAAATTTCCTCCAGATGCGGAGTCTGCCCAACGACCGCGGTTTTACTGGCTGTGCGTAAGCACGGTGCGCGCGACGTCGAGAACGCGCCCGACTCCGCCGGGGAGTAGGGAACTCACTAGAGTGAGAACCGGCAATGCGAGAGACTCCGCGAACTTACCGTAGAAGTTCCACTCCAACTTCCGGTCGTCGCCGTTGACGATGCGAGACAGAACGGGGTCGGTATCCATCAAGCTGAATACATGGAAGAACGCCCAGGCAATAATTGGCAACAGTGTAAGGCCACCCAGAAAGAATGGGGACATGGGAGCGAAGGGATAGATGGCAATTGCCAGGGCTACCGACGAAAAGACCGAGGCTACGGAGATCATGAGACCGTGCAGGCGCGCGATCATGGTCTGAACAAAACCAATGTAGAGGAGGCAGATGAACCGCTCTGAGCATTGCTGCCATTCGAGTAGCCGGGCGACATCCTCAGCCTCGTCCGCAAAGCGAGAATCGGGCTCTTTGCATTTGTCGGAGAAGGTGCGGCGGAGAGCCTCGAGTTTCGGTGAAAACTTTTGGGGTAGAGGATAGTCGTCAGACTCCATCTTGACCGCTACCGCGTCGCCTATCAGCGACATGTCATCAAAGACTCCGATAAGGTCCAAACGGTATTTTTTGACACTCATACCTGCTAAGGATGACGTTCGATATTCGAGGCGGAGCGCTGTCAACCGATTGATGATTTCTATTACGGGATGATCCTCTGGAAACGCGTCCTTCAGGCTCGCGACGCATTCAATTTGCGCGGAGAGGACAGCTTTCCGGTCATAGAAGGAGACTCCTCCGAAAGACCATATCCCAGGCCATTTGAAGCCGTCGATGGGCACAAAACTGCGCTTGAAAATACAAGTATCGAGCGCGCGGAGCAGGTTATTCAGCTGATTCCATAGCAACAGGAATTGCATGAGATCAAGAAGCATAAGTGCAGCAAGTGCGGCGATAGACCATAGAATCCACCTGGTTACGCCCTCACTTTCGAGTGTGGTAACGGCATTGAACGACGGAAAGAATCGAACCACCAGTACCAGTAGTACGACGCCCGTTAACCAGACGCGCCAGAGCCCCGGCGCAGTATCGAATGAGGGCATAGGCCGGGCAAAAGTCTCGATGGATTCACCACGTAGTTTCGAGATCCGCTGGTCAGCCTGAAAGGTGGGGAGCTTAGGAGTAATGCTCATAAGTGCATTGGCATAACGGCCCTGCCGTGCCCAGAGGAAGAAGGCGAACAGCAAGAGGAGCCACGTCGGGATAAGGGAAAGACCAGACTCCCAGTGCATTTCTCGATAAGCATTGAGCAACGTGCTGATCTTTTGAGAATAGGGCTCTCCGCTGAACTCAAAGCCTCCACTGCAGGTGAAAACTCCTGTTAGCAACGCCGGGAGCAGAGATATCGTCTTCCATGGATGCCATTTTTGATCAGGGGAACTCTTGGCCTTCAAGAGCGCGGAAAGGCTGAGAGCCAAAGGCGCGAGAAAGCTGGAAAATCCAGCAAGCCACCAGCCGAGCGCAACGTTCTCGAAGACGGCTGCCTGGACCTGCACTGGCGAGGCAAGTACTCCAAAGGCTAAGCCTGCAAGCAACGCTGGCAGGAAGACAGCGAACAACCAATAGCGCCACTCGCGTATGGGCTCAAAGCTGGCGCAGAATCTTCGCGTGATCGGATCTGCATAGAAGAAGCAGAAGCAATAAAGAAGGACTAGAAACCACAACACGAGGAAGAGCATAACCCAGAAATGGGTTAGAGCGGGCGGCTTGGATTGAACCTGCTGGGTCGAGGTAGGAAGGCACATATGAGAGAAAAGCGTTACCGGCATCTCGACATGCCATCCCGGCGCCTGGGCGGAAGGCTTATCAGTGCAGGATTTCATGGTTCCTGACGAGATTGGGGTATCGTTCTCGAGGGCAACTGGCCAGGGCGAGTCCCCACCCAAAGATGTGAGGTACATGGGAGGCCGCAGATCGGGGGTTCCGCGCTTCCAGGCTGGAGTCGAATATTCAGGGTAGGCGCCAGATTTGTTTGGCAGTGTCCGGGGTTCAGACATCAAATCGATGGCTGCGATGTAGGCGCTTTGCGCGCTCCCTGTAGCGAATATGTGTTGGTCATAGGCCAGATCATCCTCGCCTTCGACAACGGTTGCGGGGTTGTCGACCGTCCAGTCATGCAGTCTTGGCAACATAGGGAATTCGTCGAGTACCA
>Ga0302140_10013324_pt1 | contig 10054 bp, 10 predicted proteins | sample I_Bog_E1_1_FD_202095 | JGI IMG/M metagenome (GOLD analysis project Ga0302140, IMG submission 202095) | Peat permafrost microbial communities from Stordalen Mire near Abisko, Sweden - I_Bog_E1_1 | ecosystem: Environmental > Terrestrial > Soil > Wetlands > Peat | place: Sweden: Abisko, Stordalen...
TTTTTTATAAAAGAAATTTTTTTCTTTTATAAATAAAAAAAATGATATTTCAAAAAAAAATTTTTTTTATCGTGGAATTTTTTAATTTTATTGCAAAATTACGTAATATTTCTTTTGAAAAATCTTAAAATAATTTGGTTTATTTTACAAAATATTTAGAAATAAAATGATAAAACTTTTTTTCAAATTATTTTGTTTAAGAATCATAAATATATATTTTTTAATGAGTTTGGAAAAATAAATATAATTAGAAATTAGTTAGCTGTTTTTCTAATATGAAAAACGTCTCTGGTTAAAAATTTAAAAAGATCATGACTCCCAAAAGTTTCAATAAAAATTTTAGTTTTTGAACCTCTAAATTCTTCCTCATCTTAATGAACAAATCCACAGCTTTCTTTTTTATTTTGTTGGTTTGCATAGGTTTTGCGACGGAATCCCATAACAAGAAAGATTTGATTTCACTATTATCGGCCAAGACTGAATACGTCGTTGATGATGTTCTTGATCTCCTTAAGGGATTGCTAGACACAGCCCAAAATGAATTGGACACCCTCCAAGCTGACTGGCCAGCCATCCAAACTGAAAAACAAGGAGCCGTCGATCTTTACACAGGTTTGGTCAACGGCCAATCTGATGAATGTGATACTTTGACCGCCCAAAACACAGAGTTGGCCGACGAAATTTCTGACACTGAAGAAGAGATCACCACCGATTCAGCCCAAATCGTCACTAACAACGACAGAGTCAACACTTTGTTGGACGCCAGATGCACCCAAAACAGAAACTACATCACTGGACTTAAGCAAAACAAGCAAACTTTGGCCATCATTCACATCTTGAGAGACGCCATCAACAACTTCAACCCATCCCTCTTAGAAAAGAAACATTTGAAAATAGTTGCCAACAGATTCATCAACTTCCTCCAATTTGCAAACAAACAACACATCACTGGATTGGCCCAACTTTTGCAAGACATCCCTGATGTCCCTGATGTTCAAGAGAGAACTGCTGATGAAATCGGCACTGGTCAAATCGACAATGACCAAGATCAAATCACTGTTGCTGATTTCGACTCCCAAACCATTGAAAGCCTCCAAGGAATTAAAACCAAATTACTCAACCTCTTGGACGATTTGGAATCTGGCTTGCAAACTGAAATTACCCAAAACGAAGCCAATGAAGCCGATGCCAACGAAGCATTGTCCGATTTTGAATTGAACATCGACAACGAGAACAATTATTTGAACACCCAAATTGCCACTTTGACTGAAGAATTGGCCACCCTACAAGCTGAAAAACAACAATCTGACGAAGATGTTGAAGAATGTGAAGCCACTTTGGAAGATTATCAAACCAGCTTGGACACTGCCAAATCCGATTTGGAAGCCGCCACTGACAACTATGACAGCAACAACGCCAGATTACAAGACGAACTTGCTTTGTTCCAAGAAGTCTACAATTTGTATGAGACTGAAGTCGCCAGCGCCAGCGAATCATTGAAACAAGAAGTTGATGATGGAGAAGCCAATAATAATGAAGTACAAGATGAAATCACAATTCAAGAACCAACAGTTACATTTACGAAAGATGAAGACGAAAATGATCACAGTCGATATCCAGTCTCAGGTCAAACTGTTGTTTCTGATGTTCAAAAGAAAACTAGAAACATTGTTAGAAAAAAGAACCATTAAAATAATAAATATAAATTATCTATAATTTTAGTAAACTCCTTTTTATTTTTTGAGAAAAAATTATTTAGGTTGATCGATTATTTGATGAAATTTTTGTTTGGCATTCTATTTTTTCTTTTTTTAAATAAACTTCATTTTTTTATGTTTTTTTATTTATATTTTTTTGCAAATCAGTTTATGAAATTCCCAATGTTTTACCTGGCATTCCTTCGAGCAATAATAAACATTTAAACACTTTCCACATCTCATAAAAACATCATTTTCTTTATAACAACCAGAACAAAAGGTCGATTCAATTTTTAAAACTTTAATCAGATCTTTTGAAATTTTAATTTTTTCCAAAAAAGATTTAGCCTGGATTGTTGAGCCTGGCACAGGAAAACAAATCTTCTTTTTTCTTTCGATTCCTATCAATGGTTCTTTCCCAAAAAACTCATAAAGTTTCCATTCAATAGGAACGATTCCTTTTTTGAGTAGTTCTAATTCTGGTTCTGAAGTATTAATTGAATTGATTGTATAAGGTAATGAAGAAATCCATTCAGGAGTTGAATTCGCTGCATCAATAACATCCGAAAAATCTCCTAGCATGCAACATCCTATAGGAGAAGAGGATTTTGTTGCATATAAGATATTTCGCGTATAAGGAACTACTATTAGCTGATCAACATCTGCCATTTTAAGTTCTTCTTTCAATTTAGAAATGAACGAGGGTAAGACCATTTTGAATAAAATAGGATTGAGAGGGTCTTCGGGGCCAACTTGAACGAAATCGCTGAAAGAAGGGGAGGCAAATTCAAATTTGGCTTTAGTTTGATAAAAATTTTCGAAAGATGAAAATAAATTTTGTTGGAAGTTATCGTCTGGAGAGAGTGAACAAATGCAGTTGCACTTTTTTTTTTCATTCATCATTTCATCTTCTCCTTTTTGAAAAACCATTAAAAACAATGTATTTTTGTCGTCAATTGCTTTATATTGATCATATTTTTGATTTATTGACTCTACTTGCTTTCTCACATAATCAACATAATCAGCAGTTTTCACCATCGGCGCCAATTTTTGCACATCTGTGGAAAAATTTGATAAAGACATATTTTCTAATGATTTTATGACATTTTCTCGAGGGAAATTCGACCATTTCTTATAAGTTTCCCAGATATTTGTTCCTTGATCCCCAAATTTGTTTCTCCATATCTCACAAAAATCTGAAAAAGACATCTTTTCGCTTATTCTTTCCATAATTTGTTTTTTGATAAATCTATTTCCGAATTTTTTTATTAAAAATAGATTTTCTGGAAAATAAATTAAAAATACAATTTTTATTTTATCAAGCACAAAAATATTCAAATGTTTAAATTCTTTCAAAATTATTTCCAATTATTTCCCCTTAAAGAAAGGTGAGTCTTCTTTTATTTTTTCAAATTTATCCTGGCACATCTCCTCAATTTTTTCAACTTCAACCTGCACATTTTCATTGATCGCTCCATACACTCTCCAGCTCAAAAAACAATCATGATTTATTAATCTTTTTAACGGTGCTGCTTCGTCATCTATTGCTTCCATGATTTGTTTTTTATCTTTTATTAGATTCTAATGACCAAATTAGATTTAATTTATAAATTCATTATATAGATTAATAAAATACCATTTGCTTTATAAAAGCTCGATAACCATTCGGCCCATAAATTTCTTTTTCAAGAAACTTAACAAATTCAATTGCATATAATCTAAACCCAACCACATTCCAATGTGATAAAATTCTCTCGATTCTCATATGATTGTGAAAGCTCGTCAAGAAGGTTTTATAATAACTTCATATAAAAAAATAAAATTTTCTTTAGTAATCTCATTAAAAGTACCGAATTTTGTAGTTATCAGCCCTTTCAAACTGAATATTCTTGAGATTTGCCATTTTAATTCCGAAAAAATCCAAAAAGATATAATAGGATCTTATCATATTGACAATAATCTAAAAATAAATTCTTTAAAATCATTATGGAGATAATAAGAACTTGGCGATCCTTGCGGAAAATTTCAGCTTCTTCCTTTAAAAGACTATGAGAAGTGGAATTGAATCTTGATTTATGGAAATTCGGAAATAACCATTGGACATAACCATGATGATACTCAAGTTTATCGTAATTTTTAAACCTTTGGTTCAAAAAAAAATAAAAATAAAAAATTTTATTAAAATCACCATTTCGTATGGATGTTTGCAATGAAGTCGCCACTTGGAACGCTGCAAATTTTATTCTTATAGAACAAAACATTAAAATAATCTGCAGGAACTGTTATTTTGATTTCATTTCCGTTCATTTCCTCGATAATTATTTCATTCCCCTTGGATTCCTCCTCCAAAATTTCTTATATATTTACAAAACATCACGTTTATATTTTATTACTTGATTACCAGTATCGTGACTTGATTTTCTCGATCTATTCTCTTCTTTTTTCTAAATCTAAATATATTTCAATTTTATTTTTTAAAAAACTTCATTCGATTGTAATATTCCATCAAAATTTTCCATTTGTGGGGATTTTTCAGGTGATTGTTTAGGGGATTTGTCTGAAGATATTTGTTGAGATATGGGATCAGTTTTATCAGAGGATCTTAGGTTGTGGACGTAATCAAGTATACTTTTTTGTTTATGACCAGTTGTCTCGAGTTCATTGAAACTTCTTTTCATGAAAAAATTATTTACAAACTAATAGTTAATGTTCAGAAAATATTTAAAGAATAATAAAAAAAATTTTATTATAGATTAAATTTTGTTCTCAAAATGTGTTAAAATTTCGCTCAAAAAACGAATTTATCATCTTTTTTTTATCCAGCTCTAAAAATATCTTCTTATCCTCTTGAATCATATCGTGGAAGAAACTTTTCACCTAAGAAAAAAATTAACAATTTATAAAATCAAATCGAACAACCTTCTCCAATTGCAAATTTTCTTCCTTTATATTCAATAAAATCTGCCTGATTTCACCCTCAATATTCTCTTTATCCTTTAAAATGGTCTCATTTTCATTTCCTAACAAATCCACATTTTCCTTTTTTTCCCAGATTTTTTCTTCTAAGTTCCTTTAAAAAAAATCTCAAAAATTTAATATTTTTTTCTTAATTTACTTTATAACATTTTGCTTCTTTGTGATTTCATAGGAAACCTCATTATTTCTCACCTGAATAGAGTTCAAATTACCCAAAACCTGGTCCATTTCATTTTCGTTTTTCTTCGTAACAGCTTGATTGTAATTAAAATCGCTTTCAAGGGTTAAATAGATTTTATTGAGCTCTTTTATCTCGGCTTCTCTCTTCTGAACTTCCTCCATAAAATCTTTATTTTTCATTGAAATCTAATTACAAGAATATTAAGTTTAAATGGAAAGAAATACCTCATTATTCTTATTTTGGTTATCATTTCTAGTTCTTTCAATTATCTTCACTTTTTCCATTAAATACTTTCTCTTGGTTTCATTTTTCTCCTCAATCGACTTCAGTTCCTGTCTAATCCTTTTCAATTCCTCGAATTTTTGGAAATTGTTTTGCTGAGCAAGTTTTTGTTGTGCACTCTAAAGAAAATTAAAAAGAAAATTAAAAATTCTTTCAAGATTTTATATTTTTCAAATTTTTTACACCAGAATCTGCTTCTTCGAAGGCTTTCAGCAAGGAATTGTTTTCATATTTGACAGCATCTATGTTTTCTCTGAGTTTAGCAATTTCCATCAGTCTCTTCTCAAGCACCCCCTTCAAATTATCCTTGTTAATCTTTAATTCTTCGTTTTCGATCCTTTGCTGCGAAATTTCAGATTGAAAATTTGTGATTTCTGATTTCAATGCATTTATTTGCTTTGAATTCGCTGATTGCTTCAAATCAAACGATTTTTCTGTTCTATTCTAAAAGAATATTAGTTCAAACATGATAAATAAAATAACTTTTTCCTCCAAAAGCATTGCGTAACGATTCTCTAAAGTGATTAATTGAGAATGCAGCTCGTAGTAGTTTTTTTCTCTCATTTTTAATTGCGAGAGATGCTTGGAGAGACTATTGATTATAATGTTGGAGTCAAGTTCTGCGGTCGGACTGTCGTCATTGAACTGAGTTTATTTTCGAGAATTTATTTTTTGAAAAAAATTTAGTTTTTACATCATCCATTTTTTGTTTTAGCTATTTTTTTTCGGTTTTTTGGGTTTTTTAATATCTGAAATAAAATTCAAGAATTAATAATAAAAAATTTTTATAGCATTTTCGAGAGACAGAAAAAAGGGCAGTTCCCTTTTGAATTTAGTATATATATAGATTTTATTTTTAGAAAAAATGTTTATTGCAGAAGTAAAAAACGCGTTGAATCATAAAAAAAATTATTTTTTTAATTTTCAAAAATATTAGTTTTCTGATTTTTTTTTCTCATTTTTCTTTATTAATTCGTGAAAGCATCCTTCTTCTCTTCTTCCAACTCTTGAGTGGTGATCTTGATCTTTTCCAACGAGAGTTCATCCTGTTTCAATCCTTGAACGATCTCATATGCCCATTTTCCCTTGCAGTGTACGGGATAGCTGAAAACGATATCCTTTGGGACGTTGTAAGCACCATGGCTGATAAGTCCCATGGAGACCCATTCGTCTGCCTTTCCGCCCAAGTACCAATCTCTCAAATGGTCTTTGATGGCATTGGCAGCAGAGAAAACACTTGACAATTTTCTTGCAGCAAGAATTTCTGCTCCTCTCTTTTGAACTCTTTCAATGAAGTCTTTGTTGAGGTAGCCTTCATCCTTGATAACTTCTCTGATTGGTTTGCCGTTGATTGTACCATGATTCACGTCTGGGTATTGAGTGGAGGAATGGTTGCCCCAGATGATGGTGTTTTTTACGGCACTGACATGCACTCCAGCCTTGAGGGCGATTTGGGAGAGTGATCTATTGTGGTCAAGTCTTGTGAGGCAAGAGAAGTTCTCCTTTGGAAGTTTGGGACAGGTGGATTGCAAAAGCAAACAGTTGGTATTAGCAGGATTTGCCACCACAATAACGTGGCAGTCGGGCTTGGCCACTTCGTTCAAAGCCTCACCTTGAGCTTTGAAGATTTTGCCATTGATGGCCAAGAGTTCCTTTCTCTCCATGCCAGGCTTTCTTGGGAAACCTCCGACAAAGACACCAACATCAATGTCCTTGAATAGGATCTTGGGATCACTGCCAGAAGAGACTGAATTCAATAAGGGATAAGCTCCATCCTCGATCTCAAGAATCACACCCTTAAGAACATCTTCGCATTGGACAATATCCAAAAGACGGAGATCGATCTTGGTGTTGGGACCAAACACTGAACCGGTAAGCAACATTGGAATGAAGGCATAACCAATTTGACCTGCAGAACCGGTGACACAAACGGTAAGAGAAGCGGCTTCGACCATGGTAGGAAATGGAAATGATCTTTTTTTTTTTTTTATATAAAAAATGATTTTTGAACGAATTAAAGGAAGCATCTTACGCAATATGATGTTTAATAATGCAATAAAATTAATTTGGGTTTTATTTAGGTTTGTACTGTGAATGTAATTAGGGTTTCCTATTTCTCTATTTCTTGATTTTTTAATTTTTTAATTTTTTGTTCCATACGAGTAAAATTTTTTTATTGTCAAACAAGTAATTTATTATGATTTTTGAACAATTTGTCTACAAAAGCCCATAATTTTCCGGAGTTACTTGCAAGGAAGCCCGTTTTGGGTAGAATGTCTTTTCTTTCCACGTTTAAAACTCTCCAAAAATATCCTATGATCGCATTTCTTCTTCACCGGTCACACAATCTGTGACTTCGAGGCAATTGATTCTTAAAAGATTTTATTTAAAAATAAGGGAAATAAAAATTTCTATATTTTGTTTTAATTTTTTCTTTAAATTAATTTATTTTTAAATTATGGAAAAAATTGTTGAGAAATGTTCGAGATGTGAAGGATGGAAAAAAGTGTGTGCTGAATGCTCCGGACCACTTACCAAGATTTATTACGAATGGGGTCAAAATTGGGAACAAACATGTTATGGAGAGTTTGAAACCATTATGTTTTGCACCCGATGCCAGCCAAACTTGAAATTTTGTGATAAATCTGATAAAGAGAAAGAAGGATGCCTTAAAAAGGAGAGTAAAGAATTTCTAGCTTTTTATAGACACACCAACGATTCAACATCTCCATTTGGAGAAGGAGAATTTGATAAGACCAAGGATTGCCCAGAATGCGCTACGGTTTTATTATTGTCTAAATAAATTAGATTCTTTAAAATTATAAAAAAAGAAATGTTCTAATTGTCATGGGTGTAAAAAAGTGTGCCCTAAATGCTTGGGGTTACTCATGCACGTCAAATACCAATGGAAACCGAGATCAGATGCAGAGGGAAATTGGTTTGGAAAGGAGGAGAGCATATTGTTTTGTAATAGATGCCACCCAAAATTAGAGTTTTGTCAGAAAGCTGAGAAAGAGAAAGAGGGACGCGTCAAACAGGAGATCATACAATTCTTAGCTTTTTATAAGTACTGTGACATATGGAGATCTAAAACCGTAAAAGAAGAATTTGATAAGACAAAGAAATGTCCAAAATGCAAATAAAAAACACATTAATGTCTCTTTTTTTAAAATAACCCAGAAAAAAATATTTAAAACGACCTTCATTCAAAAAAATATTTACAAAACAAATTATTTTTATTTATAAATTAAAAAAAAAAAAAAAAAAAATTATTAAATTTTTGATTGATTTCTCACAAATTTAGAAAAAAAAACTGTAAATTTATTTTATATAAAATTTTCGGGATAGAAAAATATATCCATTATTTTCATTATATATAAATAAATACATTATTTCAGTCATATTTCTTTTTTAATTATGAAAATGCAAAAAAAATTTGAAGACGAATTTGAAACTGTCTTGCTTTTTGTTGAAATCCTCGGTTTTTTCTCGAATTTCTTTTAATAACCATAAAAAATTAATAGCATCCACCCATAATGAAAATGTCAAAATTTGGAGGGTTCAGGAAAATTCTGAACAGTTCGTCTTAAAAGTTTCTTCTTTTCCAAAACCTCACTAACCTAAAAAAGGCAATTTTACGAAAATCCATCGAAACTGAAGAACAAATGAATTATCTATATAACGAGCGAAATTCTTTGCGGGAGTTTTCTCACCCAGGAATTGTCAAATTGTACATAATTTAAGTTTTTTTTTCGATATTTTTAATTGAAATTTTAGGATAAAGACTTTAAAAGACAGCGAAAATCTATATCTCTTAATGGAACTTTGTTATGGGATAACTTTATCCAAGCTTTTGCAGATGAACAACATATTTTCTGAGAATTTTTCGAAATTAATCATTTGCCAGGTTTTAAATGAAACACTATTTTTTTTTCTCTTAAATATTAACAGATTGCACTTGTTTTGGAGTATATTCATTCGTTGGGGTATATTTACAGGGACTTGAAATTATCAAATTTGATCATAGACTTAAACGGCAAAATTAAATTGTTAGATTTCGGTTTTTGCAAAAAAATAAGCTTAGAAAAGTAAAAACTTCTTCTGAGAGAAAAAATATATGGTTTTAAAAAAGAACGAACAGTTTTTGTGGGACGACTCATTCGATGGCCCCTGAATTCTTCGATGAACCAATTAAAGATTATGCGTATGAGGTAGATTTTTATGCTTTTGGCATTCTGATTTATGAAATGATTAGTGGGTACTTTCTCATAAACCTTATTAACAATATTTCTATCTTTATAATAAAACAACAGGGTTCCTCCATTTGGCTATGAAAACAAAAATAAAAATATAATCAATGAAATAAAAGACGGGTTCCAATCTGATCATATAAAGGAGATAAATAACAAAGATTTATCAAATTTATTGGAAAATTTGTTGAATGTTTTTTTCTTTTTTTAAAAGAATTTTTTATCATTAAAAAATCAAAGAAAGATCAAGAAAAAAGATTACAAGACTGGAAAATTGTGAAGGATCATTCATTTTTCAAAGGAATTGAATGGAATCTTGTGGAAAAATTCATGAAAGAACCTGAAATCCAATTTTTGCAACCTAATGATTTAGAAATTTACAAAGAAGATATTGGTAAAATACCTAAAAAACTTTAAAAATTAATTTTTTCATAGAGCAAGCAGGGCTTCTGAGAAAAAAAGAGCTTCTGCCATTGGAAATGAAGGCAAATGATCTTTTATCTGATTTTTTTTAAAAAAAATCCTTAAAAAAAAAACTTCAAAAAACCACTTATTCAAATAATTTAAAAAATTTTACATTATATAAAAACAAATTTGTAAAAAAGAACCTCTTTGTAATTAAAAAAACTTTTAATTAAAAAAACTATATAAAAAAGATAAATTTTTTT
>Ga0302140_10013327_pt1 | contig 10053 bp, 9 predicted proteins | sample I_Bog_E1_1_FD_202095 | JGI IMG/M metagenome (GOLD analysis project Ga0302140, IMG submission 202095) | Peat permafrost microbial communities from Stordalen Mire near Abisko, Sweden - I_Bog_E1_1 | ecosystem: Environmental > Terrestrial > Soil > Wetlands > Peat | place: Sweden: Abisko, Stordalen...
TTACGCACCGGGTTCGAACCGGTAGCCCACCCAGGGCTCGGTAAGCAAATATTTCGGCGAGGAAGGATCGTTCTCAATTTTCTTGCGGAGCTGGCCGACAAACACTCTAAGGTATTCCGGCTGCTCGGTGCTGTTCGCTCCCCAGATGGCGCCCAGCAAAGTGCGATGAGTCACAACCTTCCCGGGACGCCGCGCGAGGTAAACCAACAGATCGAATTCCTTCGGGGTCAGATGCACTTCGTCCCCGGAAACCTTGACGGATCGCGCCTCCAGATCGATGCTGAAGTCGCCCGCCACAATCGCGCCGGGCTGTTCCTCGGCCGCTGGAGTGCGCCGCAGCTGCGCCCGAATGCGCGCCAGCAGTTCACTCATGCTGAAGGGTTTGGTAACGTAGTCATCGGCGCCGGCATCAAGGGCCTCTATCTTCGAGCGATCCTGCCCGCGCACCGAAAGCACGATAATCGGCACTTGCGACACCTGCCGCACCTTGCGGCACAAACCAACTCCATCGAGATTCGGCATAGCCAGGTCCGTGACCAGCACGTGGGGCGTCCAGTTCTTCATCAACTCCAACGCCATCTCCCCATCATTGGCCACGCGGATGTCATAGCCCTGCGCGGAGAGCGTAGTGCGCAGCACGCGCGTGATCTGCGGCTCGTCATCCACGATCAGGATTCGCCGGTGGTCGCTCGACCGCTGTTCACTCGACACACTTCACCGCATTTCCTGAGTCACGATATGCACGTCCACCGCCGGCGTGTCGCGCAAGAACTTATGAATCGCGGAGAGATAAAAATATCTCTTCCATCCCTTGGTCGCAGAACGTCCGAAAACCACCTGTGTGATGTGATTCTCCCGCACAAATTCCGCCACCTTCTCGGCCACGACTTTCCCTTCAGTCTTCACCACCTTCGCGCCCACGCTTTCGGCGAAGCGTATGTTGTCCGCCAGAGTGCGCTGGTTCTCGTCGCTTTCATCCGCGCCGGTATCGACGTAGAGCACAAACAAGTGACCATCGAGGGCCTGCGCCATCCGCGCTCCACGCGCGATCAAATATTGTGCCGCCGGATTCGAACTGATGCACACCGCGATCCGCTCCCGCACCTGCAACAATTGTCCATCTTCACTCTTCAACTCGGAGAGCGTGCGATCGACGGCCTGCGTCACCTGCCGGAGCGCGAGTTCGCGCAACGCGACCAGATTTGTATTCTTGAAGAAGTTAGTGAGGGCACGTTCCACGCGCTCGAGAGGGTAGATATCGCCACGCCGCATCCGGGTCTGCAATGCCTGTGGGGTGAGGTCCGCCATAACGATCTCGCCCGCCCGCCGGATCACCCAGTCCGGCACCGTCTCACGCACCTGCACTCCAGTCAGGCCGCGAATGGTCGGCGCCAGGCTCTCGATATGCTGCACGTTGAGCGTGGAAAGAACGTCGATCCCGGCATCCAGCAACTCAAAAACATCTTCGTAACGCTTGGCGTGCTTGCTGCCTTCAATATTGCTGTGCGCCAGTTCATCCACCAGCACCACGTGCGGCTTGCGAGCCAGAATCGCATCGACATCCATTTCTTCGAAGATGGTCGATTTATATTCCATCTTCCGTCGCGGGATGGTTTCCAGCCGCGAAGAGAGTTCCATGATCGGCTTGCGCCCGTGAGTTTCCACCACTCCGATGGTGACTTCTTCGCCGCGACTGGCGCGCCTTACGCCCTCGCTGAGCATGGCGTAGGTTTTCCCCACGCCCGGCGCATATCCCAGGAACAGCTTGAACACGGCAGTTCGCTGCGCTGCATCCACTTCCTTCAACCATTCGTCAGGACTCTTAGGCATTGCCGCTATTCTCCACGCCGCCACTCAAATTGTCGAATCTCCTTCGGGCACCTCGTCGTGGGACACTCTCGATAAACCTTCCTTGCATAATGTTCCTGGATACCAGTTACAATCGTGGCCGTGAAGGCTCGCTGGCCGCAACATTTATTCCGCTACCTCGCCTGCCTCGTAGCGGCAGAATCGGTGGCGCAATTCTACCGCCATGTGATTCACGTAAATCCCACCACCGTCGCGTTGACTTTCTTATTGATGGTTCTGTGGGTCGCCGCATATTGGGGATTTCGTTTCTCGGTCTTCCTCGCCATTCTTGCCACGCTTGCCTTCAATTATTATTTCCTGCCTCCCATCGGAACCTTCACCGTCGCCGACCCGCAGAACTGGGTAGCGCTCTTTGCCTTCCTGGTCACGGCCGGTATCGCCAGCGAACTCGCCGATCGGGCGCGCCGCCAGACCGCCGACGCGGTGCAGCGCCGCCGCGACGTCGAGCGTCTCTATAGTTTCAGCCAGCGCCTGCTCGCAACCGATAATGTTGCCGAACTGTTAAATGCCATCCCCGCCTATGTGTGTGATGGATTCGCCGCCTCGGCCGCTGCCATGTATTTGCTCAGCTCGCAACAGGTTTACCGCACCGATCCCAAAGAAACGTTGTTTCCTCTTCAGGATCTTCAAATGGTAAGTTCGCGCGGCGAACCCGTGATCGATTCGCAACGCGGTATTTCCCTGACTCCCCTTCATCTCGGCACCCGCTCCACCGGCGCTGTCGGCATCGCAGGACCCGCGCTCTCTCGCGGCACCCTCGAAGCCCTGGGCAGCATGATCGGCATCGCCATTGAACGCGCGGGTGCGATGGAGAAACTTTCCCAGACCGAAGCCGCCCACCAGAATGAAAACCTGCGCGCGGTACTGCTCGATTCCGTCACTCACGAACTGCGCACACCCCTCACCGGCATCAAAGCCGCGGTGACCAGCCTGCTTTCCGATTACAACCTCGACGAGGCGCAGCGCAAGGAATTGCTCACCGTCATCAATGAAGAAACCGACCGCCTCGATCGCCTGGTGGGAGAAGCCACAGAAATGGCGCAACTCGACGCCAATAAAGTCGAACTTCACTTTGCTCCCGTTGACATTGCGTCCGTCATCGAGGCCGCGGTCGAAGAATCGAAGACCTTCCTCGCCCAGCATCCCGTCGAGGTTCACATTGCCCCCGCTCTTCCGAAAGTGCGCGTGGACTCCGACCGCATCGCGGAAGTGCTCAAGAATTTGCTGGAAAACGCCGCCAAGTATTCTCCGCCCACCACAACCATTACCATCACAGCCGAGCAGAAAGCAGGCCGCATCATCACCAGCGTGACCGATCATGGGCCGGGAATCGACGACTTTGAACAATCTTTGATCTTCGACAAATTCTATCGTGGCCGCGATCAACGCTATAACGTGCAGGGCACCGGCATGGGCCTCGCCATCGCCAAGGCCATTGTGGAAGCTCACAATGGCACGGTCAGCGTCGTCAGCCAACTGGGTCACGGATCGGTCTTCTCCTTCGAACTCCCCGCTGTATGAAAGAAAGCTATGACACGAACCAGTCGACCGCGTTGCCGGATGCAGCCCGAAACCAGTAAATTCAGTGGCAAAGTAGAATCCGCGAGCCCATGAGCCTAGCTACGCTGAACGATGTTTTTTTCGCCGCGGTTGAGCACAATCTTGATCGCGCCATGCTCGTTCGCGAGGATGGAAATTGGCGCCCCATCTCATCCTCCGAAGTCAGGAGCCATGTCGCAGCCACTGCCCGCGTCCTGTGGAATTGGGGAATTCGCCAAGGCGACCGCGTTGCCATCCTTAGCGAGAACCGTCCCGAGTGGACCATCGCCGACTCCGCCATCCTATTGCTGGGCGCGGTCACCGTGCCCATCTATTCGACACTCACTCCGGAACAGACCGCCTACACTCTGCAAGATTCCGGCGCGTCGGTTATCTTCGTCTCCTCCGAAGCTCAACTCCGCAAGCTCCAATCGATCCTCTCCCAGACGCAGGTCCAGAAAATCATCGCGATGGATTCTGTGCCGCTTCCAGACGACCTGGCCACGCCTTTTTTACTCATGCGTGAGTTCATGGCAAAAAGCGCGCCCGCCCTCGATCCTGAACTGGAAGCCCTCGCGCGGTCGATCCAGCCCGATGACCTCGCCACGATCATCTACACCTCTGGAACCACGGGCACTTCGAAGGGCGCCATGCTGACGCACGGCAACATGGCCTCGAACATCGCCTGCTCCCTGGCCGGCTTTGACATACGTCCCGGCCAGGTCAGCGTTTCTTTTCTTCCTCTCTCGCACGTCACCGCGCGCCACGTGGATCTCTCCTTGCTCTGTCATGGCGTGACTCTGGCGTACTGTCCATTCATGGATAAACTTCCCGAAGTTCTGTTGGAAGTCCGTCCCACGCTCTGCGTTGCGGTTCCGCGAGTGTATGAAAAAATCTATGCCAAGACCGAACTCACCGCTCAAGGATTTCCCAAGCGAGCGATCTATCAATGGGCGCTGTCCGTAGGACGCGCCCACAAGCCTGAGATTCTCGCCGGAGAAATCCCCACTTCGCCAACCTGGAAGCTGGCCAACAAACTTGTATTTTCCAAAATTCGCGCCGGGATGGGCGGCCGCGCAGAAATCTTCATTTCCGGAGGCGCGCCGCTCGGGCGCGAACTCGCCGAATGGTTCGCCACCGTCGGCATTCGCATTCATGAAGGCTACGGATTGACGGAAACCTCGCCCGTGATCGCGGTCAATACTCCGGTCAACCACCGCATCGGCACGGTGGGCAAAGTCCTCTCCAACCTCGAAGTCCGCATTGCCGGGGATGGCGAAATTCTGGTGCGCGGCCCCTCCGTCTTCAAAGGCTATTGGAACCGTCCCGAAGAAACGGAAAAAGCTTTTGAAAACGGCTGGTTCAAGACCGGAGATATCGGCCATATCGATGCCGATGGATATCTTTCGGTGACCGATCGGAAGAAAGAACTCATCAAGACCTCCGGTGGAAAATTTATCGCTCCGCAACCCATCGAAAATTCTCTGAAGCTCAACCCTCTTGTCGGAACCGCCGCCATCATCGGCGACAAACGCAAGTTTGCCTTTGTCATCATCTCGCCCAATTTTGCTCTGCTTGAGGCTTGGGCCCGCGATAACGGCGTGGCATTCTCCTCCCGCGCCGAACTGGTCGCCCATCCGAAGGTGCAAGCACTCTACGATTCGATCGCCGAAGATACCAACAAGAATCTGGCGCGCTTTGAAAAGATGAAGCGCGTTCTCCTCGTCCCCGAAGAATTCACCGCTGAGAACGGCGCCCTCACTCCCACCATGAAGCTCCGCCGTCGCATCGTCGAAGATCGCTACCGCCGCCAGATCGAGGAAGTCTATGCGCAAGCCGAGGCTTCGCCGAAATAATAACGATATGCAACCGCTCTCGACTCTCCCGCGAACCTGGCTCCAATTTTCTCTCGCTCGATTTACAATGGAGAATCATGACCGACCCACTCCTCATCGCCGGACGCGCCTTCCACTCCCGCCTGATCGTAGGCACAGGCAAATACAAATCTTTCCAGGAAACCGCGCGCGCCCTTGAAGCAAGCGGAGCGGACATGGTTACGGTCGCCGTGCGCCGCATCAATCTCGACCGCAATCAAGAGTCGCTGCTCGACTACATCGATCCTAAGAAATATTTCTTGCTGCCCAACACCGCCGGCTGTTACACCGCGGACGAAGCCATCCGCGCCGCCCGCCTGGGACGCGAAGTCGGCCTCTCTGACTGGGTCAAACTCGAAGTGATCGGCGATCAAGCCACCCTTTATCCCGACGTCCAGGCCACGCTCGAAGCCACGCGCGTGCTGGTAAGCGAAGGTTTCACGGTGCTGCCGTACACTTCCGACGACATCGTTTTCGCCAAGCGGCTGATCGACGCCGGCGCCGCCGCGGTCATGCCGCTCGGCGCTCCGATCGGCAGCGGAATGGGCATTCAGAATCAAGCCCATATCCGCATTCTGCGGGAGATGATCACCGCAGTCCCGCTGATTGTGGATGCAGGCGTAGGCACCGCATCGGACGCTGCCATCGCCATGGAACTCGGGGCCGATGCCGTGCTCATGAATACCGGAATCGCCAACGCGCAGGAACCCGTGCGGATGGCCGAAGCCATGCGCCACGGCGTGATTGCCGGACGCCAGGCATATCTCGCCGGTCGCATGCCGAAGAAACTTTATGCGACCGCGAGTTCACCGCTGGAGGGCGTCGTCCGGTAGAAACCGGCGCCTGGTTTTAGCCGAATCCAGCAAGACTTCAACGGCGAGCCACAGCCGCGGCTATCCTTCGTCGAAATCCGCTCACAGCATCTTTGCGCTATCCACGTGAATGGAATCGCCAATCACGTGGCCGGTCACCGCGATGTGGTGTCCTACATGCGCCTGCAGGGAATCCGGATTGTCGACCAGCAACACCTTCTGATCTTTGTCGGTGACGATCACCATCTTCGCGCCCGAGCCCAAGCATTTCTTGGTGCACGCCTCGGCCTTATCATTGGCGCCCTTTGCGCCACACTTATCGTCGCTGACCCACCCATTCACAGTCGTGCTCTTTCCCATATCGTCAAACGCCAACGCAGTTAAGGCGAAGACAAAGCAAAGCGCGATACAAAGCACCAGAACTTTCTTCATGGCTGGTTCTCTCCTCTGATTTCTGCTACCGCAAGCCGCTTGCATGGCAAGAGCTCCGGTCGTTTCTAGACCAGACAAGCGCTTCTTCTTGGCCCGGTGACGACCGTCGATTTTCGGACTATATCACAATGAATTTCGGGGAACAGCAAGAATGGATAAGAGCGGACTACAAAGGATCTTTCCATCAACCAGGCAGCAGTCTACCCGCTTCTCATCGCTTCGCCGAATGATTTGCCGGGGGCACAGGACTCGCCGGACTCGATGGCACGTAAACAAACTCTCCCGGGCGCGCATAACGCAACTGCTCGCGCGCTTCTTTTTCAATCGCCTTCGCGTCTGTCTTCAAAGCTTGAATCCGCTGCGTGTAAAGTTCGTTTTCTTTCTCTTCCAGAAGAGTTTTCTCTTTCAGCAATTCGTATTCAGCCCGTTTCTGCTTGTACACCATCATCCCGTTCGCGCCGAACATCACGTGTACAAACAGCAACACCGCAAGCACTCCAACCATGATGGTCGCAGCCTTGCGTCGTATCGGATACAACCGCGCGAAAACTGGTTGCGCTCGATCCATCCACGACGCCGCCAAAGCCTCTGCCTGGGGCGCCCGCTCATAAACCAAGCGCAGACCCTCCTGCCTCGACCAAACGTTCCGAATTTTTGAAAAAATACTCAATCGAATATCCATTGCTTGGCCGCCGCGGCTAATCTCTCCAGATCGCGCTCGCTGCGCGCCTCGGAATACACGCGCACCACCGGCTCCGTCCCCGATAAGCGGTAGCAAACCCACGAGCCGTCCTCAAAGATCAGCTTTAGTCCGTCCGTGCGCACCACTTCTGCGACCTTGCAGCCGCAAAACTCGGCAGGATCAGACTTCAACTTCCCATTGAACTTCTCTTTCACTTCGGGGGTCAAGCGGAAGTTCTCCCGCTGCGGATAGTAGGAACCAACCTGATTACTCAACTCCTTCAATTGCTCGCCCAGCGACTTCCCCCGCTTGGCCACCATCTCGCAGCACAAGAGGCCCGCCAGTACTCCATCTTTCTCCGGCACGTGATGGCGGATGGAGAGGCCGGCGCTCTCTTCCCCACCGATCGCGATCTTGTCCTGCATGATGAGTTCGCCAATATATTTGAACCCCACCGGCGTCTCAAACAATTCGATCCCGCGCGCCTTAGCGACAGCGTTAATTAAATTCGTGGTCGCCACGGACTTTGCCACGCCGTTCTTCCATCCGCGACTCTCCACCAGATAATCGAACAACAGCGCGATCACATAGTTCGGCTGCAAAAAAGTTCCGTCCGCGTCGACGATCCCGAAGCGATCGGCGTCCCCGTCCGTCGCAATCCCAATCTGCGCACCGGTCTCGCGCATTTTATCCCGCAGATCCTTCAGCAGATGGTCGTCCGGCTCCGGCGCATGCCCGCCGAACAAAACATCGCGATAATCGTGAACCGTCGCAACTTCCACCCCCGCCGCTCGCAAGAATTCGTCCGAGTACCCCCGTGCCGCGCCCCACATAGGATCGAAGCAGACTTTCAGTTTCGCCCGCCGCATCGCATCCGTATCGACGATCTCCCCAAGGCGTTTGAGGTAACGTTCTTTCACATCCAGTGATTCCCTGCCCGCCGCATCTCCATTCTCATGAGCCTTTGCTGGCAAGCCCCCCTCGCGATCGCTTGCCTCGATTTCCCCCTCAATTGCTTTTGTAACCTCGGGAAGCGCCGGACAGCCATCCGGCGTGGAAAACTTGATTCCGTTATATTGCGGCGGATTGTGGGAAGCGGTGAAATTGATCACGCCATCCGCCTTGGTCTGGACTACGGCATAGGCAAATGCCGGAGTGGGCGCGGGTTCTGCCACCATCACCGGACGGATGCCATGAGCTTCCAGAATCCCTGCCGCCATCGCACAAAACGTTTCGCCCAGAAATCGGGGATCGCGTCCCACGATCACCCGTGCTTTTTCTCCGCGAGGTTTCTGCTTGGCCACATACCGCGCAATACCACTGACGGCGCGTTTCACGTTCGCGAAAGTAAAATCCTCCGCCACCACCGCACGCCATCCCGACGTGCCAAACTTAATCTGCGTTTTCATTCGTTACTCCCTCCGCTAAGGTGCTACTCTGCCAGCTTAAGTTGGCCGCGCGCTTTATTTGCGAATGCACGATAGCGAATACGTTATCGATGACTCTATATTTGCTCCCATCTGAAAGGCCGATTTTATATGACCGACAAAAGAATCGTCCTCACCACCGCCGGCTCCGAAGAAGAAGCCCGCAAGATCGCCCGCCATCTGATCGAAACCCGCCTCGCCGCCTGCGTGAACCTGCTTCCCCGCATCACCTCGATCTACCGTTGGAAAGAGAACGTCGATGAAGCTGTCGAATATCTCATGATCATCAAGACAACCGCGGCGGCCTTCGCGCAAGTTCGCCAAGCGATCGCCGAACTTCACTCCTACGAACTACCGGAATGCATCAGCGTGGCCATCGAAGATGGATCTCCCAATTATTTGCAATGGATCGCGGATTCGGTTTCCCAAGTCGGCTAACTTGACCTAGATTTGCATTCTTAAAGAGTCTTGGTGGGCCAAGATTTCTGAAGTTCTGTTTGGACGATCCGTTGAAACTCCGGCGAATCCGCGAGCCACGCTTAGATGGCAGCCAACCCCATCTCCAGATCGTCGATAATATCCTGCACATTTTCAATCCCCACTGAAATTCGAACCATGCCGTCGGTGATCCCAATCGCCTTGCGACCCTCCACCCCCAGCGCCGCATGGGTCATGGTCGCGGGATGGGAGATCAGAGTTTCCACTCCGCCGAGCGACTCTCCTAGCGAACACACGCGCAATTTCTTCAACATTTTATTGGCATTTTTCAGCGACCCGGTTTCGAAGGTGATCAACGCGCCAAATCCGCTCATCTGCCGTTTTGCCAGCTCATGCTGCGGATGACTGGTCAGCCCCGGATAAAAAATTCTTTTCACTTTTTTGTGCTTCGCCAGAAAGGACGCAACCTCGCGCCCATTGCGGTCGTGGACTTCCATGCGCGCCGCCAGCGTCTTCACCCCGCGCAGCACCAGCCAGCACTCAAACGGAGAGAGTATAGCTCCCGCGCACTTCTGCAAAAACGCCAGCTTTTCCGCCTGATCGGGCCGGCTGCACACCACCACTCCCCCGAGGCCGTCGCTATGCCCATTCAGAAACTTTGTCGTCGAGTGCACCACCATGTCCGCGCCCAGCGCCAGGGGCTTTTGAAAGTAGGGCGACATGAACGTGTTATCGACCACCAGCTCAATTTTTTTCCGGCGGCAGATCTGGCTGATCGCGGGCAGGTCGCTCAGCCGCATCAGCGGATTGGTAGGCGTTTCCACGTGCACCAGGCGTGTATTCTTGCGGATCGCTCGCTCGACATTCTCCGCGTTCGACGTATCGATGTAGGAAAACTCCAGCCCAAAATTGGTCAGCACCTGGTTGAACAGGCGCGGCGTGCCGCCATACAAGTCGTCGCCACAAACGATGTGATCGCC
>Ga0302140_10013332_pt1 | contig 10052 bp, 12 predicted proteins | sample I_Bog_E1_1_FD_202095 | JGI IMG/M metagenome (GOLD analysis project Ga0302140, IMG submission 202095) | Peat permafrost microbial communities from Stordalen Mire near Abisko, Sweden - I_Bog_E1_1 | ecosystem: Environmental > Terrestrial > Soil > Wetlands > Peat | place: Sweden: Abisko, Stordalen...
GAAAAGGAGTGCGTATGGACGAATACACAACACGAGTCATCAGCGAGGGTCTCTGTTTTGGCGAGTCCCCGCGCTGGCACGAAGGACGACTGTGGTTCTCGGACTTCTACCGGCTCGGGGTCTATTCAATCAATCCCGACGGTACCGACGAACGTCTCGAGCAACGCGTGGCGGGCCAACCTTCGGGACTCGGTTGGCTACCCGGCGGGGACTTGCTCTGCGTGTCGTGCGTTGACCACCGGGTCCTTCGTTTCGGCAAGGACTCGGTCAGAGAGTTCGCGGACATCAGCGACTACTGCGGCTTTTGGGCCAACGACATGTTGGTCTCGCCCACCGGCTACAGCTACGTGGGCAACTTCGGCTTTGACCTGGACACCATGCTCGCCGAGATCGGGGTCGAGGGAATGCTCGCCTCTCCACCGCCCACTACGAACCTCGTGGTGTTGAACCAGGACGGCCGGGTCATCCAATCGGTGCCCGGCATGGCCTTTCCCAACGGCACGGTCCTCAGCCCCGACGGCGCCACTCTCATCGTGGGTGAGACAATGGCCTTTCGCCTCACGGCTTTTGACGTCCACTCCGACGGCACCTTGAGCAACCGGCGCGTGTGGGCCCAACTCGACTTCGTCGCGACCGATGGCATGTGCTTGGACGCGCACGGACAGATATGGCTCGCCAACGCGCTGACCCGTCAGTGCTTACGCGTCAAAGAAGGTGGTGAGATCACCGCACTGGTCACGACCACCCAGACCGCGTTCGCGTGCATGCTGGGTGGGAGTGACGGTACGAGCCTGTTCATCATGACCGCGCCAACGAGCAATCGCTTCGAGGGGGCGACCGAGCCGCACGGCAAGATCGAGATCGTCGAGGTCGACGCCGCGCACGCTGGGCTGCCCTAGGTCAACCCAGTTTGGTGAGGGCCTTGCGCAGGTTGCGCACGGCCTGTTGGGTGCGTAGTTCGTTCTCGATCAACGCGAAGCGCACGTGCGCCTCACCACCTTCGCCAAAGCCCACGCCCGGACTGGTCGCCACGTCCGCCTCTTCGATGAGGAACCGGGCGAACTCGAGTGAGCCCATCTCGAGGTACGGCTCGGGAATGGGCGCCCACACGAACATCGAGCCCTTGGGCGCCTTCACGTCCCAGCCAATCCGGTTGAGTCCTTCGATGAGCAGGTCCCGACGTGTTTGATAGATCGCGAGCAGCTGGCCCGGGTAGTCGACGGCCTCGTTCATGGCGACGATGGCGGCGATCTGGACGGGCTGGAAGGTGCCGTAGTCGAGGTAGCTCTTGAGCTTGGTGAGCGCCGCCACGATCTCTGGGTTGCCGACGAGAAAGCCCACCCGCCAACCCGCCATCGAGAACGACTTGGTCAAGGTGTAGAGCTCGACGCAGCACTCTTTGGCGCGCGGCACCTGGAGAATCGAAGGCGGACGATAGCCGTCAAAGCCAAGGTCCGCGTAGGCGAAGTCGTGACAGATCACGATCTCGTGCTCGAGGGCGAACCCGACCAGACGTTCCATGAACGACAGGTCCACGCACGCGCTCGTGGGATTGTGAGGGAACGAGCAGATGATGACGCGCGGTTTCACCTCCGCCTTCTGCCACGCGTCAACGAGACCGTCGAAGAACGACTCTCCCGGGTCGACGTCGCTCGTGCCCGGATCGAGGATCGGCACGGTGATGACCTTCGCGCCCGCGAAACCCGGACCAGCCAGGTGAATCGGGTAGCTGGGACTGGGCACGATGGCGGTGTCCCCGGGACCGAGCAGCACCCACATCAAATGGGTCAGGCCTTCCTTGGCCCCAATGGTGGTGACTACCTCGGTCTCGGGATCGATGTCGACGTCAAAGAGCAACTTGTAGCGGTTCGCCATGGCGAGACGGAGGTTCGGAATCCCACGGCTCGCGCTGTAACGGTGGTTCTTTGGATTATGAACCGCTTCGGCGAGTTTGGCGACCGCGACCTCGGGGCTCGGCAGGTCGGGATTGCCAAAGCCGAAGTCCACCACGTCGCGACCCGCGGCGCGCGCTTCGGCCTTCAGACCATTGATCTGAGCGAAGACGTAGGGCGGCAGTCCATTGATCCGACGGAATTCCATCAGTGAAACCTACTTTTTTCACGGTTACTTCGCCACTCTCGAAGTGCCGCGACGTTGACCTCGGGACTGAAGATGGCCCACGTCGCGCCCGCCGCCTCAAGAGCGTCGAGGTGAGCGCTCAGATCCTGGGGCGCGGGACCAGCCCAATTGGTGGGGCCGGACTCACCCGCGCGCGCTAGTTCTTCGGGCGAGGCGTCCCAGAGGTTGAGCACGACCCCGAGACGGTGTGCAAGTTCGTTGGTCGCTTTCGCCCCCGCGCCGAACCAGACCGGCACGATGCCGTGGAGTTCTCGCCACGTGTCTACGAGCAGCGCGCGACGCTCGGACGCGTCAAAGGCGCGCAGTCCGTACGCCTCGTTCTCCGCGGCCGACAACTTGTCGCCCGTGCCCAGGGCCGCGACGACCCGACCCGGCGCGAAGTGTTCGAGCGTGAGATACTGCTCGACCAGGTGCGCGGTGCTCACCATTCCCACCCTCGCCACGAGCGGGCCCACGACGAGTTCGTAACGCGACGCCACTGCGGCGAGCAGCGCGAAGGGCGCGAGGGAAGGTCGCTGCGGGCTACCCATGGGCCAGAGGTGGTCGTAGGCGAAGACGCCGTCGAGGCCCGCGTCGTTAGCGACACGGGCCGCGTCGAGCGCGTCCTCACTGCCAGCGCGAAAGGTCGGCAGTAGGACGCCGAGCTTCACGAATCTCGCTCGAAGGCAATCATGGCGGCGCCCATCGCACCCGATCGAGGTCCGAACATCGAAGCGGCCACCGTGATCGCGGGACGGCTCTGATAGCCCTCGACCAGGTTCGCCAGGTAGTCGCGCGTGAAGGGCAACACCAGATCCGACGCACTCGAGAGCCCTCCACCAATGACGAAGTGCCCCGAATCGAGGACGGCCACGAGATTGGAGAGTCCGAGCGCGAGCCACCAGCTCACCTGGCGCAACAGATCGATCGCTTCTTCTAAACCCTCGGCACCGGCCTGGGTCACGTCTTCGGGGCGGATCATCTCGGCGCTGCCGTGCGCGGCGAGCAGGGTGGGCAGCTGACCCTCTTTCGCCGCCTCGCGGATGAGACGCTTGAGTCCACTGCCCGACGCGTAACGCTCCCAGCAACCCATACCTCCGCAGGGGCAAGGTATGCCGTGGGCTTCGACGACCATGTGACCGATCTCGCCCGCGAAGCCGCTGCGGCCCTGGAGTAATTTTCCCTCTGCGATGATCCCTCCACCGATGCCGGTGCCGAGAGTCACCATCACGAAGTCGTCCACGCCCCGGCCCGCACCCCACTCGTGCTCGGCCACGGTGGCGCAGTTGGCGTCGTTCTCACAGAACACGCGAGAACTCGCGAGCGATGCTCCAAGCAGCGAACCCAGGTCCGCGCCTGAGGCGCTCTGCAGATTCGGCGCGAAAGCCAGCCGGCCGTCTTTTCTCGTGAGCCCGGGCAGACCCACCCCGACGGGCGTCGCCGCCACGTTGAGCTGGTGGGTCGCGGCGAGGTGGTGCACCAGATCGGTCAGCGCCGCGGCGGTCGCTTCTCCCGCCTCTCGGGTGGCGTCGTGGGGCGTCGCCGCCCTCGCCTCGCCGAGTACCCGCCCGTCTCGGGCCACCACGAGCGCGAGCGCTTTGGTCCCCCCGACGTCAACGCCGATTGCGACGTCGCTCATCGCAGGGACTCTGCGCGGGCCTTCAGTTCAACGAGCGCTTGGGTCTGGATTCGTTGGGCCGCGCGCGTCTTGATGAAGTGAGGTAGCGGCACGAGCAACTCGACCTCGAGGTCGTAGGTGACTCGAGTGGCGTCGCCCACTGGTTCGAAACGGTATTGCCCTTGCATGGTCTCGGTCAGGTCGGCCCTGGTCTGATGCCAACTGATCGCCGCGGGCGCGCGGCTGTAGTCGTAACGCAACGCGTAGGTTGTCGAGCGTCCAAAGGCCGCGGCCCGGAATTCGACCTCGAGCGCACGCCCGTCGGCGTCGCGTTCGAGGACCTCGATTCTCTTGAGGTCGCTCACCCAATTCGTGTAGTTCTCGAAGTCGGTCACGACCGAATAGACGATCTCGGGCGAGGCGATGACCATGATTGACTCTGTTGCTCGCTGTGCCACTCCGCCTCCTATCGATATACCTTAGGCCAGTTGGTTAATCGCGCCGAAGTGGTCATAACGAATCAGACCGTCGCGTAACGTCCCAGCCAGTATGTCCCAGTCGAACCTCTCGCGTGCGACTATTCGGGCTTGGTGCGCGAAAAGTTCGCGCGTCGCCTCGTCGCCCAGCAGCGCTGCCATGGTCTGGGCGAGCGCTCGGACACTTCGAGAGTCGCCGACCACGTACCCGCTCACGCCATCGAACACCGCTTCGTGACTCCCGCCCGAGCGTCCCGCCACCGCCGCCACGCCACAGGACGCCGCGTTGAGAAAGACGATGCCGAAACCTTCTTGCTCGAGCCCGAGCCAACGACTTCGACAATCCATCACCATCAGGTCACTCGAAGCGAGCCAGTCGCTGAGATCCTCTTCGGGCACTCGTCCAAGAAAGGTGACCGGAGCCCCCAATCGGCTGGCCAACTTCTCGAGACGCTCCCGGTCTCGACCGGCGCCGCCGATGACCAGGCGAAGGTGGGGGAAATCCCCCACCAGTCGCACGCTCGCGCGAATGAGCGTGTCCATGCCCTTACGTGGAACGAGTCGCGAATACGAGAACACGACGAGGTCGTCGTCACTCGTACCCAACGATTTACGGACTTCACCGCGTCGTTTCTTGCTCAGGGGGGCGAACTCGCTGGTATCGACGCCCGGCGGGACCTGAATCACGGGCGGCATGTACTCAGCCGCGACGCGCCTCGCCTCTTGCTCGGGGTAGCCGCCCGCACAGATCGCGACGCTCGCGTGGCGCAACACGTAACGAAGTGACGACGCCACGAAGGGAAGTCGACCGGGAACCGCTACCTCCGCGCCGTGCAGCACCACGCCGTAGGGACGTGACAGTCTGGGTCCGAGCAGACCGAGGGGCCAAGCGGGATCGAGAAGAACGAGTTCGGGCTGGTGGCGTTCAATCGCGGACTCAATGGCGGCGAGCGCACGCGGCGTCGGTGCGTAGAGAGTCTTCGTCGGCACTCTCTCGATGACCACGCTGCTCTCGCGGTCAAATTGCGCGGTGTCTTCTTGCGAGGTGGCCGTGAGCACGACGGCGCGTCCTACCTCGAGTCGTTGCCACAGTTCATGCAGGTACACCTGGATTCCGCCCGTCTTGGGCGGATAATCATTGGTCACCAACAGATGGCTCGGCACAGAAACACGCTAGCCACTGGCGACATTGAATTGATTACGTAGTCGTAGTTCCTTGGAAACGAAGACGAGGGATCATCCCCTGGGCGCTGAAGAGTTCCACGACTCGCGCGTCCTCGCTCGTCATCGCCAACTGACCCGGATCCTCGCCGAGCACAAAACTCACGAGACAGTCCTCGCAGTCGGGCGTACTTCGACGGACACAGTCGCTGCAGCTTATGGAAAGTTCGAATCTCTCGGTCATGTCGCACCTTTCGTCTTGGTCTACTGTGCACGACCGGTGTGACGTCTCAGGGCGTCACGTAGGACTTGATCTCTTGGGCGACCTGACCGGGCCCAAAGACGACTCCCTCGACCAGTACGGTCCCGACCCGAGGGTCGATGAGGACGTAAAAGGGCGGCCACCGAATTTCAAGCAGCGAGAGCAAGTCCGGGGCGACCACAATCTCGTGGCGCGAGTCCTTCCATTCATTTCGCGGGTCGAACTGAGCACTCACGAGAAGCACTTCGAGTTCGCCAAACTCGTCGAGGCTGGACTCGACGAAGTCCCTACACCCATCACAGTCCGGTTTGATCGCGACCACGAGGGTGAGCCCGGTGAAGAAACGTTCGACCGATTCTCCATCGAGCGTCAAACCACGAAAGGAGTCAGGCGCGGGCCGCGGTCTTGGGGCGTCGAAGGAGCGCACTCAGGCGGACTCGGTGATGACCTCTACGTTGCGCCCGTGGCCACACCAGCGACAGGTCACCGATTCGATCGTCCGAGAGATGATTTCGGGCTCCTCGATAGTGAGTTCCCCACCCACGGTGTAGTGATGGAACGAACGTACCGACGTCGTCTCGACCACATCGAAGCGAGTCAAGTTGCCACAAGCCGTGCAACGGTATCGAGTGTCCACGTCTTCGAGGGTAGTTGATGGCACGAGGGCGTCATTCACGGGCGTTGACCACGGTGTCGACGGTCGCTCATGTCAAAGTCGTGATCCTGGGGTGCGTCGAAGTCGAACACGGTATCGTAGGCCACGTCGTCGACCAGGTACGTTCGGCGTTCGTTGTCGATTAAACGACACAGCGCGGCGGGATGGCGAACCATGCCGAGGTTCAAGGTTCCGGCGGGCGTTTCGACGACGATCACGCCGCGTCGGGCGAGCCGGTCCCTCAGTCGCTGGCTAACGCGGGTCTTGACGAGGTCATGGAGTTCGACCTCGCTGCGCGAATGCTGGAGAACGCCACCCTCGACGATGATCCGTTGGCTCGTCAGGTGGATCTTGTGCGAACGCCAGCGCCAGGTCCGAGTCGCCAGGATCCCTAGACACGGAAGCACCAGCACTGCGGCCAACGCCACCCGGTATTCGTCAAACACATGCACGTGCGTCACCCCAAGCCACACGAGCACGCAGGCGAGAACCGTCGCCAACGCTGGCGCCCATAAACCCCAACCAACCGGGGTCACCGAAATCACGTGCTCCTCGCCCTCTCGCCACCTGGACTTTTTCGCCATGACTCGATGCTAAGTACATTTATCATCGACCGGATCACATTCGGTCATTTTCTTTTTTCGGACTGCTTGCGAGTTCGCCCATCAGCGTTCGACGGAACCGCCCTCGTACAGAGCCAAGTGTCTGACTACACGTTCCTGAGCTGGTGAGCGACCATGTCAAAGTAGGCACGCAACTCATCGAACTGCTCTGCGGTGATTTCGTCGCGCTCGCGGTCTAGGGCGTTGTTCATGGCCACCAGCCACGCGTCGCGGGCCCGCTTATTTATATGAAACGGAGCGTGACGCATTCGTAGCCGGGGGTGTCCGCGCTCTTGCATGTAGGTCGAAGGGCCTCCCCAATACTGCATGAGGAACAGCACTAGGTGTCGCTTGGACTCGGTCAAATCCTCGGGGTACATCGAGCGCAAGATCTCATCGCCTTCAACGCCAACGTAGAAAGCGTCGACGAGACGAACGAAGAACGCTTCTCCACCGACCTGCTCATAGAGTGACGAATCCACGCTTCCACGCTAGATGGTGTGCTCTAGACTTGTCCGAGCCTCGCGAGAGGCGCGCGGGTGTAGCTCAATGGTAGAGCTCCAGCCTTCCAAGCTGGCCATGCGGGTTCGATCCCCGTCACCCGCTCCAACTGACCTGTACCCCTAAAAGCGGTCCACGGATGTGAGAGTTTGGTCGTTATCTACCAGGAGGTAGAGATGCCCAATCATGCCCAAGGGGACATTCGTGGCGATCAACCTCAGGAGTGTTCCTGACATTATTCAAATTCCCTCGAACCGTGACGTTTGGATCACGCAGTATTCGCTGGCGAACGCGGCGTCGACGCTCGACTGATAGGGATTGGACCTGGGCAACTACCAGACAAAGGGGATCAGCCGAAAGCGAGTGCGCGTAACGAACTCTTGGTGCGCCTTAGGGAAGGTCGACGACAGGAGTTGTTCTTCGAGACGGATTCGATAGATCTGAAGCCCAAGAACACACAGCGCCCCAACTAGGTAGACGATGCGAAGGCTCCCGAGGGCTAACCCAACAATCATGAGCAGCTCGGCGAAGTACATGGGATGACGCAACCATCGGTACGGACCAGAGACCACGAGCAACCGAACTTCGGGGATGATCGAGAAGTTCCACTTCAGGCTCGAAAGTGCGGCGAGGGCGAGGATCGAGCCAACCGCCGTCACCAGAAGACCGATCGCGGACGTACGCAGGGATCCGCTCCACACGACTGGACCGGCGGGCACGAATCGTGCGCCGACGAGCAGAAAACTTCCGGTGAGTGAGACGGCGGCGGCCTTCCAACGAGCATCACGCGCACGCACGATTCTCTTCTTCCAGAGAACGACGGCCGCGGCGAGAACGAACGCCCCGTAGGTCAATTCCCGCGCGAACTGGATAACGATGGGCCAACTCGGGTTCGAGGTGACGTACGTCAAGCTCCCTAGAGCGTCGGAGATTTGGGCGAACCCTAAGCACCCGAGAATCACCGCCGGCGCGACGGAGACCAATACGCGCCTCGCGACGTCACCGCCTGAGGATCGTGACGATCGGTGCTTCGGGCACTCTTGGTTGAGCTCAGCCTCCAGAAGTTGTACCCGATCCGCCCGTAAGTCCGCTCGGGAACGATCCGCTCCCAAACCCGGTTGATGTCACACCTTTCGCCGTATCGGAGACAGATGTGGCCTCGACCGAGCCACTCTTCTCCTTCGTACCCTGGACCGTTACGGTGTCGCCCGGCTCGAGTCCCGAAAGGGTTGAAGCGGCGTTGCGGTCTATCGTCGTCGACGAACTGACCTTCACCGCCACGAGCGAACCGCTTGACGTCGTCACGTAGAGCGTGTTGCCAACGATATCGGTCACGGTACCGGTGGTGACCTTCGCCGCGGCACTCGCCAGGGCCTTGCTTCCAGTTAGGCCGCCAGTACCGGTCGCGAACAGACTGCTGAATGAGGAAGCTGACGCCGTGGAATGACCTCGCTGCAAATAGGCCCCGAGCCACAGTCCCGCGACGACCAACAACAACGCCGAGAGCACCGTGACGAACCACGACGCGTGATACCCCTTCGACGTCGCCTGTTCGGGCCACTCCTCGGCCTCGTCACCGAAAAGGATGTCGAAATCCTCTTCGCCCACGAGCACCGTCGAGCCCGCGAGTGTCGCGTCCCCACGATCACCCTTGGGCGACCCGCCCTCATCAACGTCTGCCATTTCCTTCGTCACCCTTGCCGTCCTTTCTTGACTATTCGTAACGCAGCGCGTCTATCGGACGCAGCGACGCTGCTCGGTAAGCCGGATAGAAGCCCGCGACAATGCCTACGGAGATCGCGACACCGAGAGCGAGCGGGATCGAATAGGACGCCAGCACCGGCTTGACGCCGTCGATTTTGAATCGCGAAACCAGAATTCCCGCGAACACACCACATATTCCACCGAGAAACGAAATCACCATCGATTCGATGAGGAACTGCGTGAGGATGATGACCTTTCTCGCGCCGATCGCCTTACGGATGCCGATCTCGCGGGTCCGCTCGGTGACGGTGACGAGCATGATGTTCATCACGCCAATGGCGCCAACGAGCAGCGACACCGCGGCCATCCATCCCAAGAGTGCCGTGAATGTCTTGGAACTCGACGTCGCGGCGGTGAGCAGGCTCGCCGAATCAATCACGGTAAAGGGCAGGCTTGACACCGTCGTGTCGTTGAGTGAAGCCAGCGTGCTCTCAACTTCACTCTCCGCGAGCGAGAGCGTGGACGACGACTTTCCCTGTACTAGGAGCTCGGAGAACGACTGAGACTCGCCGGTGAGCTGGTCCTGTACGGCCGTGTAAGGCGCAATCACTACGGCGTCCTCATTGCTGAGCCCACTCGAACCCTTCGACGCGAGGAGTCCCACGATCGTGAAATCCGAGGAGCCGAGTTGGACTTGCTTACCAAGTGGATCTGAGCCCGTTGCAAAGAGTGCGCTCGCCACCGAGGAACCAATGTCGATCACCTGTGCGTGGTTCACCACGTCACTGTGCGAGATTGACCGACCAGCCGACACCGTATAGTTCTCAGCCGTTAGATACGAAGACGTCGATCCGATGACCGAGGTGGTGTAACTCGTTCCGTCGTAGGTCGCCGAAAGACTCGTCGTGACGACCGGTGAGACCGACTTCACGTCGGGGTCGTTCACGGAACTGGA
>Ga0302140_10013333_pt1 | contig 10052 bp, 9 predicted proteins | sample I_Bog_E1_1_FD_202095 | JGI IMG/M metagenome (GOLD analysis project Ga0302140, IMG submission 202095) | Peat permafrost microbial communities from Stordalen Mire near Abisko, Sweden - I_Bog_E1_1 | ecosystem: Environmental > Terrestrial > Soil > Wetlands > Peat | place: Sweden: Abisko, Stordalen...
TCAATCTCATCGGTGCAGCTACTCTCAGGGCAAGTCTCGCCTAAGCATTAAAAAAGAGGCCCCGCAAACCGCAGCCTCTAACTTTTCACACAGCCTGCAGACGGCGGGCTTTTGGGGCGCCTGTGTTGGGCGCTCGCGCGCGGGTCTCAGGCCAGGCCCAGCTCGATTTCCAACGCGCCGCAAAGCATTTGGCCCAACAAGATGTGCATCTCCTGGATGCGGGCCGTGGTGTCGGATGGCACCACCAACAGGTGATCGGCGAGTCCGCCAAGACTGCCGCCGCCTTTACCGCCGAGCGCGGCGGTGACCAGCTTCATGGCTTTTGCCTGCTTGAGCGCGGCGAGCACGTTCGGGCTTTTGCCCGAGGTCGAGATTGCGATGGCAACATCGCCGGGTCGGCCCAGCGCCTCGATCTGACGGGCGAAAATCCGCTCGAAGCCGAGATCGTTGCCGGCGGCCGTCAAGGCAGAAGAGTCGGTGGTGAGCGCAATGGCCGCGATGGCCGCGCGGTCGCGCATGTAGCGGACGGTCAGTTCGGTCGCGAGATGCTGGGCATCGGCCGCGCTGCCGCCATTGCCGAAGAACATGAGCTTGCCGCCGGCGCGGACCGACGCGGCGCAGGCCACCACCAGGCCAGCGAAGGCTTGAGACAATGCCGCTTCGCTGCGCCGGGCAACGTCGTGATGCTCGGCAAATTCGGATTTGAAGAAGGCTGTCAGGTCCACGGCCAAGTCCCCTCGTTTACGCGGCTTCGCCGCGAAATTCCGGCACGGCGTCGCGCAATACATTATAGATGGCCGCGCGCTCGTTGCGCGCCAAACCTTGTTCCAGCGTCGCCACCCAGGCTTGAATCGATTCGAGCGACGGCCGCACCGGCTTCGCAGCGACTATGCCGGGAATTCCGATCTCCGAGGTCTCTTCCTCGCGCGCGAACAGAATCTCGTGCAGGCGTTCGCCCGGACGAATGCCGGTGAAGGCGATCTTGATGTCGCGGCCTGGCTCCAACCCGCTAAGCCGGATAATGCGCTCGGCCAGATCGACGATTTTCACCGGCTGGCCCATGTTGAGCACATAGACCGAGACGTCACTGCGCTCGGGCGCCAGCGCATGGCTGGCGGCGGTGACGACCAGGTCGCAGGCTTCGCGGATGGTCATGAAGTAGCGCACCATGTCCGGATGCGTCACGGTGACCGGGCCGCCGGCCTCGATCTGGGCCTTGAATTTCGGCACCACCGAACCGTTCGATGCCAGCACATTACCGAAGCGCACCGAGATCAACCGCATGTTGCGCTTGCCGGCGCTATTACTGCGGCCGAATTCCTCGTCGAGCGCCTGGCAATACATTTCCGCCAGCCGCTTGGTGGCGCCGAGCACGGAAACCGGCTCGATCGCCTTGTCGGTCGAAATCATTACCATAGCAGTCGCACCCGCGGCTGCCGCGGCGTCGGCGACATTGATCGAGCCGAACACATTGGTCTTGATGCCCTCGTCCCAATCCTGTTCGAGCAAGGGCACGTGCTTGAGGGCGGCGGCGTGAAACACGATATCGGGCTTGAACGCCACGATGAGATTGGTGATGCGCTGGCGGTCGCGGATATCGGCAAGCCGCCCGGAAATTTCGGCATTGCCTTGGGCGGTTTTGAGCTGTTCGAGCACGGCATGCAGCGCCGGCTCGGAATTCTCGATCACCAGGAGACGGGAAGCACCGAAGGCGACAGCGCGGTTGCAGATTTCCGAGCCGATCGAGCCGCCGCCGCCGGTGACCACGATCGAGCGGCCGGCGACGAATTCCTCCAGCCGGCGGTAATCGATGCGCACACTGGGCCGCAGCAGCAGGTCCTCGACCGCCACCGGCGCAAGCTGCACCGCCGGTCCGCCGGCTTCGAAGGACGGCATTTGGCTCAAAGTCAGCCCGAGGCGGCGCGCGCGCATGAGGATCGATTCGGGCCGCGCTTCCGGCGACAGCGCCGAGGGCGCCAGCACCAGCCGTGTTATCCGGTCGCCGCGCGCGGCGAGATCGGCGACGATGAGTTCGAGCTCGTCGATATCGCCGAGCACCGGAATGCCGCGGATCGATTGGCCGCGGTCGGCCGACGACGGCGACAGGATGCCGACCGGCCAGATATTCTTGACCGCGCCGTTTTCGATCGAGCGCAGCAGGACTTCGGCATCGGCCGCGCGCCCCAACATCAACGTCGGCGTGGCGTCGGCGACCCGCACGCGCTGCAACGCGCGAACATAATGGAGGTAGCGATAGGCGACGCGCGAGCCGCCGAGGAAAAACATCTGCAAGAACCAGTACAGCAGGATGGTGATCTTGCCGAAAAAGAATGTGCCGTAGACATTGGGCGAGAGCAGCACATAGTCGAACGCCAGCAACAACACCGCCAGCACCGTAGAGGCGCGCACGATATTGTAGAGGTCGGGCACCGAGGTAAAACGCCATTTATTGCGGTGCAGCCCGAAAATGAAATAAATCAGCCCGGCCGCGACCAGGAAAAACGGCAGGAAAAACTCGAGGCCGGCCATTTTCTCGGCCAGCAACGGACCGTCGAAGCGCATGAAAAACGTCAGCACAATCGCCGCCACAGTGGCGAGCAGATCGTGCAACACGATCAAAAACTGGCGCGGCGTGAGTTTCGGCAGGCTGATCATTTCGCGGCCTTCAAGGCGGAACGCTGCCTTACGCTGGCTGGCGGCCGACGCAAAAATGTGGTGGCGAAGGCGTAGCGATACCAACGCAGATAAGCACCAGCCCAGTTCAGCACCTGGAACCGGCTCGCGCCTTCGTTCCGTTCAAACCATTTGGCGGGCAATTCGGCGACCGGCCAGCCCAGCCGATGGCACTTTACCAGCAATTCAAGGCTGTAACAGAAGCCGGTGTTGGATTCGATCTCGATGGAGTCGATCACGCGCCGCGAAAACAGCCGGAATCCGCTGGTCGCGTCGCGGCTCGGAAGTTGCGCGATATGATAAAGTGTAAAGGCCGCCGAGCGGACCAAGAGCGCCTTTAGCCAGGGACAACCCACCATGCAGCCGCCCGGAATGAAGCGGTCGGCGCATACGATTTTCGCGCCCTGCTCGGCTTTGGCCACCATCAGATCGATGATCGGGCCGTTGAAGTTGTCGTCGGCGGGAAAAACCAGCACGAACGGCGCAACGCTCGCGGCAAAGCCGGCTAACACCGCGGCATGCGGCCCGCGCGAGGGATTGCGGACGAATTCGATGGCGAGGCCTTCGACCCGCTCGGGATGCGCTTGGATAGTGGACAGCGTGTCGTCATCCGGGAGGTCGTAGCAAATGAGGATGCGCGACGGAGTCGTGACGTGCTGGCGCAGTTCGGAAAGCGTTGCCAGAATATTACGGCCTTCGTTATAGACCGGAATGACAATATCGAGCCGCGGAGTCGTGACGGGACTCATGCGCTAGTACACGACATTCGCGTTCGTGAGGAAGCCCCAGACGTCGACCACCGGCTTGCCCTTGAGATCGGCGTCGGCATAGACAGAATGCGGCGCGCACAAAATCAAAATGTCGCTGCGCTCGACCACTTGATCAAGCGGCAACAGCGCCGGATCGGTCGTCACGAACGGGTCCGTGGTGAGAACTTCGCGGGCCGACATTTGCAATGCGCGCTTGAGTTTGTAGCTCAACGAAGCGCGCGTATCGTCGATTTCAGCCTTGAAGGCCATGCCAAGAAGTCCGACTGCCATGCGCGGCAACTCGTAAGCATGTTTCAGATCATCGACCAGTTGCAAGACGAGCCCTTCATTCACCTGCATGGCAGCATGGCCAAGGCCGAACTGGTTGCGGGCAAAAGCGGCGAGTTGCATCGTGTCCTTGAACAGGCAAGGCCCGGCAGCAAACCCCGGGCTTGGCAGCCGCTGGGCGCGCGGATAATTGTGCTTCATCGCTTTCATGATGGTGTGATAATCGGCGCCGGCGGATTTTGCGATCATGTAGAACTGGTTGGTGGCCGCGAACTCGATATAGCGATAGGCATTGCTGAACAGCTTGGCGAATTCGGCCTCGATCGGCTTGACCACGACAACTTCCGGCGCAATTTTTTCAAACAGCGCCACAGCCTCGTCCTCGGCTTCCTTTGAAACGCCGCTGACGATTTGCGGCATCTCGCGCAGTTCCTTGATGCCATTGCCTTGCACAACGCGCTCGGGGCAGAACGCGACCTTTAGCTTTCGGCCCAGCCGCTTGAGATAGGCATCGAGCCAGGCCGTCGTGCCGGGATAGACAGTCGAGCGCAGCACCAGCAATTGATCGTCTCTTAGATACGGCAGCAGCGCGTCTATGCAATCCTGCACGGCCTTTTGCACCGGATTGAGAAATTCGTCGACCGGCGTGCCAATGGTGACGATAACCGGTCCGCTTGGGCTGATCGCGCCGGGCGACGAGGTGAAGATCAGCCGGCCGTCCGCCAACGCCTTGCTCAGAAGCGGCGCCGCGCCGTGTTCGATGAAGGGCAGCTTGCCGGATGCCAGCGTCGCCAGCACCGCCTCGTTGAGGTCGTTGACATTGACCGTCATCCCGGCTTCGGCGAAGGCGAGCACCAGCGGAATCCCGACATGGCCGCCGCCGCCGACCACGGTGAGGTCGGCAACCACGCTTGTGCTCTGGGGCATGGCAGTAGTTTTGCTGGACGCTTTGTTCAAAGGTGACCTTTCCCTGGTATCAGGGAATTATACAGGGAATTGTGCAATTTGGGGCGAATTCACGAATGGGCTTTCGTGATTTTGGGGAGATTTTACAGCCGTTTAGCTAACTAATTCTCAGGGCAATGGGAACAGGGAATTTTTCGTAGGATCAGGGAATGGCCAAAGGCGATCAGGGAAATTGCCCGACCTTTCAGGGCCCACGCCTCAAGGGCCGCTAGGTGCCCTAACAGACATTGCTTGGTGCCGTCGTCGGGCTCCCGGGGTGCAAACCGATCATCGGCTATCGCTCGACGCTGATGTGGTTCTTCCGCGCCACGGCGGTCCAGCGAGCGATTTCGTTTGCGACCAGACTACCGAGCACCTCAGGCGGGCCGCCGTCGACTACAATTCCCTGCTTCTCGAGTTTAGCCGCGATGTCTTTCTCGTGGATGATGCGGTCGATTTCGCCGTTAAGGCGGGTGACAATTTCGGGCGGCGTTCCGGCGGGAGCGAAGATGCCGACCCAGGTGACCGCATCGAGGCCGGGATAGCCCGCTTCGCCGAATGTCGGCAAGTCTGGAAAGTGGCGGTCGCGTTGCAGTCCGCCGATTGCCAAGGCCCGCAATTTCCCGGCTTCTACCTGGGGCGCAGCGAGCAGGCTCGACATCACAGTAAACTGGACTTCCCCGGCAATCGTTGCAAGCATAGCCGGCGCGCCTCCACGATACGGAATGTGCGTGGCCTCGACGCCAGTCATTATTGTCCACTGTGCGATGACGAGGTGCGCTTGGCTTGCCAGCCCAGGCGTCGCGAAGGAGAATTTGTCCGGGTAGGCTTTGGCGAGCGCGGAAAATTCCCGCAAGCTTGTTACTGGCACCTCCGGGTTGACCAGGAACATCATTGCGTTTTTACCAACCAGGATGACAGGCGTGAGGTCCTTCTCCGTGTCAAAAGGCATATTGATCTGTACCGCTGGATTGACGGAATGTGAGGCAGGCACGACGGCGAGCGTGTAACCGTCCCGCGGTGATTTCGCGACGAAATTGGTGCCGACGATGTTGTTTGCACCAGACTTGTTCTCAATCACAATTGGCTGTTTCAAGGCGGCCGTAAGTCCTGGCTGTATCAGCCGGGCAACGATGTCGTTGACGCCTCCCGGCGCCGTCGGCACAATGAGCTTGACCGGACGGTCCGGAAACTCCGCGGCGGCTGCCGGCGCCAAGAGCCCCACGGCTAGACTGACAATTACAAAGATCCGCCGGATCATTGGCCGGTCACTTTCTCGATGATGGCGTCGGCATCTGACGCTGTATCGCCCGCCCAAGCGACATGTTGATCTGGCCGTACCAGGATCAATGGCGTGCCATAATTATCCCGCGCCGAAGACGCTATGTCATGCACGATCTTGAGCGGTACCCCGCGCGCGCGCGCCGCCCGTTCAAAATCTCCGCTATCTGCTCCTAACGCCAAAAGCGTAAAGTTCCGTCCCAATTCCTCGAAGACGTTGCGGCCATTCGACAGCACCTGCGGCGACAAATGGTGACCGGCGCGCGCCCTTAAGGTGTGCACGCCGTGCGCTGTGGTCTTGCCGCCGCGCGGACCGAATACGATCTCAGAGGCTTCGTAGTGCGGCTCATAGGCCTTGCGGCGCAAACTGACGTCGGTGTCGCGCGCTTTCCACGCCGCCTCAAACTCGACGCGGTCCCGTGCCGGATTATAGCGGCTCAGAAATGCATCATCTTCGCGAATCCGCTTGGCGATGAAGTCTTCCGCTATCTCGCGAAATATCGGAGCACGTTCGCTAGAATACGTATCGAGCAACCTTTCGATGCCCCAGCCGGCAATACAGGCAGCGAGTTTCCAACTAAGATTGGCCGCGTCTTCGAGTCCATTGTTGAGACCGTAGCCACCGTAAGGCGGATGGCTGTGCGCGGCATCGCCAGCGATGAAGATGCGTCCGTTTTGATAGGTGGCCGCTACCGCGTTACGAAGATCCCAAAAGCCGGCGTGCTCGACTTTAAACGTGAATTCGAAGCCGGCGGCATCGAAAAGCATTGCTTTAAAATCGGCGTCCTTGCCGCGCACACCGAATTTCATCGGGGCGTGGAAGAAAAAGTTTTCGTCGGCATCGACCCGTCCGAAAAATTTCCAGTACCCGTGTAGATCGGGATGCATCACGCGGTAGGTCGAGCGCTCGGGAAAGCGCTTGAGTTTCTCGTGCAGGTCGCGCGAGCGGAACACGACAAGCGCCATGGTCTGGTCGAAATCGGTGCCGCTGCGCGCGATGCCAGCCGCTTTACGCACCATCGAATGGCCGCCGTCGCAGCCAATCAAATAATCCGCCTCGAGTATTTCGGGGGCGCCACGTTCGTTGGTGACCGTAGCGCGAACTCCTTCTGTCGATTGCACGACCGCGGTCGCCGTAACGCCGACACGTAGCTGGACGCTTTGCAAAGTCGCCAACTTTTCCCGCAACACCGCCTCCATCCGGTATTGCGGCAGGCGCTCTTGCTTCCCGAAGAAAAAGTCGCCGACCACCTCGCGGCCGACCGGCGCATGCCAATATTCGCTTGCTAGACTGCCGTAAGCGGTAATTTCACCGATCGGGTAGCCGCGTGGCATCGTCCGCGCCGCGCGAAGTTCCTGGTCGAGGCCCCAGAAATAGAAGAGCTCGAGTGTACGCTGGGTGAGCCCCTGCCCCTTGGGAATGTTAGCGAGCGTGGCCCGGCTTTCGACGACGACGCTCGAAACGCCGCGCAACCCGAGATCGAGCGCGAGTGCCACGCCGACTGGGCCGCCTCCCACGATGATAACATTTGGGCTTTTCATTGCTGGTACTTTAATAGAACCATCGGGATTCGTTTCAGTCGGGGTGGTTTGATCGGTTGACCGAGGCTTAGGCCGCAATTTAATCGCGTTCGCCCGTTTTACGTCGCTGAAGAAAATATTGCGGCCTTAGCGGAACGGGGTTTGTTTCGTAAATCCTCGCCAAATTCAAGCAATATTGCCGGCACACTCTCCCTGGTTGCGTGGCAATTAAACAGCCGACCCTCGTCGAGGCCATATAAAATTAATTGACAAATAACAGTATAAAATTAGACTATTCTTGTCTCCGGTTCGTTTTTTATTGAATAACAATAATATATTCAATTATTTATGACAGGAAACAGTCGAAAATAAAATTATTATTCAAACATAAAGGATATAACTATGACTAATACTACAGAAAACGACGCAAATACTAGCGTAACTCTCGAAGTTGTCCGAAACTCGGCCGATTCACCGCCCAATCCTGCTGCTCCGAAGCCTAAACAGGCATTGGTCCACGGAATCTACGCTTCAGACAACGTGCTGCCATGGGAGTCCGAGGAAGACTTTGAACGCCTCTACAACGACCTTCGGACCGAATGGGATCCCACCGGTCGGACAGAAGAAGAGACAGTCCTGGCACTTGCCAGACTGCATTGGCTGAAACACCGGCTGATGCGCTCGACGCATCTGGCCTTTCACCGAGACCCGTTTGTTGCTGAGCTCGAAAAATCCGGGGCTAAAAGTTGGACGGACGTTGCCAACAGTTTGAAAAAAGAAGGTCTCATCGAAGACGATCTCATGGACGAAGTGAGAGAAACACTGGAAGCGCTAAGAGCCGCGACAAAGCTCGCAAGCTCCCAAATGACGGCTTCAGACCAAGCCAGCCAGGATACGTTTTCGAAAGTCGAAACCGTAGAACACTTGTTTCAAAAAATGATGCCGGTCTATAGGAAGTTGTTCGACAGGTGCTATGGCCGAAAAACCAGAACTGAAAGAGGCGACGATCTTTACCTAGACGTCAAGACGACGGTCGAGAAAGCCTATCATCCAGATTACTTGGAAAAGATAATTCGGCTCGACGCGTCAATCGACACACGTATCGACAAAACACTGTCGAGACTGGTGAACATCAAAGAATACAAACGTCTCATTAAGGAAACCGCAGACAAGAAAATTGCAGTCCGGACGGCCGAGGCGGCCTAAGCGTACTTGAGCGGGGCTTATTAAAAGCCCCGCTCAATTTTCACCGAGATTCAATGACCATGCAAAGAATTTAGATTACCTCGACGAGCATTGCTTACCGCTCTGGTTTGCGTGCCGTTTATTTCAAGCGAAGCAGTAACAAGACAGCTCTGCTCGCTAGACTCAGAATTGATGGGACTGTCCGGAATCTTGTGTGTGAGGCCATAATGATGGGAACGGAAGGAGCATCATATGGCGATCGAGAAAGACTTGCTGGACCAACTTTTAGCCGGCCGCGACCCGAAAGACGTTTTCACCAAGGAAGGGCTGGTCGATGAGCTGAAGAAGGCGCTCACCGCGCAGTTTTAATGAGCTGACCGGTCGCTGCATCGCCTGCTCCATTACGCGACGTGATCGCGATTGGAGCTTTCACGTTCCTACGCCGGACGGCCACGAGATTAGCGGCGTTGTGCAAGCCGATCAATTGCGTAGCGCCTCATGGGAACACCGAGGATCGCGTTTCATAGGCAAAGCTCCAGCAGGCGTGCTTGACGAGGTGCTAGCAAGACTTAAACCGTTGCTCTCGATTTAATGAAGTTGCGGAATTATGGCCGACAGACTATTTGGGCTTTTTTGACCATTGAGGTTAAGCCTTGGCGTGCTCATCAATATTCGGCAAGCACGGCAACGACAATATCCGTATGGGCGAAATCGCCATCTTTGAACAACAGCGGTAAGCGATATTTTTGGTTGACGTGAAATATCGCTATATGCGATATTTGGCGATGAAGAAGATCGCCTTCACTTCCTCGGCGACCCGGCAGTGGGTTAAATTGTCGGCTGACATTCGCGAACGGATCGACGCCAAACTTACGATCTACGCTACTAATGGATCGGGCAACGTGAAACGGCTTAAGGGCCGCGGTGGTTGCCGCCTTCGGGTCGGAGATTGGCGCGTGATCTTCATCGAGGAGAACACCTCGATCATTATCGTTGCGGTGGGTAACCGCAGAGAAATTTATGACTGAGAGGGCAACCTTCATGAATGTGCGTTTCAAGAAGACTGAAAAGGGCGAGATCGCCATTCTCCCCCGCAAGGAATATGAGGCACTGGCTGCCAAGGCCGCCGAAGCCGATGAGGACATCGGGAGCGCGCGGCTTGTCGCGCGCGCACGTAAGGAGATAGCAGCCGGCGCTCCACTTATTCCGAAGAAGATTGTCGACCGTATCGCGAACGGCGAAAATCCGCTGCGTGTTCTGCGCGAATGGCGCGATATGACGCAGCTCGAACTTTCGTCCAAGGCAGACATCGGACAGGGTTATATGTCCGACCTGGAAAGTGGACGACGAAAAGGGACAACCACCGCTCTGAAGAAGATCGCGACGGCCATGAACGTGCCACTTGATCTT
>Ga0302140_10013335_pt1 | contig 10051 bp, 3 predicted proteins | sample I_Bog_E1_1_FD_202095 | JGI IMG/M metagenome (GOLD analysis project Ga0302140, IMG submission 202095) | Peat permafrost microbial communities from Stordalen Mire near Abisko, Sweden - I_Bog_E1_1 | ecosystem: Environmental > Terrestrial > Soil > Wetlands > Peat | place: Sweden: Abisko, Stordalen...
GTAATCAAAGGGGTCCAAAAGCGCTCCTGCGGGCTGCTCCAAAAGGATCGATCAAAACTGACACCAACAGCGACCGCTAAGGCAACCGCGACAAGCAAGAATATCCTGCGATGTTGACCAAAAAACGGCAGGATATTCTCACGCCGACTCCGGGCAGGAATCGCCGCATGGTTAAGCACCCTCTCTGCTAACCTAGACTCTGGCGCGTGGGGCGGCCTCGCCGGAAGTCCCTCATGACGGAAGTGCACACGATAGGATCCCGGTTGTAGCTCGATGCGCACTGTCGAAGTTCCGGGCGATACCGACTGATAATACTGAGCGAGTCGTTTGCGGACATCGGCGGCACGCACGCGCACCACAGGATCTTCATTGGTATCGTACGATGGTTTGCGGCCAAATACTTCAACTCCGACAACTCGCTCCTTGAGAGCTGAGTCATCATCACGCGCCGAGTTCTCAACCAAATAGCGAAGTAGATCCTGACATTGTTTGCTAGTCCGGAAGTGATGGCTTTCCAGAATCTGCGCCAGTTCCCCTTCCACCTCGGATGCCGAGCCTTGATATTCCGGAATCGTCTCGCCTGACGTTCTGGATTTTAGAGTGAAACTCATTTGTCCTCACCCTGCTCACGCAGTATTCGCTCGTATGTTACCTAACCTGCAAGATGCTGTAAACACAAGGGGATAGCGCCACTACTGGGGTTTCCTACCGTAAACCACCTAGCCCATGTCATATCGCACCAATACTCATGGCCAGCGTACCACTTCGCCCACGCAATCGGTAAGGGGACGTCAGAAGTTTCTGCAGCACGTGATTATTTTTCAGGAGAGGCATTAATAATGAGCAAGAGAAATTTCCTAAGGGGCGTTTACTTTGCCTCAATATTGATTCTCATGTCGCTGTCGTCCGCGAAATCTTCTCGCGCTCAGGACCTGACCACCACGGGTATTCTCAGCGGAACAGTCACGGACACTTCAGGCGCAGTCATCCCCAAGGCGACTGTTGTTGTTTCCGGCGTAGATAACGGAATCTCGCGTTCCATCCAAACGAGCGAGAGCGGCAGTTTCACCGTATCCTTACTCCCGCCGGGCAGCTACAATCTGCGGGTCGAATCAAAGGGATTTAAGGAATACGTGCAGAAGGGGATTCTACTTATATCCGATCACACGGTTAAGCAGGAAGTCCAGCTGTCGGTCGGCGCTGAGACCCAGCAAGTCACCGTCACTAGTCGAGGTTCTTTATTGAATACTGGCGACGCCAATCTCTCAGCCGAGATTAGCGCTAAGCAGATCGTGGACCTGCCCTTGAACCTTCGGAACGTGATTAGTCTGGCTACCCTTAACTCGTCTGTGAGCAACACGACAGAAAGCGAGCAGCTAAATGAAGGCGGAACCTCCGGCAAAGCCGACCAGGATGTTTCGTTCTTGAATTTCGGAGGCGGCTTCTTTGGTACATCCGCATACTTGCTGGACGGCATCTGGGACACAGACAGCACCTGGGGCGCGGTAATCTATGTTCCGTCGGTGGAGGGCGTTGCGAGTTTCAAGATTCAGACAAACTCCTTTACCGCCCAAACCGGATTCAGCACCGGGAACGTTATAAATGTCCAGACAAAGTCCGGAACCAGCAACTTCCATGGCGACGTCTTTGAGTTTCTTCGCAATTCCAAGCTGGACGCAAATTCCTACTTCAACGATTATTACGACTCACCGAAGCTCGCCTTCCATCGCAACCAGTTTGGGGGCAGTGCCGGAGGACCACTATACATACCTGGGATCTACAAGCAGCGCGACAAAACCTTCATCTTCGGTCTGTATGAAGGGTTGCGGCAGACGTCTCCCGTGAACGCGACGTTCACCGTCCCAACCGCGCTGATGCGGACTGGCAATTTCTCCCAAGTACTCGGACCACAGATTGGAACCGATGCGTTGGGTCTCCCAGTTCTAACCAATCAGATCTACAATCCAACCACTGGACGCATCCTGACCAGCGGCACTCTAGATGCGACAACCGGGAGGATCGCCACGTGTCCGGGCGGCGCACCAACCTGCTGGTACCGCGATCCCTTCGCAGGCAACATCATTCCCGCTGGCTCCCAAAACTCTGTCGGCGCGAAATTATTCAGTTACTATCCAAACCCAACCGGGAGTGGAACTTCAAGCAATTTTTTCGGGTCTGCGGCCGCGCCTACGACCTCTGACGAATACCTTATCCGTGTTGACGAGAACCTAACCAACGCCACACGACTTTACTTCCGGTGGGCAGATAAGCATGAGCAGAAGACCAATTCGCCGACGTACTATGGGGCGGACGATCCGGGTGGACCCGGCAATATCCGACCCAACAACCGGTATAGCATCGTCGCCGGGATTAGCCACGTCTTTACGCCTACCCTTGTTGCCAGCGCCAACGCCGGCTTCCATCGTTGGAACCAGGGAGGTCTCTACCAAGGCTACCCGTTCGATCAAACCACCCTGGGCTTGCCCGCGTCCCTCAACGCCAACTCTAACCAATTCCCCATCATCAATGTCGGTAACGGAGGTTCTTCTCTTGGCCCAGTGCAAGGCGGCTATGGGGCTGGCATCGCGAACGTTGGTAGCGTAAACGCAGATGTGGCCAAGACGCTCAACAAGCATGACTTATCTTTTGGCTTCATGGACGTAATTCTTCAAAATAATGGAAACGGCCCTGCCGAAACTTCGTTTAGCTTCCAGCCCGACTATACGAGCCAGTTCAACGGTATTTCCAATACGTTCTCCAACACCGGTTTTGGCTTTGCCTCTCTTCTGGTCGGCACGCCGGACAGCGGTAGCACCGCAAACAGTTTCCATGCGGCCCCAGAAGAACACTACGTGGGGTTCTATGCTCAAGACAACTGGAAGCCTACCCCAAAACTTACCTTCAATCTTGGGATCCGCTACGAGTTTCAGACACCATGGACCGAGAGGTACAACCGTCAAGCTTATTTTGACTACACCGCTATCAATCCGATAAGCTCCGCGGTAGGACTCACTCTTCCCGGCGAAGAGGTCTACAGCACTCCCGGTCACCGCAGGCTGACTGCCACCAACTATACAAACTTCGCTCCGCGCCTAGGTTTTACGGATCAAATCGTACCTAAGATCGTCGTGCGTGGTGGATTCGGTGTATTTTTTCCGCCGGCCTCTTTTGTTGGCATCCAGGCCAGCCCGGGATATAGCCAGTCGACGAATTACAACGCCAGTAATGACGGCGGGCTCACGCTCAACACCAACCTCAGCAATCCATTTCCGGGTGGCCTGCTGCAGCCGACAGGGGACTCGCTTGGCCCGCTTACGGACGTTGGAAACAGCGCCAGCACAGGAGTCAATTACCATCGGCACTCGCCAATCCTTTACCAATACTCGTTGGGATTGCAGTATGGGTTCACCACGAATGACGTGATCACAGCGAGTTATGTCGGCAACCGAGGCGTCCATATGTTGACGAATAGCGTCAACCGTTCCCAGGTGAATCCTGCTCTTGTGACCCCAGCGAATGGTCCCAACCTTGCCGCTCTGGTGCCCAATCCGTTCTATGGCAAAATCAATTCAAGCTCGTGCGGACTCAATGCGGCAACCATACCCGCAGGTCATCTTCTGCAGCCGTATTCTCAGTTTTGTGGTGTTTCTGAAGCGGAGGCTCCGCAGGGTGACTCCTACTACAACGCATTGCTTGTCGACTACAATCATCGCTTCCATGGCGGACTGAACATCCTGGTTTCGTATACCTATTCGAAGTTCATTGACGATACCGGAGGAACAGCGGACTGGGCTTATCGTGGAGACTCAAGTTACGGTTATAGAGACAGTTACAACCTCGGGCTTGACAGGTCCGTCGACGCCACCGACCAACCCAACAGCCTAGTAGTGAACTACGTCTACGAATTGCCCATCGGCCGCGGGAAACCATTGGCTTCCCACGTGAATCGTGGCGTCGATGCAGTGATCGGGGGTTGGCAAATATCAGGTATCACTACCATCAAATCAGGTCTCCCGTTAAGTGTTTCGGGTGGAGGAAACTCTAATATGTGGGGGGGCGGCCAGCGTCCTGATCAAGTGGGCAATCCGAATGCGATCGCGCACAGGGTCATCGGAACTCAGGGCGTATGGTTCAACACGGCAGCGTTCGTGCCACCGCAGCTGTACTCGATCGGAGATACCCCGCGCTACTTCTCCAATTTCCGCGGTCCTGGCTATGATGAGTGGGATCTCTCGCTGCAGAAGGTATGGCTGCTACGCGAATTCCTGAGTTTGCAGGGCAGAGCGGAATTCTACAACCTTCCTAACCATGCTAACTTCTATACGCCTGATACCGGGATTACGGACGGAAGTTACGGCCAGATCACCCAGGCGTTTGATGCAAGATCAATTCAGTTTGCCCTCAAACTCATTTGGTAGAGTGGTATCCCCATGCGACGGAATGTTCGATTTGCGCCGTGGCTTTTCGCTGGTTTCCTGGTCGTCTGCCCGCTTCGCGGGCAGACACAGGGAATCGATGAGCTACTGCAAAAAGCAAACATCGATCAGGCTTCAGGAAATTACGCTGATGCCGCAGACCTTTACGCGCGCATGGCTCATCTCTCTCCCGGTACTGCCGAACTATGGTCCAACCGAGGAGTCATGGAGTACCTCGCTGGACGCACCGATGATGCTGTAGCCAGCCTGAGGCACGCCCTGCAGCTGAATCCAAGCCTCTTTACTCCCGTCCTATTTCTCGGCAAAGCATATAACCAAGCCGGGAAGCCCGCTTTGGCATTCCCCTATCTAAGCCGCGCAAATACTCTCCACCCCAACGACCCCGAGGCTCTCCTGACTCTAGCCAAAACCACCGCAGATCTTCAGCGTCCGCGCGAGGCGCGGCTGCTCTACGCGAACGCGGTGCACCTCGCTCCTGAAATCCCCGGTGCCTGGCTGGGGCTCGGGGTCACTTCACTCGAGGTCATCACCGCCGATGGAGGCGCTTTGGCAGCTTCACATCCGCAATCGGTTTGGGCGCGCGCTCTTTATGCAGACGAACTCCTAGCCCAAGGGCGGCCCATCGAAGCTACGGATACCTACAAGGTCGCGTCAGTCGCAGCGTCGCCAGTGCAAAGATCAACACTTGCCCGAATGCTTCAGTGGATGCAATTCCACCCTGATCTTTATCCTTTGACCTCAAACTCGCAAGAAGCACTGCAGCCCCTTCGAGCGCAGATCGAATCTGAGCAAGGCAAAACAGAGTCGCCAGAATGCCCCGACCTAAGCGAGCCAGATACTAGTTCCGCGCAAGTTGCCGGAGTCACAGGGCTTCTTCAGCGGGCGGCCTGCGCCTATTGGAAAGGTGACTACGAGCAAAGCGCCGAGCCGGCAGCGCAAGCGCTTCGGCTGTCTCCCCAAAATGCCGAAGCGCTCTACTGGTCGGTTAAGGCAAATGAACGAATTGCGGTCGCAGCGCTTGCCCGCTTCGAACAGTTAGCGCCCCACTCGGCTGCAAGCTACGTTATGGTGGGTGACCTGTTTCGGCAGCAACGTCAGCCGGATAGCGCTTTAGAGGAATATAAAAAGGCGTTGATGATCGACGCCCACGATCCAGCAGCGTTGGCTGGCGCGGTAGCAGCTGCTATATCTGCACAGAAACTGGACGAAGCACAGGCTACGGCCGAGATTGCCCTAATCGATCGTCCGCTCGACCCTCAATTGAACCTTTTCATGGCCGAAATTCTTGCGCAGAACAACCAATATGACCAGATGCGACCTTTCCTTGCAAAGTGCCTTGGCGGCCCACCACAACTTCAGTTCCGAGTGCATTTCCTGTTAGGCCGGGCAGATCAGGAAGACGGCAAGCCAGAAGACGCTATCAGGCAGTTCGAGCTTGCTCTACCGGGTGATACAGATGGCAGCATTCACTATCAACTCTTGCGACTCTACAGAAAGACGGGTCATCTAGCTGAAGCGCAAAAAGCAGAAGCTGAAACCAAAGCGCTAATCAAGCGACGCGATGCGAATGCCGCCGTCGTTGTTCGTGAGGCTCTCGGTAGAAGCCAGTAGGTCTCGATAAATTCGATTGCAAATTTCAAATGGTGTTCACACACTTATGCTCAGGCTCCCGTTTCTTAGCCGCACATTGTGCAGTGCCCTCATTTTCCCCTTAATTCTTTGGTTGGCATCTTCCCGAAACGTTGTAGGAGAGGTCTGCGATCAAATCCATATCGCCCCAATCCCATCCGAGGTAAGCTCCAGTCACTTCACCGTGAGTATAGGAAGTGTGCGCAGTCCTGTAATGCACGCTGCAAACGGATACTATCTGCTGAATTTCGAGATAAGCGGATCCACCCCGATTACCGTCACGGCAGACGATCCCCATTACTGGGACGCCGGCGTTGAAATTCAGCCCATGCGACTTGGAATTCGCCCCCGCCGCGACGGCGCATCCATCACCTTCACCCTTGATGGACCAGCCAAGTTATCCATCACTCGACCGGGAACCTTCTTTAGCGATTCCGAAATGCTTTTTCTATTTGCCAACCAGCCCGATCTTTCTGGCGTCACCGAGAAGACTCCTGGCGTTCGCTATTACGGACCTGGTCTGCACCGTGGAAACATCGACGCTCGCACCGGCGACCATATCTACTTGGCCGCTGGTGCGGTTGTTTTAGGGGCTCTCAACATCTGGAAAGTGCACGACGTCCGCGTCTACGGGCTGGGCACCATCGTCTACGATGGGCCGCAGGATCCGAACACCGATCAAGGCTGGATGCATAAGCCGAACTGGCATGTCATTGTGATGGATGACGCACGTAATATTCAGATAGAAGGCATCACAGGAATTGTTCGCAGCCGTACCTGGATGGTGCAGATGCGCGACTCGCACAACATTGTGTTTCGCAATGTGAAGATCGTAGGCGGTGATGCCGGGAATGCGAATCAAGATGGTATGGATTGGCTCGGGGGCGGGGATACCCTGGTGCAGGACTCCTTCATTAGGGCGTCCGATGACATTTTCGCAATGTACGGCAACTGGGATGGCTATGGTGACAATGAACTAACTACTCCGGGCCACGATGTCGGTAATATTGTCGTCGAGAACAGCGTACTCTCAACCAGCATCTCAAATGTTGTTCGTTTGGGTTGGCCCAGGAAGATATTCAACAGCCATGACTTCACCCTCCGTAACTCGGACATCATCCAAATGGGTGTAGGAGGGTGCGGCGTACCATTCGCCCTGTTCGAGATATGGGCCGATCCGGGGGGTGTGGGGCATCACACTAATATTCAATTTCAAAACATTAGGATGGATGACTGGTACTCTCTCGTGCAGCTTCGCCAGCCTAACCCCGGCATTCGCGATGTTACATTTACCAATGTCTGGGCCATGGATGGGCCTGGCATGGTTCCGTCCATGTTGAAAGGTGACATAGCGGGGGTGGGATTTAGCGGAGTCAATTTGGGAAGTGGGGACGTACTCAAGAGTAGCGACGTGCCCATCGAGATTGAGGATGGCGCAGAAGAGCCCACTTATAAGACCGGCACGGTCGATGCTAGTTTCGTATACTCTTCCGGGCTCATCCGCCCAGGATCAGAAGTCGTGTTCCGCGCAAAGACGAAGTTGGGCCTCCATTACCGTTGGCTATTCGGCGATGGCGATACGGCCGAAGGACCAATCGTTCGTCACGTCTTTCCCGACACTCAAGGAACACTACTCGATGGCACGGGCCGCTTTCGCGTGCTGCTGTCAGTGAACGAATCTACTGGTCATGGACCCGACAACGAATCTGGAGTTCGAGCCTGGAGTTCGCAGTCCATCGTAGTTTCTTCCTCTCTCCAACCTTCCGCGTCTGTGCCTACCGTGCTGCCGGGTCTTACTTCGATCGAAGGCGGCGCCAACAGAAATGAGGGCCTCTTGAACGTGCCTGCGAGCGGAGGGTATACCGTGTTCCTGCTCACAAGCACCTCGGCTTCCCTGAGCATAGACGGAACTCGCGTCAATAGTGCGAAGCTGCACCCTCAGGTGTGCGGCTCGCCTGGCAATGCCGTACAGGCAGTCCGCGTGAGCGTCGCGCTCGCCCGCGGTCAGCACAGCATTCTCATCGAGAGAGGATTGGAACTTGAAAACGCTGCATTCCCCAACTCAGTTCCAGGTCAACCCGTCTTGTTTTGGGAGGGGCCCGGCATAGCTCTGGAACCTGTGCCAGCCTCCGCTTTATCTCACGCTGCAATTCATCGATAGCGATACGTTTAGTCCATATAGTTATTGGCATTGGTTGGGCTTAAATGCCACCGCCACCGCATAGAGTTAACGAGTCAAGAGCAGAGCAAATATGGATTTCTCTCGTCGAAGGTTCATCAGGAACACCGCCATATCGGGAACCTTCTCCCTGTCCCCATTTCAGCGATCACTCCTATGGGCCTCCGCTGAATCGGCACCATCTCCGTGCTTCCTACATACCGGCTCGGAATATTCACCCTATATTGATCGCTTCGTTGATCACTTGCAGCCAGGCCGCGATGGGTTCATTACCGAGGAATATGCAGCTGAACTTGACGGCGTATTGGAGACTTGGCGGACGTCGCTTTGCTCGGTCACGCGAGACTTCCATGCGGTCGAAAGCCTGCTACCCCCGGTGCTCGACGCCTCGCATCTGGGAGAAGCAACTATAATCAAGCTCCGTACAACGCAGCCTCTTGAGTCCGAGAAGATCCTTTATCCGCATCCGAAAGCACTGAGCAAGTCAGCGTTCATTGAAATGCTGCGTGCATATCTTGCCCCCTTTAGACAGATTCAAGGTGGCGAGTTTCAGATTTCCGGGATCGAAGTTGTCACTACCGTCCCACTTCTGCTCAACACAGAGATACGCTACGACCTCACAGGTGATCTGGGTAGCGATAGGCGCGAACAACGAACGGGCGTATGGAATCTAATCTGGCAGAAAAACTCCAATGGCGAGTGGCTCATTCTCAATTGGTCGGCAGATGCGGAATTTCGTAGCCGATTGACAGGTCCCGGATTTGTCGACATCACTGCGTCCTGCCTGGCCGGGAACACGTCGTATCGAGAGCAACTGCTGCGCGGCGTCGATTACTGGAGAACTATCCTCGATGGTGCCTGCGGTATAGATATATATGGCAATAATGGCATAGCGGTGGGAGATTTCGATGGGGATGGCTTTGACGATCTGTACGTGTGTCAGCCCGGCGGCCTTCCCAACCGCCTTTATCGCAATCTCGGAAACGGCACGTTCGAAGATGTCACAGAAAAAGCAGGCTTAGCAATTCTTGATGCCACTTCCAGCGCCATCTTCGCCGACTTGAACAACAACGGACATCAAGATCTGATCTTGGGCCGTGCCAGTGGTCCGTTACTCTATATCAATCGTGGCGACGGCACCTTTGAGTTACGCCCGGACGCGTTCCATTTTTCGAATGCCCCTAAGGGGACCTTCACCGGGATTGCCGTAGGCGATTATGATCGCGATGGGCTGTTGGACATTTACTTCTGTCTGTACAACTTCTATGAGGGCCTTAACGAATACCAATATCCGAGCCCGTACTACGACGCCCAGAATGGACCCCCGAACTTCCTCCTAAAGAATCGTGGTGATTACACCTTTCAGGACGTAACTGAAGAATCGGGCATGAATCGAAGTAACAATCGCTTCAGTTTCGCTTGCAGTTGGAATGACTTCGACAATGACGGATGGCCTGACCTTTATGTAGTGAACGACTTTGGTCGTAAAGTTCTCTACAAGAACAATCGGGACGGCACATTCAGCGACGTAAGCTCAGAGGGCGGAATACAGGATCCAGGCGAAGGGATGAGCATGACCTGGCTCGACTACGATAACGACGGGTACGACGACCTCTATATCGTAAACATGTGGGAGCCTGCCGGGATGCGGGTCATGACACAGGACCAGTTCTTGCCGTCCGCTCCTGAAGAAATACGTCGGATCTACCGAAAAGATGCGATGGGCAATGCCATGTTTCATAACGAAGCGGGTGGAGGCGCATTCAGAGATGTCACAGATGAATCACGCACACGCCTGGGCGGGTGG
>Ga0302140_10013344_pt1 | contig 10049 bp, 6 predicted proteins | sample I_Bog_E1_1_FD_202095 | JGI IMG/M metagenome (GOLD analysis project Ga0302140, IMG submission 202095) | Peat permafrost microbial communities from Stordalen Mire near Abisko, Sweden - I_Bog_E1_1 | ecosystem: Environmental > Terrestrial > Soil > Wetlands > Peat | place: Sweden: Abisko, Stordalen...
GGAAGCGCGGCGCCAAGATTGTTCTTGAGCGCTCCACCATTCCTCAGGTAGGGCACCTCTTATTCTTTGAAGATCCCGGCGGTAACTTCGTGGGGGCTATGGAATTTGATCGTGCCTCGGAGTAGCGCGCAGGTGTGAGGCGCGGCAAGTCAAAGTCGGGTCTCACACCAATTGTTCCGTGCACGACTCCTCATAAACGCGCTTGTCGTCAAGGGCACATGGTCAGAGTGCTTGTACGTAATCCCACAAAGCTGGCGGTGCAGGATGCAAAGCTTCAGGTTCAGCAAGGGTCAATCACAGATGCGACCGTGAATCTCGACAAGCTGCTAGAGGGGGCGGAGTTTGTGATCTCCATGCTTGGAGACCGTGAGGCGCAGCAGACAGCGAACATCAACACGGAATTCGTCAAGAAGCTGGTACCGGCGATGCGTCGCCATGGCGTGAAGCGCTTCTTGTATCAGGCGGGAGGTCTGAGCACACCCTATAGAGGCCACCTCTCGCGGCTTCTCTGGACGATTCGGCACACAGTCGCGCACAGCTTCGAGGGGCAGCATCGGGATAACGAAGCGGTCATGGCTTACCTGGCAGAGGAAGCGCAGGACCTTGAGTGGATGGTTCACCGCGCTGGCATCGGTGGAGACGGCCCGTCCAAAGGCAAGTTGCAACGTTCTCTTACCAAGTTCAGCATCGGAACACATCGGGATTGTGCAGCTTACAATTTCCGCACGCTGGAGGAAACAGCGGCGATTCATACGAGCGACTTCAGCCATTACGTGAAGGTATAAAGCGTCTGACGCAAAGGGTTTGTTGCATCAGACGGCAACTCTCCCTTCAACGATTGTCAGAAATTAGTAACGGGAAGTCGGCTTGTGGGAAGTAAATCATCCTTTAGATGAGCGAATCGGTGATTTCGCACCAAGTGACAAAGGACAAAATGCCGGACCTATTCTTAGTCCGAGCAAAACGGGCCTTTTACACGTTGTCTACTCACATGGCCCCACGGTTCTCAATCGAGTGTGCATCCCATCATCCTGCCTTAGAACGGATCATGCACTTAGAGCGCTGCTGCAACGTTCAATCTACAAGGAGGCCGTCCCTTGCTGTCGATGCGAAAGTCGGGTAATATTCATCCATGAGTTTCGCGAAACACTTCCACGCCTGTTGTCATGATCACATCATGACCTGCGCTGGTTGTTGTTAAACTCGAATGAACCTCAGATTGAGACCGATCCGGTCCATCTGAATTGAGCAACCCGCATGTCAGCGCTCCGCTGAGGCGGGTTTTGTTTTGCTCTTCGAACACTCCCGCTCAAATCCTCACATTTTATTCGGCACCGCTCCGTTGGCTTTCAACGGACTCGGCATGCCTGTGAAAGGTTGGCAGATGTCGTTCTCCCAGATCCAGTTTGCACGAATTCTCACCGCTCCGATTGCAGCACGAACCAGCTTGTTCCGTCGGTTCGGGGTTCTCTTGTTATCTCTCGTCGCGACGGCCGCAGTGCCTGCCACAGGACAGGTTGTGACGGCGTCGCTGCAGGGAACGGTGCAGGACACAACAGGAGCGTCGGTTCCAGGAGCGAGGGTTGAGGTCACCAATACGTCGACGGGCGTGAGTATGGCTGGGGTGGCGGACGGGAACGGTCGATTTGTGTTTGCGTCGCTTCCGCCTGGCGGCCCTTATTCGGTGTCTGTAGAGGCTGCGGGTTTCAAGACGGAGGATCGAACGGGAATTAGTCTTTCGCTGAACCAGGTTGTCGACATCAGCATTCCCTTGCAGGTCGGAGAGGCCACGCAGAAGGTCGAAATCCACGCTGATGCGACGCAACTGGAAACGGACACGGCGTCGGTTGGTCAGGTGATCGGCAACCGCAGCGTGGATAATCTACCGCTGAACCAGAGGAACGTTTATTCGCTGATGTTCCTGGTGCCGGGGGTTACAGGAAGCGTGACGTACCAGTACAACAGCTTGAATTTTTCGGTGGACGGTGGGCGGCCGGGAACGACGAATGTGCTGGTGGACGGAATTCCCGCATCGCCGCCGTTGATCGTGCCCATCGGTGGGTTTGCGGTCTTTCCTTCCGTGGATGCCGTCCAGGAGTTTAAGGTTTTGACGACCGCGTATTCCGCCGAGTTTGGACGCAGTGGCAGCGGGATCGTGAATGTGATTTTGAAGTCGGGCACGAACCAGTTTCATGGAAGCGGCTACGACTTTGTGCGCAACTCTGCGCTGGATTCCAATACTTATTTTTCCAATCACAGCGGAACGCCCTTGCCAAGTTTCGAGCGGAATCAATTTGGTGGAAGCGTCACGGGACCTGTGCGGATTCCCAAGCTTTATAACGGAAAAGACAAGACTTTCTTCCTCTTCTCCTACGAAGGCCTGCGGCAAGGGACAGAGACGGAAGTAACGACGACGGTGCCGACGGCGCTGCAACGGACTGGCGATTTTTCACAGACATTCAACTCGAGTGGGCAGCAGGTCGTGATCTATGACCCGACAACTACCGTGGCGTCGGGCAGCGGGTATGTTCGCCAGCCGTTTGCCGGGGACAAGTTAACGACAATCGATCCGGTGGCGGCTGCGATTATCAACTACTATCCACTGCCGAATCAACCGGGAGCCCCTTACACGGGGACGAACAACTTCTTTGCTTCGGGCACATCGCAATTGGATATCGACACGTTCGACGCTCGCGTGGATGAGGTGATCAATCAGCGAAATCGCCTGTTTGTGAGCTACTCGCGGAGGAATGTTACGTCACCTCCGGCGCTGCTATTTCCGAAGGCCGATCAGATCGCAGAAGGCGGCAACTCCGAGCCGCAAATCTCCAACAGTGCGGCCATCGATTACACGCGCACGGTGAGCCCGAAGTTTCTGGTCGACGTTCCGTTTGGATTCTCTCGGACGTTCATCAACTTTGTGCCGATCAGTGCGGGGTTCAATCCCACGACAGAGCTAGGCTTCCCGGACTATATTGCTGCGAATGCGGATCATCTGCTGTTCCCAGGAATTGCTCCGGCAAACTATTACACGCTGGGGGACGCGTCGCAGGGCGAGACGCGTCGTGGCGGCTTCAACATTTACTTCCTGGGAAATAATGACACGAAGGTTGTGCGGAATCACGTCATCACGTTCGGCGGCGAGATTCGGATTCTGCAGGCGAATGATGTTGAGTCTGGATCGTCGACGGGAAGCTTCAGCTTTACCAACGCGATTACGCAGGGACCGAATCCTAACGTGGCAACATCGACTGGCGGTAACGCGATTGCGTCGCTGTTGCTAGGGGTGGGCTCGGGCACGTATGAGATCGGGTCGAAGAATGCCGCGACCGAGAGCAAATATTACGGTGCGTATATTCAGGACGATTGGAAGGCGCTTCCGCGGCTGACCGTGAATCTTGGCTTGCGGTATGACCTGGACATTCCGCGCACGGAGCGGCACGATCGGATGGAGACGTTCGATCCAACGGCTGCTTCTCCACTGGTACAGACGGCTGGGATTGCGGGCCTGAGCGGCGGCGTGGTGTTCAGCGGTGTGGACGGGGCTAGCCGTCGGCAATACTCTCCGCGGTGGAATGATTTTGGACCGCGCGTGGGCTTTGCGTATGAACTCGATCCGAACACCGCCGTTCGCGGATCGTATGGAATCTACTACGGGCCTTCGCTGCGGTCGGCAGGTGCAACGATTGGTAACGAAGGTTTCAGCGCGGTGACTACCTACACGGGAAGCCCGAATGGACTGACGCCGGCGGTGTATCTCAGCAACCCGTTTCCGAATGGAATCAATCAACCCGTGGGCAGTTCCCAGGGGCTGGCGACAGGGATTGGCTCGTCTTTTGAGAATCCATTGCAGGGAGATAACAAGGTCGGCTACACGGAGAACTACGACCTGGATATTGAGCGTCAGTTGCCGTTCAACTTGCTGGTCGATGTTGCGTATGTTGGGAGTCATGGAGTGCATCTCAACAAATCTGGTGAGAATGACTGGAACGCAAACCAACTGACTCCCGCGGCGCTGTCGCTTGGAACGCAACTGCAACAGAGCGTGGCAAACCCTTTCCGCGGGATCATCACGACGGGGGCTGAGTCGGGCACGACGATTCCAGAGAGCTATCTCAAGGCACCGTTTCCTCAGTTCACCGCCGTCGATCTTTCCTACCTGACAGGGGGCTATGAGATCTATAACTCATTCCAGATCAAGGTGAACAAGCGGCTGTCTAACGGACTAAGTGCGCTGGTTTCCTATACCGGTCAAAAGCAGATTGACGACTATTCGGGAATCCAGAACGTTGGGAACATTACGGGAGGGATTCAGAACATCTACGATCCGCAAGCAGAGCGTGCGGTTTCGTCAGATAATATCTCTCGCGTGCTGGTTGTGAGTGCTGTCTATGATCTTCCTTTTGGACGTGGACGAGCGATTGGTGGGGGATGGAGCAAACCCGTGGATGCATTTCTCGGCGGCTGGCAGTTGAACGGGATTACGACGCAGCAGAACGGGTTTCCTCTTTCTCCTTCGACGCAGAATACGTCTGACTCCGGCAGCAATGTATTGCGGCCGAATGTTACGGGGGTCACCCCTGTGGTGAAGGGTTCGGTGAAGTCGAAGCTGAACGACTACATCAATAGTGCCGCGTTCACCCAGCCAGCGCCGTTTACGTTTGGCGATGCTCCTCGTACGCTTTCCAATGTGCGGGGACCGGGAACCCACGATGTTGATCTCTCGCTGTTCAAGAACTTCCATCCCACGAAACGTGTGAAGGTGGAGTTCCGGGTAGAAGCGTTCAACGTCCTCAACCAGGTCGTCTTTGGCGCTCCGAATATGACCTTGTCGTCGGGACAATTCGGAGTTATTACGAGCCAGAGCAATACGCCGCGGCAAATCCAGTTAGCGATGAAGGCAGTCTTCTAGCGAATTGGAGGCTTTCGGTCGGTGCGAAATAGCGTCTTAGAACAAAGGAGCAGCACGATGGCAGATACAACGGAAAAGAATACGCCCGCAGCCGATGCAAATGCAGCCGGAGGAACGTCGCGGCGGGAGTTCCTGCAAGGTAGCCTGGCGGTCGCCGGTACGGTGTTGACTTCAGGAATTGCGTCTTCAACGGCCGCGGCGCAGGCAAAACCAAAGCGGCCGAACCTGGTGTTCTTCTTCGGCGAAGGACAGCGTGCGGATGCATTGTCGATCGCCGGAAACAAGATTCTGAAAACGCCGAACCACGATCGGATCGGTCGCGAAGGGATTCGCTTCGAGAATGCGTTTTGTACCAACGCGTTGTGTGCTCCTGCGCGGGCCGTCGCGCTGACGGGTTTGTATTCAAAGACCACGGGCGCGCTCTCGAACGAGCATCCGAATGTTCCATTGCCCTCGGACATTCCTCTGTTTACGGACATCCTGCAGCAGGCTGGCTACGATATCGCGATCGTGGGGAAGATCCATGTGCGCAACGGAGTAGAGGAGCGCAACTGGAATTATTACTTCGGACACAACAGTCCGGGCAACGACTACGCGAATCCCTTGTTCAAAGAAGGTCGCGATGGCAAGGTTGGGCCTCAACAGCGGTATAAGAATGTGTACCCCGACGACCTTGCTGTCGAGCGTGCGATTGCATGGCTGGAGCAGGATCGCGGCGACAAACCCTTCTGCCTGCTGGTGTGGTTTGTTGCACCGCATGAGCCATTCTTTCGGCCGAGGCGGCATCTTGATTTGTATAACGGCGTGCCAATTGCGAAGCCGGCAACGTTCGATGATGACCTCAAAGGCTATCCTGGAAAACCCAAAAGTTTCGTTGATGGAGAGAACAAGATCGGTACGACGACCACGCACGTCGCGTGCACTTCTTTGGAAGGCCTGACCAAGGACTACTACGCGGGACTGGTGGCGGTCGACGAAAACATTGGGCGCGTGGTGAGCTACCTGGAGACGAAAGGAATTCTAGAAGACACCGCTATCGTGCAGGGGTCGGATCACGGATTCTTTTTAGGTGAGTGGCGGCTGTTTGATAAGCGATTGATGCATGAGCCGTCGATCCGCGTGCCGTTGCAGATAAGGTATCCGAAGCGGATTCCGCAAGGGACTGTGCGGACCGAGATGGTGTTGGATACTGATCTGGCACCAACGTTTCTCGATCTGGCAGGCGTGCCGATTCCGAAGCACATGCAAGGGAAGAGCGTTCTGCCGCTGGCGAAAGGTTCCGATCCGAACTTCCGCAAGGAGTGGCTGTATGAGTATTACGAGTATCCAAATCCAGAAAACGTCGCGGTGCATCGCGGCATACGCACTGAGCGGTACAAACTGATTCATTACTATAAGGATGTGCCGGAAGCGTTCGAGCTTTACGACCTGAAGGAAGATCCGGGCGAGACGCAGAATCTTTATGGAGTGGCTCAGTATGAACCGCTGTTGCAGCATCTGCAGACGCGGCTGAAGGAGTTGCAGGAGGAGATTCCGACGCGAGCGGGATCGGACGCGGCTTAGGCTAAAAGGGACACGGGATGGATGCGTCGCCGGAAAAACCGAAGGGGAGCTGTTGCGCGCCGTCGAGTGATCGAGGGACTGCGACGGCGGCGGCTACTTCGGTTGCGAGCGCAGTTGCAAAGGGCGTTCCCGCTGGCGCGCTTGCCGTTCGTTCCCGGATGATTGCGCTCGAGGGCGGCTCGTTCCTGATGGGGTCGGAAGATGATCAGGTTAATCCACACGATGGCGAGGGACCTGTACGCGAGGTAACGCTCGATCCTTTTCTGATCGATCCCTACCCTATGATGAATCGGGACTTCTCTGCCTTCATTGAAGATACGGGGTATCAAACGGAGGCGGAGAGGTTTGGCTGGTCGTTTGTTTTCTGGTCGCATATTCCCAAGAAACGGTTTGCAGAACTCGTTGAAGATACGGTGAGGGACGCTCCGTGGTGGTGTAAAGTGCCCGGTGCGCGATGGAATGCGCCGCGCGGGCCGGGGTCTTCGCTTGCAGGGCTTGAGGATCATCCGGTGGTTCACGTGACGTGGAATGACGCGCAGGCTTTTTGTGCGTGGAGCGGGTTGCGATTGGCGACGGAGGCCGAGTGGGAGTCTGCGGCGCGCGGTGGGCTCGTGCAGAGACTGTATCCGTGGGGCGACTCGCTGCGGCCTAATGGCGAGTACCGCTGCAATATATGGCAGGGAGTTTTTCCGGAGCACGATAACGGTGAGGATGGGTATACCGGCACGTGTCCCGTGGACGCATTTCCTGCGAATGGGTTTGGGTTGTTTTCGATGACGGGGAATACATGGGAGTGGTGTGCGGATTGGTTCAGTCCTTCCTTTCATACCGTGGATGCGACACAAAATCCAAAGGGTCCGCCAAGTGGCAGCGCGCGTGCGATGAGGGGCGGATCGTTCCTGTGCCATCGCAGTTACTGTAATCGCTATCGCGTGGCGGCCCGCAGTTCCAATAGCCCGGATAGCTCTACTTCCAATGTGGGATTTCGATGCGCAAGGAACATGGAGTGGTAGCTGCCACCGCTTGCCTCAAATAACGTTGGCGTCCGCGATCCGGTTCTGAGTTATTCATAACAGGCCGATGCGCTCTTTGAGGCTGGCCGGCCATCACAAATGTCAACGCTCCCCATAAACGGGGCGGTCTCAACGGGTCGATGCAACACTATCTGATTTGGAGGTGGTGTTGATGAGACAAGGGAGACGGTATGGTCTTTCTGCGGAGCAGAAGGCCGAGATATGGCAGCGTTGGAAGGTGGGCGAGTCGTTGCATGAGATTGGACGCGCCTTCGGCAAGGATCATGGCTCGATCCAGTTCCTGTTAGCGCAACACGGCGGGATCGCTCCGGCCGTCCGTCGCCGTTCGCAGCGAACGCTCACGTTGGCGGAGCGGGAAGAGATCTCACGAGGGATAGCGTCCGGCTCGTCGATTCGTAAGATCGCCGGAGGACTCGGTCGAGCTGCATCGACGGTAAGTCGATAGGTCGCACGCCACGGTGGGCGTCCAGCTTATCGAGCCAGTGAAGCCGATCAGCGGGCATGGAAGTCGGCTCTGCGACCCAAGGCCTGCCAGCTCGCAAGTCACAGGAAGCTGCGGCTGATCGTGGCCAGTAAACTGATCCAGAACTGGTCGCCACAACAGATTTCCGGTTGGCTGAAGCGACGCTATCCCAGCAACGAGAGCATGCGCGTGTCCCACGAGACCCTCTACCGCAGTTTATTCATTCAGGCTCGAGGTGTGCTGAAAAAGGAGCTGATTCAGCATCTGCGCTCCAAGCGATTCCTTCACGGGCACCGCTAGCAGCGAGTGCTAGACTCACCTCGCATCGAAATGCTCACAGCGTGAATTCCTGTCCGAATTCTTGTCTTGATTGTTCCAAGTGGAGTCTTGAGTCTATGCGCAATCTCCGCGTGCGTCAGTTCCAGATAGAACGCCATCTCGACGGCTTCTCTCTGCAGGGGTGGCAATCTGCGAATGAGAAATCTGGTCCGATCCAGCAATAGACCGCATTCGACAGCCTCGAATGAATTCCCTGACGGTGGGGATTGGATTTCGTGAATTACATGATTCAAATTCCTTCTCCTGAGCATATCAATCGCACGGTTTCGCGAAATTGTTTCCAGCCATTTCCTGGGGCTTTTTTGCGCGACGTCTAAACACGCCGGTCTCGACCAGACACGTAGGAAGACATCCTGCAGGACATCCTCAGCGCCACTTGGGTCTTCAAGAACGCGGAAGGCAACGGCGTAGACCGTGGGCGAATACTTCTCATATAGCCGATCAAAATCGCTTTCATCCCAGAGCAACGAGATACATGGATGAGCACCATGTATCTCGAGCGGTCCAGGCTGAGCAGAGGCTGTTGAGGAATCTGTTGTTCCCCGCGACACTTCACCGAGTCGGTTCTCCATCGATGTGCCTCATGCGCCACAAACGATCTGAGTGGTTCCCGAAACCTTGTTAACCTTGCGGGCGCGACTCGAAGCTATATGCCAAGCCCACTGACAAGACGAGTTGGGTCAAGGTGATCAGCTCACTCCAAGCGCAATAGAGAGTACGAACAGAGTGTGCCGCTGGATTTATTTCTGGAGTGTTCAAAACCTTCAAGACATGAATGTTAGTGTGCGGATATTTCACAGAAGTGGGCACGAAAAGATATCCAAAATGTATCAATCCACACGGGAGTGGCCCGCGTAAACCATTCACTCATAGATCCGAGGCTCAGAGCCTTTCCGCCTCCGACATCTAACCGGCCTACACGTAGAAATTCGAACTGCGTGCCAGTCATATGTACGACCCACCAAACTTCCCAGCGGGACGGGGCATTGGCAGACGCTACAAGTTGGTTTCTACGACGCCAATCGCGTAACGCACGGAGACTTGGTTAGCCGTCTAACCGCACGAAACTCTCATCGCACTTTAGGAGATTCATTGTGAAGACACTCGATTCCCTCGTCGAAAAAGCCCTGTCACGGCGTACGTTCCTCGCCAGTGCTGGAGCCGTCGCTGCTACCGCCGCTGTTAGCGGTTGCAGCAGCAGCGGTACCACCACCCCCGTAACCACCACCCCTGTTACTACCACTCCCGTGACCACAACCCCAACGGGGGCCGCGTACACGGATGCAGACCTCCTGAATTACGCCCTCAATCTCGAATACCTTGAAGCTCAGTTCTATCTCTACGCCGCGACCGGAGCGGGTTTGTCGGGCGCCGATACGGCAGCACCCTCGGGCTACACAGGTACCTATTCCGAGGGAACCGTTACCGTCGGCAGTGCAGCCGCTGTTCCGGGCCTCACGAGCGCACAGCAGGAGATTCTGAATGAGATTGCTTTTGAGGAACAAACGCATGTGCAGTTCCTTCGCAGCGCTCTTGGTTCAGCGGCCGTGCCTATGCCCAGCATCGACCTGTCTTTCTTTGGTCCACTAGCGGTTGCAGCCAACATCACAACGGCGGCTACCGGTACTGGTTCCTTCAATCCGTTTTCCAGTTTCGATTACTTCCTTGTCGGTTCGTTCATCTTCGAAGATGTTGGAGTAACCGCCTATTCTGGAGCGGCACCTTTGATTAGCGCTGC
>Ga0302140_10013345_pt1 | contig 10048 bp, 6 predicted proteins | sample I_Bog_E1_1_FD_202095 | JGI IMG/M metagenome (GOLD analysis project Ga0302140, IMG submission 202095) | Peat permafrost microbial communities from Stordalen Mire near Abisko, Sweden - I_Bog_E1_1 | ecosystem: Environmental > Terrestrial > Soil > Wetlands > Peat | place: Sweden: Abisko, Stordalen...
TCATGGGATTTTTTCCGCCGAGTTCCAGAGAGCAATGTTTGAAACTCTTGGCGGCAATGCCTCCGATGATGCGGCCGACGGCGGACGATCCGGTGAGCGAGACGGCGCGGACATCGGGATGCTCGGCGAGCGGCGTGCCGACTTCGGGTCCGTATCCGGCAACGATGTTGACCACGCCTTTGGGAATTCCAGCGTCGGTGAAAGCGCGCACCAGATTAAAGGTGGAGAGTGGAGTGTCCTGCGCGGGCTTGATGACGCAGGTATTGCCGCAGACTACGGCGGGCAGCAGCTTCCACGAAGAAATTGCCATGGGAAAATTCCATGGCGTGATCATGCCGCACACACCGATGGGCTGGCGCACCGCCATGGCAAATTTATTGGGAAGCTCCGAGGGCACAGTCGGACCGAAGAGGCGGCGGCCCTCGCCGGCGTTATAGTAGGCGGCGTCGATGGCCTCCTGCACATCTCCGCGAGTTTCTTTCAGGACCTTGCCCATTTCGCGGGTCATTTCGCGGGAGTGTTCTTCTTTGCGTCCAATGAGAATTTCGGCGGCGCGAAAAACCATCTCCGCGCGACGCGGGGCGGGGACGAGACGCCACTTGGCAAAAGCGCGCTTGGCGGCATCGACCGCGGCGTTTACATCGTCCTTGCCAGATTTTTGGAAGACGCCGACCAGGTCGCGGGTGTCGGCGGGATTGCGGTTCTCAAAGGTCTCTCCGGTGGAGGATTCAACCCACTCGCCGTCGATGAAGTTCTTGTAAACCTTGGTGGGATGGGTGCTGCCCAGAGTTGCGGGGGAAGTGAGGGTCGCCATGATTGCTCCTTCGTGTTCTTATGAATGCCTGAATATTGATGCTACAGAAGGAATGGAAGGTGCGGCAAGGTGAAGGGAGGAGATTCCTAGTGAGGACACCGTGCGATGAAGCTGTGATTCGATCCGCCGGCGCCGTAGCGCCCTGCCCGGAGGAATCGAAAGCGTGGATACTCGCGGGAACCATTCTCGGTTCCAGCATGGCATTCATCGACGGCACGGTCGTGAATGTAGCGCTGCCCGCCTTGCAATCGGCCTTTAATGCCAGCCTGGTGGATGTGCAGTGGGTAGTCGAAGCCTATGGATTGTTTCTAGCGGCCCTGATTTTAGTGGGGGGCTCACTCGGCGACTTGTTCGGACGTCGGATGGTGTTCCTGGCGGGAGTATCAATTTTTGCCGTCGCTTCGGCGGGTTGCGGGCTTTCAGCAAGCATTCATCAACTGATCATCGCGAGAAGTATTCAAGGCGTGGGCGCTGCCTTGCTCGTGCCCGGCAGCCTGGCGATTATCAGCGCATCGTTTGACGAGAAAAATCGCGGGCAGGCGATTGGAACCTGGTCCGGCTTTACCGCGATTACCACGGGAATCGGGCCGGTACTGGGCGGTTGGCTGGTGCAGCATGCTTCGTGGCGCTGGGTATTTCTGATCAACCTTCCGCTGGCGGCCGCGGTAATCGCGATTTGCCTTTGGCGGATACCGGAAAGCCGCAGTGCCGAGGAGGGAAGTATTGACTGGGTGGGCGCGGTGCTCGCCACGATGGGGCTTGGCGGGCTAGTCGGCGGATTGCTCGAGTCCGTCAACTTGGGCTGGAACAGCCCAATTGTCTTTGCGAGTTTGATTGTCGGAGTCGGCTGCCTCATCGCATTCCTATTGGTCGAAGGGTGGATTGCCGCCCCGATGCTGCCGCTTACTTTATTTTCGTCGCGCAGGTTTAGTGGAGCAAATCTGCTTACCTTATTCCTTTATGCGGCGGTGGGAATATTCTTTTTTGTGTTCCCGCTGAATTTGATTCAAGTGCAGGGATACTCTACAACCGCCACCGGCGCGGCGCTGCTTCCTTTTATCCTGCTGATGTTTTTTCTTTCCCGCTGGTCGGGCGGGTTGGTGGCGCGTTACGGTGCGCGCGGCCCGCTGATTCTTGGCCCGCTTATCACTGCCGTGGGATTTGTCTTATTCGCCATGCCGTCAGTTGCTCGTGATTACTGGATAGCGTTTTTCCCAGCCGTGATGATTGTGGGATTCGGCATGGCCGTCACCGTCGCTCCGCTCACTACCGTGGTTATGAGTTCCGTGGAGCAGGATCGAGCCGGAACCGCGTCAGGAATTAATAACGCGGTGGCGCGGCTGGCGGGAGTACTAGCGATCGCCGTGCTCGGCATCATCATGGTGGCGGCGTTTAGGTTTCGCCTCAAACAGGGTTTGGCTGAAATCGAACTGCCTGCGGCCATGTCGCAGCAGTTGCTGGCCGACGCGAGCAAGCTGGCTGGCTTACCATTGCCTCAAGGGGATGCCCGCACAAAGGATGCCATTAAGGAAATCATTGACCACGCATTTATCTTTGGCTTTAGGATTGTAATGTTTCTTTGCGCGGGTCTCTCGTTGGCGAGCGCTTTGATTGCGCGCCTGATGGTTTCAGGATCGCGAAGGTCTTAACGACGATGCTCCTAAGGCCTTCTCGCCTGCCCTAAGTATTTCTACCGATTGCTCGAATCGGGTGGATGCCCCAAGATTGCAGCATGAATTCGCCCTGCTGCCCACGTTGCAAAACCAGCCTGATCTTACGCTGGTCCCGGCTCACCATGCATTTGGTGTGCCCCAACTATCCCAATTGCCGGGGGCCGGTTGACCAGCCGAAGCCGATACGACGTGCGAGTTATCAGCAACTCAGGGCTGCATAAAGATTTCTGGCGCTTGAATCTGGCTATTCCCTACAAGCTCATTCAAATAATCTTTTCGGAATGCGATCACTGACCCGCCACAGTTGGGTTCCCAACCTCGAATTCTTCTCCCAGCCAACGCTGAAACGCTTTCATATCCTGCGGCCGGCCCAGAAAATTCTTGACCAAATCATTCGCCGACATCGAACCGCCAGGTTCGAGAACCACACGGCGATACTTCATGGGGGCGTCACCAGCTAACAGATTTTTGTGATCGAACTGGACGAAGAAATCTTCGGAAATCACTTTGTCAAACAGATAGGTGTAGTACGCGCTGGAGTAGCCGCCGAGGTGTCCGAAGGACGCCCACATGTGCGTGTCGGGCAGTGGAGTGAATAACGTGAAGTTGCGGTTGTCATCGAGCGTGACCTCGTCGAGATCGACCGACTCAGGTTTGGTTTTGTAAATGTCGTAGGAAATAGCGGTGAGGGCGTTCTGTCTGTCAGCCCATGCGCCTCGTCCGAATGCAGAGGCCCGGTTCATGCGCGCGACTAATTCGGCGGGAATCGGTTCGCCCGTCTTGTAATTCTTCGCAAACTTGGCGAGGACTTGCGGGCTGCGAATCCATTCTTCGAGCATCTGCGACGGGGCTTCGACGAAGTCGGATTCCATCGTGATGCCCGTGATGCCGGCCCACTGCTGCTGGCCTCCGAGTATGTGGTGCATGAGGTGGCCGAATTCGTGGAAGAAAGTTTGCACGTCGCCGTAATCCATTAAGCCGGGATCAGTGGCGGTGGGAGCAGGGAAGTTGCATACGAGAATCGCTTCCGGCAGTTGCTTGCCGCGAATTCCGTCGAGCACGGGAGCCATTTCCGCATGGCTGTATTTGCCGGGGCGCGGGTGCATGTCGAGATAGAAGCGTCCGATGGGCTTGCCGTGGTCGATGACGATCCAGGTTTCGACGGCCGGGTCCCACGACGGAACGTTTTGTTCCTGCTGAAAGCTGACCTGAAAAAGATCGGCTGCGGTGTCGAGGATGCCTTGCTTCACTTCCATGAAGGGGAAGTACGGGCGTACGGATTGCGAATCGAAATCGTACTTCGAGCGGCGGACTTGTTCGGAGAGATAGGCGCGCTCGTAGTCCCATATTTCTTTTGCGCCGGGGTCAGTCTTCTGTTTTTCCGCGAGCAGCATTTGAAATTCGCGCTCGGCTAATGGCCGAGAGGCGTCGCGAACCGACTGGATGAAGTCGGCAATGTTGTGGCCCTTGGCGATCATCTTATCGGCGGCGTTATAGTCGGCCCAGTTGGAAAATCCCAAGAGAGTGGCGATCTCGTAGCGCGTCTTGAGCAGGCCGGTAAGCACTTCCTGATTCTTCGGATAGGCACGGGTAAGAAAAGCTTCGGTCACGCGCCGACGCAAGGCATCGCTTTTGGCGAAACTGAAGACGGGCAGCGCGTCGGGATAGTTGGTGGTGATCGTGACCTTGCCGTTGGGGCCGGGCTTGTGGCGGTCAATGTAATCCTGGGGCAGGCCGTCGAGTTCGGCGGGGTCGGCCTCAACCGTATTCTGGCCGTCGGCGATATTGCGATCGAACATGGATTGCTGCTCGGTTGACTGGTCACTTAATTTCTTGAGGCGGGCGCGCGCGGCGTCATCTTTGTCGACGCCGGCGAGGCGGAATTCGAGAAGCTGGCGCTGCACATAATACTTGGTCGCGGCATCGGCTTTCGAAAGATCGAGCGCGGCCAGCGCGTTATAAATATCGTGATTCAGCGAGATCGCCGTCTGCGCCGCCGTGACTTTCGTGAGCATGGCCGTAGCGTGATCGCGGAACCCGGCATCGGGATGGACTTGCTCCATGAGTCCGGCCAAATATCCCGCGGAGTTATTTTGGCGCACGGCTTCGTCGTAGGGCACGAGAGTGTTTTCAATAGTGCGCGGGCCTTTCACCGCCAGCAGAGTTTCGATGGCCTGCTTGCCGGCCGCAAGGCGGTCGGTCTCAATCTTTTCGAAGGCGGCGACGTCGGGCTTAGCGGCCCAAATCGTGGCCTGGGTGACTTTCACGTCGCTCTTCTGAGCTGTGTTTTGCGCGGACAGAACGGCGGCGAACAAGAACGGCAGACACAGCAAGATTGCAAGGCGCGCGGCGAGCAGCATGGAGTGGACCTCGTTAGGAAATTGGGTGAGTTGGCAAGACGATTCGGACTAATTTTGTTTGCTAGAGAATTGTTGATGACGGCAGCTTAGGCTGTCAAGCCGAAGGACGCCGTATCAATGGGATTTGGGTTGAGAAAGCACAGTTAACGCGAACGCCAGACGCATTCGAGCAATCCCCGCCGAAACGAAGGTAACGTTCCCAGTTGATTACTCATTTTTTGTGCCGATGGGCTTATGGTAACGTTGGAATTACCGCAATTCATATAGAGCTCGAGATAGGTTTTAGGGCAACGTGTCCTCGCAGACTCGCAAACCGGGAATCCACATCGCGTGGAAGGCGGTCACGTATCGCAGTGTGGCGCTGCTGATCGTGGCTGGGGCCGCCATATTTTTTGTGGCCATACGGCTGACGTTTCCGCAGTTCACGGCCGACAGCATTAAGGCCGCGGGCGGGGTGGCCAACAAAGCTTTGGAGCGGGTGGCGGGCATGGCTCCGGCGGCGGGCAGCGGAGTTTCAACCGCGCAGCAGGCTAACTTCACCGCGCTCGATGGCACGGTGCGGGTAAAGAAGGGCAACGGCAATAGCTGGCAGGGTGCGGATTACAACATCCCGCTGGAAAAAGGCGATGTGGTGCAAACCGGCTCCGAAGGCATGGCGAAGGTGGTGTTCAATGACGGCACCAGCTACACCGTGAAACAGGATTCGCTGATTGTGATTGAAGAAAATTCCGCGAACGACCAGCAGCAGACGAACGTTGCGGTCGCGGTGAGCACGGGGACAGTGGATTTATCGACGGCGACATATTCGCAAGGTTCGAAGTCGCAGGTGATCGTGGCGGGAGCGACCGCATCGCTGGCTCCGGATTCTGCGGCGCAGGTGCATAACGATCCTAAGGCCGATCAGCACGAGATTTTGATGAAGAAGGGCGCGGGCGAGGTCACACGCAACGGTGAGACGTTGCAGTTGGCCAACTGGGAGAAAGTAAGCTTTCAGGCCGCCGAAACGCACATGGAGAAGGCCAAGGGGACGGGACCGCCGACACCGATTTCTCCGGCGAATATGGCTCCACTGTTTACTTCGGGCGAGGCTACGAAGGATGTCGAATTTTCCTGGTCTCCGATGGCGAATGCAGCGGGATACCGGCTGCGAATTTCCCGCAATCCTTACTTCTCTTCGACCCTGGTCGACAAAAGAGTAAACACTGCCGACGTTACGGTTACCAGTCTAGGCGAGGGCGCTTACTACTGGGTGGTACAGTCGTATGAAGCTTCCGGAAAAGAGTCGGTGGAGAGTGAGAAGAACCGCTTCACCATTATTCCGAAAGGAAAACAGACGGAAGCAATCGATCTCGAACTGGATCCTTTTATTCAGCATGGTCACGTCATAGAAGTTACCGGCAAGACGCAGATTGGGGCGCGGGTGATGGTGAACGGGCGCGAGGTCCCGATGATATCGACGGACGGGACTTTCCATTACTTCACGCCGCCCTTGATTCCGGGGGAAGCGGTGATTACAGTGACCGCCCAGACGGCACAGGGCGGAGTGAATACGCAGCAGAAGAAGATCATTATTCAGTAGGTCTTATTTATAGATCCTTCGGAGCGCAAAGAACGCGCCCTCAGGATGACAAGGTTAAGGTGAGGGTTCCAGCAGAATTGAGGTTCCGGACAAGAGTACGAGGAACCTTCGGTCCCGGCAGGGTTGCGCGCTATCTCTTAGACTAGAGATAAAGATGCAACGCGCCGGATGGCGCAATCGGGTTCGCCCGGCAACAATGCGATCACAGTGGATCGCGAGAAGAGCTCGTCTCATGTCAAGCAACGGATTTCATTCATCCCGCTCTCACAACCTCAGGTCTTTATTCAGCCTGTTCTCAAGCGACCTGGCCATCGATTTAGGCACGGCCAACACCTTGGTTTACGCACGCGGCAAGGGCATCGTGGTCAACGAGCCCTCCATCGTCGCCATCAACAAGAACACCGGCGAAGTGGAAGCCGTGGGCAAAGAGGCGAAGGAGATGCTGGGCCGCACGCCGGGCAACATCGTCGCCATCAAACCCATGAAGGATGGCGTCATCGCCGACTTCAAAGTGACCGAGAAGATGCTGAATTACTTCATTCAGAAGGCGCACAACCGCAAGATGCTGGTGCATCCGCGGATTGTGATTGGAGTTCCTTCCGAGATTACGCAAGTAGAAAAGCGCGCGGTCATGGACTCGGCCTATCGCGCCAAAGCCAGCGAAGTGCATCTCGTCGAACAAGCCATGGTCGCGGCGATTGGCGCAGGCTTGCCGATCACAGAACCCAGCGGCAACATGGTGGTCGACATCGGCGGCGGTACGACTGACATCGCGGTGATTTCGTTGAGCGGCATCGTGTACTCGCGTTCGGTGCGGATGGCAGGCAATCAGATGGACGAAGCCATCATGAATTATCTGAAGCGAAAATATAACCTGCTGATCGGCGAGCGTACCGGCGAACAGATCAAGATGGAAATCGGCTCAGCCCATCAACTCGACAAGCCGATGACCATGGAGATTAAAGGCCGCAATCTGATTGAAGGCGTGCCGAAAACCATTACCGTCGACGATGGCGAAATTCGCGAGTCACTGAGTGAATGCGTATCGACGATCATGAATGCGATCCGCGTTGCGCTGGAACGGACACCTCCAGAACTTTCGGCGGACATCAGCGACCGCGGCATTGTGCTGACCGGCGGCGGAGCGCTGCTGAAAAATCTCGACAAGCGTATCCGCGAAGAAACCGGGCTGCCGGTTTCGATCGCTGACGATCCGCTGTGCAGCGTGGTGCTGGGCACGGGCAAGATGCTCAGCGACTTCAAGCTGCTAAGAAAAATCTCGATTGAGTAGAAAGAAGCAGTGGTCAGTGGCCAGTGGTTGGTGGCCAGTTGGACCCTCTGCCGGATAAGATTTCCGTTATTTCTTAGCAACGCTGTGAACTGGCCACTAACCACTGGCCACTGACCACTGCTTTTTATGGAATCCGTACTCGGCCGTTATCGTAATCTCACTATTCTCGTAGGCGTCCTGTTTCTGCAGGTGTTGGGCCTGGCGGTGCAGGTGAAGCGCACCGCGAATGCGCAGAGTACGCGCCTCATCCGGGTCTGGACGGTAGGGGCGATTACTCCTTTCGAGCGGCTCTTCATTCGGGCGCAAGACGGCGCCGAGAATCTCTGGCACAACTACTTTTTTCTGCGTGGTGTGCGCGCCGAAAATCGCGATCTGAAAGAACAGATCGAAACCATGCGGCTGCAACAGGTCCGCTTGAGTGAAGATGCCACCCAGGCCCATCGCCTGCAATCCTTGCTGGGCTTCAAAGAGCAGTTCATCGAGAAGACGGTTGCGGCGCAGGTGATTGGGTCCAGCGGAAGCGACCTCTCCCGGTCCATCTATATCGACAAGGGCGAAGACGCCGGACTGAAGCCGGATATGGCGGTAATTACAGCTGCTGGAATCGTGGGCAAAGTTTGGATTGTGTATCCTTCGACCGCTCTGGTATTGATGATTAACGATCAAAGCAGTGGCGTTGGCGCGCTTTTGGACAACGGGCGTTTGCAAGGTTCGCTGCGCGGAACGCCCGACGGCGAGTTGTTGCTCGACCGGGTGATGAGCGACGAGAAGATCGCTCCGGGAGACACGGTGCTGAGCAGCGGAGGCGATCAGATTTTTCCCAAAGGATTGCCGGTGGGAACTGTGATCAAGGTGAGTCCGGGACATGAGATGTTTTTGAGCATCAAAGTGAAACCGGCGGCGGATCTCAGCCGGCTTGAAGAAGTCCTGGTCGTAACCGAGAAGCAGGAGCGAGAGCCAGCCGTGTCTGATAGCGGCGACCGAATGCGCGCGGCGGACATCCTGGCGCAGCGCCTTCCATCCGTGCCGGATAAACCGGCAGTGCCTGCCGGAACCGTTCCCGCCGCAGCAACTTCGTCTAGCCCCAGCGTGACGGGATCGAGTGGAGACAATGGTCTGACTGTGGGAGCGAAGCCGCCTGTGAATTCGATCCAAAAACAAACGACTGGAAATTCTCCCGCGGGGCCGGTCGTGGCTGCGGCAGCGAACCATCCGGCAGTCGACCATAGCCTGCCCCAACCCGCGCCGGTGGCGGGCTTGCCGGTGAGTGGCGACGCCTTGAAAAAAACGGTGCAGAAGACGCCATCCACCGGAAGTCTGAGTGCTGTGCCGAAGAATCCGGCGGGATCGAATGCGGCTTCACCTGCAAATCCGGCCGCAAAGCCGCCTGCGAATACCGCTCCGAAGACGTTGAATCCCGCCGCTAAGCCACCAACTACGCATTCCGCACCGGCGACTCCTCCATCGAACCCTCAACCCGCCGCAACCGACGACAATCCCCACTAGCGTGCCCATCACTTACACATCGGGCGAGCAGATTGAGGTCTACCGGTTCAGCATTCCGGTGACCGTGGGCGTCCCGTTGCTGGCCTTGTTTCTGCAGGCATTTCTACCCAGACGAATCTTTTCCATCTTCGATCTGCCGCTGCTGGTCACGATCTTCTTTGCCATGGCGCGGCGCAATCCTATATCCGGGCTATTCACCGGCGCCGCGATTGGCCTGGCGCAAGACATGCTGGGCCCGTATCCCATTGGAATTTATGGCATCGCAAAAACGGTGGTGGGTTACGGAGCCTCGTCACTGGGAGCGAAGCTGGACGTCGAAAATGCTGGAGCGCGTTTTCTGGTGACGCTCGGATTTTATCTAATCCACACTGCGGTCTACTTTGGCGTAGCCCGGTACATGGTGAACCTGACTTTGAATTGGAGTTGGAGCCGCGGCCTGCTCGCAGGGTTAGCCAATGCTGTCGTGGGTGTTGCCTTGTATTACTTGCTGGATAAGTTTAAGCAGAGAACTTGAAGTGCAGTGGCCAGTGGGCAGTGGCTAGTGGTCAGTGGGTAGCGAATTTTTCCAGGCTATGACTTTCGTTACGCGCCCTGGCCATCATTCGAGCGACGCTGCGCAGTACAATGAATTTGAGAATCCCGTTTTTGAGTGCTGGGGGTCACAAGCACACTCCCGGTGGCCGCTTGACTGGCCACTGGCCACTGCCCACTGGCCACTGATTTTATGTTCAGCCGTGACGACAAAGTATCGAAGTGCAGTGGCCAGTGGGCAGAGGCTAGTGGTCAGTGGGTAGCGAATTTTTCCAGGCTATGACTTTCGTTACG
>Ga0302140_10013349_pt1 | contig 10046 bp, 6 predicted proteins | sample I_Bog_E1_1_FD_202095 | JGI IMG/M metagenome (GOLD analysis project Ga0302140, IMG submission 202095) | Peat permafrost microbial communities from Stordalen Mire near Abisko, Sweden - I_Bog_E1_1 | ecosystem: Environmental > Terrestrial > Soil > Wetlands > Peat | place: Sweden: Abisko, Stordalen...
GCGGAGAAGAACTCCGTAACGATTCAGAAGTTGCAAAGCAAGGGCGTGAGTAGCCTCGGTACTGGTCGGGACGTCGACGGTTTGGGTCTGAATGCGGCTAGTCACCAGCGACCAGCGCCCTTGTGCTGTCGCAGGAGTGGTACGACGGGAACGGAAGGCTGCCTTCTGCTGACTGCTGCTGTGCTGTTTGCGGTTGCCACGCGAAGTAGACTCCTGGCGTGTGATGTAGGCCCGGAGTGGATTGAGCGAGTCGTTCGTGACAAGTCCGCGCCAGACAAGACTCCAAAGCGCGTCGAGCGATTCGCCGGGATAGCCCCCGCCTGCGGCTTCATGCATCTGGGTAAAGAAGCTGGCGCCGTTTTGTTTTAGGACTGTCAGGAGCTTCTCTTCTCGGTCCGACATTGGCGTGACATTAGGTCGTGGAACTGCCAGCAACGGGAGCTTGTCTGCCAGATACAGGGCAATACGTCCGTCGCGTTCCCCTAGCGGTTCGACGCCCGTCCACGCGATTTCACCGGCCGCTATAAGAGTATCCAGGTCGCCGGGCTGATAGTTTGCAATCCTCGCCGGGAGAATGGAGGTTTCAAGAAGTGAGGCAGCGATCGGTGCGCCTTGCAGCGCTTCAATGACGTCAAGCAGAGCATCCATACCACGCCGAGGAGTGAGCAAGCCCTGCCAATGTGTGAGGAAGCGCGCGAGGGTTTGCTGCTCGACGGGCTCAACCTCTTTGCGGAGTTTGGCGAGAGACTTGCGACGAATGAGTCGGAGGATCTCAGAGTCGCACCACTCGCGATGAAGACCACCGGGACGGAAGCCGCCCTCGACGATACGATTTTCGATCGTCAGTTGATGCAGGACTTGTTCGACGTGACCGGGATCGAGAGCGAAGCGTGAAGCTACCTCTGGAAGTGTGAATGGACCATGAGTCCGAGCGTAGCGCCTGACAAGCTCCAGCACAGGCGCAGCCACTGGTTCGAGCAACGCAGCAGCGATACCGGGAGGGAGTGGTATTCCAAGACCGTCGCGGTAGCGGGCTGCGTCTTCGATAGCGATTATTCGCTTTTCGCCAGCAATGCGTAGTTCGAGGAGACGACGGGCACGGATCAAGCGATCCAGTTGTTCAAGCAGGTCGGGATAGACAACCCGGAGGGCGACTTCTGCGCGGCTGAGATCGCCGACGCGAAGCATGAGATCGTGGAGTCCATCTGCATTACGAGCTTTGTAGGGATCGACGAGACATTGGTGTTGCTCCTCGATCTCGGCCATGGCGTCGCCATCGAGTAGTTCGCGGAGGTCTGCTTCGCCCATGATTTCGCGGAGCTGGTCCTGATCGATGGTGAGAGCCTGGGCACGACGTTCAGCCAGAGGTGCGTCGCCGTCATATAGGAAATTTGCCACATAGCTGAAGAGCAATGAAGCGGCGAAGGGGGATGGAGTGCGAGTTTCGACAACGTGGACACGGAGCTGGCGCTGCTCGATTGCCCGCAAAGTTTCAATGAGCGCGGGCATATCGAAGACATCGCGGAGACATTCGCGATAGGCCTCGAGAAGCATCGGAAACGCAGGATAGCGGGAGGCAACATTGAGCAGATCGTAGGCTCGTTTACGCTGCTGCCACAGCGGAGCGCGGCCATCGGCGCGACGGCGTGGCAGCAGCAGCGCGCGGCCTGCGGCTTCGCGAAATCTTCCGGCAAAGAGCGCGGTGCTGCCGAGCTGGCGCAGGACGAGTTGCATTACTTCGCCGGACTCGACCATGAACCAATCCGTGGAGGGTGGTTCGTCTGAATCAGGGAAGCGAAGGACGAAGCCGTCGTCCCCCCAGAGAGTCTCAACATCGGGACCACCGGCGGCGCGGATGCGAGCAGATACGGCCATGGCCCACGGAATGTGGATGCGGCTTCCAAATGGGGTTAGAACGCAGACGCGCCAGTCGCCGAGTTCATCGCGGACGCGTTCTATAACGATGTTGCGGTCGTCCGAAACCTGTCCCGTGGCTTCTTCCTGATCAGCCAGAAAGCGCATCAGGTTTTCCGCTGCTCCTGGGTCGAGGTCGTGATCGGTGACGAGCCGGGTGAGTGCTGCCGGCAGCGGCATGGCGCGGAGTTCGCGGACCATGGCCCCGATGCGACGTCCAAATTCGAGCGGACGGCCCGGGCCTTCCCCTTTCCAGAACGGCATTTTGCCGGGTTCGCCTGGAGCGGGTGAGACGAGGACGCGATCGTGGGTGATTTCATCGATGCGCCAAGTGGTAGCGCCAAGAATGAACGTCTCGCCGGGGCGGGATTCGAAAACCATTTCTTCGTCGAGTTCGCCGACGCGGAGAGATTTGCCTTCGCTATTGGAAAGGAATACGCCGTATAGGCCACGATCGGGAATGGTGCCAGCATTGAGGATTGCAAGCCTTGCCGCTCCTTGGCGGGCGGTGATGACGTTGCGAATACGGTCCCAGGTGAGGCGTGGGCGGAGTTCCGCAAATTCGTCGGAGGGATAGCGGCCCGCCAGCAGATCGAGAACACCTTCAAAGGCAGTTCGCGTGAGTCCGCCGAAAGGCGCAGCGCTGCGAACGATTCGGAAGAGTTCGTTGAAAGTGATCTCGAAGCCAGGTTGGTCTTCTTCCTCTTCGATCACGTCGTCAAACTCGGCGAAGAGTCGGTTGCTTGCCAACGAAGCCGAAGATTGCTTTGCAGCTTTGGGTTTCCGTTTGGGCTTTTCCGGCGGAGGTAAATTTGGCGGACGCGCGACGATGGCGACCATTTGCTGGCAGAGCACATCGAGCGGATTCCGCGGAAAACGCGTCGACTCAATGTGGACCTCGTGCATGGCGCGGGTCATCGCTGCGCAGGCAATGAGATCCGCACGGTACTTTGGAAACAAAATGCCTTCGCTGATGGCTCCAACGGAGTGACCGGCGCGACCGATGCGCTGCATACCGCTGGCGACGGAAGGCGGTGCCTCAATCTGGATAACCAGATCGACGGCGCCCATGTCTATGCCGAGTTCCAGTGTGGATGTAGCGCAAAGGCCGCGGAGTTGTCCTGCCTTGAGCTGCTCTTCGATGATGCTTCGCTGCGGCGCAGCCAGAGAGCCGTGATGGGCGCGTACGATATCTTCACCAGCGAGTTCGTTCAGTGCGCCTGCGAGACGCTCTGCAACCTGCCGGCTGTTGACGAAGAGGATGGTCGAGGTGCGTTCGCGGATGATCTCGAGCAGGCGTGGGTGGATCGCATTCCAGATGGAGACCCGCTTCGGACCTTGCGACGCCGGGCCGGAGGGAATCTCTTCCTGTTGGCCGAGCCTGGCCATGTCTTCGACAGGCACCTCGATATGAAGCTTGAGTTGTTTCGGAGCGCTGGCGTTGACGATGGTTACTGGTCGATAGCGGATGCTGGTTGTTTCAACGATGTCGGCTGACCAGGATGCCTCTTCGGGAACTTCGACGCCGTCGAGAATGTCTATGTTCACGGGATTGGGAAGCGTGGCCGGGACTTCCACAGGAACGTCAACGCCACCGAGGAAGCGGGCCACTTCTTCAAGCGGGCGCTGCGTAGCTGAAAGGCCGATGCGCTGAATTGGCCGCTTCGTAAGAGCCTGCAGGCGTTCGAGTGACAATGCGAGGTGAGCACCGCGCTTGGTGGGAACGAGAGCATGGATTTCGTCAATGATGACCGTATCCACAGTGCGAAGAGACTCGGACGCCTGCGAGGTCAGCAGCAGGTAGAGGGATTCGGGCGTAGTGATCAGGATTTCTGAAGGTGTCCGGCGAAAGCGGGCGCGTTCTTTCTGAGTTGTGTCGCCGGTACGGATGCTGATCTCAGGGTCGTGAACAGGAACCCCCATGCGGCGGGCCATGTTGGCGATTCCAGCCAGCGGGGAGCGCAGATTGCGTTCGACGTCGACGGCCAGGGCCTTAAGCGGCGAAATATAAATAATTCGGCAACCGGGCGTGACAGGCGGAGCATGGAGCATCAGACGGTCGAGGCACCACAGAAAGGCAGTCAGTGTCTTGCCGGTTCCGGTCGGTGCCAGGATCAGGGTGCTTTCGCCGCGGGCAATTGCCGGCCAACCAAGACGTTGCGGGGCTGTAGGCTCTTCGAAGACTTCGCGGAACCACTTCGCAGTTACCGGGTGGAAGCTGACGAATGGATTGGATGCGGGATTCTGAATGGGAGCATTGGGGCTGTTATCCGATGAGACTGTTTCCGCAGGGATTGGCTGCAGCTGAGTAGTTTCTCCCGAGATTGATTTTCGCGCTGCCATGCTTCCCCTTAAGGATAGTCCCTGATAGGAGTGATTGAGGCGATGCAAAACAGATCACGATCAGTTCCATGGGTAAGAAATCCTCAAACTATTGACCAAGATTCAGGAACTATACGTATGAAATGCGGTCTGGCCCTCGCTGGCGAAGTTCCTCGACGGAAGATCCGGCTAAACTCGTCACTTTAGCGAGGGCGGTAGTAGCAGGTACCCCCAGTCAGCGTCGTAGTCCACAGGGATGGGTCTGATGGTTGTTCGCTGGAGCCGAGAAAGAGCAGCCCGTCTGAAGCAAGCATTCGATGGATCTTCAGAAGTAGCCGTTGACGTGTTTCCTGGGATAGGTAAAGCATCACGTTGCGCAAGAAAATTACATCGAATTTTTCGGTGAACGGGAAGTGACCCACGCATAAGTTGGCTTGTCGGAATTTACAGAGTTTGCGAAGCTCTGGTTTCACGGTCCATAGCTCACCGGACTGATCGAAAAAGCGAACGACTTTTCGTTGGGGTAATCCGCGACTGATCTCAATACGATGATATCTCCCGGCCCGTGCGCGCTCTACTACCTCATTGGAGATATCAGTTCCCTCTATGCGGAGATTCCAGCCCGCGAGATCTGGGAAGTGTTCGTGGATGAGCATGGCAATACTGTAAGCTTCCTGTCCAGTGGAGCAGGCGGCGCTCCAGAATCGCAGAGTACGTTTCTCTCTGCGATTCTGGATCAATGGCGCAAGTAGGTCGTTGCGGAGTATTTCAAATGGTCTTTCGTCACGAAAGAAACTCGTTTCGTTGACCGTCATCGCCTCGGCAACCGCTCGCTCCAGAGCGGGATTGCGCTTTGCTCGCAAAAGTTGGATCAACTCATCTATCTGATCCATTTCCTGCTTTCGAAGCAGGCATGCGAGGCGTATCTCAAAGAGATAGTCATGCGACGGGTCGAGTACGTTCTGTGACTGCTCTTGGACGAGACGGCGAAGGTAAGCGTAGTCGACGCTTCCGGGAATGGTGATCATTGTGACGCCTCATGTGTTCGACGCTGTGAATTTAGACAGTCGGTTTCTTCAGTCCCAACGTTTTGCGAGTTGTGCGTCCTGCGAGTCGAATAATTTCGTACGCAATGGCGTTCAGCGGCAACAGATGATTGGCTAATCCGGCATGGTTCACCGCACCAGGCATTCCCCAGACTGTACTGGTGGCCTCGTCTTGCACGATGATCACTCCCCGGTTTTCGCGAATGAGTCGGCTACCCGACAGGCCGTCAGAACCCATCCCTGTGAGAACAACGCCAAGAACTCCAGAGCCGTACCCAGCGACAGCGCTGCGAAAGAGAACGTCAACTGCCGGACGACAATGATTTTCCGGTGGATCGTCTGAAAGGCGGGTGTACAGTGGAGAACGCATTGACGATGGTTGATTTAACCTTCGCTCGGTATTCGAGTCGTTCATTGCTATCTCAAGATGCTGGTCACCTCGCGCAATGTATACAGTGCCTGGTTGAATGGGCTCACCTTGAGATGCCTCGCAGACGCGCATCGCACAAAGACCATTAAGGCGTCCTGCAAGCAGTGTAGTGAATGACTGTGGCATGTGTTGAACAACTAAAACAGGCAACGGAAAATTCTCCGGTAGGGCGGGCAGCAATACATCAAGAGCCGCAGGGCCACCGGTCGAAACACCGATTACGACGACTTCAGGGAAAAAGGTCTTGGAAGAATAGCTGGAAGGAGTCGTTGGCGAAGCACAGCGGACATCCGAACAAAACGAGGTGAGCAGGTGTGACGAAGATCCTGATCTTGTCCTGTTGGTAAGCGTCATGATTTTGGGAATAAGATCATTCGCAAGGCTCTCGATTGCAGCCTCGGCCGAGGTATGCCCGGAGGGTTTGGTGACGTAGTCCGCAGCTCCCGCAGCCAACGCTTCAATTGTGACCCTGGTTCCGTAACGAGTTAGTGTGCTGCATATAATCGTGGGCACAAACTGGGCGACCGCACGCATCTCTTTAAGCGTATTCAGTCCATCCACGATGGGCATATCAACGTCGAGAATAACCACGTCTGGGTGCAACATTTTCATGGCTTGCAAGGCAGACTTTCCATCCGCAGCTGTACCAGCAACTACAAGCCTGGAATCTGAAGTCACAACGGCGCGCAAAAGAGCACGCATTGCCGCAGAGTCGTCAACGATGAGAATTCGTAGACGCGTTGCAGGCGAGCCAGGTCGCGTACTCTCAGTTGGATGTATGACTCAAACCTCCGCAGGACCAAGCGTTGCGATTTTTTCGCTGAGCAATTGAGCACCGTAGATTGAAAACACATATGTGTGCGTGCTGTATACAAGATTCATGCGAATGTTTCTGCTAACCGCATCGGGTCTAATTCGTCGGTGTTTAGCGTTATCAGTAGTCTCTCCCCTTGCTTGTAGCTGCCAGCAAAGAGACCCCTGATACGCATTCTCTGCGTATCAAGAATCCCCAGGAAACGCCCGTCAGAGTTTCCCGGAATCGCTTCATAGTCGGCGGAGGAAACTACCAACAGATCTTCAACCGAATCAACCAGCAGGCCGAAGCTTCCGTGTATGCACTCCAGTACAAGGAGTTCGTGAGATCCTTCGCAATCCTTTACATCCAGCAGCCTCCGCAGGCTTAATGCGGTCAATACATTGCCGCGGTAATACACAAGCCCCGCTATGAAGAAAGGTGAAAGTGGTACCGGCTGAGGATGAACTTTACCTACAATCTCAACTATGTGTCTGATAGGGAGCGCAAACACCGAGCCAGCAACCGTAAAGGAACAGATCTCAATTGACTCTCCTTTGCCTGACTCAGAGTTGCGCGTGATATTTATCCCTGACGTTCTTTCAACGTCAGATGCTGGATTCCGCTGAATACTCATGCCATGCTCCTCGAGACTTGAGGCCAGGCAAAACTATGATCCATAATGGTCTCATCTCGGCTCTCTGGAGCACTTGCAAACGGTGGAATGCGACCCATATCGACGACGCTGACGACGCGCCCATCTATTAGCGTCGCTCCCACGGCACACTGGTCTGAGCCAGGTTGAAAGAGATCACAGCCAGGAGCTATCTTCAAAACGCGACTGACCATGAAGCCAACGTAGCTATCCGCTTGAGCGCAAACGACAACAGTGCGAAATATATTTTGATCCCCGACTTCCGGAGCTATTAGGCCGCCTGCATCTTCGATGGGGAGTAGCTTTCCATCAAAATTTAGCACGGCCTGAGGTCCAAGATACTCGATAGACAAGAGCCGTATCTGTTCGATTCGGACTACGTTGCTGAGCGGTATCGCTGTCTTACGTCCGGCAATGTCAACAAGTAGAAAATCCATGATCTGGTCCACGGTCTCACTTGCTCCCGTCATATGCTCCATTGACTCTGTTCCCGCATTTCTTCTGATGCGGGCACGTGCGGCTATCGCGCTTGAATCGAGAATCAGTACCAAAGTACCGTTGCCCAAAATGGTCACTCCGGAATAAAGCCCAATTGAACTCAGAACAGGGCTTAGAGGCTTGACAACTATCTCGTGAAGACCTGCAATCTCATCGACGACCAGACCAAGGTGTCGCTCGCCCGCATTAAGTACGACAACGAAACAATCGTAACTTGAGTGCGAATAAGGCTCTCGATAGAGAGACAGCATTCGGTCGAGAAAGATCAACGGCAAGAGCTTGCCGCGAAAGCGATACAGAGGGATATCGTCTATCCATTCCACGGCGCTAACGACATGTTGCCGGGAAATGTGAACCAGTTCTAGGAGTGATGCCTGGGGAATTGCAAAAGACTGTTGCACAGTACGAACGATCAGCGCGGGAATTACTGCGAGAGTGAGGGGAAGGCGAAACCTGAGCGTTGTACCTTTTCCCGGACGGGACTCAATCTGGACCTTGCCACCTACTTTGTCTATGTTGGTGCGCACGACATCCATGCCTACGCCGCGACCGCTTATATTCGTCACTTTCTCCGCTGTAGAGAAGCCTGGGTGAAATACGAGTTGCAGTAGTTCGTCCTCACTCAGCTGTGGAGCTTGTTCTGCATTGATGAGGCCGCGCTCAATAGCTTTGATTCTTACCTTTTCAACACAGATTCCCGCACCATCGTCAGCGACCTCAATAACGATGTGATTGCTCTCATGCCGGGCACAAAGCGTCAGTATCCCCTCCTTTTCTTTACCAAGCGCGAAGCGAAGTTCAGGTGGCTCGATTCCGTGGTCTAACGAGTTACGAACAGTGTGAGTCAGTGGCTCCTTGATCGCATCGAGCATACACCTGTCCAGTTCCGTCTCCTGTCCCTCGATAATGAGACGGACCTTACGATTCAGGGATTGAGAAAGGTCGCGAACGATGCGAGGAAATCTGGAAAACAAGCTCGACACTGGCTGCATGCGTGCGCTTATAACTGACTCGTGCAAATCTGCAGTCAATATATCGAGTCGTCGTGACGAGATCATTAGACTTGAGTCGCTTTCGGTAGCCAGCAGGATCTGATTGCGTGTGAGTAAAAGTTCGCCGACAAGATCCATCATCCGATCGAGCAACGCGATATCGACGCGCACTGTGTTGTCATGAAAAGCAGGCCTTGCGTCAGTCGCAACGGAATCACCTGCAGCATTGGCATCACCTTTCGCAGGACTCTGCAATTCAGCTATGAGAGTGATGAGTCTCGCATCTTCACCCTCACCCACCCCCTCATTATTTTCGATCTCAATGCAGCGCAGTATCGCACGCAGAGCGTCCATGAGTTGCAACAGGGCAGTCGTGATTGCCCGATTGGGAACCAACTTTCCATCGCGGAGCTGACTAAGAAGATTTTCGCCGGCATGAGCCAGCTTCTCCAATCGCGAGAAACCGAGGAATCCTGTAGTGCCTTTGATTGTATGCACAGCGCGAAAAATCTCCGCCAGCAGTTCCCTATCCTGGGGCCGCTGCTCAAGCTCAGTGATGCCGCGTTCCATGCGGTCCAAACCTTCGTGGCTTTCGATTAGAAAATCCCGTGTCAGTTCATCCATTGCTCTTGTCCGATGCAGTCATCGATAAGCGCTCCTACCGTCCCAATTCGGTGTAGTTTCATTCGCAGGCGGTCGTACCGGAAATGAGAAGACTCAAAGATGTTTATCGGACTGCTTCGTGGAAACTTGAATCAATTGTGGCGGGGCAGATTGGTCGTACTACAACTTGCATAGAGCAGGTCGGCGGTTTAGCCTAAGGTTCCGCGCTTGCCAACAGCGGAGAGACTGATGCGATGCCTGAGAAATACTTGTCCATATCGATGCAGCAGCTTACTGAAGCCGCACTTGCCGCTGCCGAGCACTCCTACTCGCCTTATTCACTATTTCGTGTTGGGTCTGCACTCCTCCTTACCAATGGTGAAGTTGTTACAGGGACAAACGTCGAAAACGTTAGTTATGGCTTAACGATTTGTGCTGAGCGATCTGCACTGGTGCGTGCGATTAGCCAGTTTGGCCCTGAGATTCGAATTGCCGCGGTATCGGTTGTGAACTTGAACGACGCGCCGAGTCCGCCGTGCGGGGCATGCCGACAGATGCTGGCGGAGTTTGTGGAAGCAGATACGCCGGTAGCTTTTCCAGCGGGCGAAGCAGGGGGCGTTTCGACGGTGACGCTTCCCTTCTTAGAACTTTTGCCACACGGTTTTGACCTACAACTCAAGTCTTGAATACATCTGAAGTGAGGTTTTCCTGTCTTGTCCATTTCTGGTTTGCCTAATCATTCTGCGGAAAGTCCCATCCACGCTATTGATGTGATTCGCAAGAAGCGTGATCG
>Ga0302140_10013350_pt1 | contig 10046 bp, 5 predicted proteins | sample I_Bog_E1_1_FD_202095 | JGI IMG/M metagenome (GOLD analysis project Ga0302140, IMG submission 202095) | Peat permafrost microbial communities from Stordalen Mire near Abisko, Sweden - I_Bog_E1_1 | ecosystem: Environmental > Terrestrial > Soil > Wetlands > Peat | place: Sweden: Abisko, Stordalen...
GCGGGCGCCGCACCTTGGGCCTGGTCGCCCGCTACTTTGAAACCCACCGCCGATCAGGAATTACTCAACGGCATCAATCGCTTCGTCATTCACGAATCGGCTCATCAGCCGCTGGTTGACAAAGCGCCCGGCCTCACCCTGGGGCCATTTGGCCAGTGGTTCAACAGAAATGAAACATGGGCGGAAGAAGCCGGCGCATGGGTGAGCTATTTGGCGCGCAGCAGCTATTTGCTGCAGCAAGGGCACTTCGGTGCGGATGTCGTCTATTTCTACGGTGAAGACTCCAACCTCACGGCGATCTTCGCGGCCAAAGCGCCCGACATTCCGGCGGGGTACGGCTTCGATTACATCAACGCCGATGCACTGATTCACGAACTGCAGGCCACGGGTGACGGGATCACCACCAAAAGCGGCATGCGCTACCGCCTTCTCGCGCTTGATCCGTATAGTCAACATATGTCGCTGCCCGTGCTTCGCGCGATCCACAAGCTCGTGCAAAACGGCGCAATTGTAGCTGGCCCCAAGCCGGTTGACGATCCCAGCCTCGCCGACAACCAGACCGAGTTTCAGAAGCTCGCTTCCGAGCTTTTCGGTGATGGCACGGGAATCCACGAAGTCGGGAAAGGCAAAGTCTTCGCTGGTCAAAACCTGAGTGACGTCTTTGAAGCGCTGCGCCTCGCCCCCGATTTCGATTACACCAAGCCCGAGAAAGATGCCCGCCTCCTCTTCGTCCATCGCAAGCTCACTGACGGCGACCTATACTTCATTGATAATCGCAGCGATCATGCCGAGAGTGTCGACGCCAATTTCCGTGTCACTGGCAAAGTGCCGGAACTCTGGTACGCCGAGACCGGTAAGTCGGAGCCGGTGTCTTATCAGATAGCCAATAACCATACGGCCCTGCCATTGCACCTCGAACCCTGGGGCGCTGTCTTCGTAGTGTTTCGCCAGGACACAACCGAAACCTCCCATACCCTCCCACAAGCCGCGGAGACTCGCTTGGCGACCCTCAACGGCCCATGGAGTATAGCGTTTCAACCCAATCGCGGCGCACCTCCTTCCGTCACTCTGAATGACTTGATCTCCTTTACTGACAGCAAAGACGCCGGCGTGAAGTACTTCTCTGGAACAGCCACCTATTCGAAGACACTCGACGCCCCCTCCCAATGGTTCCAGCCCGATAGTCATCAGTGGCTCGACCTGGGCGACGTAAAGAATCTCGCCAAAGTCATAGTGAACGGCAAATCTCTCGGCGTCGTGTGGCATGCGCCTTATCGCATTGACGCCACGGGTGCTTTAAAACCCGGCCCCAACGAAATCGTCATCAAGGTCACTAACGCCTGGGTCAATCGGCTCATCGGCGATGAACAGCCAGGCGTAACCACCAAGATCACCTTCGCCGACGTGAAACCCTATAAGGCAAATTCCCCACTGCTGCCATCCGGTCTCATCGGACCGGTGCAAATTTACTCAATTGGGCGGCAGTGACGGCCTAACGAGCAGCTAACTGTGGACCCACCGAAAGCGCGGCCACGACCGCCGCCTGGTTTGGCGCACCCGAAAGCCGGACGCCGTTTACGAAGACGGTGGGCGTGCCTTCGACGCCCAACTTCTCGGCAAGCCGCATGTCCGTGTCCACCGCAGCAGCACTTTCGTGCCGAGAGGTACAGGCTTTCAGTCGCGGTAAGTCGACTGATTTACCTTTCGAAGCAGCCCGCAGCGAGGCTGACTCCAGGAAGCTGCCCTCCCCAAGGCGCGATTGATTTTCGAACAGGTAATCATGATAGACCCAGAAGGAGGTACTGTCTTGGGCGGCTAGACAGGCTGCAACCTCCGCCGCAGGGCGCGCATGCTCGTGAAATGGCAACGGATAATGCCTAAACAAAAGGCGCATCCCGGCTTTCCCTCCGGGAATGTTCATTTCGCGCATAGTTCTCGCAAATACCGCGCAGTATGGGCACTGGAAGTCGGAAAAAACGACAACGGTGTTCGCGGAGGTCTTCGCTCCGAGGACCGGAGCGGAGCCGGACTCCAGGCCGGAACGGGCTGCGGCTGTGAGCGATTGCGACCTTGGCTGAGGCTCGGATATTATGCCGGCAAGTTGAAAGATATACTTTCTGTCATTCGAGACATACCACAAAGGCGGAACAGCGCTCACTCCCGCAACCTTAACTCGATGCACGCAGGATTCGGGCAGGACTCCCTCCTCGGTCACTTTTACGGCTGGGTCGTCAATGGAGTAACGAGAGAGCACATAAGACTTGATCATGTCGAGATCCCGATCGCTCAGTGGAGTACATGAACGTCGATAGTATCCGGAACGTAGCAATGCTAGAGCGCAACCGACGAGGGTGACGCTAAGGAGAATTGGGCGCTGGACCTCAATTTTGATTTGCGGTCGCGTCATTGGCGTCGATAAGAAGTGCTGCTTCTGCGAATGCGGATGAAACAGGCGGCCAAGGCGAGAGGCGCGAAATCGAACGGCCACCAACGGCTGGGGGGTCTGTCCACGGGAATGTTCATAGAAGACCCACAAACGTAGCAGCCACAGTCGCAGCTGCAATCGTTGACGCACGTCCCGCCGTTACAGCAATTGGGGAGGCAGGCATTGTACCTATTCCAGTCTTCCGCAATCGTGTTGTTGTAACCGATGGTGCAATTCTCACAGGCGAAACCTTTGGGGTTGGTTTGGCATTTATTGGCGGGGTTAGTTAAGCAGTTTTGATATACGACGCCGGCGGCAAGATTCTCGGTCGCCAAATTGCTGCCGCAATCGGCGGTGCATTGGTTGACACAGCCTTGGCCTTGCGCGTGAATCGGAAGGAGCACGGCGAAGAACAGAACGCGCAAGGGAAGAGTGATTTCTTTTCTGGCAGGGGGCTTAATAGTTGGCGTCTTCGACTGGACTCAATAATAGGGCTGATCTTTAAAGTTCGGGCGTTTACCGTTCCGTATCACAGCGATCCATTTGTCGGGCATCGGTGAATTCCAGAAGCTCTTCGACCGTTCTAGAAATTGGACGACCTCGGTTGAGTAGCCCTTTGAGAGGAGCGCCTCAGCCAGTTTAAGGCTCGGCCCCGCGACCTCTAGTACAGAACCGCGGGGCGTGGTTGCAGATATCAGAAAATACTCTTTCGCGCCATCGAAGTCGCCTCTCAGGAATGCGCCCCGCCCCAAGGCGTCGTATGCCGCGTAGAAGCCTTCCGCGTAGCAGCCCGCCTGAGCCACCGGATCGCACCATTGCTGCACCGTCCTGAGAAGTTCCGGGGCATAGGATTCCGCCGTGAGCACGTCATCTGTCCTGAGCGCGACCTGGACCTTGCTGAGCAGCCCTATCAGGACCTTAGCGTCCGGCTGGCTTGAACCTTTTGACGGTGCGTCTCCAGGGTCGTTCGCTCGCGCAGCTGCTGACTCGCTCGCTGCCGCAACCATTTGGCCAAGGGGAAGGGTTAGGTTCCCGATATAAAGCTTTGCGGCCTTCCAGTCTTTTCGTTCGACTGCAGCCTGTATTAGGATCGCGTTACTCAGTATCGGTCCCGTGGCGACTGCATCCCTCGGAATCAGGCCCGTCGACTTGGTACCAGTCATCCGAATGAGCTGTTCCCGCAGCTTCTGCGACTGCTCGGAGATCGCTCCCTGTGGATCGGTGGCCATGAGGATGGCTGCTTGCAATTGAATGTGATGCAGGGTCGCCGTTTCTATGTCGCCAGCCTCGACGTCCTCAACTAAAGCGTCACTCAACTTTGAAAGCCAGTCATCCAGGCTCACGCCAGCAGCCGGCGACGCAATTTGGGACGGAGCCTGCGCGGCGTCGCCGCGTAGCATGAAGACAATGAGCATGCCCACCGCATACTTAAGGAGCGTCGAAGCCGACCGGCGACTAAAGCCAAATCGAAGTGTCATGACCGGACTATACAAGTCAAGTCAAGTCAAGTCAAGTCAAGTCAAAAGAATCAAAACGCCGATCTTAATTAATCGAAGCCCGCTGAAAACGTTACGACTGTACGCTACGTTACTTAGGCACCCAGACTACGGATACTCGCTTCGCTGCCCCAGTCACCTTGGTCAACCAGGCCGATCTGCCCCGATTTGACTGGCGGCTAACATTCCGCAAGTTATGCTGGCATCGTGCGCATCGGCATTCATTCCAGCACGGCAGGCTCGCTCGAACGGGCCGCCGTCCATGCCCGCGAAATCGGCGCCAACACCTTGCAGATCTTTTCCGCCAGCCCGCGCATGTGGCGCGCCAAAACTCCCGACAAGCTGCAAGTTCAACTGCTGGCAAAAGAACGCGCCGCGCACGATCTTACACCGCTCGTCATTCATTGCAACTATCTCATCAACCTGGCGGCCCCGCCTTCCGACGTCCGCCAAAACTCCATCCATGCCTTTCGCGGCGAACTGGAGCGCGCCCTCATGATCGGCGCTGAATACCTGGTTGTGCATCCCGGCAACTACAAAGATTCAACCTTCGAACAAGGCTTGCTCAATGTCGCCGAAGCCATGGCCCTCGCCTGGCATGCGGTTGACGATTCGCTCAAAACAAATCCGCGTCTTTCTGTTCTGCTTGAAAACACCGCCGGAGCAGGCGCGCAACTCGGCGGCGATTTCGCCGAACTCGCCACCATTCAGCAACTCGCCTCGCAATATCTCGATATCCCCATCGCCTATTGCATCGACACGTGCCATTGCCACGTCTACGGTTTCGATCTCGCGGCCGAGTCCGGTTTCACAGCGCTTCTCGCCGCCGCCGGTGAAACTCTCGGCCTCGCCAACGTCCCCGTCATCCAGACGAACGATGCCAAGGCGCCCTGCAATTCCCATCTCGACCGCCACGCTAACATCGGCGCTGGTTATATTGGTTTAGAGGGCTTTCGCCGCATTCTCAACCATCCTGATTTGTGCGGCAAGGCTTTTATTCTCGAAACGCCCGACGATGAGCCGGGCGGTCATGCTCGCGACATCGCGGCACTCAAGGAGCTAGTATCCCCGAAAAAGTCTTCGACCCCAAGGAAATCGAGCCGAAGTGGCATCAGCGCTGGTCCCAAGACTCGTCGCTCTACCTAGCCGATTCGCCCGAAAAACCCAAGTATTACGTCCTCTCGATGCTGCCCTACCCCAGTGGCCAGCTGCATATGGGACACGTGCGCAACTACGCCATTGACGACGCACTGGCTCGCTATATGTGGATGCGCGGCTACAACGTGCTGCACCCAATGGGTTGGGACGCCTTCGGTTTACCCGCCGAAAACGCCGCCATCAAGCAAAACCGCCACCCTCGCGAATGGACTCTCACCAACATCGCGCACATGAAGATGCAGATGCAGCGCCTGGGTTTCGCCATCGATTGGAACCGCGAGTTGGCCACTTGCGAGCCGGAATACTATCGCTGGAACCAGTGGTTCTTTTTGAAGATGTTTGAGCGCGGCCTCGCCTATCGCAAAGAGGCGCTGCTGAATTGGTGCCCCGAATGCGGCACCGTGCTCGCTAACGAGCAGGTTGTCGATGGCTGCTGCTGGCGGCATGAAACCACCCCCGTCGAACAGTGCGCCATGCAGCAATGGTTCCTCAAAATCACCGCCTATGCCGCCGAGCTCCTCGACGCCATGAAGCAACTCGAAGGCGGCTGGCCCGAGCGCGTGCTCGCCATGCAGCGCAACTGGATTGGCCGCTCCGAAGGCGCCGAAGTCGATTTCGCCTTGGCCGATGACGCCGCCAAAATCCGCGTCTTCACCACGCGCATCGATACCATCTACGGCGCAACGTGTTTGATCCTCGCGCCCGAACATCCGCTGCTCGAACAACTCGTCACCGATGAGAGCGAGCGCCTAAAGCTGAAAGAAATGATTGATTTCACGGCCCGTCAAGATCCCGGCAACGTGAAGAAGGTCGGCCAATTTACCGGCAAGTACGCCATTCATCCGTTCAATGGTGCGCAAGTGCCCATTTGGATCGGCAACTTTGTATTGATGGGCTATGGCACCGGCGCCATCATGGCCGTGCCCGCGCATGATGAACGCGATTTCGAATTCTGCCGCGAATACGGCATTCCGGTAACACCCGTGATTCGTCCCGCCGACGGCGCGCTCGCCGATGGCATCTCCATGCAGGAACCGTTCTGTGAATACGGCATTGTCCAGAACTCGGGCGTTTGGTCCGGTCTCGCCAGTGTCGACGCCCGCAAGAAAATGGCCGCCTTCGCGCAGGCGAAAGGCTTTGGCAACGAATCGATTACCTATCGGATCAAAGACTGGGGCATCTCTCGCCAGCGCTATTGGGGCACGCCCATTCCCATGGTGCATTGCGCTAAATGTGGCATCGTGCCCGTCGCCGAAAAAGATCTGCCGGTGATTCTTCCGCTCGATGTCAAGATCACAGGCAAAGGCCGTTCGCCCCTCGAAAGCGTCCCTTCTTTCATCAACGTCAAATGCCCGCAATGCGGCGAACCAGCCCGCCGCGAAAGCGACACCATGGACACCTTCGTCGATTCCTCCTGGTATTTCTATCGCTATTGCGACGCACATAACGATATGGCGCCTTTCAGCTCCGCCATCATCGCGCGCTGGTTTCCCATCGATCAATACGTCGGCGGCGTCGAACACGCCATTCTGCATCTGATTTACTCGCGCTTCTGGACCAAAGTTATGCGCGACATTGGCTTGATCAAGAATGATGAACCCGTGAAGCGCCTCTTCACCCAGGGCATGGTCATCAAAGATGGGGCGAAGATGTCGAAAAGCCTGGGCAACGTGGTTTCACCCGACGATATGGTGGCGAAATTCGGCGCGGACGCCGCGCGCTTGTATTCATTGTTCGCGGCCCCGCCCGATCGCGACCTCGATTGGCAGGAAGATGGCGTCTCCGGCATTCAACGTTTCCTCGGCCGCCTCTACCGCTTCGTCACGCGTCATTCTCATCGCACCCGTTCCGGCGAACAAACTGAGTCCGACCGCGCCGCGCTGCGCAAGCTTCATCAAACCATCGGCAAGATCACCAGCGATTTCGATAGCCGCTGGCATTTCAATACCTCCATTGCTTCGCTCATGGAGCTGGTGAACGAATTGTATTCGCTCGAAGCCGGCTTGTCGGACAAGGCGATGCACGAAATTTGCCGGAGCCTCACGCTGCTGCTTGCCCCGTTCGCTCCCTACACTGCACAAGATCTATGGGCAGAATTAGGCAACGAAGGGCCGGTCTTCCGCCATCCTTGGCCCGTGTTCGATCCGGAGTTGGCCAAAGACGATCTGGTCGAGATCCCCGTTCAAGTCAACGGCAAGCTGCGCGGCCATGTCAAAACTCCGCATGGAACGCCGAAAGAGGATTTGGAAAAACTCGCCTTCGCCAATGACAAGGTCAAATCGTTCATCGAAGGCAAACAAATCGTAAAGGTCATCACCGTGCCGGATCGTCTGGTGAACATCGTAGTGAAGTAGCTTCTTATCAACCTTCCAAGAAAAATCTATTCCGCCGAAACACTCCGCCAAAGGTCGATGCCGGCGTCCACCGCGAAGCTGTCGATTTGTTTGAGTTCGTCCGCCGAGAACGCGCTGTTGTTGAGAGCATCGAGCGAATTATCGAGTTGCGCTACATTGCGTGCGCCGATCAGAGCGGAAGTCACACGCGCATCGCGCAACACCCAGGCAATGGCCAGTTGCGCCAAACTTTGCCCACGCGCCGCGGCAATGCCGTTCAGTGCGCGCACCCGGCCAAGCGTTTCCTCTGTCAAAAACTCACGGCTGAAGCTAGAGTCGAGGTTGGCGCGCGAGTTGGGCGGAATTCCATTCAAATATTTATCGCTGAGCAGCCCCTGCGCCAGCGGCGAGAAAGCAATGCAGCCCACCCCAAGGGAATCGAGCGTGTCCAGTAGCCCTTGCTCGACCCAGCGATTCAGCATCGAGTAAGAGGGCTGATGAATCAGCAGCGGGACGCCCAAATCGCGCAGAATTTTCTCCGCCTTGCGGGTGCGTTCCGGACCGTACGAAGAGATACCGGCATAGAGCGCCTTGCCCTGCCGGACCAGATGAGCGAGCGCGCCCATCGTTTCTTCCAGCGGAACGTCGTCTGAGGGTCGATGCGAATAAAATATGTCCACGTAGTCGAGGCCCATGCGCTTGAGGCTTTGATCGAGTGAGGCAATGAGATACTTGCGCGAACCGCCGATGCCATAAGGCCCAGGCCACATGTCCCAGCCGGCCTTCGAGGAAATGATCATTTCATCGCGATGATCGCGGAAGTCTTTGCGCAGAATCTGGCCGAAGTTCTCCTCGGCAGAGCCATACGGCGGCCCGTAATTATTGGCTAGATCAAAATGCGTCACTCCGCGGTCGAAAGCGCGGCGGATTACGGCGCGGCCGGTCTCAAAGACATCCTCACCGCCAAAGTTCTGCCATAAACCGAGTGAGATGGGAGGCAGCACGATGCCGGAACGGCCGCAGCGCCGAAAGGGCGCTTGATCATAGCGTTTGGGATTAGGCTGATAGCTCATGCAGTTGGTCGATCAGTTCCCACTCTATCCAAAAGCCCTGTCGCGCATTTATTTCGGCTTATCCGAACCTTCGCCACTACACTAGTAGGTAAGCCTTCCCATGTCCACCAGCGTTTTGGAACCTCCCCAAGTTGAGGATCTTTACCACACCCTCGAAGAGAAGGTGCGCGCGCTGCGGCCCAGGGAAGATCTCGCGCCCCTTCAGCGCGCCTACCGGTTTTCAGCCGAGCAGCATCGCGGCCAGAAGCGCAAAACCGGCGAGCCGTATATTACCCATCCGCTAGCCGTGGCGCACATCCTCGCCGACATGCAAATGGATCTCGTCAGCCTGGAAACCGGCCTGCTGCATGACGTGGTGGAAGATACGCCCGTCATGCTCGAGGAGATTCGCGAGAAATTCGGTGAAGACGTGGCGCGCTGCGTGGATGGCGTCACCAAGTTGAGTAAAATCAGCTTCGCCAACCGCGAAGACCGGCAGGCGGAGAGCTTGCGTAAAATGCTGCTGGCGATGACCAGCGACATTCGCGTGGTGATCGTCAAACTGGCCGACCGGCTGCACAACATGCGCACAATCGACGCCATGCCGCCCGAAAAACGTGAAGCGATTGCCCAGGAAACGCTCGATATCTACGCGCCTATCGCGCACCGCCTCGGCATGGGCAAAATTCGCGGTGAGTTGGAGGATCTGTCGTTTCAGGCGCTGCAACCCGAAGCCGCCGCCGACCTGATGCGCGAGATCGACGCTAAGCGCCAGCAGCACGAGGAGTATCTTCTGCAGCTGAAAACTGAGATCGAGCATAAGCTGCAGCGTGAAGATATTCCGGCGCGCGTCAACGGCCGCGTGAAGAGGGCCTATTCGGTTTATCTCAAGCTCAAGCGCCAGCGCATCACGCTCGATCAGGTGTACGACATTCTGGCCATTCGCATCATTACCGATTCGGTCAAGAACTGCTATGCGGCGCTGGGCGTGATTCATAACGAATGGCATCCCATTCCGGGCCGCATCAAGGATTTCATCGCCATGCCGCGGCCGAATCTGTATCAATCGCTGCACACCTCCGTGATCGGGCCGGGCGGCATGACGTTTGAAGTGCAGATCCGCACCGAAGAAATGCACCGCATCGCCGAAGAAGGTATCGCCGCGCACTGGAAATATAAAGAAGGCAGTAAAGGCCCGGACCAGGACGACCAGCGCATTGCGTGGCTGCGCCAACTGGTTGAATGGCAGCGCGACATGAGCGATTCCGGCGAGTTCCTTTCCACGCTCAAAGTCGATCTCTATTCGGAAGAGGTTTACACCTTCACCCCGAAAGGGCGCGTCATCGTGTTGCCGCGCGAAGCTACGCCAATCGATTTCGCCTACGCGATTCACAGCGACGTGGGCACGACCTGCGTCGGCGCGCGCGTCAACGGCGCCATGAAGCCGCTCAAAACAACGCTGCGCAATGGCGATGTAGTGGAAATATTGACGCAAGCCGGCCATCAGCCCAGCCGCGATTGGCTGGCGGTGGTCAAGACTTCGAAAGCGCGCAACAAGATCCGCCATGTCATCAATGCGGTG
>Ga0302140_10013352_pt1 | contig 10045 bp, 7 predicted proteins | sample I_Bog_E1_1_FD_202095 | JGI IMG/M metagenome (GOLD analysis project Ga0302140, IMG submission 202095) | Peat permafrost microbial communities from Stordalen Mire near Abisko, Sweden - I_Bog_E1_1 | ecosystem: Environmental > Terrestrial > Soil > Wetlands > Peat | place: Sweden: Abisko, Stordalen...
TTGGGACGCGAAGGCTATCATTCGCTTGCCCAATTCCGGTGGGTGAACGTGAGTCGTTTCCCACGCGAGCACGCGCTTCAACGTGGGAAAGAAGCGCACGAGAAAATCTACAGATCGCATCAGGAGCAACGACGCGCCTACGCCCACTACGCCCCAGTGAAGAACCACCGTTGCCGCGATCATGACGAAGTAAGTGACGGTGGAAATGATCGAGGCGGGCACATTTGCCGACATCTTTTCTGTCGCCGTATTTGCCATCGACGAGATGGAGTTGACCATGGACGGAAAGATGCTGAGCACCAGCAGACTCGCGGCCAATTTGTAATCCGCATTGGCGTTTCCCAGCACCCAGAAAAGAAGACCGCCGGTTGCCAGGGCAGCCAGGCCGGTCTGCAACAGCAAGGTGCGCAGATAAATGTATCGCGCAGTGCCCCAGTCACCCATGCCGACAAACTCAGCCATATATTTTCGCGTGGTTGCGGAGACACCGACTCCGCCAAGGCCAGCGACTACCGAGGCGATATAAGAGACAAAGACGATATACCCGTTCTTCGACGGCCCCAGATAGCGGGCAATCGCGATCGAAGTTAGAACGGCAAGGATGGCGTTAACGACATTTTCGAGGCCGAACCATCCTGTATTCTTCGCGATTGTCTTGGTGTTGTCGGACATCACAATTCCGGTTCCGGCCCCTTGGAGCCTAATGATTTCGGTTCGGTGGTCGTTCTGGGGCTTTCAGATGCAGTCGGCCGCCGATACGAAACCATTGCTTTCTACCCTAACCTCTGCAAGACCGCTTCTGCATCTTTCCCGATGGGTGAATCGGGTTCCAGTGATGCAGCCTTCTTCAACCCTAGCAATCTCAATGCCGAAAGTGGAAAGTCACAATCTACGAGCATGCCCTACCAAATAACCGGTATGAGGAACGAAAGTTTCCGCGTGAGTGGAAAGCAATTACCACTTTCCTTGAGGATAAGAGCTACAACTATTCCTACTGGAAGAGAAAAACATTTCCCTCTTTTAGTCAATTACTTCTCCCGGAGGACGCTTAAGTGCGGATATTTAGCATGGAATGACTATTCCACAGCCCAGGTCGTGGTTTGGAGCCAGTATTGCTACAGGAAGGGGGCGAACCCACTACCTTCCATGTCAGACATTGCATCCATTCAAGTCCCGAAACGACCGACAAAGCCTTTTGTGTCCACAAGGCCATTTGGCCCGCTTGAAGCCCAAGTTCAGCGCGCAATCAACCGCATTGCCGATAGCGACTGTCCGGTGTTGATTGCGGGTGAGCATGGGTCTGGAAAGCGGACCCTGGCGGCTCAAATCCACGCCCAATCGCACCACGGCCGCAACATCTTTAGCGAGCTCTCCAGCGGCGAGGTCGATGGCGAGGCATTACTTTCGGCTCTTTCCACCAAAGGAACGCTGTATCTGACTGAAATCAGCGATCTTAGCATGGCACTACAGGAGCTGATCATCGACACCTATTTTCATTCAGGCGAGGTGCAAAACAGCCGCCTCCTTTGTGGTACAAGCCGCGAACTTTCTGGGGAAGTAAAATCCGGCCGCATGCGAGAAGATCTCTATTATCTGGTTTCGGCAGTGACACTCCGCCTTTCACCCTTACGCTGCAGGAAGTCGGAAATCCTTTCCATTGCCGATGACCTTCTAGCGCAATATTCAAAGCAGTTTGACCGTCCGAAGCCGGTTTTACGAGAGGAGATCATCGGGTACCTGATGGAGCACACGTGGCCCGAGAACCTGTCAGAACTGCAGACCGCTATTAAGACGCTTGTTGCTATTGGCGATCAGTCGATATCGCTGGCTGCCCTCAAAGCAGCCGCCTCATCGGCAAAGTCAAATGGAAATCGAAAGCTGCCGTCGCTAAAGGAAGCGACACGGGCGGCTTCAACACAGATCGAGCGCCAATTGATTTCCGAGGTTCTGATTGCGACCGGGGGTAATCGCAAACGGGCCGCGGATGAACTGGGGATTAGCTATAAGGCGCTTTTGTACAAGCTCAAGCAGGTTGGAACAGAATCCCAGCCTGGCCCTGTCAAGATCGGAGCCGCACTATGAACTCAACAAACCTGATTATTCTAGCGGTTTATCTCGGAAGCCTCTTTGGTCACGGAATGATGAAGCAGGCGGAGGCGCCGCCCGCCCAGAGCGCGCAGCCTGCGCAAACTCCGCCGGCCGATCAGAGCGCGCAGCCTGCGCAAACCCCGCCGGCCGATCAAAGCGCGCAGCCCGCGCAAACCCCGCCGGCCGATCAAAGCGCGCAACCCGCGCAAACCCCGCCGGCCGATCAAAGCGCGCAGCCCGCTCAGACTCCGCCGGCCGATCAGAGTGCGCAGCCTGCACAGACCCCACCGGCCGATAAAAGCGCGCAGCCTGCACAAGCCCAGCCGGCCGATAAAAGCGCACAACCTGCTCAGACTCCGCCGGCCGATAAGAGCGCACAGCCCGAGCAGACTCCGCCAGCCGTGCGGAATGCCCAGGCGCCTGCAGCGATGGGCGGTGCAACAGTCGACAGCTATGTGATCGGCGCGGCCGACGTCCTGGCCATCACAGTTTGGAAGGAGCCGACGCTGTCGGGAACGATCCTCGTGCGGCCTGATGGCATGATCTCGCTGTCTCTGCTCGGTGATGTTCAGGCATCGGGAACGACCCCCGCCCAACTTGCAGACCAGATTTCGACGAAGCTCAAGAAATACGTCCAGGATCCAAATGTCTCGGTGGTTGTTTCTCAGATCCACAGCAAGGTTATCTACATGTTGGGCGAGGTCACCAAAAAGGGGCCGGTAGAGATGACCCAAGGCATGACATTGCTCGAAGCGATCTCGAGCGCAGGTGGTCTAACGGATTTTGCGAATCAGAGGAAGATTTACATTCTGCGGAACGAATCGGGAACGCAAGTGAGAATCCCGGCACGTTACAAGGAAGCCTTGAAGGGCGACGGCACGCTCAACCTGGCTCTCAAGCCCGGCGACACAATCGTGGTTCCGTAAGGTGAATGAGATGAAAACGACTTGCAGTGTTCTGTTTTTGTTCTTGGTTTGCGGTGTGGCAAATGCGCAGGTAGTTCCCGAGGCGACCGGTCCGGGAGTAGCTCAGGAGCCGGCGGTCCCGACCGGCAGCTACCTGCAATATGCCTTGCGATACACGGAGCTTGCCCGGTTCGGAACGTCAATTCCGTCCCAGCAGTCAGCCTCGGCTTCAGGGTCACTGAATTATGTAAGTGCCAGTGAACGCCGTCCATTCACTTTTGAATATGGCGGCGGTTACACCTGGGCCATAAGTGGGCCAGCCTATGGAACCGGACAATCTCAACGCGTATTTCTGTCGCAAGGCCTGAACGGGCGCAAATGGAATTTCTTGGTCAGCGACGATGCAAGTTACCTCCCGCAGACTCCGAACACAGGCTTCTTAGGGATTCCCGGAATCGGGGAACCGATCGGCGTGGCCAATCCGTCTCCGACTTCCAGCCAGACGATCCTGAGCCTCAATACCCAGGCTGTCGAAAACGTTGCGAATGGTAGTTTGGAAGCTAGCCTTAGCAATGCAACGTCATTGACTGGCGGTGCCAGTAGCAGGCTGCTGCGCTACCCAAATGGCGACGGTTATGATACGGACACTCTGTCGGCGACCGGCGTGCTTGCTCGGGTATTAAACTCGCGTGATTCTCTGTCGGGCGCATACGAGTTCTTCAATTTTAGCTATCCTGGATACGATGTCAGTTTCGTGACCAATTCGGCGCTGATTGGAATTCAGCACAAGTGGACCAGGAACCTCGTAACAAATGTCGCTGCAGGCCCTCAGTTCATTTCCAGTTCCGTGCCTACTGTCGTGCCTTCCTCCATAAATGTCGCAGTGAACGCGTCTCTTACTTATCTCTTGCGGTTCACGACTGCAACTGCCAGCTATACCCGTGGAACCAACGGTGGCTCAGGGTACCTGTTCGGTGCGGAAGTGGATGACGCTGTGGTGGACGTGTCGCACCAATACGGATTGAATTGGACAATCGGGCTGACGGGGGGATTCCAACGCACCGCCGGCCTGAATAACAATGGAGTAACCGAAGCCGTTTTTGGAGCTGCAGAGGGAACCTGGCGAATAGCCAGGAACATGATCGTATTCGCGAACTACACCGCAGATGACCAGTGGTCAACTTCAACACTACCCACTAACTCGCTCAACCTGCTGCTGAATACGATCGGTTTCGGCATCGGATATTCGCCTCTGCCAAGGCGCGTAAGACAGTAATTCTTCAAGGAGTGCTATGCTCGGGCATCGTGAACTGACAATGGAAGACTACGCCGACATCTTGCGGCGGCGATTCTGGTTGATCGTGACCTCCACAATCCTTGTTCTGCTCATTGGAATCGGATTGACTTTCGTCCTCGAACCCAAATACCAGTCGCAGACGCTGATCCTCGTCGAGCAGCAGAAGGTTCCTGAGGACTACGTGAAGCCAGTGGTCACGGAAGACCTTGGGGCACGTCTGGGGTCAATGAAAGAACAGATCCTGAGCCGTTCGCGGATCGAGCCGATCATACGGCGTTTCAATCTGTTCCCCAAGGGAAACCTCAGCATGGACGACCGTGTTGAGTTGACACAGAAGGCTATCGGGGTGAAGCCGATTCCCGCCAGCGCGTCGTCCCATGGGATGCCGGGATTCTATATCACGTTCGTTGCCCAGGATGCCAAAACAGCACAACAGGTGTGCACCGAGATTGAGACGCTCTTTGTCAGCGAGAATCTGAGTGCGCGTCAGCAGTCTGCCGAAGGCACGACGGAGTTCCTGAAGCAGCAACTCGCCGACTCCAAAAAGAACCTTGACGACCAGGACGCCAAGCTTGCGGCCTTCCAGCAAAAGTATTTCGGCATGCTCCCTGACCAGGAAACGTCCAATTCGAATACGCTTCAGGCTCTGACGACGCAGCTCGATGCCGTCACTCAGTCCTTGAACCGCCAGCAGCAGGATGTCACCTTCCTGCAGGCGATGGTTGCCCAGCAGACGCACGATCTTCAGGGCGATGAGCCGGCGGTTTCGGCTGCAGTGGATGAGCGCAGGACCGAACTCAAAGCTCTGATACAGCAACGGCAGACGCTTGAAGCTCAATATACGCCCGACCACCCGGATGTGGTGGACGTGAATCGCAGAATAGCCGAGTTACAGGCTTCGATTGCACGTGCTGAAAGCGAACCGGTTTCGACCTCTGCCGCCCCCGCGGCCCTCAGCCGTCCCGACCCGCCGCAACTTCAACAGCTCAAGGCTCAACTACACGCAGCCCAACTAGGCTTGGCCGACGGTAAACAGGAACAGGCTCGCATCGATGGTCAAATTCGCAGCTATGAGGGAAGGATCGAGTCCTCACCGCAGGTGGAGGAACAGTATAAGGAGATCACCCGCGACCATCAGACGGCTTTGGATTTCTACAACTCGCTTCTGGCCAAGATGAATGACTCGTCCATGGCTACGGCTCTCGAGCAGCGTCAGCAAGGCGAGCAGTTCCATGTTGTCGATGCCCCCAACTTGCCCGATGCGCCCATTTTCCCAAACCGGGCGATCTTTGCGGCTGGAGGGCTTGCAGGAGGCCTCTTTTTGGGCCTTCTTCTTGCAGGTTTGTTGGAGTACCGCGATACTTCACTGCGCAACGAGAGGGATATATGGGCCTTCACCAAGTTGTCGACTTTGGCCGTAATTTCCCACATCGACGGTCTGCCCCAGCCTGAGAAACATCACAGGCACTGGAATCCTTTCTCACGGAATAACAAGCCCGTTCAGAGCGTGGTGGGGTAAACCATGTACAGATACTTCTACGGCATTAACGACTTTCCCTTCGGCGCCTGCCCCGACCCGCGGTTTCTCTACAAGATGCCGCATGTTCAGGAAGCCCTCGCCTGTTTGCAATATGGCATTGCCTCGCGCAAGGGCTTTGTCGTGATGACCGGAGAAGTTGGCACGGGAAAGACGACGCTGCTCAAGACCGTGCTGAGCTCTTTTACAGAAAGACGCATTTCGACGGCGTTCGTTTTTAACCCGCGCCTGGAGACACTGGACTTCCTTGAATTCGTGCTTGAGGACTTCGGCATCCCGACCAACCCGCGGAACAAGCCGGATTTGCCGGTAACAAAGTCCGGCATGCTGATGCAGCTGAACCGTTGGCTGATTGATCGATTCCGTAACGGTGAACTTTGCGCCATTGTTGTTGACGAAGCGCAGAACCTCTCCTGGGACCTGCTTGAGGAGATCCGCCTGCTGACGAATCTTGAAACTTCGTCGGAGAAGCTGGTGCAGATCATCCTTTCAGGACAGCCCGAACTTGAGGAAAAGCTCCGCGATCCGTCGGTGCGTCAGCTTCGCCAGCGTATCTCGCTTTGGTGCAGAACACGACCCCTCACCGGCGAGGAGACCAAGGCTTACGTTGCAAGAAGGCTAAGGATTGCGGGAGCGACGCAAGGCATCTTTTCACCGGAAGCGGTCGATCTTGTCCATCGCTATTCGAAGGGTATACCCCGGCTCATTAATCTCATCTGCGAGCATGCAATGATCAGCGCATACGTTGAACAGATCAAACCAATACCGCCGCGCATTGTTGTGTCGGTTTGCACCGAACTGGATCTGGAACAGCAGCCGTTTGTTCTTTCGCCGATGGCTCTGTCTGGTTTCAATGAGGATAGCTTGACCTCTGAATTTCCCGGCAGCATCAACCCGGTGGTGGACGCCGCCGATTCCTTTGAGGACAGTGAACTATGAGCCGCATACACGAAGCACTTCAAAGAGCCTATCTCGAGCGGGGCAAGATGTCTGTCTCGACGGATGTGGACGTTGTGGAACGGACCGAAGCCATCCCCGAGCTTGCGGAACCGCAAGCCCCACCAGCGAAGACCGAGCTGGCGCTCGAGAACGTGGCACAGTATCCGTGGAACCCGTCGATGCTGGCATTTCCGACGCTGGCTGAGCGCGGCGCAGGGGTTGAGCAGTTTCGCAGCCTGCGCTCGCGCGTCTATCAGGCCCGCTATGAAGCTCCGCTGAAGACGATTCTCATCGCCAGTGGCATGCCGGAAGAAGGCAAGAGCTTTGTCGTGGCCAATCTGGCCATGAGCCTGGCGCGAAACAGCATTCATCACATTCTGCTGATCGACGGCGACCTGCGCCGGCCCACGCTCCATAGCATGCTGGGTGCGCCCAATTCGCTGGGACTCGCGGACTATCTGGTGGGCAAAGCTGGGCTCGCGGATATCATGCAGCGCGACCAGCGTGCTGCATCCGGCAACACCGCCGGAGTGGATAGTATTTCCAATCTCACGTTTATTCCTTCGGGCAAGTGCGCAGACAACTCTTCGGAGTTGGTGGCCAATCACCGCATCGAAGAGTTGGTGGCCTCTGCGTCACCCTATTTCGATTGGATTCTGATTGACGCCCCGCCGGTGCTGGCGGTAACGGACGCAATGGAGCTTGCGCGCGCTGCCGATGCTGTACTGCTGGTTGCGCGCGGTGCGACAACGACGTACGAAGTCGCTCAACGGACCAAGGCGGCGTTCAGTGCCAGACGTGTCCTAGGCTTTGTGCTCAATGCTGTGAAAGACACCCCACATAACAGGTCGTACAACTACAACTACTACTACCATGCAAAACCTGAGGGTGGCAGTCAGGACGGGCAGCAAAAAGAGTTCGGAAGCCAGGGATGATCAGGCTCTTCAACGTCTACTATTCAACCCGTACGCTGGTGTTGCTGCTATGCGAAGCTCTCCTCGTAGGAGGAGCGTTTATCCTGGCAGCTACTTATCTGCTCGGGCTGAATACTTACGTTGCCTTGTTTTATGAACACGGGATCGTAAAGATCCTGGGATTTACCGTTCTCACCTTGCTTTTGTCGTATTACTTTGATCTTTACGAGCCGCAGCGAATTTCCGGGGGATGGGAGATTTATTTTCGCCTGCTTCTGGTTCTCAGCGTTCTCTGCTTCATTCTCGGTGGCGTTGTCATTGTCTATCCGAGCATCTATATAGGCCGACATGTTCTGACCATTGGCATTTGCTTCCTGGCGATCATGCTGGTTCTATGGCGGCGGGCCTATGAGTGGATCAATGGTCTTTCAGCATTTCGAGAACGGGTTTATGTACTGGGCAGCGGTGAGCGGGCACAGACGGTTATTGAGACACTTCGCACACGGCGCGATGCCGGAATGCAGGTTGTGGCCGGCGCGAATCAAGGCGAGTTCAGCAGCGACTACGAACGTTTTGAGGCTGATCTGCGCGGCTTCAGCGAGCAAGAATCGCGGATTGACCGCGTGATCGTTGCAATGGAAAATCGGCGCGGCGCAATGCCAGTGAAGGAGCTTCTCGACCTTCGTCTTCGCGGAGTCATCATCGAGGATGCCAACTTTCTTATGGAGAGGCTCCTTGGCAGGCTTCCTCTTGACGGACTCAATCCGAGTGCGCTCATTTTTACGCACGGTTTTAATGTAAAGGCATCACAGCAAATCATCCGGCGGCTTGTCTCAATTGTTGTGTCGTTCATCGGTTTGGTGTTGTGCCTGCCGCTTATTCCCATTCTCATTTTAGCTGTCCGGTTCTCTTCGCCGGGGCCGATCCTATTTCGGCAGACCCGGGTTGGGCTCCGGGGTCGTCCATTTACGGTTCTCAAGTTCAGAACAATGAGACAGGACGCGGAGGCCAAGGGTGCCGTTTGGGCGACAAAGAACGATCCTCGCGTAACCTCGCTGGGCCGGTTCATGAGGAAGACTCGTCTCGATGAGATTCCTCAACTCTGGAACGTGCTTCGCGGCGAAATGGGATTTGTCGGCCCCCGGCCGGAGCGCCCTGAGTTCGTGCAGTGGCTCAGTAGCGAAATCCCTTTTTATGAACTGCGTCATATCATTCGTCCAGGAATCACTGGCTGGGCCCAGGTACGCTATCGATACGGGGCAACGCTTGAAGAAACGAAACAAAAGCTCGAATACGATCTCTACTACGTCAAGCACCTTTCGATAGGCCTCGACCTGCTCATCATGTTTGAGACAATCAAGACGATCATTCTACGCAGGGGTGCCCAGTGAAATGGGTGTTCTGGCTTTCGTTCTGCGGAATCGCGTATGCCTATGTTGGATATCCGCTGGGCATTTGGTTCCTGGCGCGTTTTCGGCCTAGCCGTTGGCAAACTGCGCCGATCAATCCAAAAGTCAGCATTGTCCTTGCCGTGCATAATGGCGCGCACCTGCTGGCCGCCAAACTCCATCATCTATTCACGCTGGATTACCCCAACATCAGCGAGATCATTGTTGTATCCGATGGCTCTGCGGATGCTACCGGCGAGGTCCTGGCGCGCCATCAGCATGCCCTGTTGAAGACGATTGTGCTTGAGGAACATCGAGGCAAGGCCGCAGCGGTGAATGCAGGAGTGGAGCTGGCAACAGGCGAGATCATTCTCTTTATTGATATCCGGCCGGAGATTGCGCCCGGAGCGATTCATTGCCTGATGGAGAATTTTGCAGATGCAAAGGTCGGCTGCGTGGCTGGCGAACTCGTCCTTCGCCAGGAGGGGCAGGACCTGACGTCTCAGGCCGTAGGAGGAATCTACTGGCGCTATGAGCAGTGGATTCGGAAGTGTGAAGCAGCATTCGATTCGCCTGTAGGCGTCTACGGGGGATTCTACGCGATCCGCAGGGAGCTCTTTACCCCGTATCCTCCCGGTATCATTCTCGACGATATGTTCCAGCCGCTTTCAGTGATTCGCAAGGGATACCGTTCGATTCTCGACCCGCGGGCGGTTGTATACGATGCCTGGCCCAAGAAAGTCGAAGGGGAATTTCAACGCAAGGTGCGGACTCTTGCCGGAAACTTTCAGCTCTTTCAGTTGGCTCCATGGACCCTGACCCCAGCAAATCGAGTGGTCTTCCAACTCTTTTCGCATAAGGTTATGCGGCTGATTGTTCCGTATTTGTTGGTCCTCATGTTCGTCTCAACGGCGTTTCTTTCCTCTGGATCGTCACTCTTCAAGGCCTTTCTGGCTCTTCAAACCATAGGCTGGATA
>Ga0302140_10013357_pt1 | contig 10043 bp, 7 predicted proteins | sample I_Bog_E1_1_FD_202095 | JGI IMG/M metagenome (GOLD analysis project Ga0302140, IMG submission 202095) | Peat permafrost microbial communities from Stordalen Mire near Abisko, Sweden - I_Bog_E1_1 | ecosystem: Environmental > Terrestrial > Soil > Wetlands > Peat | place: Sweden: Abisko, Stordalen...
TGATCTGTGCCTTCGAGATAGACATCAGCTTGCTGACCCGACTGAGTCCAGCTGGTTCCGCTGTCGAACCAAACATCCATTGTATCTTTTCCCCTTCTGTATTCGCCCTCCAATCCTGGGGCAACCCAGGCTGCATCATCTGGTGAGTCCGTCCACCAGGCATCGATGCCCCTCTCATTGATCACAGAGATGATGTGCGCAACACTCTCGTCCGTGAGCACCGCAACCCCATCCTCATTGTAGAGGGCAGGGATGGGAACGCCCCAAGCACGTTGCCTCGAGATACACCACTCACTTCTCCCTTTCACAAAACTTTCCAGTCTCGCGCGACCGCTTTCAGGGACGAATTTAACATCCTCGAGTGAGCTCAAGGCGTGATATTTTACACTTCCAACATCAGCGAACCATTGTTCCGTGGCTCGCACGATAACCGGGAGCTTCGTTCGCCAATCATACGGGTATTTGTGCTTGTACTTGTGTATAGCAAGCACTTTGTCTCCCAGAATCTTCAAAACTTCGGGGCTTCCACCATCCAGAACCGACTTGCCTTCCAACGCCTGAGGGTCATCAGGAAGTGCGGCTGAGGTGAAGCAGCCAAGGTCATTGACCGGTGCATCAGCCTTGATTCCTAAAGGAGTACAGACATCGTAGTCTTCCATCCCATGGCCAGGAGCCATGTGGACAAGCCCCGATCCAGATTCAGCAGAGACAAAATCTGCATGAACCACGGGCTGGGGCACAGATTCTTTGCCTCTGAGAACATTGACGTACTGTGCCCCTACCAAGTCAGCTCCTAGAATAGATTCCAGGACCACTTCCACCTCCGTTTCTCCGAAGACCATCCCAGTAAGCTGCGGTAATCTCGTGCTCGCAATAAGCAGGAGATCGGAACCGCTCTTAACTACTGAATATTCCAGATCATGTTGTACTGCAATTGCTTTATTCGCCGGCAAAGTCCACGGCGTAGTCGTCCAGATAACTGCATGTAATTGGCCTTCTGGTAGCTTTCGCTTCAATGCTTCCGGCACGCTCGTAATAGGAAACTTCACATAAGCCGCTGTCGAGAAATGATCCTCCTTGTACTCCAGCTCTGCTTCCGCGAGAGCCGTTCTCGAGGACGGAGACCAGTATACTGGCTTATACCGTCGGAAGATCAATCCTTTCTTCACCATTTCCTGGAAGACGCTTAGCTGCTTGATCTCGAACCCTTTGTCCATTGTCGTCCAGTGATTGTCCCAGTCTGCCATGATGCCCCAGTCCCGAAAAGCTTTCATCTGTTCTTTTACCGTCTTCGTGGCAAGAGACCTCGCCGCTCGTCTTACACCAACGGCATCCAGGACGCCCTCGCCATCCTTGTGTAACTCTCGTTGCTTTTCGAGGGCTTTGATCTCGATAGGGAGGCCATGGCAATCCCATCCCGGGACATACACAACTCGTCGACCTGCACAACAACCGAATCAGCACCAATCCACCATCTTCTAACTTCCTAGCACTCCTGCCTAGCAGCCAAGAGCTCCGAAGTGTGTATTGACTCACCTTGCTGCACCTTCACCCTGCAAATGACATCCTTCAGGATCTTATTCAGCGCATGCCCGATATGCAATGCTCCATTCGCGTACGGTGGCCCATCGTGAAGTAGAAACGGCTTTTGGGCAGCGCGCTCGCGGCTCTGCCACTCATAAAGGTCATCGGCGCATCGCTTCAGGTATCGAGGTTGATCCGCAGGCTGCGGACGTGGTCTGCGTGCATTGTCAGCGACCAATTGAGATGAGAAATAGGTTTTGGCTTACGGGAATAAAGACTTGGGTAATCGTAATGTCGAAGACCAGGATTTGGCGGGTCGTACTGGCATGGTCTCATGTTTTAGAGCTGGGGGAGCTTTTTCCTCGAGGTTCGTCATTTTGGCAGGAGCGATTCAGGCTCAAAGTTTTTGGTCAGGCAACAACAAATCGAGGGGATCGTACCGGGTCGACGAGTCACTTATATAGATGGAGGTATTGACTCATTGGGACGGCAATGTTGCACAAACTCTCATGGTTGAGTCATGGTATCTTTCTACCAGATGCTGTAATACCTTGATAACGCCCATGGACGCCAATGTCCCTGCAATTCTTAATGCACCCAAGACGAGAACTCCATGATCCATGCTAATTCCAGACAGATTCCCGATGCATATCAGAAGACCGTAAGTCCGCTCACGGTACCGTTCTTCAACACCTCAAACACCAAGCCAGGAAATCCAAACAGAGTTGTGTTGCCCAATCCCCTGACATCCTCCGTCCCGGAAGGATTAGTTCTCTTTCCCCCAACACTCTCTTCCCATCCACCAAGCAGTTCGCAGCTGCTCCCAGGGCTGTCACCCCAGTCACGGTTCAACACCATTCCGCGCTGACGAGCTTTCGCTTCCTCGGCATTCTTGTAGATACTCTTCCACTCTTGATGTAGCCGCTCCTCAACTACCTCAAAAGGACTTTCCGAATTGACAACATCCTGGCCTTTTCCAGGCTTTAGATACACAATCTCCCATCGGCATCGTCGATGTCGATTGAAAGGATACGAACCAGGAACGTTCCCATGCAGTATTACTTTTGAAGCAACGAGGCGGCTCGATGCATCAGTGGGAACAACACCTTCTGGATTTGCTGGCTTCTTGGATGGTGGACATTGTGAGGGAGTCGTGGGTGTGGATATTAGGATATCAAAGCCGTGATAGAAATAGTTATAGAAGCACTCTCCAGACACACTTCCTGCTACCTCTCCATCCTCATTATCTTCATCCGAGTCATCGGTTGCAGTGTGAGCCGAGGATTGGTCCGTATCTGTAGAATCATCCTGCAACCTCTCACCTGCCCGACTATGTGGTCTGGAAGCTGGTCGAGCTTTGTGAATTGACATTCGCTGATCATTCTTCCGATATATGGCATCCGGTGGGCCAAGAATTGCAACGAGTTCTTGGGGAGATGTCAAGCCCAGCTTGATCCAGAACGGGGGAACCGTATCTGGTCGCACAATCTCTATGCGTCCTTCTCCATGTATTCGTACAAGTCGAACTTCGTCTGCAACTGGCTCCTTGCCTTTAAACATTGCAGCAAAGGTATCTCGGGGATCGATCGTTTGGACGTACAGCCGTTCGCGTGCATCTGGCCAGGAATCGCCTTTGAAGACGGCCATCGAGGAGGCAGGGTGACTTGTAGAAGAGGATAGTAATGATACGAAATCTTTCTGTGAAGACCAGAATGAGGTGTGTAGAGGAAATGTGAAGGCGACACCGGGATATGACAAAACGTACGCTCCCACTCCAGTCTCGTCGCCTGCCTCGGGCTGGATATACTCCCCAGGGAAGGTGGGTCCTAGCAAACGGTTGTATATATGTCGGAAGGTCGGCCCTGACAAGCTCTCTGGTTGCGCGGAAGCTGTCTGCGCAGCGGTTGGTGGCCGTAAGACATCCTTATCCTTGTATGTGAGCTGACTCTTTGTGAAATCTAGCACTTCGATCAATCGTAGTCTCTGCTGTGGCCCATCAAATCGCAAACGGAGACCGTTGACTGGGAGGTTGAGAACCACTGGTTCTTTGACAGGCGATGTCTGCTCGTAGACCAGATCTAGCTTTGGGAATCGTTGCGGTTCGGCTTTCAGTCGCGTGAGGATGTCGTGGAGGGAAGCTCCCAGAACTAGAACCTCTTGTGAGCTCGAGCGGTTGAAGGCTTTCTGGGGGAATGTTACCTAGAAAACCTAATGCTTGCCCTGGATGGATCTGGGCTGTGAAAAGTGACATTCTGGCAGCATTTGGAGGAGAGAATAAGCTCCTAGGTGGATGCGCGGTCTGGAGCTGCGTCGTGGTTGAAGGTGGATCCCGCGCAGCGATGGAGGGGCAGTGAGGTATCCCCTGCAAACGGCGTTGCTCGGTCAACCGAGAGAGCAAGGCACCTCGGGATTTTTGTCCTCCCTTCAATCCGATCAACAACCGACGACAACTCGACCAAACGAAAACAGATTCTCGACATCACCTTGAAGCCAGAAGTAACCAGAGACCGAGCCCACAGTTTTCGCCTTGGAGTTACGAATCACCACGAACATTCTTCTTAAGCAAGCCGCGACGCGCATCTGATACGGCGCATCTCTACCTTCCAGAAATCAACAAACCCGTCTAAAATTGTATGGCAGGACTCCCTCGGCCGGCTTCTGTCGTGCCTACAAGAAAGAGCAGTATGCGACCACCACCAAGGCCTTCAACGGCCAGATCACATTCAGTTGCGCCTCCATCTTCACGAATCGATCGATCCGGCGCAGCATCACCAGCAGAATCTATGGTCTCAGTAGCCACCACACAAGGAGGCACAAAGCGCAAAGAACGAGACTTTGAACAAGAAGATGAGGAAACGAACATCAATGTTGTGGTACGGTGTAGAGGCCGCAATGAGCGCGAAGTACGAGAAAACAGCGGCGTGGTATTGTCAACGGAGGGAGTGAAGGGCAAGAGCTTGGAACTCTCGATGGGTCCCAGCGCGCTCAGCAATAAGACATACCACTTCGACAAAGTTTTCTCTTCAGCCGCGGATCAGGCCATGATCTATGATGATGTCGTGACGCCTATCCTGGACGAAGTAAGCTCTTCTGTAGATGCTTTGCCGATGATGCTAACATTTTCCAGATGATCGCAGGCTATAATTGCACGATTTTTGCTTATGGTCAGACTGGCACTGGAAAGACATATACCATGTCTGGCGATATGACTGAGACGTTTGGAATGCTTTCAGAGGCAGCTGGCATAATACCTCGAGTCCTGCAGTCTCTGTTCAATAAGTTGGAGATTGACGACGCCGAGTCCTCAGTAAAGTGCTCGTTCATCGAACTGTATAACGAAGAGCTCCGTGACTTGATCTCTGCCGACGAGACAGCGAAACTAAAGATATACGACGACAATAGTGGCAAGCGAGGTGTGAGCACCGTCGTGCAGGGGATGGAAGAATCTCACATTAAAACTGCCAACGAAGGACTCAAATTACTGCAGCAAGGCAGTCACAAGAGACAAGTCGCTGCGACCAAGTGCAACGACTTGAGTAGTAGAAGTCATACCGTCTTCACAATCACAGCATACATCAAGCGAACAGCAGAAAATGGCGAGGATTATGTCAGTGCAGGAAAGCTGAACTTGGTAGATTTGGCAGGAAGTGAGAACATCCAGCGTAGTGGAGCGGAGAACAAGCGGGCTGCTGAAGCTGGCTTGATCAATAAGAGTTTGTTAACGCTGGGTCGGGTCATCAATGCTCTCGTGGACCGGGGTTCTCACATTCCGTACCGCGAATCAAAACTTACCCGACTACTTCAAGATTCGTTGGGTGGACGCACGAAGACCTGTATCATCGCCACGGTTTCTCCAGCAAAAAGCAATCTTGAAGAGACAATATCTACCTTGGACTACGCATTCCGAGCAAAGAACATCCGTAACAAGCCTCAGGTCAACCAAATGATCAACAAAAAGACGTTATTGAAGGACTTTACGCTTGAAATCGAGAGATTGAAGAGCGAGCTCATCGCGACTCGACAAAAGAACGGTGTCTACCTCACAAATGAGAATTTCGAAGAGATCACTGTCGAGAGCGAATCTCGACGCATTCTCAGCGAGGAACAGGCGGCCAAGATTGAGACGATGGAGATCAATCTGCGGAACAAGGTTCAGGAACTGTACACTTTGACTTCCAGTTTCATGACCCTAAAGAAGGACAACGATGGGACGAAAGCTGTTCTCGATGAAACGAAAGGTGTGCTTGAGCAAACCGAGTTCGTCCTCGCAAATACCCGCCAGACTCTCGCAGAAGAGAAGATGCTTCGGAAAGCACATCAGGAAACTGAAGAGCAACTCAGTACTGTTGGTACTGAGCTTATTTCTACCTTGGGCAAGACCGTCAATGATGTTGGAGGCCTGCACGCGAAGAATAGGAGGAAATCGGATCTTCATATGCTGAATCGAAATACATGGGGTCTTTCACAAGCCCAAGTTTCTGAGGTCACTAGTATGGTCGAGGATCGAGTTGAAGAATTCCGAGTCCAGCAACAGGAACTTATGGCAGCTGTTTCGAGCAGAATGCAGTCATTTGTGGCTGGTGAGTTGGAGAAGCTGTCCTCGACTCAATCATTCCTTGAGACAAATATCTCTGCATTTGAAGGATCCGAAAAGGAAGTTTCGGAGCAGACAATGTCAGCAAAGGAGGAGATGGATGTTGTTTTGGAAGAAATCAAAACTCTTCGTGAAGATGTTAAGGCTCGGGTTGGAGAGGGCCTTCAAGGACTTTCAGCCGCTGCGGAGCGTATCTCAGCAGAGGTGATCAGTGAGCTTGGCGCTTTCCATACTCAGGTAAGTAACACGTGCTCGATCTTGTTTGATTGGTATTAACCATCGTTAGCTGCATACTTCCTACAGCTCTTTGGGTCGTGACTTTAAGAGTCTTTTCGAGGATCTTCTGAAGCATATCGACGCTCAGAGAACCGAAGCAGTTGCTCTCAGGCACCAGCTGAACATGGCCAGTGAGCTGGCAATGCAAACCAATACCGCAGCCTCTGTCAAACTTGACGAAGTGCTTCGAGAAGAAAGAGAACAAGCAGCTGCTGACCGGCAGACTCTGCTCTCGCAAATCACCAGCCTAGTCGTGGCACAAGGCGAAACTCAAGACGCTCGCTTAGGCGCTAAAATTGGAGAAGTGCAGAAGGATGTTTTGTCTTCGAAAGAGTCTTTCGAGGCATCTCGAGCTCAATATGGCCTTGGTATGGATGCTTGGAATGAACAGGAGGGCAAACTTGTTGAAGAAGTCCTCCGATCACGGGAGACCTTGAAGAGCAAGCTGAAGGAAGATTGGGTGGTATGTGACCGTAGTACTCTATATCTTTCAACTTGGCTGACATTTTATAGGCTGCGAACAAGCACAATGCATCCTTGCAACAGGCTACCAAATCGGTCCATGCCGAAACGGTCCGTATTGTTGATGAGCAGATGAAGGATATGGAGTCACAAATGCGTGCTCTTGATGACTTCGTTACTCGTGCTCGGTCACAAAACTCCCAGCATCACGACAGCCACGCTCGATCATTGCAAAATCTCTCGAGTACAGTAAAGTCATCATACTCGAATATTGGCTCACACTTTACATCCACCTACGAGCGAGTGCGTGATCTGGGTGATGAGATGTCCGCCAAGACAGCCACGCTACAAGAGACTCTGGAGCCACTTGACTCGGTTCTTCGGCAACCACTTTCAACACTCCGCGACAATATTGCGTCCACTCAGATCCAGGAGTACCAGCCGACAGGCGAGACGCCCCAGAAGGTCCAGTACTCGTACCCGACATCTCTCCCACGGACGGAGGCCCACGAAACTCTCCTCGCTGCTCTTCGCCGACCTCCCGGCATGCGAAGCCCAAGTAAAAGCATGACCTCTATGGTGCCAGTCATCTTCAATGACACACCTTCCACCTCGCATCCCCAACTGAGAGATTTCTCCGCCTCAGTACCAGCAGGCTCATCCCGTCCAGGCGAGCACGAACAAAGACCAACAACAAGTGGCTCTTTAAGAGAGATGGATATCAACATCACCGCCGTTCCAGCCCCAAGTGCCAGCGAGGCTTTAGAACAGGTCACCCTCATCCCGAGCTTCAAACGGAGCGTCAGTGCAAACAGAGGCAACCTGCCTGTATTGAAGAGCGGCAAGAAAAGCGTTGTTCCCGCCGAGGGACGGGAGAACATCAACACGAATATCCTCGCGCAAAGTACGGGTAGGAGGAGAAGTCCTCGTACCGGCTAGACCTCCGTGAGGCATCAGACTTCAAAATTGGCTAAGAGATGATGGAGATTGGATAGAAGGAGGTGGAATGGGTGTATGAAATTACGTTTTGCTTTTGTTTGCTTTGGTTTGCTGTGGTTTGCTGTTCGTTTCAAGTCGGTCTGTGGCGTCCGGTGCCGCTTGCGCGCTGGCGTTAGGCTTGATTACAATGCTCGTACCTCTGTTTTTGTGGAATTGCTGTCTTTGTTCTCTTTTATTTCGTGGTGGTTGGAGCTCTTGGTGGGGTTTATTGAAAGGGGGAAGTGTAGATTAGTTGAGACTAATGAATCGTTCATCATATTCTTGTGATGCTGTGCTGTATTTCGTGAGTAGATAAGAGATGGAAGGTGGAGCCAAGTGGCTGTTAACAGATTTCGGTTAACAGATTTCGGGGGCGGAGTGGAGTTAATTTCTTGCTTAAAAGGTGGCACGTGAGTGAGTGAGAGATGAGCAGCAGGCACATGTGGATATTTGCCAGTTTATGGGTTTAGTGATTGTGGATGTGGATTTGAAGGATAAAAGAAGTCTGAGAAGTGTGCATTGAATCTCGAGCTCGGGTCGAGATCATCTATATACACGCCCAGCCCAATGCTCTTGCGGGTTGAAGTGCATCATAAAGCTGAGCCAGCCTGCAGTCAAAGTCATCAACCAGGTAGCTTTATCCTATTTCCCCTCTCCGCGGCCGCAACACTGACAAGAGACAAGGCTGCTGTCTAGAACAAACGAACAGGCTAGAACAGCTGAACTCCACACCTGCACGTATGCTGTTTCAAGTGGATCATGAGGCTGAGGTTGAGGTCTAGATTAAGTTGTGGATATCGGAGAATTTTGGGCGGGGCGGTGCTTGTGTGAGCGGGGAGGTGGGAACTGGAGATCTAGAATTTACACGGCACGGTGAAGTTTTGGGGCCTTGGAAGGATGGTGAGAGTGGTGGGGTCGGGGAGATGTGAGATGGCGATGGGAGGTCTGAGGTTGTATTCAGATGGTGAGGAAAGGGGATGGAGAGAATCGGAGTCACAGGAGAGGAACTCTACGGTTTGGGTTGGAGGAGAGAAGAATCCCAACGCGGACAACAGGGGAAGGGGAAAACCCAAAGACGGGGTGGGGAAGCCTGGAAGAACAGAAGCTTCGAAAGGCGGTGTTTGAAAGGCGGTATACTCCCCCCCCCCCCCAGCTGCTTGCAGATGCTGCACGGAACCATCCAGAACAGCACAGCTAATAGGACTCGACAGAAAGACCAGAGAGCGGATAAATCCATCTCGCCAATGCAGGCGTGGAAAAGACATCAACCGCCTCAAGCCCAGTGTCTCAGACCAGGCGTCTCACCTCCTGACCCGCAGAGAGGTGTGGAGAAAATAGAGTTGGTAAGGCATATTGGCATAATCTAGGCGATGAGGATTCAGCAGCTAGTGAATCTCAGGGTCTAAGTGGTGGCTTATTGCGGTGAGGGGACCGGGTCGTCTGCCTTCTTTCGGTCGCCGAGGTGGGGAGAGGAAGATCTCGGGAGATGGACACTAGGGTAATTGTCGGTGTGACGAAGGAGAGAGTGTTGGTACCTGTGAAGAAGTGGATACTGGAAGAGGGGAGTACAGGGGAATTGATGGTGCTGTGGTGTTGTGGTGCTTCTTGACACTGGCTGGTGGTGTTGCTAGTACCGGTAGCTGCAGCCACACCGTGCTAGATCGGCCCGAAGGCCTAATCGTAACGCATAAGACGCCGATGGGTGTTTCTTTACGCATGCTTTGACGCGGGACGCGCTGTAGGCCTTTGAAGGTCGGGTTTTGACGGCAGCGGAAAAGTTGGTTTGAGTTTGGATGCTGAGGGTGTGAAGGAAAAAGCGAGAGATTTGAACACGTCACAAGGCTGCATTCCTTGGTCCTGAACCGAAGTTTGAGCGGTGTGTCGTCGTTGAGCAGCATCATCTCATGCGGGATGCGAAGGGGTTCGGACAGACGAGGGGGCGATCTGCTTCGTGTTCTAGCGGCCTCGATGGAACAATCGTGGTGTTCTAGCGTGATTCTCTCGGATCTCGGAGGCGTCAGCTGGGGATGACCAAGGACAAGGACTGCCGGGCTCGATATCACGGCTATGATATCTCCTCGTGTTGGAGAAAGGTCCGGAGAGGGGCGCGGAAGGCATTCCGACGAGCGGGAAGCCGTTGCGGTGAAGCTTGGACTTCTTACCCCAGATACTCTCTCAGAAGATGTTGGAGGAACATGTTCGCCCGTTG
>Ga0302140_10013358_pt1 | contig 10043 bp, 9 predicted proteins | sample I_Bog_E1_1_FD_202095 | JGI IMG/M metagenome (GOLD analysis project Ga0302140, IMG submission 202095) | Peat permafrost microbial communities from Stordalen Mire near Abisko, Sweden - I_Bog_E1_1 | ecosystem: Environmental > Terrestrial > Soil > Wetlands > Peat | place: Sweden: Abisko, Stordalen...
TCTTGATGTTGAATTTGGCTCGAAATGTAACACCAAGGGCGGTGTAAAGTGGCAGAAAAGAGCACTAGGCCTCTTTGGGTGGTGGGGTAATCTTCAACGACTTCTTGTCAACCTCTCTCCTTGTTTGCTCCTCTCGTTCTAAAATTTTGTATGTTGCATCAAAGCGATTTCAGCTTCCAATAAAGCTCAAGAGATTTGTGTATGTGATTCATTGAATCACGCACAAACATCCTTCTAAATCCAGCGGAGCGTCAGCTGTTTTAGCGACTCTAACTTCTCCTCTTCCTTCGTGGAAGATTTCTGTACACCACATCTCTATTCTCCAACCTTTCATCTTTGTATTCTGATATTTGATGTATTACGCGATGACTGGAGATTAGCCTCACCGAGTACGTCAAAGAGTCAGCAGCAAGAGGAGATCAAAGAAAAGTGGGATTCATTGTTGGTTTTACACGAAAGTCACTTACGAGGTCAAAGTCCTTGTTTGGTTTTATAGTGTTCTATTGTCTTTCCTGATCATCTATTCACAGGGCCATTCTGGTCCTGCGATCCTGAATTTGGTCTGTGGGACCCAACTAGTCATAGCTAGGTTGTGGAGTCGGCAGTGGTGCTGTAGCATTCACAACTGGTGACGGGGTCGGTGTTGCAAGAAAGGTGTCCGTACCCGTGACAGTAATCGTGACTGGGACGAAGGTAGCTATTGTGTCTATTGTCGTCAACTCAGGGATTGCCACCGTTTGCACAGTTGTGACCACAGTCATACCTGAAGTATTGACTGATGCAGCCGCAGCTGGGGACTCAGGCAGGAACTCCTCCTCACAGAAGTTTGTCATGGCGTGGCATGGAAAGGATGAATGCGCGTCCGATTCCCACTCGCAGTACATCTGAAAGATCAGATGATTGCACTGGGGATTGTCAACGAATATCGTATCGTTCTTCAGTGGGAAGGGGTTCGTGGCGTTGTACTCTGCGTGACAGACGCCCCAGACGAGCTGGAAGCATTCGTTGACCTGAGGGATATCGAGCAAAGCTGTGCAGTTCCCACTGGGAGTAGTGCAGTCTGTGCTATTCCACAAGTCAAGTCCTGTGATTCCGGTGAGAGGGGTTGCAGGAAAAGAGGTCTGAGAAGGACAAGCTGGTGGTGGCGTGCCACCGAGGATCGGGCTGCTGCCTGTAGGAAGCATAGCCTTGAGCTGGTTGCAGTGAGCTCTCTCCACGCCGAGTGCGACGCCGAGGGAGATCATGCCGACCATGAGCAGAGCAGCGAGTCCGAGAAGCACGCGATTGAAGACTTTGAAGCCGTCTTTTGGCTTGAAGAAGTCAATGCCGCGTGGACCCGAGTCACCTGCATGATAACCGCTGGGAACGCCAGGTTGCCCAGTGATCATGTTGCCGAGAGAAATGTCTTCGTAAGCTGGAGCTGACGACATTTTTGCTTGAGTTGATGGTTTGTGTTGGTAGAATGTTTGTTCTTGGTCGAGAATGATCTCTTGAGTTGGAAAACTTACTGTTGGAAGTTTGAGTGAAGGGTGACTGAAAGTGATCTAGAAAGGTCCTGACTTGTAAAGCACTGTAGTGACGAGGAAAGCTGGGATTAGACGATCTTCGACTCTGCATTTATGAGAAGGAGATAGGAGTTGTTCTTCGAGGTCTGCTGTTTGAGAAAAGGCATTCGAAAATCTTCCAAATTTACTGTCTTTGTTCTAAACAAGAAAGATTTGAGACAGCTTTCACGCCGTTTTAACTGTCTAACAATGTCATTGTGTTCCAGTGGCAGGTTAACGATACATGAAACTAGGCTTGGTCCCGCGGCAAAGATACCTGCCCATTGTTCCATGTCTTGGTGATTCCTTTGTGCCAATCTCTTCCAAGTCAGAAACATCCAGGCAGACGAAAAAGGCAAGGTTTACGAGTTCTCTTGGTCTGCACTCGTATTCAGCTCTTCAAAGGCGCCACAACATCACATGCATGACTATCAGTCAATATTTGAAGCTGCATGCCATTCATGATATCCTACAAACGCCGTAGAAGGAATATCCGAACGCCGGAAATGGATGTTCAAATCAAGCCGTGAAACCCAACTTCCCAAACAAACTATCCATGGCAACCCATTGTCGACCACACTTGTCCAAGTACCTTTCTACAACCCCCTTTAAAGTAGCGAATCTCACTCTATTATGCTCAGCCAATGCCATTACTCGTTCTAAAACTGGTTAGTGGTTGCTCAGTCAAATGTCATAGAATTATCGTACCTTTCTCCATTCCCTTCGCTGTGGTTTTCGCCTTCTCCACATCAAACAGAGTTGCAAAGTACAGTAGCTGATTGTACATCATCTTCTCCGTGTACTCATAATGCATTTTCCCGAGACATCCCCTTCCAAGGCCATTAGGACCAAGGCACCTATGACCGTAGACACTCATCTGTCTCGTTCGGTTGCCACAAGCTTGATCATCACAAACGAGCCATCCTTCATAATACTTGCTTGTCTGTTTTCGAATTTGATGCTCAAGCTGAGCCATCACGGATAAGTTGGATAAAGCATGCCCACAACGACAAGTGATTCCTGCTGGCGAGCAGATATCGAGGCTTCCAACAAGACCTTCGAAGTCAAAAGTACCCTTGCAGGCACGGCAGCGCAAAGTGAGGCGATAAGCATCCTTGAATCGGACAGAGTCATCAATCTGACTTTCGAGAGGATGGATCTCGGTTTCATTGCCGCCATTCGAGGAGTTGTTATTAATGCTGTACTTGCGAACATCGAGGCCGAGACAATCGGCAAGGCGAACAGTATCGGTGCCAGAAATGTTCGCACATAGACGCTCAACCGGTGGGAAGATCTGTTTGTACAGATACCATTCAACATCAGGTGAAAGGCCCGAATCTGCCTTTGCGACGTCTTGGGGAGTGTAAGAGCGCTTTGCCACAGCCTCAGAGCTGGTCTTGCCATCACCACCAGTAACAATGTACGCAATAACATCGTCTTTTCGCACAGTCTTGCCTCTCGACAACTCACGCAACGCTACTTGAACTTGCGGCATACTGTCCGCATTGGGATAGTCTTTTGGTGCCTTTCCGAGCTTCGTGTAAATTGTGTACTTGTGAGTTGGAACCTCACCTGCACGCATCTTGGTCGACATTTCCCGAAGATACTCGTGAATTCGAGTGATCACGACCTCTGATTCGTCACCGGAGAGGATCTCGTTCAAGAGTTTCGAGGAGAATTCCTTAGAGAGGTTACAGAATTCTCGTCTTTTCATGTCAAGACCTTTGACTTCCATCTTGTCGACAAATTTGCCGTCGACTTGAACAAGATTAATAGCTGCGTACTTCTTTTTGGCTTGCAGTAAGATACGTCTGAACACGTTGTCAATGTCGATCTCCAGGAGTTTGTATCGATCATTGACAGCTTTCTTGAACTCATTCCCAACTCTCATCGCGTCTTCGACATTGTCGACATTGGCATTGATCATCACGGAATCAGTGTCGCCGTAGATCACTTGCAGCGAATTGCTCTCAGCAAGATCTTTCGTGCTTCGAAGAATTTCGCGACCCTTGTAGGTGGTAAGAACAGCCAATGGCCGAGCGTAAAACCTGGACTTGGTGTAGCCAAGACAGCCGTACATGGAGTTGGCGGTCAACTTTAGGGCCAGTTGTTTGATATCCCAGGTAGCCAATTGCTCGCTCGTAGCATTCTTATCCTTCATCAAGCTCTTAACTTGGCGTCTGCGGCTGACAAGAGTAGCAATGAGTCTAGGTAAGACACCCAGTTCTTGATCTGTTGGGACTTCAGGTACTTGCTCTTCATCTTCGGACTGTAAGAATAGTCAGCATGGGCGATTGTGAAGGGGGCTACATTTAAATGACTTACTAGCTGGGTTCGGTCTACGGTGGTGAAGCAGATGTTGAATTCCTGGATGATACTTGGGTACAAGGAGTTGAAGTCCATAACCAAAACAAACTTGTCGTAAAGGCCTTTCTCTGGCTCGAAAACAAGACCGCCCTTGTACTTGTCTTTTTTCTTCACGTCGCCGCTCTCCTCCTCGAGATTCTCCTCCTCGATTTGCTGCTTGCCTTTGAAGACAGCTTTATCAGGACAAATGTATTTGTTTCTGTGGAACTCATGGAGCAAAATATACTCGTTCCGCTCCGCACGAGTACCCGTCAGCGTACGAGCCCAGGAATTCCCAGCAAGATTAGTCAAGACCTTCGTCAAAGGCAGTAACTGCACTTTCAATGCCAAAGCAGCAACGTAGAACGTGTCGGCTTCGCAATGAGTAACAAAATCCATCAGACCGTCTTTGGTTGTCGCCCATGTTTTCAATGCCGCTTCCCCGTCGATCTCACGTCGGCTTGTATCTGGCAAATATATGCTGCACATCTCAGTGAGGCTCCAGGATGTGCACTTTGACATAGCAGATTTCCCGGCGTCGTTCGCTAGATCGCACAAGAGGCGGCCCGATAGGAGCGATCGCTCGGCGAAGAAATTACCTCCCATTTTGCCCATGGAAGTTGGCCAGGTCGTGCGTTTGAATCGACCGATCCGTGACCATTGTGGAGTTTTCTTGGCTTGGAGCCGACTCAGCAGGATACTAAAGTCAACACCTTCAAGTTGATGGCCAATCAAGACATCTGGGTCGACTAGATTCAGTTGTGCAAGAAAGAAACTCAGTATCTCCTGTTCTTGTTTGACAAGCTTTACCATTCCTTTCGCTCTTTTCTTCACTTCAATGTCAAACCCGATGGGAAAGTGCGTTGCAACGGGTCGAATGATTGTAAAGGATTGACACGGTAACTTTTCTGGATCAGTTGTATCCGTTAAGGAGATGTTGCGGTAGACTCGTGCGCTGATGGACAATATTTCTTGCTTGTTATCCTTAACGTTGAGAATGGTCCGCAGAGCAATGCTCATGAGCGTTAGTGGTGGTGCCTCGAGGTTATCGGAGTCGCTCGATGGATTTATTGAACTGGGCGTTGACACTTGAACCTCCAACTTGCAGTGGGAAGAGTTGTTGAGTACCCCGAATTCAGCGTCTTCAATGCTCAGCCAGCACGGTCCCATGATATTCTTCCACAAGACAAACTGCTCAAAAAGAGGTGTATTGGTGCCAAAGACGTGGGAGAATGTGGATCCAGTCTGATGCTCGGGTTGAAGCTGGGGTTCTTGGAAGGCGTCAACGGTGTCTAAAACTCAGGGAAAATAGACTTACTTGAATACGGGTAGAAAAGCTTGAGGTAGTCGCCTTCTCTCGGTATATCTGGGAGCTCAAAGGCGTATTTTCGGGTGCACGGTTTGATTTTGTGCATTCCGACATGAAGTTTGGTCATCAGCTCGTCCACCTCTTCATACACATCTTTCATGTCGACCTCCTCTGAAGTGTCACGTCCATGCTTCTGGCGATATTGCCGTGGCAGAAAGAACAGCTTCCTCAATATGTTGTCCACCTTGACGAAGCAACTGACGAAAGCACCCGTCTTCTTGTTTTGCACCTTTCCAAATAAGCACAAGCTTCCGTTGATCTCTGTGTAGTCGGTCCAGAACATCCGCAGACTACCATCTTCCTCAATCGCGTCATTATAATCGAGTTTTCCAAAGCTTACTGTTTCTGACGCTGGGCTACTATTCACGACGTTCAGTTTCTCGGTCACGTCGTTCCAGGAAGAGGCATCCACATGGTGGGTTGGCGGGCGGGTCGGAGACGAACTGACGGGAGAAGGATATGGCCCCACTTTCTTGATTTTTGGTGCAGGTCGGGTGGCGTTCAGATTAACGCTGGCGGTGACAATCCCATCTGCTTGCGTAACTTCCATCATGTCCTCCTCCTCGTCATCTTCTACCTTGATAGCAACATGAGACTTCCGCTCTACAGCTTTCGCAATTGGAGAAGACGGCTGAGGGTCATCCATGGGCATATCACCATCATCCATCATGAAACTATCATCAGCATAGTCCTCTCCGGGTGGGGTCGTAGGTGCTCGATGATCAACCAATTTCGCTTTCTTAGACGCGTGGCGCTGGAGTTCTTCAATTGATGGGGACAAGGCACGAGGTTTTCGTTTGTCCTGAATCTTACGTCCTCGTGCTGGCTGGGAAATGAGTCGAGGAACATTCGTGTCAACTTCGCCGAGAAGATCTGCCAGGAAGTCGTCGTCTGCTTTTGTTTTGACAGGCTAATTTACGTGTTAGATGTGATACTCACAGCAGGATGATTGGCATACCTTGGCCTTTGGTTGAACCGCTACAGGACCTTTTGTGAAATAATTACTGATCCCCTTGTCCATGCTTTCTTTCTTGGCTTTCTCCTCTTCGCGTTTCCGTTTCGCTAGGATTTTGTTAGCATATGGCTCAGCTTAAAGAAAAGATTTGGTTCACTTACCGCCTTTCCCTGACTTGCTCTTGATGGGCAATTCCTCCTCGCTCTCGGAGCCATAGTCTGGTTCTCGATCCCATTCCTCACGGCCATCATCTGCATAGCCTTCACCATTGTCGTCAATGACGAAGTCATCCTGATTCAAACGATCTCTCACGACTTTTTTGTATCCATCTTCGTCAACCTCTTCGTACAGATCCGCTTCCTGGTGGACTTGATAGGTGTCGAGACGCTTCTTGCCCGATTCTCGAAGAGCACGCAACTCGGCGAACTTCGCTCTTGCAGAAGCAGCTTTCGACATGGTGAGAGATAACAAACGATTTTTGTTATAACATGCTTTGGAGGAAGTTTGGCGGTTAGTATCGAAGGTGATGTTTGAAGTTGTGGTATGAAGTTTGGAGCTTCGGTACGCGAGATGCTTTGGACGCGAGAGTTCGCGCTTTACGCGAACCCCTGTTGCGTGCTAATCGATAAAGGGCTAGTGTCGAAATGCATGTCTGCCTTATTTTCGTGGTCAAAGTCTATTTATCCTAAAAATTATTGACGAAGTGACAACCACTGCGTTTCTCGAGATTCCTGCGATGTTGCCATGCCCGGCTTGTATGCGACGATGTCTACGAACTCTCATTGGAGATTTGCCTCAACGATCTATCTCCTCGAGGAGCACGCGAGTAACCAGTAGCTTTGGCAGAGCTTCATCGGCTCGAACTTACGCCTCCTTTGTTGCGAATGAGAAATTCTCGAAAGATTCTTCTGCCAACAGCAGCATATTCACAGACGTTTCATCATCGACGCCGAATACAAGACAAGAATGGCTCGAGTCCCGAGGAGTTCGACCTACTTGGAAAGAGAGATCAAGAGAAAGTTCGGACTTGGATCCACAGACTGCACACGATCTCAGACACTTGAAAGATCCTCTGAAATTGGCCGACTATGTGCGAAAAAAGCTCCAGGGCGGCAATTTCGACGTCGCCCAGAAGATTGTTCGCGCCGCAAGCAAAGATTTCCAATGCGTCGTTAGCTGGAATCACTTAATTTCCTGGCAACTAAGTAATGGCTCCCTAAACGCAGCCCTCAAGACGTACAACGAGGTATTCGCCCTTCCTTTGTGATCGAGGCCTCGAATTGACTTGTGATGTGTAGATGAAAAAGAGGGCTCAGTTTCCTGACGGGCACACATACTCCATAATCTTCAACGGCTGCGCGATACACCGAGACCCGAATCTGGCGTTGGGAAAAGTATTACCGATATACCATTCAATGAGCAGCGAAAAGTCTTTAATCAAGCCAACTGTGATACACGTGAACGCCCTCCTGAAGTTGTGCTCCCGAGCAATGAACACAGAAGCGTTACTCGCAATCGTCGCTGAGATGCCGTCCAAGGGGGCTGGATCTCCAAACAATTTGACCTATACAACATTGTTTAACGCTCTGCGCTTCTTTGCTACTAGCAGCTCACGAGCCTCCCTCACCACTATTCAGAAGAGGCAGAATTCCACGAAGGCATTATTAGAAGCGCGCCATCTCTGGGTCGGCATAACGAAACGATGGGCACAAGGAGATCTCCATATAGATGAGGAGTTGGTCTCCGCATTTGGTCGTATCTTGATACTGGGAGGCCCTCGCGATGTGGACGATATATTATCATTGATTGAGCAGACTATGAATATTCCACGCCAAATTCCCCCACTAGCCAGCGAAGCTCGCCAAGCGGTCGACCCACGAGCGCGAATTAGAAAGTCAACTGTCATTGCTGTAGCGGATTCTTCTCCAGAGGATCTTGCGCTTGAGCCACCCAACGGAGATGACCAAGTAGAAGGTGCTATCCATCCCGGCCAAAGACGTGGTCTTTTCGCAAAACCAGGGCAGAATTCATTGTCGGTAGTCCTAGAAGCACTACTTAAGATGCAGCTAAAGGAGCCAGCGCAGAAGTACTGGCAGATTTTCACCACACAATACAATGTCCGACCAGACCAAGACAACTTCCACGGGTATCTCCGTATCCTTCGTGTAGCAAGGGCAAGCAACGAGGCTGCGAATATCGTTATTCAAAAAATGTCCGTGCAAGACCTGAAGCATACCACCTTTCGCATTGCAATGGCCACCTGCCGGAGGGATAAACTCAACAGGAATGCTTTTGCCAACGCTGGGAGACTTCTGGACCTAATGCAAAGCGCGCTCAGAGAACCTGATATACCATTCCTCGAAGAGTACCTCGAGCTTGCCATAAACGCACCTGCATATTCGAAACGGGCTTCTTCGAGCGGCAAGAATGATTGGTCCAAATTCGAACAAGGGAAACAGATTTTACGAGCTTTAGAGCGTCTGAACCCTTCTTTACTTAATCTCAAAGCTCACCTCCACTTCGCGGATCCTCAACTCGCACAGAAAAGTGCAGCTGAAAGAGCTGAATTCGTCGATTCTATTCATTCACTGACTAGAAAGATGATATCGTGCTACGACCTACTCATGAATAAAGCCATGGTCCCTCGAGACTTCTACGGCCCACTCACCGCGCAACGTGGCAAGCTGGCTAGTTTTGTGGCCCGACACAAGAGTGTTAAGCAAGGCCCGGATAATTGGAACGTGAAGGGCAGACCAAACAAAAGCGTTAAATGGTCGGAAGAGACACTCGCAGTACTCGCACGTCCGGAGGCAACGCCAAGCTTCGACTTGTTTGACGAGCAATCTCCATCAGAATCCCCTCTCAAGGATGACAGGCTGTCCAGCAAACATACATCTCGGATCGATAGCCCTCAGAGCATCGGCGCATAGCCGGAGCCGAGAATGGCAACAGCAAGAACAACGCCTCAAAAGAAGTGCGCTCTGGACTCTCAACTGTCGATGCGAAACAGCTTCTCAATAAGAAGGCTCATGAACGGGAATTGGATGAGCAGCGAGTGGCGGCATAAGGAGTCTTGCAACCCCTTGGACCACGGCCTAGAACTTCCGAAGAGAGGAGAGAACCCCTGTAGACGACAGTAATGGCACCCTGCTTCTAGAATTGGGACTGTACCGACGTTGCAGTTGTAAAAAAAAAGTGGACCTGGTAACATTACAGTACGATACCGAGTGGCTCATGGGGCTGTGGCGGATTGGCTTCGATCTTGACGCCACATAGTCTCAAAACTGTATATATTATAGAAGAATACCCCCTGTATGCATATCTCGAAAGATATAGAAGTCGTCGGCAAACATCTCCACGATCAGAACTAGCATTTTCTGGCGCAGGTTGCGTATAAACAGTTCTACATTCTACAAATTTATCTTTAGACCCAATGCTTCCAAGCTTTGTAAACGTCACTTCATGCCCGCGAATGCAGCCCATCATGACCCCTCTTCTTAATGTCCCTTTTTCTCCAACGCGCCCCATGCGCCGCAAAGGGGTTAGTCACACTGAAAGGGAAGCGAAGCGAGGATCCTAGACAACCTCTTCCCCCACCTTCCCTCACACCTACTCACATCACCTTCCTTCCACAAACCACATCAATGGAAGACTCAGACGGCCTCCCAATCTTCGCCTTCCAAGATCTAGACTACATACCGTCCGGCTTCGGTGGGGTATTAGCGCCATATATCGAGACAACAGCCGGCACGATGCGCGCAGCAGCAACGCTCATGCGCCTCGGTCTCGTTGCAAACTCAGACGAAAAGGAAGATAGCAGCAACGTGCC
>Ga0302140_10013362_pt1 | contig 10041 bp, 7 predicted proteins | sample I_Bog_E1_1_FD_202095 | JGI IMG/M metagenome (GOLD analysis project Ga0302140, IMG submission 202095) | Peat permafrost microbial communities from Stordalen Mire near Abisko, Sweden - I_Bog_E1_1 | ecosystem: Environmental > Terrestrial > Soil > Wetlands > Peat | place: Sweden: Abisko, Stordalen...
GTGTGTGGTGCCATAATTAGCTGCTGAAGGACTTATTGTTGTTTTGTGAAGAACCGCGATTTCGCGTTTTGGTGTTTATGGCCCGTGCGCACAGAGTTCGGGCACCCACTGTTGCTTATCACCCCCGGATCCCCTTACCTTTCTAATCCTTAATTGCAATACAATACAGGCCCGCGATATACCGACTGCCCAGAAGAGTAGAGACCTTTTTCGCAAGTCCGGATATCGCAATAAGTTTGTCCGTCTCAAATGTAAGTTGACGATCCACATACTGATTTGCCACTTCCATGTACCAGTATCAGAACCAAGCGGTTCTCTGCGCTTCGCAGCCCCTCATCAAAGTAGCCGAATGCGTCAAGGACGCCTCTGCCAGGAGTCTGTTGTACAGGGGTTGGCAAAATTGTGGTCTTCCTGTCAACCGTGTTTTCAACTCTTGCTGAGGGTGCCACTCATCGAGTATTATGGTAGGACATCTCCACACAACTTGCTGCGTAGAAAATCGCAATATGCAAGGAGAAAGAATCTCTTCTTGCAGAGTCCAGGCACGACTACTCAACACACCGCGAGATCTGCGTTTGATCTGGCTGGCAAGGTCATCCCGGAACCGAATCTCACCGCAGACTGATCTTGTTTTACTCTGACACCAAGTCGTTGGAAGTAATGACTGGGTTTCTCGGTGATCCTTGGTGCTTCCAACAATGCCAGCTAGACTATCTGGTGAGGCTTCGGCTGCAAGGGTCACCGTCGCATGCTCGTAGATGTAGTCCATTCTTGCTGCCTGTGTTTCCCAATGTCTATGAGAATCTTGCAAGATACAAAGTGCGTCAATCCAGAGATATCTCAGGCCAAGACTACGCGTGATGAGAATCGCATCTCGAAATGTTGGTGGAAAATTCTCCAGTGAAATCTTGTGGCAATGGCGGTCGATTGAGCTCATTTTTGTCTTGAGAGCAATTTCTCCTCCCCAACAGTGACTTAGGGAAGCCCATTGGCCAAGTTGATTTTCTGGGATGACTAGACGAGGTTCGTTGGCCAGAGAACCGACATTAATGACTATAGTTGGCAGAAGGTGGTCTGATCGCTTTGGGCAGGAACGATGCTCATCGCAACATTTTTTCAACCAGTCTCTCATGATATTCAGGCACTGCTCATCTAGGACGGACGGGGCGCCTAGACGGCCAGGGAATATTGTAGAAAGAGGATTATCTGTCGAGATTATTAGCCTAACTCCTGTCGTCGGCGATTTTCAGCTCACTCGCTCTTGTGTACATTTTTAGTCCTGCAACGAAAATCCCAGACGTATACCATCTCATACTGCTGGGCCAGGAGAAGTGGCAAGGGACGTATTTATCAAATGCCCATAGCTGGACTTTCTCCGTCTCCTCATTCTTTCTGATTACAAGCTGACAAATTTCGCAACCAGCCTTTGCAGAAGCGCGCAAATTATTCTAGCTATCATGGTATCGGTAGCCTTGGAGAGAGATAAGCTGATCATAGTCGAAGCTCTCGCAGAATTTGCAGAGCATGGTTACACAATCGTCATTGATAGAGAACGAGTGGCGAAAGGAGAGTTGCCTGAAGGAAGACCGTCGTCAGCCGTAGCAGCCGCAACCGCAGTCACGAGATGATGATGTGTGCCGCTCTTAGATAATTGGTGACACTAGTCAGCTGTAGCTGCTCGACTGCATCCGCGCATTTCTTCATGAATGCTGATTGCGTGGACTTTCTCTTGCAAATTGATAGAGGCTGAAGTGGATCAAAGCTCTACCGGTAGTACCTCCCCCTGATCAGAGCCCCTTCTGGTCTCCCAACATTCTCCGCTATCGCGATATACCCCACGTCATTATTGGGATCAACGTCCAAAAGCTTAACCCTCATGCGACCCTCCCTTCTCGTCCTCTCAAGCCCGTCCATCGTCGTCCCCGCCTTCACTCCACCGACGTAAGGAGTATCTCTCAACAGCGTAGAACAATACCCGACAAGCTCCGGCCCCTTAATCTGCCAAGTAAAGAACGCTCCCACGAGAGCCGCCGCAAGCATCGTGCTTGTTGCGAGAAGGAGGGCGAAGAACCACCCAAAGTGCAGGACGTAGACTTCGTTGTAGACGATGTTTGTTGCAGTGGCATTCACGGTGAGGTTCAATGCACGTGTATCGTCCGACATATTGAGGTTGAGATGCCCCATCATGCTGACTGGGTCGTACGAACCAAACCAGTATGTGTTAATCACTTGCTGAAGCCTGATTCCGAGGTCGCTGGCGCTGATGCCTGTGATGTTTGTGTAGGCAAGCCCTGCTTGTGGAGCCGAATCCGGGTCACCAATAAATAGTTCGAGAGCAGAGGATGTCCCGTCATGTAATAGAGCAGAGGAAGCCTCCATAAGATATCCACAAAAGTCATCAAAAGCTCCCATGAATCCCAGATCGGTCAAGTTCGCGTTCGCGTGCTTGAGTTGTGAAGGGCGACTTGCCACGACGGAGCAATCAGTACCCGCACATTCGACAGCTGACTCGACGTATTTTGTCGTGATCGGGCACCAGGCGCTCACTCCTCCATACTTCGTCTGATATAATATTGTCCAGGGCTCATAAGACCTAGTATCATTAATGAACTCCACAACTGAGCCGTAGGTTCCTTCATAAAAGCCATTGATAGCAAGGGAGAAGGTCCGCATGTCAGAACCTGCAAATGTGCTGCTGTTGGCCGGATCTCCATTGCTAGGTCCAATGAGAGCGTAAAACGTTCCGTTTGGCATAGTACCATTTTGGCTACCAATTTCTGTGTAATTGTAGAATCCGTCTGTTGCCGTGACGTTATTGAAGCAATCAAGAGCAATGTACGAAGTTTCTATTGTGAAAGTAGTGTTCCCTTGCTTAGGAACGTCACCCAACGGGATTCCAAGGACGGAAGAATATGTAGCATTAGGAAGGGGCACGGGAACATTGGTCCATCCGCTTGAATTTGCAGATGAAACAAGTCTGGAAAAGTCCGGTATCTTCACGTTACCCCACAAATCCATGCTTGAATTTCTGATTGTAGCTGGTGCCATCAGAGAAGAAGCGAATAATGCGTTGAGCGAAGGTCCATTCCAAAGATCGCCTTCGGAGAACCCAGGCTCAGCGTCGGTGTTGAAGTAGGGTATAGTGACATTGCTCATGATTGGGTGAACACCAACTGTCAGAATCTGAAGTGAAGACTGGCTTCCAATAGGTGATAGAGCCCAGATCGCTAGAAGTAGCAGAGCCAAGAAATTGGGCCGACGAAGAAGAACTTGCGTGATAATCGTGGAGCCAAGAGCTAAGCTGCCCATGATTTGCTCCAAAGATCCGAGACTGGTTCCTCTTTCGAGCTTCCACGAGCCGACTTGCCTGACAGTATGGCCAACGACTAGTGAGAAAACGAAAGGAAAGGCTGTGGCGAGCTGCAATCGGGTAAGTCAAGGCACTGAATATTGGAGTTACAATTTCATACTCTGTTTCCAAACGAGTTTAAACTGCTGCTCTGGTTCTTGGAATCCACAGGGCGATCATGATAATGCCACGCAAACCCACAAAACACATAGAACGGAAGCGAAAGCATTCCCAGCAGCAAACAAATCGCCGTTCTCCAGACCCGTCTTTGAGGCAAAGGGCGAGCAGGCACGCTATTCAAAAAAGCATGATTGACAGGATGGACAGGAGCGAAGGTCGGCGAATCGCTTGGGACAGGCTTTCGATCAATAATCGGCCTCAATGAGCTCCGCTCATCCCCCAGGTCCAGCTCTTCATACCCGCCCCCAGTCACGGGTTTGTACGACGTGTTCGACGATCGCAAGTCCGAGAAGCTGATTCCGTCGGTATCGATGTTCTGGCTTGAATCATGGCGCCGGTGTTGCAAGTACGACATTGCCCGTTGTCTTCCGCTTCGTAAGTAGATTCCAGCATTTGTCTTGCTCACTTGTTCTTCTTGATGCGAAATGAAAATGAGTGAGACGACGTCAGGAGATAAAGTTTGCTAGTGAGGATTTACGTGATGTGTGCTGACGGCTCAGCAACCTCAGCCGCACTTCTATCCCCTGTAAAGGGCCCTCAACGACGCTGTGGCGGCCCCTGCAGGCTTGTGGAGACCCGAAGCGATTGGAGGTAGCAGGGCCACGCAATGCTTGATCCTTGGATCGACATTGTGGTGCCTACAAAAGCATTCCTGCAAAAGGCACTCTGCCTCGCACTCGCACGTGAAGGCCCAATCACAAGGACTGAACTGTACCCATACATCTGCTTCTTTGGGAAGCTAGAGTTGCATTCAATGCGCTTGCCATTACTCAGAATCTTTTATGTCCAAACATCCTTCCTGACGCAGTTATCACATCTTCAAATATGAAGGCTGGCCACATTGGCTGCAATCCAATTATAACTAGTTGACCGGAAGTCATCCACCAACAGTGTCCCATAACTGGCATAAAACTGCATCAGCTCCTTCCCTGCGCTCCACTGCGGCCAGTTCATATAGCTCGAGCCAGTGTTCGGATCAAGATTATACACAAAGGAGAAATAGTACGAGTGGATCGATGCCGATGCATAGTTGGGCAAAATTCCGTAGAATACTTGGAGGAGGTCGCTGCCGTGGAACGTTCCAAGAATGGGAGTGCCGTAGTCGTAGGATGCTAAGTATGACCAAGCAGGCACGGATGGGTTCACTGACGTATGAATATTCAGAAATGCTCGCCGAGTGAGTGTGAATGTCAGGTCGCCGAGAATTGCCGCGAGGCGCTTGAATTCAGGATACCACTCGTTAAGTATAAGAGTGTTGAAGGGTGAACCGTCCGAGGCATCATCAGGATAAGTGGCCACCAAGGCCTCGATTTGGGCTGTCGTTGCATCGTGAAAGAAATACGAAGAGAGGTAGGTGACCAGTTGGGCGGTATTGGTGATGTTTGGTGTGAAGAGAGCAAAAAGTGTTCCCTCATCCTCTTGATCTCCAATAATAAATGGAACTGCAGCATATTTGCCACCCTCGACCAATACTTCAGGTGATGCAGTGAGGACCACGCCATCCGGTCGAGGAAGATAAGACAAGGCGATGGACGAGTAACTCAAAATACCAGGGACAGAGTTGGCTGCGTTCAAATAGGTCTCGTAATCCAGGCCTCGGAGGCACTCCAAAGTGTCTGCGGCAGATGAACATCCCGCAGTTGCAACCACGGTATCATAGACAACCTGGCCTTTAGGACAATCGACCGGATCGGCCGGAACGATACTGCCAGAATCCATGATAGCCCCTCGGAATAGGGGGCTACCTTTATAAGTGATGTCTCCATCATACAGAGCCATTTGATCCAGAACGGAGATGGAGCCAGCCGATTCGCCCCAGATGGTTACCTTTGTTGGATCGCCGCCAAAGGCTGCAATATTGTCAGCAACCCATTGAAGTCCGAGTCGTTGGTCCAACAGCCCCAGATTTGATGAGCCATCTGCCAGAATTTCCTTTCCAGGCAAGAATCCAAACCCGCCAACTCTGTAGTTGACGCCGACGAAGATGATTGGTTGTCCATCGGAGATGCTGTCAGCTACAAGAGAGGCGCCATCATACATCAAGCTAGATCCGAGCTCGAAACCACCTCCGAAAATCCAGAACAGCACTGGAAGTTTTGAGGTGGATGTTGTCCCAATAGGACGGTTCACATTTACGGTGAGGCAATCTTCGCCAGCCTAGACAGAAATCTCCAATTAGCACCGCCCTGAAAGTAGGCTATAGGTTCGCTCACATCTGTGATTGTCTGAAACAACGGAGTATCTAACAGTATTCCAAGGACATCGGTGGGAAAGGTGCTCGTGGCATCACTGAAAAAGAATTGAGGACATGCTCTGTGGTAACGGGGGTTAGCAATTACTCAAATGGGATTGTTTCAGGAAAGGACATTTTCTTTGGAGAATATTATGAGATAGGCCAGAACAGGGAAAAGGGTTCTTCCCCAACACCTACTGAGCAGTTCCAGTCGCCGTAATTGTACCAAGAGGAGCAGTGAGAGACTGGGGAGGCTTCAGACGGAGAGATCCTGTCGGTGGCTGTGCAAATGGTATTCCATTAAAGGATTCCACTTTAGTTCCCGCAGAACCTATGATGGTGGCTGCAGGTGAAGCAATCGTGACAGTTGGTGTCCCAGCACGCTTGACTGGAGAGGCGACAGCCAGAGCAAGGAGAAAGGAAAGGAGCAGAATAGAGCTCATGATTGGTACAGATGTAGCTTTAAGCTCAATATAACACAAGCGTTGCTATCGAGCTACTCGGTCCGTGAAGAAAATATATGAGCACACAATGCGGCCACATGAGAGCTCAAATACTTGCCTTGACTTATTCACATCCATTGGAGAAGAGGACAAAAGAAAACAATTCTCATGTGCCTCCTCGGTTTATCATTCTTGGTACGACCTGCTGATCAACTTTCATTCTCATCAGGAACGTTCTCCGGCAGCTTGCTTCGGAGCTCAAAAAGGCATTGCATGGCGTTGGATGGTTTTCACCTGCTATCCACACTGTACTTGTTCCGAGGCAGCAAAGAGGCGGCGCGGTTGGAGAATAGTCAGGGGAATGAGCCTCTCATTGGCAGTTGTCTACTAATGCTGCTCGAACTATGGCGGAAGATACTGTATCTCAGATGCGATCGAGGGCCAGAGTGCCGAGAGATGGTGGCTTACCTGGTATAACAGGTGTCAGTGGGCGCTTCGGCGTTGGACTGTCCGATTGGGAATAGGTCCGCCTTGCAGAATCTTACGGACTGCGGTCTACAACTTGCGGGGTAGTGGTCAGGTGTACTCGAGACAGACGATGGGAATGCGGAATTCCTGTCCATGCTGCCCGACGCTGTTCTCATTAACATGTGAAGTATCCGCGCCGCCATCTTGCGATGCGATGCGACGGGATGCTCGCAAATAAAAAACTTGGGCTAGAAATGCCTATCTTGCAGAGGACGAAAGACGACAGCGCATTGCTCGAACGGTGGTGAAGTGGAACAGTCGAGCCCACTTGGCCCCGCCAAACGTTGAACTGTTCGCACTCTGGCTCACGCATAGAAGTGCAAATATACAGGTAAGGTAGAAAGAGAGCGAGCGGTGAGAGAGAGAAGTCGCATCCGCGATCTAAAGAAGAAGGTTCGCCGCGCCATGAGGTTTCCCCACTTCGAGCAGACTTGACCCCTCCACGAGTGCCACGAAGACCACGAGGCAGAATTGTGGGGGTGGGGCCCCGCCTCGGCACAGGATTTCTAAGCTCTCATGGCGCCCAGATTCCGGGTCAACCTCCTGGAATGGTTAGCATGATAGTAGAGATGGATGCTCAGGGGTTGGGAACTGGGTCTGGTACGTCGTGAATCATTGCTGATCTCGGCCAACCTGCGAATCGTATTCGGGTCCAAAATCTAGCCAACTCCGTGAACCACTTCCTATGGATCTTAGGTACATAATTACATATCGGCGAATGTGACAGTATCTGCTTCGCCGCGAAAGCATCTACGGGAAACGTAAAGGGGGTATGTATGCTGTACAGGACGGGATCCTTCGATGCGGGCTGTATGGCCATGCTACGCCGAGCTACTTGTATCTCCAAATTTCTTACGCATATGCAGCCCAACCTATTCATGTGAGAACAGAACTTCTTAATGCTGAAGGGAAGCTTACCTGAATAAAGTACTGCCAGATTTCTCTCGTCGCTTGCCTGGTTGATGAGATCGTTCACTGTAGCAGTAACGCTCAAAGTCTTTGACAGCTTCTTGTTCACGATTGTCAAGGCTCGTTCGGCCTCGCCCGACTCGTTGACCGTCTCCTTTGGTCCCTCTCTGGCATTGCCAACCTCTGACGCTGGTGGTGCAGCGCTTTGTGCTTGTTGTATTTTGGCCAAACGAACCGGTGAAATCGACCAGCTGTAGAGAGGATCATACCGTAGCACATCCAGGATGGTCATGATGCTGTACGCCTCTTTTCGCAATGCTTCAAGTGTAAATTCACAGCAGCGTCGGAACACCCCTTCGGTCTTTGTGATGCCCATGCCATCGACAATATCACGAGTCAAACGGAACGGAACCAACTCTGGCACGGGTAAGACACGACCCATTTCAAAGGCCACCCCCAGATCAATGTGCACTACTTCCCCGCTCTCGGTGTCTAGCAGAATATTGTGCCCATGTCTGTCACCGAGGCCAAGGACGTGTCCCAATATCGAAATCGCTGCTGTGCTGCGCGTGTATGCAAGTCGCTTCACGAACCACTCATCCGGATCGTTGAACTTCTCTGTAAAGAAATAGCGCATGACTGGGTGGAATCTTTCCGTGACATTGTGATATGTCTTGACTCGATTTTCGACAGATGTCTTTTGTGCGTCACTGATTTCTTTGCGGCATTGACTTCCCTTATAATCCTTCGGATAGTACCGCTCGTGAGCTGGCATAAGATAATCATGTAATGGCATTGTGTTCTGGACGAACTCAATAACACCAGCTGTGCTAGTCAATGGCAGGACTTTGTAGGTCCTGATGCTTAGATTGCGTTGACGTGTGGATCGGTTGGTTTCCAAGAGCTGACTAACTTGGTCAAAGACCTGCTCCATTATCGCATCTTGTCGAAGATCATCGGCTCCTCCTTTAACCTACAACTAATTAGCCTATGACACGAAAGAACTTGTGACCGCATATCTTACTAATTGTTTGAATTTGGCCCCATTGCTCCCAAGAGCGGTGATGATTTTTGGTAAGCTGACGCCAGAGGCAATCGTCATTTGTGGCTCCAGGCGCACTATGTGTGGAATGTCGGAATAGTCGAGACCTGGGGACAGCTCAATCTGCATGGTTGGTGGGGGCACTTTGTACTTGTTGAAAGAAGCTTGCAGGCGACCTAAAGCTTGTGAGTCTTTGAGAGATATTTTTCTCCCAGTCTTGTATCTTGATTCGTCCTTCTCTCCTGCAAGATTGACGTAATATTTATTGGTAGCGTGTATGGCAAGCCAGATGTGCTCTGTAGTCGCTTGTTTTCCTAATCTATCGGCGATTTTGAGAGTCGCACTTTTTCGCGAGACGGCAGATTCATCTCTAGGATTGGCACGACTGTTCGCACCCGCGTATATCTGGTACATGCCGTGATATGGATGCTCTGTGCAAATCTGCAGGACAATGTCGAAGAGGAGCTGTTGAAATTTAACGCTCGTATTCTGAAGCCGTGAGGCGAGCTGGTTCATGAGTGGAGCAAATTTGCGGCTTGGAACGCCGTTCCGGTACTTCGATACAGCTTCATTTGCGAGCGTTTCCTCTGAGTGCTCGAGCCATAGAGCAGAAAATCTCAAGGCATTACCATCATGATCATCAGAAGCAGCAAGGGAAAGCAGGTAATTCTCCAAACACTGTCGTAAGAACTCGTCTCGGCTTGAGTTGTGGCGCTGGAATTCTTCTTCGTCCAGCCTCAGCCACGACTCTTGTTTCGTGAGATAGTCGAGGGACTTCTTCTTGTCATGAGGTGTTGCAGCGTCCCTGTATAGCTTTTTGGCAGATTTGACTTCTTCCGCCTTGTCCTTACTCAACTTCCGAAGGCGTTCAAGATCTTCCAGGCTGTCCGGATCTTGAAGCTGCTGGTCGCAGAATACAGCAAACTGGTGAAAGACCTCGCCTGGATCAGATCCACTTGTTCTCCCCCTTAATTCCTTGAGTGCCGGCTTGAGATACCTTTCGATAATTCGGTCGGCTTTTTCCAGCCTGGCAACTGAGACTTGTTGGCCAATTCTAGAAAGTAACTTGGACCTTCCAACAGGAATTGTCTGCTTTTTAAGCAGAGAAACATTGTCCAAAGATTGCAACATCCCTATAGAAGAAGCCATCTCCCCCTGATCCCATAATGCATTGGCAGTTTCCAGATGAATAGCCACTTCTGCGTTCACACCAACTTCAAGGCAAGGCTTGATTAAGCCAATCATCGAAGTGGCCAGAGACAGTGACTCTTGCAGTGCATTGTGGGCGCGGTTGATGTTGGAAGTAAGTAAAGCACTTTGCACTTCCACAAACCTGGTATCAAGTGCCTTGACATTA
>Ga0302140_10013367_pt1 | contig 10037 bp, 11 predicted proteins | sample I_Bog_E1_1_FD_202095 | JGI IMG/M metagenome (GOLD analysis project Ga0302140, IMG submission 202095) | Peat permafrost microbial communities from Stordalen Mire near Abisko, Sweden - I_Bog_E1_1 | ecosystem: Environmental > Terrestrial > Soil > Wetlands > Peat | place: Sweden: Abisko, Stordalen...
TATCTGGATGAAGTATCGACCCATCTTGATTCCAGCATCGTCGCGTCAGGCACGGCGATAGGGTGGATAATCTTTTGTGCTACACTCGGCGGCAGAGTTTTTGTTAATGTGGTATCCAGGGAGCTTCTCAAGTGTTCTCGTCGAGTCTCGGGCGCGAAGTTATAACTCGAGTTCCACGCCGTATGTTTCTTATCGGAAGATTCAGCAGCTTTCACTTCCGGTGACTTCCGGCTTCCATTGCGCGGTCATTCCGCTTACTCTGCCCTGCCCCGATTGGCCACGTAGTCGACGATCCCAAGTGCTTTGCGAGCTGTAACCCCGTAGTTAAACATTTCATCAAAGCATCTCCTGCTTCGATCCCGAGTTGCGGCAATCTCCTGCGCCGTCAGAAAGGACCAGCGCATCAAGGCGGCCTTCGTGCCTTCTAGCGTGTCCTCACACGCAAGACCCGCCTCACAACTAACGATCTCTCGCCAGATGTTCACCTTGTCCGAGAGAATTACCGGTAGCCCTGCAGCCAGCGCTTCAGCCACTACGAGTCCGAAATTTTCCTGGTGCGATGGCAGTACAAACACCTCGGAAACTGCAAAGGCTCCCCACTTCAGGTTGCCTTTTACCATGCCGGTCCAGGTAATTCGATTGTGAATGCCCAGTCGTTGCGCCAGCATCTCCAGTTCCTTCCTCCACCCGATCTGATCGGGACCGGCGATCACCAGGTGCCAAACAGGATCCTTCGCAAGTGTCTGCGCAAATGCCTCGATCAGAATGTCTGTTCCCTTCTTCGGATGGATTCGACCCACCGTGACAGCCACGCGCCTGCCTCGCACTTCAGGCCACCTCGCAACGAACTCATCCGTGGCTGCTCTTAGATCGCAGTCGGGTGGAAATGTGCCAAAGGGCACAACAATCTCATTTACTTTGTAGCGGGAGAATGATTGTCGCGCCAGGATCTTCTCTTCTTCGCAGGTAAACAGAACGGCAGTCGCGTGACTCAAGATACGCTGCAAGAAGATATGCCAGTATATGGACTTCTTGATGTGCTTCAGTGGAAACCGTCGCTTGAAATATGGATCAAGCATGCCATGGGTGAAGACGGCATACGGCGTGCCACTTCGCGCAAGGGTGCGATAAGCGGCCAAAGTGCCGTACTCCCATATCCCGTTGAGGAAGATGACATCGTATTCGTGAACGTGTTGCTTGAACCATTTGGCCGCGTATCGAGAATAGCCAAATACTCCCAAACCCGGACCCATCGCATAGACCTTCGCGGGAAAGTTGTAGCTTACAATGTCCTGCGGAGAATCGAACGATGCCACTTCAATTTGGTGGCCGCCCACTTGGTATATGTGACAAAGCTGTCGAAGCCCTTCAACGGGGCCACCGGTGGCAGGATTCACCGACGGGATTACATGGAGAATCTTCACCGGCTTTCCTCGGAGGTCAGCAGATCTCCTTCGCAATTCAGGTCCGCGGGAAAATCTTTCATCGCTGCGACGAGTGCCCGTAACACAGCCCTTTGTGGATGTGTCGCTTCGCTCATCAGTCGCCTTCTTCCTCAGGCTTTTCAACTTGCTCACGCATCTCTCTCGGCTTGATCGCTTTCGCTGGGTTTCCATAGCAGATCATCCCCCCAGGAAGGTCGCTGAGAACTGTGCTTCTAGCCCCTACAATCGAACCTTTGCCTACCGCCACGCCTGGACCGATGAAAACATCGTTCGGTATCCACACCTCGTCTTCAATCCGGATAGGCTTCTGCCCAATCGGAAACTCTATCTTCCGATAGCCGTGAATTCCCGTACAGAAGTACACGTCATGAGCGATCGCAACATGAGAGCCCACTACGATCTCGCCGAGGTTATAAAAGACACAGTCATCTCCAACCCACACATAGTCGCCAATCGTCAGTTTCCACGGATATGTCACGCGTGTAGTCGATCGAATCCGAACTCCATTACCAATCTTGGCTCCAAACGCTCTCAGGAGGAAGTTCCTCCAGCCGTACAGAATCTGCGGAGACATGCGGAAGAAGATAGCTTGTATGATCCACCACAACTGAACCACAACTGCAGATCGCCCACGAAATCCCGCAGGCATCCGAAAGAGGCTCAAGTCCTGATATTGTCGCTTCTCATCCATTTTTCAGAATCCACTCGACAGTTAATTGAACACCAGCTTTCAGAGTATATGGTGCCGGCCCCGCAACCTGTTTCGTCAAAGAAAGGTCATAGTCCATGGGTGTCAGAAGGTTCGATAGCCGGAACGACGTTATCGGAGGATTGGAAACTCCTATCTTCTTCAGCACGTCCCCGGCAATAGCCAGTCCCTGAAGAACTGCCAAAGGGACCTCCCGTATCGGCGGTGCTCCAAACGCTTGCTGAATCAGTTGTGCAAACTCCAGAACGTCCATGTTCTGATCATCTGAGACATAGAAGGTGCGCTTGTCAATCCTGGGCGCATCCACTGAAAGGAATTGCTCAATCTGATGCACAACATTTCCGACATATCCATACGACTTCGATATCTTGCGGCCTCTTGGATGCACATACACCCCTCTGCGCACGGTATCGAAAAACGTGCGGTACGGGATGCGAAACCATGGGCCCCATATAGAGGTTGGCCGGAATATGGCCCACGGAATCTCAAGCCCGCTGGACCGGACAATTCTTTCGGTTTCTACTTTGCTTTCGCCATATCGCGTGAACGGAGAATAGTCGTCGTCATGCGTGGGAAAGACCTCGGTGCGATGCACATAGCGTGAAGATGCAAACAGAATCCTGCTCACGGTGCCAACTGATTGTGTCGCGGCAATCATGTTTCTTACGCCAATTGTATTGGCCGCGTAGTCCGAGATAGTGGTTCCATCCAGGTCTGTCCTCGCAGCGAGATGCACACACAACTCTGGTTTAAAGTCGTGCACTACAGCGCTAAGCCGCGCTCCGTCCAAAATGTCTCCTTCTTGAAAAAGGCCAGAACGTTGCGGATTCCGAGGATAAGTGCTATCGAAATTCACAACATCATGACCGGCCTGGACAAGGCTTTGTATGAGGTTCGTGCCTATAAAGCCGGATCCCCCGGTAACAAAGATTCGCTTCACTATTCCTCTCTTCAATCCCGCTGAGTCTTTGCGAGCATGCCACCAAGGTTAGCGAGCTCAGTTAGTCTGCCGCCGTACTTTATCGAACATCCCGAACGCCTCACAAGTTATTTCCTTTGGCGTTCTAGGGTTCACCAACCGATTTCGACCAGAGCTCCAGAATTCCCTTCGCGACAATTGCATTCCCTCTTGCGTTGAAGTGGTAACCGTTGTCCAGATCGAGATCGCTGATCGAGTAGGGCAACTCCGTTGCAGTCATATCGAGCATCGGAACATGATGCGCGGCACACCAATCTCGAAGGGTTGTCTGAGCCTGGGCGCTCTTGTCTGGAACATCAAGCCGGAATGGCAGAAACACAATCACGATCCGAGCTCCCTGCGCGGTTACTAGCGCATCGGCTGCGTCGAGGTCGCGTAGGTTGGCCTGCACCACCTCATCCGCATTTGGCGCAATCGTCGTTCCTGCGTCCCTCCTCCTGATGGCATGCAAAAGTAGCTCCTTCAGGTAGCGGCTCCACAGTTCGCCTATGGCGGTAGCCGGGCGCTTGGAAGGCAGGTCATCACCCACTTCCTGCATTGTCGCGCGCGGCTGCGTCAGGTCCCCATCGTTCAGAACAAAGACCACCACATCCGACTGAAATATCCCGCGCGATCGAATGTAGGACACCTCATTGTCCGGAGCCCACGCACCCGCTGAGGCATTCAAGACGTCGACCGGCTTGTGGACGATCGAAGGCAATTCCCGATGAAGAATCTCCGTAAAGATCTGGCACTGATCCACACGGGTTGTCCCATAAGTCAGGGAATCGCCAACAAACATAATCCGCAACCGGTTCGGGTCACGGCTCGGTGGAACCTCCTCCGAACGCATGCCATAGTGATTGATCCTTGTGTTTGTGAAAAACCTGCGTACCCTCTGGTCCGGCTTGATGATGTAGCCGCATGCGGAGTCCCGCGTAATCAGCACCGGGTTGCCCAACCCGAGCACGAAACGCAGAATGGCTTCAGTGATCCCAAGAAACGCCACAATCAACAGCGAGCAAATCGCCAGGACTCGAAGCAGGCCGCGCCTTCTCGTCGCCCTATCTTTGCCGGCAGAACTGTCCTTCACCGTCACCCTCATTGCTGCACCCCAAACGTATTCCTCGCAGCAGGCTCCTTCACTCTGTCTCTCCCTGATACTAGCAAACGAGAGATCATTGGAGCTTGGGAGAGGCTGGAATGCAGATCAGAAAGACTTGCGAATTCAGAAACCAGGCGCACCCACAAAAGGCGAGTAGAAACGAGACTCGATTCTGAAAGAGCCTTCAACTGTCCTTGACAATTGCCGGAAATCAAATCCCTTATGAGTGGTTCGGAGATCGGGTGGCTGCGATACGGATAGGCCAAGTGTCGCGCGGCACACATCCCAAACGCTGTACTGTGCCCCGCCGTGAATACGGTCACAATCGGGTTCGGAGCTAGTCGGCTTGGCGTTTGATTCCAAGCAACGCTACATGAGATGCCGTGCGATAGAGGTTGGGTCCTCCGTCGGTCGTATTGAGCATATGGACCGCCTTGCATTCCCTCGATATCTGCTTGTAATCGTTAAATACGGAATAGGAGTAAGCAAGCCCGTCGCCTTCGCTTATTGTGTATCCACTCCCCTTCGTCTTGATCAGATCTGCCAATCGCCATAGTCCAACAGCATTGATAGATTGCTTCATCAAGCGGGACACTCTGCTTCCCTGTCCGAAGTTGTTTGAGTCCGAGATGAATACGGCCTTGCGAGCAACACGCAGCATTTCACCCACTGCCCTCGACGGCTCAGGAATGTGATGCAGGGCCCCAAACTCACACACGAGGTCAAATGAACCGTCCGCAAATGCAAGGTTCATCCCGTCGCCATCGATCAGCTGCGTGTCGGGCAGGCCTTTCGAATGGCCAATCTTTCGAAGTTCCGACGAAGGTTCGACGCCAACCGTTGAAACATTTGGCGCTTGGTCCCTGATCTTTATCAACGCTCTGCCTGTGCCGCTCCCAATATCAAGGATCGATCGAATGCCGAAGCGCTCCAACACCGAGATCATGAACTGCAATGCGAAGTCGTGCTCCCCATCTTCGGCCACATGGACCTCGTCGTATTTCTGCGCAGTATCCGCATAATAAGCCCGTTGGAGATCCTCATCGCTACTCCGCGATCTGCCCGTTTTAGATAGGGTCATCAAGCTTCCTTCGAGTCATAACCTCTAGATTAGAAGCACTCCATGCGGGAACGTGGTCACTCGACCGGCCAGACCATTCAGCAACCGAAGCTAGGCTCCGAAGCCGCTGCCACGCTCATCCTGACTCCTTGGTCGACCTTCACCGGAATTGCCGCGTCAGGTGGATTGTCTCCCTGGGGCCAGATCTTTTTTGCCCGGCTGTTCCGCTTGGCCGAATTCGTGCCTTCGTACGAGTCAACTGCGACGTTCAGGTTAGGGACGAAGAAACACCGCGCCAATCGCAGAAAATGTTGCCCAATGAGAACGTCCGTAGGTGTTGAATAGCTTGTGAACAACACGCGAGGTCCAGTATCGGAATTTTGACGTGCTCCTTCCACGAGTCGTAAAGGATGGCAAATCGCTCTCTGGACCGTTCGTGATTGGCTCGATTCCGAATTCAGACAACCAGCTAAACTGTGGTTCGAGCAAGCACAAGCCATTACGTTGCGCAAACGTTCTGTACCAGTCTGGCAAGAGGCGACAAAAATCTCCTGGATAGCTATGGATGTTCCAGATCGAAGGTGTCAGCACGAGCAAGTGACCGCCGCTCTGAACGCAAGCCAGGGCATTCTCAAGGACTGTCAAAGGATCAAAGGTATGCTCAAGCACGTTGAAGACGCAGACAGTGGAGAATTTCCCGAGTCGCCACTCTTGGTCAAATTCTTCTTTGCTCAATCCGAAGTCGAATACGACATCCACTCCATCTAGATTGGTCAGATCTGCACCCGTTACATCGGCAACGCCAAGCTCCCTTGCAATTTCGCATAGGTTCTGGACGCCCGGGCCTTGAACCTTTGCGGCCCCCACTTCAAGCATATTTCCGCTTACCAGGCCAGCCGAATGGCAAGCCTTAAAGTAGTCAATGTCTATTCCCGTCATCTTAATGTGGCTCTCGCTTGCGGATTTGTTTGCCTCAGAACAGCATTATATCCAATTCAACATCGCCGCTTGGCGCCGTTCTTTCCGGCGCTTTTCGAGTGTGAACGGCGGTGCAGCGCATCGAGCCATCGTGGGTCTTCCCTCGTTCAGTCAAAACTATGACAGAAGGATAAAGCTTCCGGTTTGAGGCGAGTCAGCGAGCCTCGCGGCCGCTCCCGGAGGCTGCCCTAGCCCGAATGCCGTTTCGACACGTCTTCGCTCGTGCTGGATCGGACTATGGTAACGAATCTACGCCTCCGAAAGCAGACCCCGTGCGCCTGGCTATTACGCTTCGCCGATTGCGATTGGAACGCAGATTAGGAATACCTGGGAGTTTAGGAACCAGGGTGCACTCTCAAGGGGCGAAAAAAAACGAGACTCGACCTTAAAAAGCCCCTCGACTGTCTTGGAGAACCGCCGAAAATCAAACCCCTTATGCGAGCCTCGGGGATCAGGGTCAGGTGTGACTGACAGGCCAAAAGTCGCCCGGCACACATCGAGAAAGCGGCACGAACTAGATCCGCCGTTGCGCAGGTGGTTGATTATCTTCAATCCCACCGTCAATCCATGCATGATTGGCACAGACAGAATCAGATGACCCTCGGGCCGCAAGATACGCCGGCAATCCCCAAGAAAGTCGCGCAATTCATGGGCGTAGAGATGCTCGCACACTTCAAACCCGCCGATCACATCCACGCTGCAATCCGGCAAATCGCTCAGGCTTGGGACATAGCGAGCCGAACCCGGAAATAAACACTCCAGGTGTGGCTCGACCCCAATTAATTCTGCACCCGGAAAGAGTTGGCGGACCGTGTACAGCAGCAGCCCGGTACCGGCGCCAAAGTCGACAAATACCCCTTTGGGATCAAGGTGGCGCTTTATGGTGTTGATCGACCGCAGTATGCGGGCTCTGTGCGAGTAGCGAGCCAATGGGTTTGGTGAATCCACGGTCATTTCCGCATATGTACGCCTGTGCTCAACCTTGGTTTCGCTCATAGAGGCCCCAGTTCTTCTCAATCGCCAATCGTTCAGTTGAGGACCCTGAGCTGTTCGAAGCTCAGAACTTAGCTCTCCGAAGGGGACACGCCTCTCAACTCGACTCCTTGATCGCCCTTCATCGGTATCATACTCACGATGCCGCCCACCACATAGGACAACGCGACCAAGGCAAGTGGGGTGCGTGTAAGAATCTGTAACATCCCACCCATACTTATCTGGCAAAAGGCCCAGGCAAAGCCGCTAAGGGCTACCAAGCCCCATGGCTTTCTCATGTCGAAGAGACTCTCATACAATACGAAGCAGCCCGGGAACACCAGCCCTCCCACAACAACGACGCCGAGCCAGCCAAAGGCGCCGTAACTGTCGCTTATGGCCGTAATCATCAGTTCTTCGTTATCGACGGTGTCCGGGTTCACGCCCGTCACCCGTCCCAGGTACCAGTTGGAATCCTCCTGCGGCTTGTCCTTGTAGAGGAAGTGAGGAATGCTATGGAGTGCGTCGATCTTGAGCGCTGTAAACCCATAGTGAAAACCTGTAGAGGTTGCGCTGATCATATTGCTATCTGCGCGGATCGCTGAGAGGCGGCTCAGCACAAACGTATTGGGACGGTCGTAGTACTCTTCGCGCGATCCGCTTTGGGCGCCGCCCTCGCTGCTTTGCCTGACGACTTCCCAACTGGGCCTGGTGCGAATCGAATCAAGAACGTTAGCAATTCGACTTTTCAGATCGCCGAAAGACAAATTATGGCGAGCGTAAATCTCCAATGGCGAGATGTAAGCTACGAAAAGAAATAATCCAGTTATCCCGGCAAAGTAGTGTCTTCTCTGAAATCGATAACCGCTTGTGTAGCATGTCACCAGATAAATGATACTCGGAAGCAGGACTTGGCCGCGAGAGGTTCGCACCAATCCAAACAGTATGATCGCCAGCCATGGAATGAAGGCTTTGGTTCCGAAACTGTGCCTGCCGCCTGTCTCTCGAATTCGGCTCAACACAGCAAGCACAAGCGAAAACAAGAGCAGCCCGGAAAGGGCGACGCCCACACTGTGTCCTCCGGCTTCCGCCCCTCCAGATTCAACCGCCGCATCATAGTAGGCAAATAGACCGCTCGCAATGAGTCCCACGATCAGCGAGATAAGGTACTGCGACTCGATCTGCGCTTCCGACTCGGGCTCCAGGGGCCTGATTAACCTGATACGCAGCCGCCCGTAAGCCAACGTGCCAATCATCATGCTGAAATAGAAGACCAGATAGACCTTGATAGTCAGGTAAGGAGCCTCGAGGTTCTTGTCTGCGGCTTCAAAGAACAATACCTTGGCGAACTGGGAGATGACGATCGTGCAAAGTGCGAACCCCGTGAAGCCGATTCCACTGATTGTCCTGAGGCCGCCGAGAAGGTTAAAGGTCACCGCCGCGCACAGGATCGTTCCGGCCATCATGACAACGAATTCAGGCTGCGTTCCAGCAGCAAGCTCTCCGGCCACCAGAATGGTAATGCCGATGAACAGCATTTCTGCAGTTATCCTGAATGGCTTGTCCATCTCAACTCCGACTTAATAAGTCTTCCTGACTTCCGCGTGAGACCCTCGGGTAATCTGAGCCTCATCTTCTCCAACTTCACCTCAGGAGAGCTGCTGCGTAGAACGCCGATACAGCGATGCTTGCGCCCCCGGCCGCGAGCGATGCTTTGAAGGCATTGGACGGAATGAAAAGCACATCGTCCGAGCGAAGTGCCACATCCTGCTGCTTTCCGTACATGATCTTCTTCAAATCGAGCAGTATCTCAACGTGCTGACTGTCGGCATTGGTGCGGATGATCCTCGCTTTCGACAGTGCGGCCCCGTAGTTGACCCCGCCGGCCATCGCAAGTGCGCGCAGGACCGTAATCGGGGAGTTGTAGCCGAGTGGGATCGCGGATGGTGTCTTCACCTGGCCCAGCACAAACACGCTGCCAACTTTGGAGACAATCACCGTGTCACCGGAAAGCAAGGGGATATTGATTGCGCCGGCTGCAGAAGGGTCAGTCCCGAGCTCGACCGTAATCGCATCTGCGGAGCCATTGCGCTCGATTGTGATCGTATGACTGGCAAGAGGAGTGAGCCCTCCACACGCGCTGATCACATCCAGCAGCCTTATCTGCCCATGCGCAGGAACAGGCGCCGGCTTCATCACTTCGCCGAGGACTGTAATGGCGCGGGTTGGTGAATCTACAAAGCCAACGCTGACCTGCGGGTCAGTCAAATAACCACCTTCTCTTAGCGCTTTCTTCAGATAAGCACTGGCTTCAGAAATTGTCAGGCCGGCAAGCTTGACAGTCCCCAGGTATGGCAGGACAACATCGCCGGTCGCACCAACCTTGATCCCCTGAGCCATCCCCGGTGTGGGATTGAAGATGGTGCCTGTCGAAGTCTGACCGCTCGTTGTGAGTTCCGGTACTCCATAGGTCGAAATGGAAACCACATCGCCAGGTGCGATCTTGACATCGGCATAGTTCACCTGCATCGCCGACTCCGGCGCGCTCGCTGCTCGCGGCGGTGACGAAGGAGCCGCTCCCATATATTGCGCCGGCGCCGGGGCGCACAGGCTCACTGCAAACGCAGCAAGGAACAGGATGCGAAGATCGTAACTCCAACTGGTGTCCATCCTGCCTCCTCGATCCGTGTCGATCCCCTGCATGTTAGTTCTTATAGTCATACGAGTAATATCCAAGATAGCCGTAATACTCGGGCAGGCTTGCATCCACGCCGTTGAGTACAAAGCCATACACCTTCGCACCCAGGTCG
>Ga0302140_10013371_pt1 | contig 10036 bp, 11 predicted proteins | sample I_Bog_E1_1_FD_202095 | JGI IMG/M metagenome (GOLD analysis project Ga0302140, IMG submission 202095) | Peat permafrost microbial communities from Stordalen Mire near Abisko, Sweden - I_Bog_E1_1 | ecosystem: Environmental > Terrestrial > Soil > Wetlands > Peat | place: Sweden: Abisko, Stordalen...
CCGCCATATTCTCAGCCATGTTCTTCAACAGGGCACAAATGTCTGGCATCTGGAGCACAATCGGCTTCGTCATCGTCGCTCTCTGCGGACAGATCATCGACTGGGGAAGTCCCAAGACTGCTACCGTGGCAACCATGTCGTTTCTCTTCCCAAGCATGAATTACATCTTCTTCATTGGATATATGTCTCGGTATGGAGAGCAAGGACTGCCCACAGACATGCTTCGAGCCGCGAAAACGACTCACGAAGAGGCCAGTTCGTCTCGGGTGCCCGGGATCATTCTCTGGCTTCTTCTAGTGCTCCAAATTGTTATCTATCCCCTTCTCGCATTCGTTGCTGAAATTTTGACGCACGGATCCAAGTCGAAAACCAGAACCGTTGGCAGCCGCAGTGATACACAAATCGACTCTCCCGTAGTTAAGACTACTAGACTCACAAAAATATATCCACCGACATTTTGGAAGAAGTGGTTCACATGGGACAGGAAAGATAAAGTGATAGCAGTGGAAAATCTAGACATGGTCGCCCGTAATGGTCAGGTTCTGTGTTTATTGGGCGCTAACGGAAGTGGCAAAACAACGGTATAAAATGCCCAAGAGATCCCCTTCCTATTTCCCACCGTCTCATGTTTTGTTACCGGGGTGGGGTTTCCGGTTTCTCATAAAAATTTGAGCGCGAGTAAATGCTGACTGCCAAACTACGCAGACGCTGGATATGATAGGCGGCCTGCAAAGATTGACTAGCGGCAAGATTCATATCAATGCGGCAGCTTCGCAGATCGGTAAGTCCCATCCCTTGAACCATGTATAGCTCGCACATTGGATCTAACTTGAACAGGCGTATGTCCGCAAAGAAACGTTCTATGGGACGAACTCACTGTGCGTGAGCATGTCCAAATTTGGAACAATATTAAGTTTTCAACCGAAGACAATGCCCAAATCGAAAAACTGATCGAATCTTGTGATCTGACCGCGAAGAGCAATGCACGAGCAAAGACCTTGAGTGGAGGACAAAAGCGCAAACTCCAGCTCGCGTGTACTTTTATTGGAGGAAGTTCAGTTTGCCTTCTCGATGAAGTGACTTCCGGCTTGGTCAGTTCCTCGCCTCTATGCCAACGCTTCTAACCTGAGTAGGATCCCCTGTCCCGCCGAATCATATGGGACATCCTTCTCGCCGAACGCGCAAAGAGGACTTTAATTCTGACAACGCATTTTCTCGATGAAGCCGATGTTCTTGCTGATCAAGTCATGATCATCTCAAAAGGCCAGCTCAAGTGTGAAGGGTCGACTGTCGAACTGAAGACCAACCTTGGTGGGGGTTATAAGGTCCATCTGGAAGGACTTAACGAAGGCACAAAGGTCGAATTTCCAAGCTACTCCCTCCGAAATGAGACCATATACAACACTCCTGATTCTGCATCTGCTGCACGTCTATTGTCAGATCTTGAGGCAAAGAATTTGGGTGAGGTCTTTGTGAACGGCCCTACCATCGAAGAAGTTTTCCTCAAAGTAGCTGAAGAGCCGCACGTTGCAGTAGATGGGGAGCCCGAGGGTAAGGTAGGGACCATTTCGGATGAACTCGAGCAAGCAAGATCCAAGGCAGCTCCTGAATGGGACAGCATGCTATCGTCAGGAAGCGACATCGGATTCTTCCCGCAACTATGGACACTCTTTCACAAACGGTGCATAGTTCTCACACGGAAATGGTGGCCTTACCTCGTCGCCCTCGCGATGCCTCTCGCGGTGACTCCAAACCTGAAGACGTTCCTAGAGTTCTACAAGGTTCCCTCGTGCTTCGACTTGTCGGCGGATGTCCATTCTCTGGAACAGTTCAATTTTGATCTTGGAGGCCGCGCGTTTTTTCCATGGAATCATATGGTTGTTGGGCCGCGATCTATCAACGCACCGCTCTATAATGCGTTGGGCAATTTTCCGGTCGGTGTGGGATTCAATCTCCAGAATTACACCAAGGAGTTGATGTTCGAAGATACGCTTGCCGCCTTCCAAAATTATATCATGCAGAACCAGAGCCTTGTCTCTCCCGGGGGGTTATTCATGGACAGCAACACGAGCGTGCCGACATACGCTTATGTAGGTGATTTTGGCATTGAAGCTGCTCTGCTTATGCAAAATCTATGGACCCAAATTCGAAGTGGCGTTCAGGTGGAAGGATCTTTTTCTTTCTTCAATTCCCTTGTTTCGGTGAGCCTTCTACCAAAACTCGAGACTTGTGCTAACCCCAAAAGCCAACTGCTGGTAACAGTGTCCAATACATAGCAGTAAGTCCATCACAACCTCCTCAAGGAAGTGCCCTGCTAATGCAGTAAAGTATTTCTGCCTCGCGCAAGCAGTATATCCAGCACTCTTTGCCCTCTACCCTACGTATGAAAAGACCCGACAGGTCAGAGCAATCCAATACTCAAACGGAATCCGCGCCGCACCTCTATGGACAGCTTACGCTCTATTTGATTTCGTCTTCGTGCTCATCATCTCCGCTGTTTGCACAGCAGTCATCTCTGTTCAAGCACCACATTGGTTTGCAGCTAGCTACATGTTCCCTGTTCTCGCACTCTATGGGCTGTCTTCGATGCTAATGGCATACTGCTTCTCGCTCATCTCTCGTTCTCAGCTAGCTGCTTTTGCTTGGGTTGCTGGCGTGCAATGTATCATGTTCGTTCTCAGCATCATGGCGTTCGTCGTAAGCTTCCCTTCCGCCACGCCAAAATTATGTTTACTCTAATTCGTAACTTTCCCAGCTCATCGAAGCCTTCACCGACAACGCCCATCTGCTCCTCGCTCTCGACGGGACAACTTTTGGCCTGAATCTTATTTTCCCCATTGGAAACCTCGTGCGAGCAAGTCTCGTTGGTCTAAACGTCTATATTGTTGATTGCCGTAATGGGGATTTCGTGCACCACCCTGGATCAATCTACGCCTACGGAGGCCCCATTCTTTACCTCTGTCTGCAAGTCTGCTTTTTGTTCTGGCTTCTTAACTGGCTCGAGAACAGACAGACACATAAACGGTCTTTCACTCTCTTCCTCCGTCCCACAAAGACAACTACCGACGGGGACGAGGAACAGGAAAGCAAAATTGTGAAAGATAAAGCGGTGTTGGATGAGGAAATAAGAGTTGATGCTGCAGAAGATGATTTGCTTCGCGTGTTGGGTGTTGCAAAAAGCTTTGGCACGAACAGAGCCGTGGATAATGTTTCATTTGGAATCAGTGGCGGTGAGATCCTAGCTCTGCTTGGTCCGAATGGAGCTGGAAAATCAACCATCATAAACATGATCCGTGGCGAGCTCTCACCTGATAATGGAACAATCCTCCTGCAAGGCATCGATATGGAGAGGCAGACGCGTGCGGGACAGAAGTCTATCGGATGTATGTTCCACCTGCCTTTCCCCCTTTAGTAAATATCAGTTGACTTTGATGCTGACGATATGGGTTGGTCTAGATTGTCCCCAGTTCGATGCCCTTGACATAATGACCGTTCGAGAACATCTCACCTTCTATGCCCGCGCCAAAGGAATCCAGACCGTATCCCAGGACGTCGCCCTCGTAATGGAGAAGATTGGTCTGCAAACCTACGAGAATCGTCTAGCGTCCAAGCTGTCCGGTGGCAACAAGAGGAAACTTAGCTTAGCTATCGCCCTCTTGGGTCAGTATCTTTCATTTCCTTCCATCGTTCCATCTTCAGCGCAATCTTTGGGTTTGGTTCTCTCCTCCTACTAATGGAGTATGATGAAAAGGCAACCCCCCTCTTCTCCTCCTCGACGAACCAACCAGCTCAATCGACGCCTCATCCAAACGCACTCTCTGGAAAATCTTCCTCCAATTATACAACCAAGCCCCATCCCTTTCCGAATCTACTTCCCCTCGACGCTCTCTCCTCCTCACAACGCACTCCATGGAAGAAGCGTCGCACCTCGCATCCCGAGCTGCCATTCTGTCGAAGCGGATCTTGGCTTTGGGAAGCATCAAAGGCTTGAGAATGAAATGGGGAGATGTGTATCATGTGCACCTAATTCTCAAAACCGCTCCAGATTCAAGCAGAGAAGAGATGCTGGCTGTGGAAAAGTCGGTGATGGAAGTATTTCATGGGGCGAAAATGGATGGGTGGGGCAGTGTCGGAGGACAGATCCGGTTCTCGGTTCCTGCAGGGTTGAGCTTGAATCAGGAGAGAGAGGCAGAGGGTGTGGATGAGATTGTGAGAATTGGCAGTGGGAAGGGGGAGGCTGGAGGGAGGCAGGGCGGTATCGCAGAATTGTTCCGGAAACTGGAAGATTGTAAGGAGGAGCTGGGGTTGGCTTTCTATAGCGTTAGGCCTACGAGTATGGATGAGGTGTTTTTGAACGTTGTGAGGGAGAATAATGTCAGGGAGGAGGGTGGAAGGGGTAAGTGATTGCCTGGCTTGACTTGTCCGTAATCTTTAGACACTCGCAAGGATTCACGAAAATTTGAATGTGAGATCCTTATTCACAATACCCAGGAGACATAATAGAGCCACAAGGCTGATATTGTTTGAGCTATGCTATCCTAAGGAAATCCAGACGTGAATCGAGACCAAGAGAGAAAAGACAGACGGTGCCCAGGATATGCCCGTCGATTGAGACTTGCAGAGTCCCACCACTATTGCAAATCCTGGGCTTCTTGGGCCTTGCTCATTCAGCACGCCATCAAGCTCTCTTCGTGAACCCGAACTTTCCATGCTGCTTCCACATGTGCTCAGTCAACTTGTCCTTGCGACTATAGCCTCGCCCCTGGCCTTGTTGTACCCAACCACGGGGCATAGAGGCAACACCTTGTTGATTCCATGGACCGCAGTGTCGTGACGGATGCGGTCAGCGTCGCGCTGGAAGGTCACTGGGCACGGAAACTGAGTGCAGAAGATCACAGTATCCTGCTGAGTCAGGACACCCTGTGCTAGCAGGAGAGCAGGTGCAAAAGTTATAGCATTGTTGTTGAAGCCTGAGCCGAGAGCATTGTTTCCTGCAATGCTCGGTGCCGGGCAAAAAGGATCAGAGAATCCTTCAACCGGTCCTTGAAAGGCATTCATTCCATCGCCGGGAATTGGAAGAGGGCGGGGGGCACCTACACCACCTTACATATACTAGCTTAGCCCCCCGCCCCCCTCGGAATATAGTTGTGCAAAGTCAACAGCCTTTGAACGGTAGAACCGAACAGTAAAGTAGGTTATGATTGGTTACGAGAAGCGAGATCAGAAACGTGACTGAGTAACCTAGGTAGAGGGTAAGGCGAGGGTGAGTAGCGCCTGAGCAGAGCGGCAATGCTAACTAGCTATGTTAGAAGAGAAACAAAAAAAACTGTCGTCCGAGATTACCAGGAAAATCAGTACGAGAACGTCCCCTGCTTCGCAATAACACAATAACTGTGGTCAAATACCGTTCAAAAAATTCCAATGCAACAGGAGTAGATCAAGTCAATGTACAAAAATCATTCATATATTCAGTAAAAATGAAAACTGTGCATGAAAGCATAAAATCACCTGTGCCATTGCCCAATTCCTCATAAAAAGTTCAGCATTACTCCCTATTTTCGACCCGCCTAGCCCAATCATCACCAACTCTCGTTCCGTCGACAACGACAATCCCTCTTCCTCGGCCAACCCGTTCCTCTTTCATCCACCATTGATCTTTCTTCTCCACATGCTCAGCCTCGCTCTCGCTATCTGCCAATCCACCATGTCCGCCGTCTGCTCCTACCACGACAACAACGTCCTGTCTCAGCCAACTTTGCAGATGTGTGATCACCTCTCCATCATTTCCAGCAAGTGACTCTTGTATGTAAACGAATTCGGGTCCGAGGTGTCGGAGAATATGAACGTGACCGGTGGGAGTTGTAAAGGGAAGAACCATTGTTTCTTTCTCGACAAGGCCGAGGGCTTGGGAGTATACCGCATTGAAAGCCGGCGATGCCGAAGTAGAGGAGCTGAAATAATTAGCAGTGGCATCAACGTCGGACAAGAATACATACAGTGTCTTCTCAACTTCGTGCGCTGGCGACTGTGCTTGTTCGTGGCCTATATTTGAGAACGAGGAGCTTAGAGATCCAGGCGGCCGTGCACCTGCTGCGTCGAGCGGGTGTTCTTTCAAGCCAGGCGCATATATGAGGACGAAAAGGCGGATCTTGGAGAAATCGGTGTTTCGAGGAAGATGGGACAAAATGGACTTTTCCTGTTAGAACCTACACTCAGTGTACACCGAGGAAAACTTACAGCTCGCTCATAGAAACCATCCTCTTCATCAAAATCATGATCATTACTAGTATCCGCAGACACCACAATCGCAACCGTCTTCCTCTTTCCATTTCCCACTTGCGCTCTCGGTATAGATTGCACGCCAGGCTCGCTTCCACTTCGCATCTCGATTCCTCCTGGCGGGACAGGACTCACTCCAGTAGCTCTGCCCTCCGCCTCTTCACTCCATGTTCTATGATCCTTATACGCCTTCTTGTCCTCCTCCCTGATACTGCTCAGCGCAGTTCCCACGACCGCGCCAGCCGCGGCAATGCCTCCAAGAACCGTGCGACTGGCTCCATCGTAGATCTGCTGTGGGCTTGGGGTCCGCTTTAGTGCACCCGACATACGCGCCATATACGTCTGTTGCTCCTCTGGCCTGCCCTGGGTCGTTCCATAAGCAACTTCGCCGGGCCTGACATCTCCGTAGGACGGCGGTCCAGTCCTGATACTTCCATCTGGATTGCGCCCATAGTCTGGACGACTGTAGACGTTATCTCCAGGACCGCCGGGAGGGGGCAGTTCGTCCTCGTCGTCACTTCGTTCGCTCCATATCCAGGCTACAATGCCAACGGTTGCGACAGTGACGGTGAAGGCGAGGGGAAGCCAGTAGGAGAAAGTGCCGCGTCGCGATGGAGCAGGCTGTGGTCTTCGCGCTGTGCGCTCGTAGCGGTCGTAGGAGTAGGACATTGGATTGCTTTGCTTGAGACCATTCGTCAATTGCTCACATTCTTCGTGAAGCCGTCATGCTCGAGAGAGGAGAGGGAGAAGTGTGAAGGAGGTGGGATGCGGTGGCGCAGGCCCGGAAATGGGTGAGGCTGGGAGGGCGATCTTCCTCGGCTTGCACTTGGTTTGTTGACTTGCTCGTTTCCATGGAGAACATGATCCTTCGCACGTGATCGTCTCTGTCCGGATGGATGACTAATAAATTTTGACGATGATTCAGGATCTGATATTCCTCACAAACTCCACAAACGTACTCATCACATCTCAGCATTGCCCCTCAGAGGTCTCACTCTCGTTCGGAGGTATCACCGCCGAAAGGACTCAGTCCGACCGTCACAAGATCATTGTCCTCGCCATATATTGAAACGCCTCTCCCCGAGTCAAGCCCACACGGGCGACGGTCTCAAGATGCCACACGCACTCTCGATGCCAGCCCCCGGCTTCCAGGCCATCATTCTCTGTGGGCCTGGGTCCTCATTTCCCACCTTCACCGCCAATCCTGATGAGAACCCGAAAGCCCTCATGCCCATCGCGAATCGGCCGATGGTTTGGTATCCGATAGATTTTTGCTACCGTATGGGCGTCACAAGTAAGTGTTTTGTATTCATATTTGCTCTTTTTGCATTGATCGATGCCATGGGAAGCCAGTTGTGGCTCTCTGGTCTTCCCATCACAACTTCAAGGAGATGTCAAGGATATCGATATCACGTGATCTTGGTCTTCCTCTGCGAAATTTTGAGATCTGAGTTGCAAAGGTTTCCGAACGGTGCTCGTTACTTTGTCTACAGACTCTCTGTTATGGTCTCTCATGTCACATACCTCCTTTATGCCGCCTCTGACGGTCAATTAAAGATATCACTTTGATCGCCCCACCATCTTCTGCTCCAGCGATCACTACCGCACTCAACACGAATCCCCATCTCACAAGCCTTCCTCTGCCTAAACCATATCTTTTAGCACCAAAAGAACTCGACCAAAATACAGGCACTGCGCAGATCTTCCGTCTTCCAGAAGTCAGAGAAGTGGTCACGGGGGACTTCATCGTTTTACCGTGTGATCTTGTTTGCGAGCTTGGTGGCGAGTCCTTGCTAGAGTCATGGATGGTCAAAGAAGCTGGTCTCGGTGGTGCAACTGGCGGAGGGCACGAATTCACTGGTCCCAGGATGGCGCCTGGAGGTGAACGAGGTGGTCGAAGAGGAGGTCTGGGCGTCTGGTACGAAACCAAAGGGGAGACGATCATCAAAGGAGAGGAAACAGACTTCATTGCGACTTCACCGATAGAGCCTGGCCCAGTACCACCATCAAAGTCTTCACTACTGAACAACATCTCGAATTTGGTCTATTCGGTACCCACAGACACGCTCAATGATATCACTGAGGACAAGAAGAGTTTGCCCATACGGCACAGTCTCATTCGAGAGCATCCAAGAATCCGAATGCTCAGCTCACATCGAGATGCACATATTTATATCTTCCCTGCGTGGGTTCTGGACATGATCAATGCCAACGAACACATGGACAGCATTGGGGAGGATGTGATCGGATGGTGGGCAAAAGCTGGCTGGCAGGAAGGGCTGGGCGACAAGCTTGGACTACGTGAAGTCCTTTCCGTTCAAGCGCCTGCCGATACCGATGATAGTCTGCTTGACAACAATCCCGCGCACGATGACATCGACTTCAGCAGCCTCAGTACAACATTCACATCAAATCTCGAATCTACAGTAACGGCAGGGAAGGAGAAATTGGTCGTCCCACCAATCCTTGCCTACGTACAACCAAAAGGCGGCAAGTTGATACGAAGAGTCGACACTGCACCATTACTTCTCTCTGTCTCTCTCCAGCTGGCCAAGCTCGAAGCAGTCGATGCTGTAGGTCGCGATGCCTCGTCTCCGTTTGCGCATCAAGCAAAAGTCGCCTATCCGGAAGGCATTGCCTCCAAGACCACAGTCACTCGACCAGACTGTCTCCTCGCCGAAAATGTCACAGTTGAAGAGAAATGCTCAATCAAGGAATGTGTCATCGGTGCGAATTGCCAGATCAAGCAAGGTGCCAAGCTGCAACGGTGTGTGCTGATGGACGGGGTCGTTGTTGAGAAGGGATGCAAGCTTACAGGCTGTATTCTCGGAAGGAGGTCGCAGATCGGGGAGGAGAGTGTGTTGCTTGACTGCGAGGTGCAAGAGAATTTGCTTGTTGAGGCGAAGAGTATGTTCCCCAACCCACTACTGTCGGCGTTTTTGCTAACCATGTGTCTTCACAGCGGAAGATAAGAACAGCAAGCTCATGTCTTCAGAAGGGATGGAGGCCACGGAAGAAGAGATCCAGGAATCTTTTGCCGACGACGACCAAGAAGGATACGACGACATGGAGCTTGATGAATCGCAAGGCATCTCCCTCGACGGGTAGCACCTCGCCAAGTACCCTTCCTTGCTCGTGCTGCTCCCTCTCCCAGCTCACACAATCCCGTGTCACGGCATGTCGCCGATACGAGTCCTCTCCTCGGCAATATTCACTCCGTTTCGGTTCGGGCTCGGTCGCCTTCGCCTTCGCCGCACAGGGAGCACACACCACTTGCAGCCCCATAGAACCCGTAGCAATAAGAAAGCCAACAAAGGCGTCCACATTGCAGGACATCACACGTGAACAGGCAGCACGAAAATATGTGACAGCGTGCATCCTGCACGATTCTGCAACCCTAGCTACCAACCTGCAGATAGCACTCCAATGCCACACTTCACCTCGTATCTACCGCTTTTCCGGTTCCGTCCCCCAATACCAAAGCCCCTGAAAAGTAAGTTCCAACATCTCGTATCACGTCTATCCGCGCTAGTGATTCCTATATTACTGCATCAGTCCGCTTTTCCCGCGTGATGCTTTTGTCGTGCAGGTGCGGGGGAGATACCAAGCCGCCGCAAGCGCGCGTTTTGTTGCCCGCGAATAGCGGTGCGGCGGTGGTTGTGTGCTGGCAGAGCTGCCATGCACACCGAAGGCAGAACCTGGTTTGTGGATCCCACCGACCCAAGCTGTCGGTACCGAGGCGGGGAAACATGGAGGG
>Ga0302140_10013372_pt1 | contig 10035 bp, 10 predicted proteins | sample I_Bog_E1_1_FD_202095 | JGI IMG/M metagenome (GOLD analysis project Ga0302140, IMG submission 202095) | Peat permafrost microbial communities from Stordalen Mire near Abisko, Sweden - I_Bog_E1_1 | ecosystem: Environmental > Terrestrial > Soil > Wetlands > Peat | place: Sweden: Abisko, Stordalen...
ATCAGAGTTCAGGTCTCACTTTCTAAGCAGGTAGGGGCGAAGCACCAGTAATTGGTGGAAGTGGCGTTTGATAGGCGTTCAATAGACCGCCACGGCAACTAGCTGCGAAGGAGTGTGAGACCAATAAAAACGAAATACGACGTAGACAACACGTCAGGAAAGACAGTGTGGGTGGCTTGCAGAAACACCACCATTAGATACAGTAAAGGCACAGAGCCTTGTCACGCCCAGCTCGTTGGAGGGCCTCAGCTACTTTGTCGGGGAAAGGTGAAGACCCTGCGACCTCCCATCATTGAGGCTTTTCTGGGCATAACAAATGACATTTCCGAACTCGCCTCCGAAAAAAAGATAGAACTATCCCAATCAAAAGCCTCCCTAAGCGATCCCCACGATTTCATCCAGATCACGTATCATCAGATCTTGCGCTGGAACCAGCCATTCATTCGCTGGGCCTGCTGCTGGGCGATGGCGAAGGCAAGTTGTTGTTCTTGCAGCTTTTGTTGTTGCTCGAAGTGCCTCTGTCTGTCTGCCTCCTGTTTCTGGCGCAGCGCCTGAGCTTCCTCGACCGAGCGACGCGCCGCGGCCGCCTGCTCTTGGGCCATAGCCCTGTCACGCTCCTGAATGAGCATGGCCCTCTGCGAGCCGCAATGGTTAGCTTTCATATATCTCAGATGCCTTTGGCCTCTTACAATGATGTCGTCCATGTCTTTTGGTTGATGACTTCGAGCCTGAACTTATTGCGGCAAAGAGCTGAAAGCTTGAGTTTGTAGGTATGCTAGAGGTCTGGTGATGTTTGAAGACGCGGTCCAACCGCCGGATTCCTGTCTATTTATGTCCATAGAGCGGGACATATCGCGCTACCTTTCTCAGCGTTAATACCTCATTGTTTTGCGGTTGTTAGACGGAATGCCCCTTGTTACAGGTGGTTTTGGAGGCTGTGTCCTCTGAAAACCAACGCAGACCTTGCGGGGAAGTTCTGAAAGAGCCGTAAACCAATAATGCAACTAAAATTATAGCGATAGCTTCAGAGGCGTTGTAGGACCGCTCGAGGCTGATATTACTAAGAGAATATTGGAGAGCAGCAATTACTCTCAGCTGCAACAAGGGGCAAATTGGAAAGCCGCCTTTCAGGTGACAATGTAGAGGCAATCCAGAACGGCAAGAGGCTTTCAGCCACTCCAACTCCGCCAATACCACACAAGCATACAAGGGGCAATTCGTAGTTCGACTCAGCCCATTTAGTTACTACGAAGGTGGTTCAGCTCATATGCACCGTTGGCGACATTCCACCGTGTCATGACGGAACTGAGAAGTCTGATAGACTGAAACTTTGAGAGAAAGCATGATCGAGATGTCTTTCAAAGAATGGTGTGGACATAGTGGGCATTTCGGTTGCTGTAAGGGGGTTAGCTGTGTGTAGGCAATTCGGAACCTACTGGGAGCAATTCGGCAAAGCACGAATTGGAGGGTGACCAACTCTACCGCTGCATGTGTGCCTTGTCCCAGGCGATCAATGGCTTTCGCTCTTGTAGAAGACCATCGAAATTTCTCAGCTCTTCGAAACCATGGAGTCGGCATGTGAGTTATGCAAGGGATTCTTCCTATTCATGACTGCAGCCTTGTATGAAAGGTAGGCTAAGGTGCCAGCTGGTATAAATACTCGCACGCCTCACGAGTCTGTTGTGATGCTTATCAAACTTCGTTAGAATTACACACTCGCCTTACAGTCATGTCCCAGCTACTACCAGAGTCTTCAGCCGTAGCTCCTTCAAGCGAGGGTGGCGACGGCTTGAAATCGATTCATCTAGTCGTTATGGGACTGACTGGTGCCGGCAAGAGCACATTCGTCTCCACAGCGACTGGAGATACTTCTGTCTTGATCGACGCAGGCATCTCAGGTGGTAAGCATCGGCTCCTCGAATGGCATTGTCAAGGTTAAGCACATCTAACTCAAGCGCCAAGTTACGCAAGATGTCCAGGAGTTCGTACTCTACCATCAGGGCGTCGAAGTCCACCTCATCGACACCCCAGGCTTCGATGACAGCAGCCTGAGCGACCATGAAGTTTTGGATAAAATCAGCATCTGGATCAACACGCTCTACAGTCAGGACTGGAACATCGGCGGCATTCTGTACCTCTACGACGTGACTCGGAAACGACTCGAGGCCGGAGGCCAGCAGAATATCCGCGTTCTGGAAGAGCTCACGGGTAAGGACCGTTGGCAGCACATCACTCTGGTCACGACCCAGTGGGGCTGCTCCCGCAGTCCCGAGAATGAGCTCCGCTGCGAAAGCGAGCTCGAGAAACACCCCAGCGCCTGGAAGCAACTGCGTGAAGGCGCTCGGCATGCGCGCATGGTCCGGTTCCTCAACACGCGCGAGTCGGCCCTCGATATCATCCAGTGGCACCTCGACCGGAGCTTCGAGCCAGCCATCTCCACCCAAATGGCCAAACCAAGCGGCCCGCGCCGTACCCTCGGCGAGACTGACGCCGGCCAGGTCATTCTGAACAGCTACATGCCAGGCTTCCTGCGGCAGGGGAACACGACCGCCATCCAAGAGATCGATCGGGTCCTTGGCCACCGCTTTGACGACCGATCAACTAGAATCGCCATGCAGGCCATTCTGACCGGTCTGTCCAAGGCCAAGCGCGATCATCTCCTCAAGAATCTCGGCAGGTGGGCCGTCCGTCTGTCGATGGTGGGTGGCATCATGGCCGTCACCCTGGTGTCGGAGAACCCTGCCACGTTTGCGGCATCTGTTACCGCTGCGACCAAGGTTGAGAGAATTTTCCAGGAGCAGCGACAGATGGAAAAGGTTCAGATTGCCCAAATGGAGAATGCTGTAAATAATTTTTACCGGCGCGCTTCATAAAAGCGCTCACAAGATGCTTTCTCGGCTTATATCGCTGTCACCTTCGAGTACATGGGCCATGGAGGAAAAGTGAAAAATATGCACGCAATTGTTCAAGCTACGTGGGATTTTGAAATTGGTAGTCAATCTCGATAAAACTTCAAAGCCTTCCATTCTAGCATGAAGCTGAAAATTGACGCAGTTCTGGGATAAGGGGCTCCAAAACAAAAACAGCCCAGAATTAAATAGGGGTAAGCCCGAGCTCATAAACATAGGAACCGCGGAAATGCCAGCCTAAAGTTTCCGACTGCTGAATGCTCATCGACCCCAGATGCCACCACAGGCTTCTCTTTGGAAAATGTTCCGTGTATCAGGTTCAAATACTCTAGACAAAACGAAACCAATCGAGACAAATCTAGACGATAACATCCTGGCTAGAGATTATAGCTATGTACAATATCTCTGCCTTAGTACGAACGTTCTATTATAAAAAGGTATAATAGAGTATGAAGCGCATCCACATGGTGCCGACTATAAGGACCACCCCACCGATAGCACAAAAAGCGAATCTGAAGGCAAATGAAGTAATGTGCAAAATGTATGAATTTAGCGTCCGCCTGCAGCTAACAAGAACTAAAGAAGCTCTAAAAAGTAATTAAGGCACGTGTGTTTCAAGTAATCTGCTTGTTCATTACTCTACTATAAGTAAAGCCCTACGTATATTTTTAAGAAATTGTTTACTTTAGGACCCCTCGGAACTTGTTTATATTATATACAAGGGCTTAAAATATACAGGTAATGTCAATTTATTCTTTTGTGCAGCGAACGTATATCGTTTAAGTTAAGTTAAGCTAAGCGAGAAGCATTATTATTACAGTTTTGGGTTTGTACGTACTTTGTTAAACCTTAACAGAAAGTATAGAAGAACAAAGAGGTTAGATGAAATATAATTAGTTCAAAAGCAAGAAGTCAAAATACGTGAAGATTTGATAGATCTTGCATAAGATGCTCAGGCTACTCAGGCGAGTCGACTAACGAGCCTGGGGAAGAAAGTCCGTGTTTTTAGCGAATACTACCCACGCTTCATCGTCGCAATGTATATAATCAGCATTTAATTAGGAGTTGACCACCCATGGCGCTCCATAAGTACATGTACCCAATGCTCCTGCTATAAAACTAGCTCATTTATCCATTCTTGAGGTATCCTGTCCCACTCTTCTAAGACTATAGCTTCTATTTCAGCCTCTATAGTGGGTTGGTGGCGCCGTCTGTGCAATACTTGCTTGATCCGCCTCCAACACTTCTCAATTGGCTTCATATCGGGGCTTATAGAAGGATGGGGCATTAATATAATGCTATGTTGCGTACGGTAGCGGGCACAGAAATTGCGAGTAGACTTGTGGCCGTGAGCTGAGTTGCCATCTTCCATAAATAAGGGCTCGGCGGAGGGGCGAAGGAGGTGAGTGATGGCCGTAAAGGCCTCTAGAATTGACTGGATGTGCGCGAGCACTTAAGAGAGGTAATCCTTTTATGTAAACGCTCCTTTCTTGCCAGATCCGTGAACAAAAATAAAGGGACTCTTATAGCTATATCTAATCGCTCCCCACGCGTTAACTGGTGTCGTGTGCCCGCGATGGAGTTAGTGTTGAATACAGGTAGGGTGGCATCTCTCCCCTCCCTTTCTCGTCACTCTCTCTTTTACTGTCCGCCCTCCTTCTAGGAACGTAACCTCGTCAGACCAGAGGACATTTAGCCACTCCGTCGTCTAGAATATATGTGTAATCGCCTAGAGTAATCGTGCCGTTACTTGAGCGGCAGTAAGGTAGGGCTTCTGGCAAGCCACACACCGGAAATACCCTCGCTATTTGAGCCTCATTTCAAGCGTTTTCGCAGTGCACTCAAGCTTGAGTTCGTCGTGAAGGAGGGTATAGTTAAGGATTCGATGCTCCCAGGTCTCGGACGCGTATTTAATAATCTGGTCGACCTGTGTATTAGTAAGGAGGGAGGGTCTTCCGGTGCGAGTGATACGTGAGCGTTTAAGCGCATCATATCGTAATATCTTCTCAATTGTTGACCGAACGAGCCCATATCGCGTCATAAGAACCTCAACCGGTATCTTAGCAAAGCTATATAACTGGCGTATCGCCTCCTTATATTTGGTCTCAATTTCTTTGCCTGGAAGGTGGTTAAAATCGAGTGGTGGAGTGGAAGGAGGCATTAGATTAATGATAGTGCGCTCGCTAAAAACACGGACTTTCTTCCTCAGGCTCGTACTCGTAAGCTGAGGGTGAGCCGAGGGTGATTAGCGCCTGAGTAGAAGCGGCGAGCTTACTAACCGACCTTGGGACGAAGAAAAAAAAGTTGTGTTCAACTGCCGCTGAACACAAGAAGCACACCGGGTCGACTGGCCATGGAGAGGCATGGCAAAGATTGGCCTATGCTATGGTGAATTCGGCAGCCCGCGATTCAAAATACCTTAACCTTCCAGTTGATATAACTCGACCATACTGTTTTCAATTGGAATATTTGGCAGCCGAAGGTAATAAGCATTCGAGAGCCATGGCGAAAGAATTGTTCTTTGATATCGATTCCCTCGAAAACATCCGTGCCGCCAAGAAGAAAGCAGAGGAATAGGCGGTCAGTCGGAAGGACATTTTATCAGAAATCATGGGCCAAGTCAGTCTCAATGTTGGGTTCGTGCACTAAAGGGTTGTTTGACGAATGATTTTACAATAGAAAAGCGTTGCCTTTTGCGTGGAAATTCTTCCTATTCCAAGCATCACCTCGCGTATCCCAAGCAAACCTTTATCTAGATACTGTCTTCCAAAAGAATTCAATTTACACGATTACGACTATGCGAAATAACAAGAGAGTCTCCACACTTTAGGCAAATGTGAGGAAAGCAAAGTCCCCATATTAACTTATTTTACTACTACTTGTAAGGACGCCACAGTTCAAAGATGATCTAGTCTTCAGTACGAAGAAAGCCTTGAACTCTGATATCCAGACACCAAAATAAATCTGTTGGAAATTCGTATGCACAAGTATGCCACAGAATCAAACATATCTTTACGAGAACCGAGTACTAAGGTGATTCGGAGTATGCAAAAGTGAAAGGGGAGACTGAGTGAATCATTAAGCTTGATCTAACCGTTCGGGGAAGGTGAATCATGCGCTCATGTATATTCCATTGGATTTTCTATCAAGGAGAAATTTCTACTCCAACTTCCTATCTAGAGGCTTACATCTTCACAATATCCACTTGTGAGTAACCCCCCTTGGATCACATTCACAGCTAAGATCTTCAGATCTCCACCTCTAAAAATCACCATCAACAGCGTCAATAACATCTTCCACAATGTCCCTTCGACGCTTGTATCGCATAGGGTCCTGTTTCTGGCCAGGACATATTGAGCACTTACCCACCACGGATATCAAATTCATCAGCCATGGAGCGTCCGAACTAGCAGCCAAGATTGCAGAATGGGCCTCCCGTCGCGAAGCTGACGGTAGTTTAACCTCCTTACAGCAGTCGGCGCTGGCTATCTACTCCACCTATCATGCGAAGGAGATATGTGATCGAAGCTAATGCTCTCTTTCAACCCAAAAAGATGTGTTCCAAGTTTATTTCCAACTATTCGACAAGCTTTTCTTTGGAGGCCACCTAGAGGGACGCTGCGAGCTGCTGCTCCCTTCGTGGACGAGTTTCTCACACAGAACATGGGCACGAAAAGCCCTCGGAATAACCTCCTGGTAGCCGTGGTGGGTCCCACCTCGAAAAATCCTGAAGCCCTGGTGTAGCATCCGGGTTTACGATATGGGTTGGCATTTCTGCGACCCGAGCCAGCGCACTGAAATGCTCGGTACTTTGCTGCACGAGATGATTCACGCCTTCATGTTTCTCTACTGCTGCTCCTCCTCAAAATGCCACTTCGATGCTGAGAGCCTGGGCCACACTTGGCATGCGGCTGCGTGGCAGGATGCCGCATATGCTATTGAGAAAGCTTGCAATGACGCAGATTTCCTCGGACTTGATGTTGATCTGGACAGGATGTGGCATTTAACGTTTGAGATGAAAGCCACGGGAATGCAGCCACCTAGAAATGTGGGGAGATGGGGATTTGATTTACACGAGGTCTACTTGGCATAAGTTCCATACTAGCTGTTAAGCATCGAACACAAGATCCTCGGCTTACAAACCCGTCGTTATCCATCGTGAAATACTCTAGGTTGCCTGACAAGATATCATCCGCACATTCAAGTAGTTTCACATCGCTTTGAAGCGAAGCTGAGGTCGTGATAAGACCTCACCATCAAATTCGGGTATTCGGTTCCTTGCTTTCACGATTTGCTAGAAGTATATTATTAATAGCCAAAAAGAGAATAACTACCAAGTCTAGAGCCTCAGAGAATCATTTTAAACGACGGATCCTAATCGTCTCCGTATCCGGTATACGTGTCATATTTTCCCCTTGCCTTATCTCCGTTGACTTTCCAGTAGTACAAAACATTACGGAGAGCACTGCTTATGATTAGCAAAGCCAAGACTGTATCAAAAGGACAAGAATTAAGGCTTATAGCACCCAAACAGCAAGAAGGCACCCCATTGCGACGTTTTCGCTGTTGTAATACGACGGTTCTCCGAATTGGGGTAGAAGAAAGTAGCAACAGTTCCACAACAGTTCGCTAGAACAAGCTGCATACCTCCCGAAGCTGCACACAAGCCGCACACTTGTAGTATCTAGCACTGTTGTTCAGAAGCCAGACCAAGATACGGGCCACCGAGGAGTAGACCCCGACTCCTATAAGGATTGTCATGCCATATTTGCCGGAATTGCTTTCAAACGTTAATAACAAACCATTGGCGTGCGGTTTTACTTTAATAGGAATGAGCCTTTCTGGGGTAAAGATCGATTGGAAATGCTGGAGGATGTTATCCGCAGTGGCAGAGACCCACTCCCGCTTCCTGTATTACATTAAGATTACGTAGAGCTTTATTCCTTCTCTCCTGGGTACTTTACGCTCAAGAAGCTACTGCAGTATTGGACTATAAGCTTCTGTGGACAACAAAACGACATCATAAGTGCCAGGCGACTTTGATGACCTCTAGCTCAAATTATTGCTTCAAATAATAATCCTCGAAGCTAAGTTTCTTGTTCGATTACTTTCTCATAAAGTAGGTATCGCAATTTTCACATTTAGCGGGGTTGAGTGTACATTCTAGATAGGTACCTTAGTGGTCAAAAACACCGGGTGGTCTCGCCTAATTCAGGGACTAATGCATGCTCTCGTGAGCAGTATCTTAAGCTCACGCCATCCCAAGTATTCGCAAACTGAGCCTCAAGCTAAGTCCTGGGTTGTTTGGGTGGTAGCGTCGCTTATTGCTTTCGCACGGGGTTGTGACCAGAGTATTATGGAGCGGATCGAGCTTGAGAATCTTTCAACAATGTTGATTTGCTCTACACAAGCTTGGATCCTGGGATTCAAGCTCGAAATGTATAGTATTAATAAAGGAATAAGTACTAGAGAACTAACTTTTCCGATCAGGTAGGGAAAAACAATAGCAGATCAGCAAGAGTTTCGGCTCTCTGAACGAAGCAAGGCCCCTGTCATGCCATTAGTAGGCATTAGTTCGACGTTTAAATGTGACAGCATAATGATGGAAGCTTGATCGCTTGTTATTAAGGTTTGCTTTTTGCACTGCTTCTATGCACGCTTACCAGAGCACCAGAAGAAATATGAAAAGTCTGATCCTCTTATTAATTTACTATAGACGTTCTGCGTGGTTGGCGCGCTTGGGAACTTTGTTGCCTGTGGGAATGCTTGATGGGGAGCTGAAAAAGGTTACGGGGTTGGATGAGGTTATTCGGAAGATTCACGAGGATAGAGCGAACTATAATGCCTCGGAGACTTAGGTTGAAGAGTCAGAATGAGCCATCGGAACTTAAAGCTGACAGTCAACCAGCCTATGAATCGACTTCCAGTCTCGCACTGCGTCTCTGCTCTGTCGACCCCACAAGAAGTTCCCTTTCACCACAAGTCATTCTCTTCTCGTCTTGGCTTCTTCAGAAGAGGTTGTGTATAGATATTGTATTTTATTTTTATTCAGAGCAATATCTTTATACTGGTTAAGCCATTGTTCCAAGTTCCAAGTAGGATGATAATTCATTTCCCAAATACCATTATCATTAATCCCGCACAAAAAAGCAAGATCAAAGGTATATGAAATACTTTCTACGATGTTCTCTTTTAATCTATTTGCTTCTACCTATTGCTCCCGAAATATAAATCATAAACATGTGGTTTCTACAGTTCCATATCATACCTACCCATCAAACTTAGCGAAAATGTTGAAAAAAATGGATCCCCAAGCATATGGAACACCTACCAGTTAGCACGCTTCAGCTTCGCCGTCACGCGCAATCAGACTTAGTCGACAGGGTTGTAGAAATCTCGAAGAGGGAGGAATCAAATCAAAGTTCCCTGCAGAGAACAGCACTAGAGCGCTATCGAACGGGGAGCATCTTCTGGAATTCTATGGAAGAGGAATACGAGGAGATTGAAGTTCTTAACGCATGGCTCAACCTTGTGGACGATTTGTTCTTTGGGCAGAGTTTGACGGCCTACTGTACCATAAAGCTTATGAGTAAGAAACCGCGCCAAAACAAGAATAGAGTAATACTGGGTCAATGCTCGGTAAGTTCGAAAAGAAAGTTTCCTTCAGGCAACTTGCACAGCATTAAGTGTGTCATTGAGATTTGGACGGACCCTGATATCGACAATGAGCACGACCAACGGCTCTCACGACTAGGTATTCTCGTCCATGAGATGATTCACGCCTACTTCAGGATTTATGCCTGCCACTGGAGACCTTGCTATACTCTGTCGTACGCACTGGAATCGGAGGGAAAAACTGGGCACGGTTTTGCCTGGCAGGATATAGCTTTTGCTATCTCAATAGCAGCAGCAGACCCTAGCTATTTGGGCACGCATCTCCAACTAGGCCGGATTGAGAGTCTAGCAAAAGAACTTAATGCCCCCAAGCAGGACGCAAATGTTGACTTAAGCCGTTGGGGTTTGAGTTCTGAGGAAATCTAGTTTGCAAATGGAGAATGGGACACGAACCAAATATGGTGAAAACTTGTTCAGAAACAATATTCTCATCAGGATTAGTCGAAACGTA
>Ga0302140_10013373_pt1 | contig 10035 bp, 7 predicted proteins | sample I_Bog_E1_1_FD_202095 | JGI IMG/M metagenome (GOLD analysis project Ga0302140, IMG submission 202095) | Peat permafrost microbial communities from Stordalen Mire near Abisko, Sweden - I_Bog_E1_1 | ecosystem: Environmental > Terrestrial > Soil > Wetlands > Peat | place: Sweden: Abisko, Stordalen...
CGGAAGGCGGCCACGTTATCCAGAGCAGGCATATCGCCAGCGGTACCTGGAGACCCACATGCCACCAATCGAAGTGGACCACTCCAGAAAATGCAGCCAACAGAAGTACGGGCAGCAGATAGAGAAGGCTTTTTCGCGCCCTGAAACAGAGAGCGATTGAAATCCAGAACGCGACGGCAAGCAGCCAGTATGGGTAAAGGAGCCAAAACAGAAACTTGATCCCGAGGGCGAGAAATTGCCGCGATTGGCCGCGAACAGAAGAAATGTGACTGGAAAGGTCGGCTGGCGGCCAGGCTGTCCAGAGAGCGAGGGCGTAGAAACTGGCAAGAATCAATGCGGACAGCAGGAGTTGTCGCCGCGGAGTGGCTTTGCTGGCGCCTGTGCGAATCTGCTCAATCGAATACACAAGCGCGAGGCCTCCCGAAATTACCGCGGCGTGGAGGGCAACGTTTGCGAGCAGGCCGAGGAGCAAAGCGAGAACCAACGGGCTTCGCTTCCACAAGAAAGCGACAAGGTACAGGAGGATAGGCACCAGCACATAACTGCGCGCCACAACTGTGTACTGAAACAGCAGAAAGTACGTAAATGGCAATGCAAGTTTGAGATATCGCGGGAAAGGGGCGTTCAGGACAAGCAATGCGATTGACACGACGGAGATCCCTCCGCAAATCCAGTGCAGGCCCGCGTAGCTGACATGGAGGCGAATGAGAATCCAGAGTAGAAAGTGCCAAAGGCCAGGCGCGCCCTCGTAGCGAATGTAGGTTTGAAAGAGCGCCGGGAGTGAAAGCGTTCGCGCAAGCTGCCAGGACTGTGCCTCGTCCGCCCAGGGTTCATGGCAGGCAATGGCGAATGCGACTACCGCCGCGAAGCAAATTATCGTTGTCCATTCAGGCCAACGCGAGCGGATTTCTGATTGCATACGCATGGAGAGGGTCACAGAATCCTTCGATCAGTCGTGTCTGTTCATTTCGAGGTGGCGGCCTGCGACGCCGGAATTGGGTAGGGCGAGACTGTTGGGGGTTGCATGTCAGGCTGGACAAGCCAGACTTTGCGTCCCGGGTAATAGCGAATCAGTTCGAGATCGCTGGCTTCGTCCATTTCTCCGGCCCAAATGACTTTGGACCTATCAATATCCGCGTCGTTGTACACCCACTCATTGAAAGGGATGTGCGTCGAGCTGTAGCGGACGATGGCGAGTTGGTCTCCCGGCAAATTTGCCAGCGCGGTCTCGACGCTATCCCGTTCCGTGCCGAAATGGTCTGGTCCATACCAACTGACATTCCAGGAGGGTGGAAACTCGACGATCTGGAGATGGAACGGTCCTTTATAAAGCCGCAAGCCAACCATGACGAGGCAGAGCGTGACCATGAGGCGGACCAGCGTCTTGCCGACGGGGGGTCCGCCGGGGCTCCAGAGGCGCATGTGGCGCATGGCCTGGAGGCCAATGGCGTAGAGGGCTGCGGTGAAGGGAGCGAGGTAGTGCAGGACGAGGAAGTTCTCAATCAGCATACCGGCGATGAGGACGCCGACAGCTATTACAAGAAATCGGATGCGGCGATCGAGAAAGACACGTCGCAGCATGAAGGCGAGGGGGAGAAAGGCAAATCCGCCAAAGAACAAGATCGCGGCCAATGATTTGACGAATGTCGCCATGAGGAAGCCGGGGATGGAATGGAAATGATGGTACACATCCATTTCTGTCGCGTAGTAGTAACTGCGCATGGCGGGGTGGCGGTAGGCAGGCTCGGGGCGGGGTTTCTGCCAGATGTAGTAGGGCGCCATGGCGTAGGCGGCGCGGTTGATGGTGTAGGGGAGTGTGGTGGGCGAGCCGTTGACTCGAGTGTCGTAATAGCCAAGCCAAGCGGCACTGGCGACAACGAGGAGCAGCGGGAGTGCGGCTAAACGCAGGAGCTGACGAGGCGATGGGCGGTTGCGGCCCTTGATGAGCCAGTGGATTAAAACGATGGTGACGGGGATGGAGAGCAACAGGCACTCGTAGGGGCGGGTGATGCCGAGGATGGCGATGCCTGCACCGAGCGGGAGCGTGTTCCGGAGGCGGGGCTTGCGCAGGATGCGCGGCAGAGCGCCGAGGATGAGTGCGCCACCTGCGGCGCCGATGCAGCCGGCGGCATGGTAGGTGTTGATCCAGTAACTGAAGAGGCCGAGGTGGACGATGGCGATGAAGCCGCCGAGGAGCGCCCAGCGCGCGGGCAACCATGCCTGCAGCATCCAGCAGATGGCTGCGCACATGCAGGCGCTGGAAATGAGCAGGCCAAACCAGGGTTGGCCGAAGAGGAGCTTTCCGGCAGCGAGGACGAGGCCTTGCGCGGGAAAGTACATGGACATGTAAGTGGGTTGCATGGTGATGTGGATGCTTTCGAAATGGATCCACATGGCAGGAGTGGGATTGGTGAGACGGAAGTGGGCAAAGGTGTCGGCCGCGAGAAGAAAGCTGAAATCGTCTGGGACAAATGGAAGCGGGATGGGAATGACGGGAAGAATGGCGAGGCGCAGCAGCAGGGCGGAAATGCCAACTGTGGCGACGGCGAGAACGCGGTGATGCGCCAAGGGTCCGAAGGCACGCTCGATACGCGAGAACCATTTATCGCCGAGTCGAGGAATTGCGAAAGCCAAAAGGAGCACCAGCACAGTGAAGGGGAACTCGACTCCCAAGGCCGAAATGCCGTGACTCGCGGTGGGAGTTATTGTCATAAAAATGAGTTAGCCTCTCTTGCGATTCGAGTAACATTCGAGTCTTGGATCCATGTAGGTTGTTCGCCGTTCAGTTATGGCGCAAACATGACTAGAGCGGCGGTGGCCGGTACACCCCGAGCTTAATCGATTCGTCCAGGATTGGCCGGATTCGCTGGTTGAACTCATTGGTCGGCCCTATCGGGTGGGGCAATGGGAGCATGGGGGCCGGCCAAATCGTGGTATCCGGGGTCTTCGGATGTTCGAATGTAGCCATTGCACGCATGGTGGTATCGTGGCGCGCATCGAGTCCCAATGTACCAAGCAGATCCATGCATACCGAGAATAGGATCGTCAGTGCCACTGCGCCAAGAAAAAAGCTGCTGCGGAGAAGGGGGACTTTACTGTTCTGGAGAAACATCTCCACGATTGCGAACCATGCAAAGATGAGGAAGAGCGCGGAATAGATTGTGTACCGCGAACTAAGTGCCTGGCCCAGCCCGAAGTCCGAGCGCAAGCCTGCCACTCCTACTGTGGTGAGCAGGAGGAACAGGATGCAGCACGAGACCAATGGATTGCTGCGAATGTATCCGCGGCGAATCATGAAAATGAATAAACCGACCAGGAGAGCCCCGAGAAGGATGCTCAATGCCGGGACGGGAATGCCGGCCGCGCCGCCGATGAAGGCGAGCATGTAAAGCGGGCTCAAGGGATGAAACGAAGAAAGGACCGAGTGGTGTGCATGGGTCTGCGACACCATCAGATTGTAATGATACGCATACGCGGCAATGCATCCGACCGCAACCAGAAGCCAGACGAACACGCGGAGGTAAGAGCGGTTAAGTAAGAGGATGAGCAGGCCGATGGGGAAGAGGAAGAATCCGTTACCGGAGGCGGAGACGGCGAGGGTGAACAAGAGCAAAGCGCCGCAGAATGAGGCACGCGTTCCCTTAACCAGAAAATAGATGGAAGCTAGCGAAAAGACGAGAATAGGAATGTTCTGCAATCCTGCCATCGCCCAATTGAGGGTTTCCCAATACTGAAATTGAAAGAGAAGCCAGGAAACGGGAATGAAGAACGTGAGTCTCGCGGCAAGATCCTTGGTGTGAGGGATGAACATCTTCCAGAGCAGGATCGCGAGCAGGAAGATGAAACCATCGCCAATGATGGAGAGCACGCGGAAGTCGATTTGGCCGAAGAGGGCTAGCTGGAGGCACGCAACCCCGTTGCCGAAAAAGAGCTTGTATTCGTTATGCTGAGCGGCCAGAAAATACGAGGCCCTGGCGGATGCGCCATTGAGGCTTACGAAGTGGTTCAGAAAATCGAGCAGCGAATCATAATCATCCAAGAGTGGAATATTCACTACATTACGCAGTGTCACGGTGTAGAAGACGATGGCCGGGAGGCACACGAAGAACAATGGAATGGCAACGCCGCGGGGCCTTGTCGCAGCGGATGTGGCGGGTTTGGGGGAATCGTGCCGCGGCGCGGTGTCACTCATGCTTCTTCTTTCATTCCAGTATCCGCGAGTTGGCGGAGGGGATGCTGAAGGTTTCTGGACGGGCTCTGAAAAGTGGACAGAGACTTAGAGGGGCGGCGGATGGTAGACACCTAGTTTTATCGACTCATCTAGGATGGGACGAACCTTCTGGTTGAATGCTTCCGTCACTGGGTCCGTCTTCACATCCAGGCCTAAGAGGGGCGGGGATGGCCCGGTTTGAGAACCTGGCGAGGCTGGATGCACGTAGTCTCTCATTGCAATGGTGAGGGCATGACTACGGCGCCCTAGTTGCAGGCCGCCGAGAAAATCCATGCTGAGGGACCAGGAGATGGACAGCAGGACCGCGCAGAGAAGGATGTCGTTTTTGAAGAGAGACGCGGGCTTGTTTTGGAGGAACTCCTCGACGATGGCAAACCAGGCGAAGATGAGAAACAGCGCGGAGTAGATGGTGTACCGCGAAGCGGCAGCCTGAGCAATGCCGAAGCCGGAGCGGAGAACGGCTACGCCGACGGCTGTGATCAGGAGAAAGAGAAGACACCATGAGACGACGGGATTCCTGCGAACGTATCCTCTTCGCACGAGATACCCGAAGAAGAGACAAAGGAGTGTTCCGAGAACGAGACTTGCGGCAAAGAAGGGAAAGCTGACTCCGCTGCCCATGAAGGCAAGCACATAGGCAGGATTGAAGCGATGGGGATTTGTGGCAACCGCTTGATTGATCAAGGGCGGCTCATGTCTCGGCGTGTAGTGATAGGCATAGAACGCGACACATGCTGCCGAAGTCAGAAGCCATGCGCCGAGGCGCTTAGAGTGCCGGCCGAGAATGAGAATCGTTGCGCCGATGGGAAATAGCAGAACTCCATTGGCGTCAGCAGCAACAGAGAGGATAAGTAAGAGAAGCGCAAAGGAGAAGGCTCCGCGCCCACTGCGGAGAAGCAGGTAGATTGCACCAAAAACTAAGGGCAAGACGGCGATGTGCTGGTTCACGGCGGTGGCCCAATCGAGATTCTCCCAATACTGAAGCTGAAAGAGCAACCATGAGACCGGGATAAAAAATGTTATGCGGGCGGCGAGGTCTTTATGGCCGGGAAGGAACATGAACCACAGGACGATGCCCAGGAAGAGGACGAATCCGTTGCCGACGATGGAGAGGATCGCGAAATCCATGTGTCCGGTGAGACTGAATTCGAGCCAGATGAACGCATGATACAGAAGGAGTTTGTACTCGTTGGTCTGCGCGGCCTGGAAGTATCCTGCCCTGGCGAATGTGCCATTGATAGTGGCGAGATGGTTGAGGAAATCCAGCGCGGCTGTGTACTCGTCGTAAAAAGGAATGTTGACGAGGTCGCGCGTGAGTATTGCATAGAACAGGATTGCCGGGAGCGCGACAAAGAAGAGTGGCAATGCAAGGCGAAGCGGAGCCACGCGGCCGGTTGCATGCTGCGCCTGGCTTGATTTGGCTGCCTGGACTGCTTTGCTCAATCTGTCCCTTTCTTATAGTCACCGCGGCTAAGGTGTTTTTCGAGCCAGAGATAGAGACAGATAAAGAGATAGCGACTGCCCATTTCCTGGATCTTGAGCTTGGCTACTCCGGTTCTGCGATTGCGCCAGGTAATGGGGATGACAGTATAGGAGTATCCGCGCACGATGGCCTTGAGGGGCAGTTCGACGGTGAGGTTGAAGTGCGCGGCGAGCATGGGCTTGGAGCCTTCGATGACCGTTCGACGATAGGCCTTGAACGCATTTGTGGTGTCTTTGAGCTTGATGCCGAAGAGCATGCGGATGAAGAAGTTGGCGAGGCGATTCAGGCGGAGTTTGAGCCACGGGTAGTCAATGACGCCGCCACCCTTCATGAAGCGGGAGCCGAAGACCGCATCCCAGCCCTCATTCAGCTTGTGCCAATAGCGGACGACGTCGCGGCAATCGTCGGATTCGTCGGCCATCATAACGACAACGGCGTCGCCAGTCATCTGGTTGAGGCCGGCGATAATGGCGCGGCCAAAACCGTGCGGCGCGCCGTTCTGGATGAGGCGCGCCTGGGGGATGCGCTCGGAAAGCGCAGTCATGATGGCTGCGGTGCTGTCAGTGCTGCCGTCGTCTACAACGAGTATCTCGTGTGGGACGTTGTGGAGGCGGAGTTCGAGATGGAGATGTTCGACGGTCGAGGCGATGCAACCTTCCTCATCGCGCGCCGGAATGACGATGGAGAGGAGCTTGAGTGGCGGGGCAGTTGCGGATGGCTGAGTCATGCGCCGCACCGGGTGAGCCAGTCAGGATTTGCTGCTGCGTGCTCTGCGATCTCGTCGAGGATGTGAGGCAAGGTGATCTGCGGCTTCCATGGGGTTGAGGCAACTGCGTTGGTGGAATCGAGGATGAGCCAGGGAATGTCGTAGGGGCGATCGGAGCCATCGGCAATAGGCTGATGGGGACCGAATCGATGGTCGCACCATGCTGTCAATTGCGCCAACGACATGGAGTTTGCTTGTCCGCCGGAAACATTCATGAGGCGGCCTGGCGCGGTGGAGTGTAACTGGTAGTCGACCATGCGGGCGAGATCGCGGGGATGGAGAGCGTCGCGGACTTGAAAGCCGTGGCCGCCAAATCCAAGATACTTTATCGGGCGCCGCGTGGAATGTGCGTGAAGCCAGTAGGAGAAGATTCCCTGCTCGGCGGTGCCGAACTGGCCTGCGCCGGCAAGGACGCCGCAACGATTGATCCACACAGGAACTTGAAAGCCGGCGGCGTACTCCTGTGCGAGTCGTTCGGAGGCCAGCTTGGTGGCTCCATAGAGCGAGATGGGGGCCTGGGTGCTGAAGTCTTCAGTGACACCGGCGCATGTGACCGAGGGCGGCAGGGGTTGGCTCTCGTCGATTTCGTACGCAGAATCGACTTCGCGGAGCGGCAAGTGCGACAGCACTGGAATTGAGTAAACGCGGCTGGTGCTTAGAAGGATGAATCCTGCGCGAGAGGAGCGGCAGTATTCAAGGAGATTGATTGTGCCGAGCAGGTTGTGCTCAAGGAGTTGGCGTGGACTGGTTTTGCCGTCTCGGCCGGCGAGAACGCTGGGTTGGGCGGCGGCGTCGATGACCCAGTCCGTGACGGGGAGGGTTTCGAGGTCGCTGGCCATGCGGATGTCGCCGTGGAATAACTGTACGCCGAGGCTTTTCAGCGCGAGGCGGTTGGTTTCGCTCCCAAGGCGAGCGAGGTTATCGATGCCGACAACATGAAGGTCCGGATGCGACTCGATTAGATAACGTGCGATGTGACTGCCAACGAACCCGCAGACGCCCGAGATGAGGATCTTCATGCTATTTTCCGACGGCCAGCCGCGACTCCCATGAATTGGCGATTTCTGCCACCGTCTGCTTGAGGGTCTTGGTGACGCTCCAATCGGGATAGTGATTCTTCATCTTGGTGAGGTCGCTGTAGTAGCAGATATGGTCGCCGATTCGATTGGTATCGACGTAGGTCCACACCTGTTTTCGGCCGGAGAATTCGGAGGCGAGATCGAAGGCCTCGAGAATGGAACAGGAATTGTCTTTGCCGCCGCCGAGATTGTAGACCTCGCCGCAGCGCGGGTTGCGCGCGAAGGCAAGCATGAAGCGGGCTACGTCTACCGAGTGAAGGTTGTCGCGGACCTGCTTCCCTTTGTAGCCGAAGACCTTGTATTCCTTGCCGGTGAGATTGCAGCGAACGAGGTAGCTGAGGAAGCCGTGCAGTTCCACGCCGGAATGATTGGGTCCGGTAAGACAGCCCCCGCGCAGCGCACAGGTGGGCATGTTGAAGTAACGGCCGTACTCCTGAACCAGGATATCGGAAGCAGCTTTCGACGCGCCGAAAAGCGAGTGCAGGGACTGGTCGATGGAGAAGGTTTCGGGGATGCCCTGACTGTATTCCGGATCGGCGTAATCCCAACGAGTCTCGAGCTCAACAAGGGCCAAGGTGTTGGGGCGGTCCCCGTAAACCTTGTTGGTGGACATGTGAATGAAGGGCGACTCTGGACAGGAGCGGCGAGTTGCTTCCAAAAGGTTCAGAGTGCCGGTGGCATTGGTATCAAAATCGTCGAAGGCTATTTGTGCGGCTCGATCGTGGGATGGCTGAGAAGCTGTGTGGACAATGACCGCGGGCTTTATTTCGTCAATGAGAGCGAGAATGCCTTCGCGGTTGCGAATATCGATCTCGCGATGTTGATAGCCGGGGATGGTAAGCCGCAGTCGCTCGAGGGTCCAGGAGGTATCCCCTTCGGGTCCGAAGAAGACTTTGCGCTGGTTGTTGTCGACACCCAGCACGGAATAGCCAGCCTGGTAAAAGTGGAGGCACACCTCGGAGCCGATCAGCCCGCATGATCCGGTTACAAGGACGGTTGGCATTCCCATACAATTCGCCTCACTTGCCATGCGATTAGAGCCCGGTTGATGATTTCACGAGCGGTGAACGCTCGGGGAGTAATAGCCCTGTGTCACTTTTCTGCCGGAAGCGCTGTAACGCGCTTCGTGAACGATTCCCCATTTATGTGCGACGAAGCTGAACGAAGTTGCGAGGACACCGAGACCGTATTTGACGCTGCGCCTGAAGTTGATGGAAGAGGCTTCCTTAAAGTACTTGGTGGGGCAGGAGATTTCGCCGATGGTGTAGCCGAACATGACGGCCTGGGCAATCATCTGGTTGTCGAATACGAAATCGTCAGAGTTTTCGAGCAGTGGAAGAGTCTCAAGCAATTGGCGCGAGAAAGCGCGGAAGCCGGTGTGATATTCGGAGAGCTTCACTCCAAGAAGGATATTTTGAAAGGCGGTGAGGAAGCGGTTGGAGATGTATTTATAGAGTGGCATTCCGCCTTTGAGTGCGCCGGTACCCAGAATTCGCGAGCCGAGGACCATGTCGTAGACACCGCTGGCGATCATGCCGGCCATGGCGGGTACAAGCGAGGGAGTGTACTGGTAATCCGGATGGACCATGACGACGATGTCGGCCCCGGCAGCGAGGGCTTCGCGATAGCAGGTCTGCTGATTGCGGCCGTATCCGTAGTTGGAATCGTGCACGAAGGTTTCGACGCCGAGCTGGCGGGACAGAGCCGCGGTTTGATCTTTGCTGGAATCGTCGACGAGGATCTTGATGTCCACTACATCGGAGAGTTCCCGGACGGTCATTTCGAGGGTTCTTTCGGCGTTGTACGCCGGCATTACCACTGCAATTTTCTTCCCGTTAATCATGGATTAAGCTCCTGTCGAACTCTAATTCTGATGCCAGAGACCGGCGCTCGACTCAATGCGTGGCGGGGTTTGGCTGCGCGATGGAAGGGTAGGGAGAAATTGTTGGCGGCTGCGCATCCGGTTGGACCAGCCAGACCTTCCTATCCTTGTAGTAGTCAATCAAGTCCTTATTATCAGCGGGATCCATCTCCCTTGCCCATACGACTTTGGAGTTATCGATGTTGGCTCCATTGTAGACCCATTCATCAAGCGGGTAGTGATTGGGAGTGTAGCGAACGATGACCATCTGGTTTCCGGGAAGTTGCTCAAGGCCAGCCTGAATGTTAGCGCGTTCCGTGCCCCAGTGTCCGGGGCCATACCACTGCCAAACCCACTGGTTCACGGGCCACTCCGCAGGGTTTAGATGAAGCGGAGCAGCGCAAAGCCGGAACACTGCCATGATGACGCAGATGGCGACTGTGAACCGAACGATAGCCTTGCCGGTGGGTCTGTCTTTCCCGCCCCAGGCGTACAGGTGGCGCATGGCCTGCAGGCCGAAGGCATAGAACAGGACGGTGAAGGTGGCCACATAGTGGGGAATGAAGTAGATCTCAATTCCCATGCCGAAGATGACAACAAGCAAACAGACGCTCG
>Ga0302140_10013376_pt1 | contig 10034 bp, 8 predicted proteins | sample I_Bog_E1_1_FD_202095 | JGI IMG/M metagenome (GOLD analysis project Ga0302140, IMG submission 202095) | Peat permafrost microbial communities from Stordalen Mire near Abisko, Sweden - I_Bog_E1_1 | ecosystem: Environmental > Terrestrial > Soil > Wetlands > Peat | place: Sweden: Abisko, Stordalen...
TGAGGCCAGGAAAGAAATGGCACGCCTCGTTACAAACGAACACCAAGATCACTTATTTACTCTCCATCCCGCAAAGAGGGAAATACAAGAGTCATTACATATCGGTAGAGTCCAGGCGTGTGCAGTCGCGTTCAAGTCAATTGGCCAGGTGGGGCCCTACGCTGCGGCAGAGTATCAACAGATCGAACCTCTTGATATAAAAGACGTTATCACTTCCCATCTCCACAAGAATGCTGACGTTGTTGGCATCCTAAATACGCACGACAGTCTATCCGCTCATTATCAAGTCGCCCTGCATCGCTTCATCGACAACTTTGCGCTCCAAGTTGTTGAGCGACATCTACTGGGCCCGTCTGGACCGCTGCGGCTCTTCAACCCCGAATATGTCACCAAGAAACTATACGGAGACAAGAACGCAGCAGCGTTGCGCAAGCTAGCAGATGAGGACCCCGCAACCGCCCAGGCGCGCACAAAGTTCGAAGCTCAGAGAAGCAGCTTAGAAGAGGGAAAGATCAGAGTACAAAATTTTATGGTGCTTTGAGGTCAGGTCAGATGGATTCTCCGATATCTGCGTTGTAAGATTACTTGTATTAGAAATGGTTTTATTTGCTGCTTGGCCTTGATCGTTACTTGTAACTTTTCATTCGCACACATATGGGCATCCCAATTTGATCCTTGTACAAAACGTAGCATAGACATATCTATTTATAGTCTTGCCGTTCGTTATTTCTGTTGTTCATTGTGCTCTTAAGACCGAGCGGTCAGGGGCGTTTGATAAGGTTCGGCCTATTGCCTTCTTATTCGTTTTGAGCCTCTCCGTATGAGACTGCGTTCACCGGTGCACACCCACCACTTCTACTATCCTAGAGATTTCTGTAGACTTTATCCCGCCTTCGCCACTTATCGTTCTCTGATTCATTCAATTTACACTTTGATATCTGCATGAGAGCGTGGTTAGAAACGTCCCTGGAGGAATCTTCTCCGTTACCAAACTTTCTGTTATCAGCTCACACAGACCATGTGCCTAAAATATCGACGAGGAAAACCGGAGCCTCGCGGACTAATCCTTGTAAAAGCCTTGTAATGCGGAAGCTGCTCGACGAGTGCAATATTTGCTATCTTAGCGAGTCAGCAACTCGCAATGGTATTCATCCAAGCCGGCTGGAGCCGTCAAACCGTCGATGTACCTTTGTACCGGCGGATATATCCAACCTCACTCCTTGGCAACGTGCGTCTTCAGTTTAGAAGCATGTGTGCGTATTTTTACGTGCGTATGATTATGCTGCCAAGAGGAATTTCGATTCTATAGAATCTGCACCAGGCTGCTTTTAACCTTCGAAGTTCTTTCTGATTGGTGATTCTATGTTTGGACCGGATTTTGAGCCGCCGAGGCGCTTTCGGATAATTGTAGATTAAATATCAAGATTGCATGTACTGGCTTCGGGTCCCTCGGACTTGGAAGCGAGGTTTAATGGTTCTCGTACAGTATTGCATCCGCTGCTTTGACAGGTCCCCCAGAGTTGGAACCGAGGTCGGACATTCCCAAGTAGCTAACGGTTGCTTGAGTGAACCACTTCTCTGGACCTCATCTATTGAAACGATAACACCTGACTCTTACTGCTCTATGATATACTTGATCAGATAAACTTACACTGAAGCCTTCTATGTATTGCTGTCATACACTTTCTTCTCTTCTAACTCATCGCCTCATAAAACCAATTTCATCACTCAACGGCCACAGAGTTTTTCAGATGAAGCGCGCTACGCGCTTTCACCGGAGTCCATTCCCTTCATGTACCACAAGTCCGTCAATGGCATGCACTGGATGACTAACTCTCTTGATAAACAGAGAATATTTTCCCCATCTATGCCGATTCTCTAAACCCCTGCTTATCAGAAAACAATAACAGGATCTCACTCGGTTCCGAACAAACACACAAACTCCCCTTTACCGCATGCTTGGTTAATTTGCAGCAAAGCATGGAAACACGTGCAAGCCCAGTGACTTATCTGAAGTCTCCTGGTATATAAAGCACCTCCCCGTACCTCACCTCAACTCATTGAATCCCTTTTTTGTCTTATAACTTCGAAAAGAAACCCCTCTCACCACGTCGAAATCAAACAGCTCACCATGTTTCCTTCGAAGGCCGCTGTACTAGCTTCGCTTGCTCTTTTGGGAGTCGCTTCGTCAGTAAGTTTAGCTGATCCTATTCTCCTAAAACATAAAATGCTAATAATAAATAGCAAGTCGTCGTTACTGTCACCAACGTAAGATATCCAATTAGAGAATAGAATCTTCGTTTTTCAGCTTTCTCTCGGTTTCTTGAGATATTTATCAGTCAGCATGCACAAGTCTAACCATATACAACTATCAATAGACCGTCACGCTCATCACTGTTACCGTACCTCCATTAGTAAGTTCTGATGTCACTTTCTGAAACCATCAGCTCTAAAGGCTCGAAATAGACGACTTCAACTTCCACCGTCATCGTAACGGTTAACGCGCCCTCTCCAACTATGCAGTAAGCAATCCAGGACTCATATCCGTTCGAGATCATCTAAAAAGTTCTTCACAGAAGCACATCCACAAGAACCGTCACCGTTACTGCCGGAATTCAAACTGCTAATGCCGCTTCCTGCCCGATCCTACAATGGGGACAATGTGGCGGTCGCAATTTCTAGGTGCCTTGCGGTGGAAGCTGTGGAAACGGGGCTGCTTGTGTGTACGACACTGGTATGTAGTTTCAAGGCATTAATGTGATAGATGTTTGCTAATTTGGAATGTAGAGTGGTGGTCTTACTGCAGCCAGTTGCCGCAGTTCGCCGTGGCGACTTCAAATTTCTGGGCTGGATGGCATGGGATTTATGCATCGGCTGCTTAAATTATAAGCAGAAGAACGCCTGTCATTTTTTCGGTCTGAGTCTCGATTTGACTGATATTATGATAAATTAAGAACCGACAATTTGTGCTCACAAGATAGATGTTTAAGACGCTCGGATGAACTTACGAGGAAATGTATTAGTTTTCAAATTCAGTAAAAATATCAGATTTTTTTTTCAACTCCAGTATCCTTCCCGAAAAGATTGAATGTGACTCCTTCGCCTTTAATAAATCCACCAGACGGTGTATCTCATGGCCAAGACTCTTGGGAACGAAAAGAAGGAAGACTCGTTATGCCAACACCTTAATCACCTCTTTTAAATTTTCACATTCCATTTCCAACGATACTCCAAACATGCCCACCTAGCCATGACGAAGCTTGCCAGAGACAATACAAGCATCCCACCAAAGAACGTAACAAAGCCCGTGCTTCCAATTGTCGGCAAGAGTTCTCCTCCAACAGGGATGCAGATCAAAGTTCTGCCATCAATTAGCAAATCTACTCAGCAATCACAAGGCCCAACTCACGCAAAAGCAACAAGCGAGTAACTTGTCCCATAATATTGACCATACTCATCCGCTTTGCATAGCTGGCCCAGACATACAGGAGCCATGCTGATGATGCTGCCGCTGCCAAAACCAAACAGGGGAGCGAAGATGTAGAAGAGTACCACGTGATTACCCACAGGAAGCCATAGAGCAAATGTGACAATTAGTGACCAAGTCAGGGTGATTATCATAGTATTGAAACGTCCAATATTGTCAGAGATGTAGCCCGAAAACGAACGTCCCAATGCAGAGCCCCTGCCTCGGTTTGTTAGCGGGAGCTCACGAAGAAGAAATGGGGTGTACAAGTGAAGATGCTAACTTACGCATTCAAGATTGCGATAATGTTGAAACTGGTTTGGCTGGTAAATCCTTGTTGAAGGCCGTATGTTGGAATCAACCCAAGAGCTCCGAATAGCACGAATTCGAACACTAGGCATGATCAGCTTAAATGAAGGCGACACGTGAGACTTCGGAGAAGCTGCGAGGACCGAAGACTTACAAGCAACTCCAATAGTAGCCCAAGAAAACCTAGGATCTTGGAAGCACTTCAGGTCAACAGCACCTCCATTTCTCCTTGGTGGCAATCGTCCCCTGATGCACAGATTTCCAACAATCATCAACCCAAGGACGATGAGGGCAACGACTCGAATAGCCCAAGCCCAGTTCAGGTGCTCAAGAGTTCCTTTCAGTACCAATGGGAAACCAATTCCTCCAACGCTCGATCCCACAAACGCGATTCCACTCGCCATTCCCCTCCTCACTTCAAACCAATGCGCCACAACTGCCAAAGCAGTTGTAGTCAGGAAAGCACTGCTCGTTCCACTGAGGACGCCATACACAAGCATGAAGTGCCAATACTTCGCACATTGCGCTAGCAGCACCAAACTAATGACATAGATCACACTACCAGCCAGAACCAGCCATCTGGGACCATATCGATCAAACAACGGTCCAATCTGGACCCCAAGGAATAGATTTAGGAAAACATTAACTGCGGAGATCCAACCGATATCTCGCGTAGTGTAGGAAGAGAGTTGATGTGCTTGCCAGTACGCTTGGAAGAGCCCGACCGAGGAGATGAGGCCAAATGTTCCGCAAATTATGCAGAACGAGCCGAATATCACGAGCCAGGCTCGAGGACCACCTTCCGGGAATGTGTAGTCGTTTCTTGAGCGAGACGTTGTGCTTCCTTCATGCTCCTGAAGTAGATTCTGAGGTTGTGTAATTGGGTGTGGAGAAGTGGGGTAAGCTGTGATGAGTTCCTGTGAGATGTGTTCTGTTGCATCTCGGGCCATTGTGCTGAATCTCTCAAGGCAATTTTGGTTAGAAACAAAGCTGCGGAGTGGCAAAGATTTGATTTTCGACCAAGAACAATATATTTAATTAAATTCTGGGAAAGAATTGAGTCCTCCGGTGCGGAGATGGAAGGGCGCGCTTGTCACTAAGGCACCTAGAATTATGGTGGATTTTCGGTGTCACTTGCCCGCGGCCAAGGTGCATACGCCATACGCTACTGCAGAACGGTGCTCTGGCCTCTTAAAGGCTTCGTGGAAAACTTTACCCTTTTGCAATATGTGCGTGTGCCCGGATTTTGCAACGGGGAGCCACAGTGGAGTCCAGACCACGAGAAAGAGGAGAAGTGACCGGTCAAGAATGTAACCCTGGCTAACTTTGTTTAGAAGTCCATTGCGAAGTCTTATGCACAGCTCAGCGAATCAATACATACATAACAAGCACAATACACGGTCCATAGTACACTCGACCTCCTCGTCACAGCAGATCCTGCTCAAATAGAGTTGCAGGTATCGACCACATATATGACGTTGCTCTGGGAAGCGCATCGCGCAAAGAATTAAAAATAAGTCTTACCTAATCCGAAAAACTTCTGCATTGAGCTATATCAGTTTACTTTATTTGAGAATATCCGGAGTTGATTGACAAGGGTTGCCATAGTCTTCTCAAAAGCTGCACAGTTCGAACACCTTTCGTGCCTTGACTCACAAGATGAACCAACACATCGAACTAGCGGTCTGGGATAGTGCGTGTTTAAATTCTGGCACTTGCACTATATATCATCAAGTCAGTTCAAGTTGGCGGCTTTACAGATAACTTACGCATTTCCATCTTGGGTCAGCTATGATGCTGCGTATAATCATTGAGAGTACACGCTTCCTCAGTTGGAACTCCTCTTTCTTTTCCTGTAGACTTATTTCACGACATTGGAGTTCTCTCAGAAGAACCATGTGGTAGAAGTAGAAGTGAAATTCTCCTTGACTCATGCTGGGGTAGACTTTCTCAGGCACAAAAGTCTCGTCAGCTTTCCTGACAGCATAATTTCGACGGAAGACGTCGTTAGCTAAGTTGCATACCGCTTTCAGTGGAACACCGGGTTGGGCTGTGCGATGCTGGTACAGGAGTTGATGAATGGATTTATCAACATCAGCTCTCACGTCTGGGTTCAAGGAGATGAAGGCGTGAAGGTGCTCGGGTGAAGCTGATTTGATCTTTGCAGCGGAGGCTGACGCTTCCCCTTCCTGTGCACGCGAAAAGTTTGGCTACTACTAGTCAGCTCCGAAGGAAAGTCTTGGAAGGAAACCCTACGGGGGTGCCTGTTCGCTTCTGGTCTTGCAGTCCTACATCAGACTTAGGAGTTTCCACACGAGACGAAATTTCGCTGTCCATCTTTCGCTTTCAAAGTTTGAAATTTTCGCCTATGGAGATCTTGTGTTGTGTTGGAGACGAAACCGTGTTTGTACTGTGATCGATCTCTTGCGGCAGTGCGTTCCATTTGAGGGATTTTGTAATGCTCAATTTCTATTCTCTTTCTCAAAGAAAAGTCAGAATGACTGACCCAGGCCGAGTTGGCACTGACAGGGCTCAAGGAAGTAGGTATACCAGATCTTGAAAAATCAGTGCTTGACACGTCACGATGAACATTGTGAATAACAACCAAGATGGAGGCTCAGTTGTACAGCATGACGTCTGCAAGGAATTACGAGCTTGGTTTCACATTAAATTTAGTTTGCCAATGTGACAGAGAGCTTCCTCCTAAGGATCGGATCTAAAGAAATGTCACCGTGTCAACGAGCAGCCCACTAATATCACTAGTAACACTACTCAGCTACTAACACGGCCCTGTACCTCACGGAACCTGCTTTCAGCTTTTCGACGGCCTTTCCCAGTCCATCTTCTGACAGTGGAAATGTCTCGATAGTTGGCCTAATTTTGTGACGAGCAGCAAACTTCAACATGTCACTGTGTACTCCTCGCGAAGCAACGAGATTGGTGCGGACGTTGTAGCCCTCGAAGAACAGTTGCAATGATCTACAAAAAGTCAGATAATCAGTATACGAATAGATAAAAGCGATTTACGGGAGATCCATAGGTCCACTTGGCTCAGAAAGTGGTATGATTGTTCCCGTCCTGGCGAGGACGTCTTTCACAAGAAATCTGATAATGTCAGCTCAAATATCGCAGCAGTACAATTCACGCGGGAGAACCGACTTTCTCCAGTCAGGATACCTGTTTGCGGTGAGAATAAGCACATCAACTGGAGTCTCCATCTTGGATATATCGTCCAAAGAATAAAACTCTTCAGCTCCAAATGACCTTGCTTCGGCCTCCTTGTTTGCGCTATGGCTGAAGACAACCACACTTGCGCCAAGCTTCGAAGCAAATTGAATAGCCAAGTGACCAAGGCCACCGATCCCAATAATTCCAACTCGTTGAGCAGGCTTCGTAATGCCTACCAATGCACTGTATACAGTAGCACCAGCACACTGCAGCGGAGCAGCGAACTCGCTGGGAATTGAGTCTGGAATCTTGTGGATATACGTTTCTCTCCCGATATAAAAGGGCGAGAACGTCCCGTTGTCATAGTCTCCTTCTCCGAAAATCACTCTCTCATAGCACCATATATCTTGTCCGTTCAAGCAATATCTGCAGTGACCGCAAGAACCTCGGTGGTAGCCTCCTCCAACCCGATCGCCAATTTTGAGCTGGGTGACTGCGCTTCCAACTTCTTGGACGGTTCCAATACCTTCGTGGCCGAGCGCTATGCCGTAAGCAATATAGGCAAGATCTGTGCCACAGAGGCTGGAGTGCGTGATTTTGATGAGGACGTCCAAGGGTCCAAGTACCGGCAAATTGGATTGGATGCTCTTCACCACGTTCTCAACTCCTCGGTAGCTGATTTGGGAAGTGGTCGCCATCTTGCGAGCGAAGATTGCGCGTACGCGGGTTTGAGGATGTAATTGGGATTTTCAGATTTTAAGAGAAAGCAAGGGGATGAAATCGCTTTTGTGTTCAATTGACCTTCGACAATATGACTTATTGAAGTCTCCGCCGTGGTTCTATTCAGAAGCCATGATTCAGTCCTTCCTAACTACTATGAAGGTTTTCCACGAGTAGTCGTTTGGGCGAATATGCAGGCTGCTGAGTGTAGACCAGCAGCACCGGCAAATCAAGGGCAGCCACTGAAAATAACGCCAAAGAGGCTTTTCCTACAATTACCCGATAGGGAAAGTGCTTGGCTAAATGACAAAGCAGCACAAGATTACACAACTTACAGCGAGTAAGAGCCAAGATCAATGATCGATTCGAACTAGCTGGATATAAGACTCTGATCTCTGAGCTATTAAAAGCAGGGTTGTTTTTCTCATGTCACATGACTGCTAAGGAAAAAAGGGGCTCGCTTAGAGACATGGATAGCAATTTGCTTTGAAGTCAGGAAATCCTTTCCTTCATCGTCTTCAGAATCGATACTTTTACTTCAAACTTCCAGACGCATACTTGAGGTCTATCATGCTCGTCAGGCATTGCTTCGCAAGATTTGAAGTTGAAGCTTGAATGGTCACCCTTCAAAGAGTGGACTCCATTCTAGCTTCGGAGGAAAATAAATCTTGGTCAAGATTCAATTGCTGTCAATTCACCTTTGTTATGTAAGCTCTCGTAGATGAGGTGGTGTGTCGTCAAAATTGGGAGGCACGCTAGCGAGCGAGCGACACCTGCAGTACCTGCGAGCTCGTCCAGTCCTTCCTCCTTCACCTCAACACCTCGATCCATCAAGACGTCGACAACACCATCACGACTCGAGGTGGTAAGTTATCTAGCATTTTTCACATTGTGGGGTCTTGGAGATTATCGAGACTGACCGAAATACAGCTCATCATAGGCCATCGAGCTTCTGGGCTCCTGGACAGTCGCCCGGCCGACGGAAACGCACGAAGTTAATCGTTTGCACCCCACCTCGACACCCACGAATCTACAAATGGCCCCAAGGAAGAAGTCCCGAGAATGTGAGAGGCAAATTGAGCGAGGAACAGTTGTCAACTCCGCTGAACAACTGAAGGAGTTCGCCTGTTTTCGTGAACTTCCCATCGAACTTCGAATCAAAATCTGGGGACATGCTTGTTCTGTCACCCGAAATGTTGACATTTGGGCTAAGAAGTTAATGATTCCGGGTGACTCTTTCGACAACGATTATCTGTACTACTGGTACTCCAGCTGTGCCATACCAGCAGTTCTGCACGTCAGCAGAGAATCTCGCGCCGAGGGCTTGGAGCATTATACGCCAGACTTTGCGACCTTTCAAGCAATCGACATGATAAACTCTATTCTACTCACCTTGTCTATATCTACACCTGCTCAAGTGTACATCAACTGGGACAATGATAGGCTTTGCTTGATAGAACCATGTTCAATGGACGCGAGGGACATGGATTTCGAAGATTCCATGCCTTTCCAAGACTTCGCAAATAAATGTGTTGAGAAAAGATTACGCTATCTCGCCATAAATACCTCTGTGGATCCTTTTCTTTCAGATACAGAAGAAGGAAAAGAAGAAAAAGCGACAGACCTGTCTTTCAGTTCGTACATGCCGAAAAACGCTATGATTGAAGAAGTGGTGCTTTTTGAGAATCATTGGGGGCCAATCTATTCAGAAGGCTGCAAAGTCAATGGGCTCGAGTTCGTGGAGGTCCGAGGAGGAGATGATCGAAGGCTTGATTTTGTGAAGAACGGGCTTACCAAGAACATCGAGAAGGTTCGAGCAAGAGATAGTCTGGCATTTCAAACCATACCACTCGTCCGGATCTGCAAAGCAATTCTTCCTTCATGAACTTAATCGACATGGCCAAAGACAGACTGGAAGAGGTGCTATTTGAAGCCATCCTGGAGGATATCCTTGGCAATGATGGATTATGGAACCGAGGTATCAATTGGGATCAAGCCTTTTGTACGCGTTGGTGATGATTCGATGCATTGAACCAGAGCAAAGCGATTTCTATCGACCGTGGAATATTTACTTCTGGCACAGCATCAACTCTTGCTTTCACATGACTCGACTTGAGCTGTTTTGGTCGAGCGATATAACGGTAGCTATAAATGCAAAAACAAATTCAAGCTCTTTAAACTTTGCTGTGTTGATCCGTGTTGTTTGAATATGCCGTGAGCCTTGAAATTGACTTCTGAACAGCCAGGTGCCTTTGCGTCTAGCTGTGTATTCGGTCGCCACACCGTCCATGCTTCGCTTTCCATGGTACTGTTCAGGAATAATTGAATTTTTGAAAGTCAAACCGTGACTTTTTTGTACATGGCGTGAAGA
>Ga0302140_10013377_pt1 | contig 10034 bp, 9 predicted proteins | sample I_Bog_E1_1_FD_202095 | JGI IMG/M metagenome (GOLD analysis project Ga0302140, IMG submission 202095) | Peat permafrost microbial communities from Stordalen Mire near Abisko, Sweden - I_Bog_E1_1 | ecosystem: Environmental > Terrestrial > Soil > Wetlands > Peat | place: Sweden: Abisko, Stordalen...
TGCTAGTTTGCTGTTCGCGAAACGAATTCCCGTTCCGCCCCAAAAAAGGAAAACATGAAACGTAAAGCATCGGCCATCTGGCACGGCAGTCTAAAGGAAGGCAAAGGCACCATCTCCACCGACAGCGGCGTTCTCCGCGATACGCAATACTCCTTCAGCACGCGTTTTGAAAACGGCATTGGCACCAATCCCGAGGAACTCATCGGCGCGGCCCATTCCGGCTGTTTCGCCATGGCCTTTTCGGCCGAACTTGGCAAGGCGGGCTTCACGCCGGACACCATCAATGTCACGGCCACCATCACCCTCGATAAAGCGGGCGAAGGCTTCGCCGTCACCGAATCGCATCTGGACCTGACGGCCAAGATTCCGGGCATCGACCAGGAAAAATTTCTGGCCATCGCCAACGGCGCCAAAGCGGGCTGTCCGATCTCCAAGGTCCTGAACGCCAAGATTTCCTTGGACGCCAAGTTGCTGGCGTAGTTTGAGGGTAAGTTCTCTCCCGAATCCGTTTAAGGCCAGCTTGATTAAGAGGTGGTGATCCGTTTTCAAGCAGGCCTTTTGTTCCCACTGTTCAAGCGGGGATTTTGGGTTACATTGCCGACATGCCGAAAGCGAGAAATGTTTTCCTGACGCTGGTTCTGGGGGTGATCCTGGGGCTGGCCGCTTACCTGACATTTACGGCCTCCCATTGGCTGGGCCGCGGCGGCGGGCAGCATATTTGGGACACCACCAGCGTCGTTCACGAGGTCCAGACTTTATCTGACCTGGTCACGGTCAAATATGTGATGGACAAGGTTGTGGTGCTTGAAGACGTCAAATGGTATGGGGAAAGCCGGGTCTTGTTGCTGGCGCACGGAGTGGTCAAGGCAGGCGTGGATCTAAAACGATTGCAGCCGGGAGACATCACCATTTCGGACACGACCATTTCCGTCCGGCTACCCGTTCCGCAAATCACGGATGCCTACCTCGATGACAAGGAAACCAAGGTGATCGACCATAGCACAGGTCTGCTCCGGGCTTACGACAAGGACCTGGAACAAACCGCCCGGCAGAACGCCGTGGATGATATCGCGCGAGCCGCCCGGCGGGGCGGGATTTTGGATGACGCCAATACCCGCGCCAAGCAGGAATTAGAGACTTTGCTCAAACGTACTGGATTTGAACGGGTTGAGTTCCGCTGATGGGTCTGCCCAAATTCTGGCCACCGTGTATGATTTTTATCTCTTGCGGTACGCCAGAATCGAAGAGGACCGGCATGCGCGAACGGGCCAAATAGATCTTTTTGACCCTGGGCGCCGGCCCATGGGCACGATTTATTCCCATTTCGCCGCGTAATCGCATTGCGGCGATCGTCGCCGGATGACGTGCCCCTCTATGTAATTGAATTTTTCTGGCCACGGTCCCCACTCATGCAACTCGTGTGCCAGTGATTCTTAGCCGCGCCGGCGGGTCGTTTTATCCCCAACCGGCAAGTCACCACCGGCTTAAGCCCATTTCTTACTTCCGCTCAAGTCGTTGTAAGAGTTTGCCGTGAATCCCGTCAAAGCCGCCGTTGCTGAAGACGCAGACCACGTCCCCGCCCCGGGCGCCGGCTGCCACATGGGCCACAATCGCCCCCACGTCCGCCAGATAAGCAGCCGCTTTGCCCGCCGTCTTCAAATCCTGCATCAGCTTTTCCGGATTCAAACGCTCCGCGACGGGCAGTTGATCAAGCCGCGCCACCTCAGCAATAACCACAAAATCGGCATCGCCAAACGAGGCGGGGAGCTCGGTTTGGAAAACGTTGCGACGGGTGGTATTGGAACGCGGTTCAAACACGGCCCAGATTCGTTCCCGCGGGTACTTCAGCCGGAGCGCCTTCAAGGTCTCCCGAATCGCCGTGGGATGATGGCCAAAATCGTCCACGACCGTCACCCCTCCGGCGATCCCCTTGACTTCCATTCGCCGCTTGATGCCTTTGAAGGTATCGAAAGCGAGCTGAATCTGTTTATTGGAGAGGCCGCAATGCTTGGCGGCCGCGACCACCGCCAGGGCATTCCGGACATTCAGTTCGCCCACCAGGTTCAGGTGAAACTTGAAACTTGGAATTTCAAACTCCGTAGCCGTCGGTCCCAAGCGGAGATTGAAGGCCTGAATGGCGTTGTGGGCCCCCAATCCAAACCGTTTCACCGGGCAATGGGTCACGTCGAGCAGGGACTCAAGATTGGCGTCATCGCCGTTCCCAAGCAAAAGCCCGTTGCGCGGCACGAGGCGGATGAAATGGGAAAAGGTTTTTTTAACCGCCGCCAGGTTTTCAAAAATATCCGCATGGTCGAACTCAAGGTTGTTGATGATCGCGATCTCCGGCTGGTAATGGATGAATTTGCTCCGTTTATCAAAAAAGGCGGTGTCGTACTCGTCACCCTCGATGATAAACCATTCGCTGTCGGTGAACCGGGCGCCCTGCGAGAGATTGTTGGGGATGCCGCCAATCAAATAACTCGGGTTTAGGCCATTGTGCTCGAATACCCAAGTCAGGAGCGAAGTCGTGGTGGTTTTGCCGTGCGTGCCGCTCACCACGATCGACCGCTTGCCGCGGATGAAGAACTCCCGCAACAGGTCCGGCAGGGAACAGTAGCGCAATTTGTGATCCAAGACATACTCCACCTCAGGATTGCCGCGCGAGACCGCGTTGCCAATAACCACGAGATCCGGCTGATGCGCCAGGTGCTGTTCGGCATAGCCGTTCATGACGGGGATTTTTTTGGCCGCCAGGAACGTGGACATGGGCGGATAAACGTTCTGGTCCGAACCGGTCACCTGATAGCCCTTGTCCTGCATGGCGGCGGCAGCCGAGGCCATGGCAGTGCCGCATATGCCCGTAAAATGAACTGATTTGATTTCCGATGAAAACATTCCCGCGATTTAACCACGAAACCATCGCCACAGAAAGTTTTTTGGATGCAGCCGTCCTGGAAGGCATGCTGACCGGCAAGATTTGCAAATTGACCCGCAGCGGGTGGATTGCTAGGATTTCACTCCGTTCCAAACGGTTTTATGCAACATACCATTTCAGTTTTGGTCGAGAATAAATTTGGCGTTCTGACCCGCGTAGCGGGGCTGTTCAGCGGCCGGGGGTACAACATCGACACCTTGAATGTCGGGCCGACCCATGACCCGAAGCTTTCGCGCATGACGGTGGTCACGCATGGCGACGAGCCAACCATCGAACAGATTATCAAGCAATTGAATAAATTACCGGATGTGCTCAAGGTCCAGGATTTTGCGGCGGGCGATGCGGTGGGGCGCGAACTGGTCTTGATCAAGCTTGGCGTGGATTCCACGACCCGCGCGGAAGTCATGCAAATTTCGGATATTTTCCGCGCGAAGATTGTGGACGTGCAGGCGAAGTCCCTCACCATTGAAATCACCGGCAACGAAAGCAAAGTGGAGAAGTTCATCAGTCTCCTGCAGTCGTTCGAGGTGCTGGCCATCACGCGCACCGGCCAGATTGCCCTGCCCCGCAAGTAAAGCAGACAAAACAAAAACAACCCTCCCATTGATTTATGGCAAAAGTCTATACTGATAAGGACGCTGATTTAGGCGTCCTGAAAAACAAAACGCTGGCTGTGCTCGGCTTTGGCTCCCAGGGCCATGCCCATGCGCTAAACCTCAAAGACAGCGGCCTCAAGGTCATCATCGGCCTTTATGAAGGCAGCAAATCCATCCCGGTCGCCAAGGAAAAGGGATTTGAAGTTTTCACCACCGCGGAAGCGGTCAAGCGCGCCGATGTCATCATGGTCGCCCTGCCCGACACCAAGCAGGCGGCCGCTTATGAAAAGGATATCGAGCCGAACCTTACCAAGGGCAAAACCCTGGTGTTTTCGCATGGATTTTCCATCCACTTCAAGACCATCGTTCCGCCCAAAAACGTGAACGTCATCATGGTGGCCCCCAAGGGCCCCGGCCACACGGTCCGCAGCCAATACAACGAAGGCAAGGGCGTTCCCAGCTTGATTGCCGTGTACCAGAACCCCGGCAAAGACGCCAAGAAGATCGCGCTCGCCTGGGCCAAAGGCATCGGCGGCACCCGCGCCGGCGTGTTGGAAACCAATTTCAAGGAAGAAACCGAAACGGATTTGTTCGGGGAACAAACCGTCCTGTGCGGGGGCGCGAGTGCCCTGGTGCAGGCGGGTTTCGAGACCCTGGTCGAAGCCGGTTATTCCCCGGAAATGGCTTATTTCGAATGCTTGCATGAGTTGAAACTGATCGCCGATTTGATGAACGAATCCGGCATCAGCGGCATGCGTTTCTCCATCTCTGAGACGGCCAAGTGGGGCGACGTTTCGGTGGGACCAAAGATCATTGACGGCTCCGTCAAGAAACGCATGAAGGCCGCCTTGAAGGACATTCAATCGGGCAAGTTTGCCAAGGATTGGGTCAAAGAATACAAAGGCGGTTACAAGAAATACAACGCCCTGCTCAAGAAGGGCGAAAGTCATCCGATTGAAAAGACCGGCGCCAAGCTGCGCGCGATGATGCCGTGGATGAAAAAGCATTCCATCAAAGGCGCCCAGGCCGCCTATTAAGAAAACTTAAATGGACACCCCCGCAGGAGCAATCCGGCGGGGGTTTTGTTTTGCAGCTATAAGCTAAAATTCCTTTGCTTTTATACCTATTTTCGATTTCACTACTTTTTCCAACCCGATGTGTCCCAACGGATGGACTCTCTCGTTTGAGATGTGGTTTTATTTATGCTTTGCCGGCTTGATTCGGTTTTTTGGCGGCCGAAAGCCGGCAAGATATTGCCGAGCCTGATGACCGCTTCAGTCGCGGCGATGCTGGTTTTTTACCACTCGGCGTGGTTTTTGCCCAAATTCTTTTTCAACCCGATGGTTCTCGAATTTTGTGCCGGATGTGTTTTGTATCATGCGCGCAATTTTCTGGGAATACCCACTTTTTGTTTGATGTGCGTCGGGGCCCTCATATCGCTGTATTTTGTGAGTCAAACCCAATTTTTCGGCCAGCATTACCAATGTATCGTCAATTTAACGCCAGCATGGCAGCGCTGCGTCATTTGGGGCGGCTTCGCAGTTTGCCTGGTCGGAATCGTAACCCAAATGGATCTCAAACGTCCTGGCCACTGGCCCAAGGTTCTTTCGCTGTTCGGCGACGCTTCCTATTCCATCTATTTGTTGAGCCCGTTAATCATGTGGACCGTGGGCGGTGTGGCCATCAGGTTGAATAAATTAATGGGAAATGAATACGTAGTCTTGTCGCCACTTTTGAGCGGCGTCATCTATATCGGGCTCCCTTTTGGGAGCAATCCTCCTTTGGAAATATTTCGAGGTCCCGGCCACCCGCATCACCCGGAAATATTTATTGCGGTTCGTTTCAAAAGCCATCATGCCGAAGGCGATTCCGTCCGTTGTCGAGACCCAATAAGGCTTTAAAAAATAATTTGAGTAATCATGGTTCAAAACTTTGAGTGCCACCAATGAGTCCGCAATGCGCAGTCCCTCTGATCGGTGATAAAAGAGCCGCAACAGCCGTCATTTTGAGCTAAAATGCTTAAATTGTTCGGGATGCCGAACCGCCGGCACCAATCCAGCCCCATACCGACAAGCTTACTTAACCGGCTGCGGCAGGCGCCGCGCCTGGCGCTTGGGCAGACCCGAATCAGCGCGATGATTGGAACCGCCTTCGCTCGCCGGCAAATAATCCTTTAGAAAGCCAGGCTTGTCATGACGGCCGCCGCCTTGATAATCCTTCCACAAGGTTTCGGCGACCAACTTTTTATCCAACAAGACTTCCTTGGTCAGATATTCGAACAGCAGTTCCAGCAATCGCATCAGCGCAATGCTATCAGTGCGTTGAAGGCGGGCGTAGAGCCAATCGCTCAAACGGAGAAAAGCATAAAACGGTGACGCTTCGGCCACCGCTGGAATATCTCCGACCCGGACAGTGGGTGAAACGCTCCAAATCAGCGGCGTCACCTGAACAAAATTCCCGCTATTGCCGATGGTATCCCAATACTTGGCAAAGCGGCGCAGCCGTTGCATCAGCGAAAAATCCAGCAGACGGTTTTGCAAGATCTCGTAGGTCGGTTGGACACGGTAGATCATCTGCCAGGCGGTATCGTGCCGGCTGAGGGGCGTTCCGCGCAATCGCTTAAGAATGCCTACCTGGATTTCCTGAGGCCCCAAGGCAATTAACCGGTCAAATCCCGCCGCGAAACTTTCCAGCGTTTCGCCCGGCAGCCCAATGATCAGATCCGCATGGATGTGCACGCGGGTTTGGGTGCGGAGAAAATTAAAATTGTCCGCCATCCGCTCGTAATTCTGGCGGCGACTGATCAGCGAGCCGACATCAGGATTGAAAGTCTGGATCCCCACCTCGAACTGCAAGGCTCCGGCCGGGAATTTCTCGATGATCGATCGCAACTCTGCCGGAAGACGGTCAGGGATCATTTCAAAGTGATAAAAATGCCCCGGCTGATACCGCTCCAGAAAAAACTCCAGAATCGCCTTGCTCGTCGGCACATTGAGATTGAACGTACGGTCGACGAACTTGAACTGCTTCAAACCACGATCCAACAACTTTTGCATCGCCCCCAGAAAATTGGCCAACGGAACCTGTCGGACCGGTATATCCAGCGATGAGAGGCAAAACTCGCAGGTGAAGGGACATCCCCGCGATGCCTCCACATACACGATGCGATGGGCCAAATCCGCGTCGCCGTAAAACTCGTATGGCAGGGCGATCCGCGAAAAATCCGGCAACTCCGCGGCAATTATTTTCGGCAATTGACTCCCGCTGGAGTTGGCCGCACCGGCGGGCAGTTCCAAAAGCGACCGGCAGACTTCAGCAAATTTCAGGTCCGCTTCCCCGGTGATGACGTGATCGGCCCATTGAACGATCGTTTGACCTTCGGTTTCGTAGCTTACCTCGGGGCCGCCCAAAATGATTTTGATTTCCGGACGCACACCCCGAATGGCGGTGATGACCTCCAACGTCTCCGTCACATTCCAAATATAAATCCCGAACCCGATGATCTTTGGATTCCGCGCCAGCAACGCCTCCGCAATGTCCAGGTGACGCTGGTTGATGTCGAATTCCACGAGACCGGCCCGCGGTTGCAGGCTGCCCAGATTGGCATAGAGATAGCGCAACCCGAACGCGGCATGGATGTATTTGGCGTTGAGCGTGGTTAAGATAATCTCCGACATTGATCCGATTTTACCAGCTCCAAGCGCCAACAGCAATGACCGGCAAGACAATGCGAAACAAAAAACCCCAGCATTTGACAGGATTGGCGCAAAAAAATTCAAACGAAATGGCGCATCGCAAGCTTGCTTGTCGGGCGTAAATCATGAACATTTTGCAACCGGTGTTGTCTGTTTAGAAAGTTGGATTTAACGATGCGAAAACCAATCGCCATACTGGTATTGCTACTGAGCCTCGGCCTCGCGGCTCGGGCGGCGAATTTTAGCGTCTCCCTGGACCGCAACACGATCCGGTTGGGTGAGGAAGCGACCCTGTCCTTGACGTTCGAAGGCGGCCAGCCGAGTGTGGTGCCCGAACCGACCGTCGCCGGGCTCGATTTTGCCAACCCCGTCAGCACCCAGAATTCCAGCGACATCAACGGGGTGATGAGTTTCACCGTCACCATCAGCTATGCGGTCGTCGCGCATCAGGCGGGCGGTTTTACGATTCCCCCCATGACGACGCAAATTGGCGGGCAACGTTTTACCAGCCGGGCCATTCACTTGACTGTGCTCAAGAATGACGCACCAAATGAACAAGAGATAAATTCCGGCTTGGAACCAGCATTCATGAAGCTCACGATGCCGTCCAAGGCGATATACGCCGGCGAGGCTGTGACTTGCGAATTGGATATTTATTTGCGGGACGATGTTCAAAACTATGGCAATTTTCAACTCACCAGCACGCCGACGGATGGCTTTTCGCTCGGTAAAAGCGTGGAAGGACGCCGCTTTCGCGCGCAGGTCGGCAGCCGCGTTTACACCGTCATTCCGTTGAGCCTGGGCCTGACGGCGCTCAAAGCAGGGCCGGTCACCGTAGGGCCGTTTACCGGCAGCGTAGTGGTTGTGCTCCCGGAAGGCGGACAGCAAAATCAGGATCCGTTCTTCCGCTCGTTCTTTAACCAAGGCACGCAAAAACAGGTCGCCCTTTCCACGGAACAGTTGGCCGTCAACTCCCTGCCGCTGCCCGACCCGAAGCCCGCCAACTTCAATGGCGCGATCGGAACTTTCACGCTGAATGTCAGCGTCGGCCCCACGAATCTCACGGTCGGGGATCCGTTGACCGTGCGGGTGCAAATTGCCGGCCGTGGGGCGTTTGACAGCATCACGCTGCCCGACCAATCCGGCCTGCGGGATTTCCGGATTTTTCCGCCGACCACCAAGACCGAACTGACAGACAAACTTGGCTTTGAAGGCACCAAGACCTTCGAAGAAATCGTGACGCCGCAGAATAACGATATTCATAAATGGCCCGAATTTTCCTTTTCCTATTTTGATCCCGAAAACGGCCAATATCACACGCTCAATCAGGCTGCCGTGCCGCTGCTGGTAAGCGCCGCCGCTGCCGTGCCGCCACCAACGCTGGCGGGCAACAAGACAACACCGCAGGAAAATCAAACCCCGCGGGACATCCTGCCCATCAAGGAATCGGTCGGCCCGCTGGAAGCCGTGAGTGTACCGCTGGTATTTCAAACTAAATTTATCGCCCTGCAAAGTGTGCCAGTGCTGGCATTTCTGGCAGCTTTCGTTTGGCGCAAACGCGCGGACAATCTGGCGAATAATCCGCGCCTGCGCCGGCAGCGCGCCGTAGCCCAGCTCGTGCGCACCGGCCTCACGGAATTGCGGCAGTTGGCCACCGACAATAAACCCGATGAGTTTTTCGCGCTCCTGTTTCGTTTGATGCAGGAACAGCTGGGCGAGCGGCTGGATTGCCCGGCCACGGCCATTACGGAAGCAGTGGTTGATGAGCGGTTAAATCGCCCGGGCGCGAGCCCGCAGCTCCAGGCGGACTTGCGTGAATTATTTCAACTCTGCAATCAAGCGCGATACGCACCCGTGCGTGGGACCAGCGAATTGAATTCCGTGGCCGTTCTTCTGGAAAGAGCCGTTAATGAACTCCAGGCTTTGAAAACATGAGAACCTTGCTCACTTTTCTCCCAGTATCCTTGCTACTCGCGGGAAATTTGTTTGCCGCAGGAGTGGACGATAATTTCGCCGCCGCCAATAAGCTGTACGCGGAAGGAAAATTTGCCGCCGCGGCAAAAGCGTACGATCAAATCTGCCAAAGTGGCGTGCGCTCGACCGCCCTGCTGTTTAACGACGCCAATGCCCACTTTAAAGCTGGCAACCTGGGCCAGGCCATTGCCGCCTATCGCGAGGCCGCTCTCCTTTCACCCCGGAATCCCGAAATCAACGCCAATCTGGAGTTCGTCCGCAAACAGGTCCAGGGACCAACGCTTCATGTGAGCCATTGGGCGGGCTCGCTGAATTTGCTCAGCTTGAACGAATGGACCGTGTTCACCGTCATCGCGTTTTGGGTGACCTTCCTGCTGCTCGGGCTGCGGCAACTTCGCCCCGCGCTGGCAGGCTCGCTGAAAACTCTCACCTGGTTCTTTGCCCTGCTGACCATCGCCAGCGGTGGCGCATTGGGCGTGCATGCGGCGAACCATCTTTCCAACGGCACGGCGGTTGTTCTATCCGCCGAAGCCACGGCCCGGTCTGGCCCGTGGGAGGAAGCCCAAAGCGTTTTTACGGTCCATGACGGCGCCGAACTGTCGATAGCCACCCGGCATGACGATTGGGTGCAGGTCACGGATGGGACCGGGAAAATCGGCTGGCTGCCGAATCGGCTGGTCGCCATTTTGCCCGGCGCATAAATCACTTTTTGTTGAACACAAAATCCCTTTAGGTTGTCCATCGAAACGAAATCATGAGTACTGGAATCAACGCAATTAACGAAGCGGTCAAAGAGGCAAGCGCCTTTACCCAACCGCTGTTTAACGAACTCGG
>Ga0302140_10013382_pt1 | contig 10033 bp, 11 predicted proteins | sample I_Bog_E1_1_FD_202095 | JGI IMG/M metagenome (GOLD analysis project Ga0302140, IMG submission 202095) | Peat permafrost microbial communities from Stordalen Mire near Abisko, Sweden - I_Bog_E1_1 | ecosystem: Environmental > Terrestrial > Soil > Wetlands > Peat | place: Sweden: Abisko, Stordalen...
ATGGAGGCGGGGTTTTTCAGAGGCCATTCACAAGAACTGAGACAAGACAAGAATGCATGCAATGCTAATCAGTGCCCCTTTTCTGTTAACTGGTTCAGATGGAATTTCTATTACATTATTCATCCACAAGATACGGAGCTTCGGAATACTGCACGGCCCAAAGGATGATCTGAGAATCTGCTGAATAACGAAGTTCTAGCTATGAGCCTTAGGCTGATAAACTGCCCTCGACACGAATATATAAAGCTAGTCTAAGTTGCCGAAAATCACTCCTCATCCCCTCAATCAAACATTGACTCGTTGGAACGTATTTTTGCTGATCACTATCATAATCATCATGGTTGCTTTCTCTAGCCTCTTTGCTACTCTGGTAGCAATAGCTGGGTCGCTTGCTGCTCCTACAGATCTTGTCAAGGATGGCCTCACAAAACGAGGTCCGTCGAACTTTGTTTTGGAAGCGAATAGTACTCTCTCCCGTCGCTCTTCCATCAACTACAATCAGGATTACACCACGGGCGGGACCGTCAATTATTACTCATCGAGCACCGGATTCGAAGTCAATTGGAGTACCCAGGATGACTTCGTTGTCGGAGTTGGGTGGAACCCAGGATCTACCATGTAACAAATGCCATCTATTTCTTTTACATCTCTTTACTAACTCGGTATTGAAGTCCCATTAACTTTGGTGGCTCGTTCTCTGTCAGCAGCGGAACTGGCCTCCTCTCAGTCTACGGCTGGTCCACTAATCCCCTTGTCGAGTACTATATTATCGAGGACTACAAGAACCCCCCTAGTTTCGGCACGGAGAAGGGGACTGTTACAAGCGATGGAGGCACGTATACCATCTGGGAGAACACTCGTTATAACGAGCCTTCCATTGTAGGAACATCGACCTTCAACCAGTACATCTCTGTCCGCCAATCTCCCAGAACCGAAGGCATAGTCACTGTTCAGAACCACTTCAACGCGTGGGCATCCCATGGCATGAACCTTGGCACTCTCAACTTTCAGGTCATTGCTGTCGAGGGCTGGGGCGGAAGTGGCTCTGCCTCCTACGCCGTCAACAACAACTAGGAAGAGAGTGGCAGTGCTTCCCACCCCGCTTTTACTAACTTTCCAACCACGCTTGGTAATGGTGGCACTGACAAGTGGGAGGTACTTGGTGGAATGCGGCCAGTGTGGAAGCGTCGAATTGTTAGGGGCACGGGAGAATTTTGGAATTTATGTTGAAACCAGTCGGAGGTGGCAAAAAGGATTAATTTGTTTGCAACAATTGCTTTGTTTCTGCTCGTATGAAGATATTCTGTCATTTCTGATCTTGTATATAGCGCTATATTCAAGCTATTTTTGTCTAGTTGTGCCAGATGCACCATTCAGACGTTTCGGTGTAAATTGATCATGAGAGTGCTGTGGAGGAGGAGAGTTTCGCACTTTCAAAATGAGCAAGACAGGTGTGGGCAGCAATATTTCCAGTGATGAGCTCTGTCCGAAAACAAGAAGATATGCAGGGCTCAATTGTTGATCCAACTGAAAGACAAAGGTATGCCTATTGTAGAGAATCTCGCCTAATTTGGACCAATTCTATCCTGTCTTGCTCTGTACTACCAGGGGCTTGTAATTACTCTTCCCGTGGCTATACTTCGGCCTGTGGTGTGCCAGATGCTAGACAACCCCCTATCGAGCCCCTGTCGAACCCCTGCGGCCGCATCACATGGTCGCTTGCAGTGTCCATCCAAGACAAAACAGCGTGGATGTCTTGAAACCATGCTGTTAGAGACTGAATTTTACTCGGCTCTTCGTCTCTATTGTATTCTTGCCTTGCAATAGCTAGCCAAGAATGTGCTGCCGAACAGGCAACAGGGCCTTTGCGTTTTGTGGTCTGGGGCTCGAGGAAAGGAGAAGGCCCCGGATCTCGGATGCTCGGAGAAATTATAGAGAGGAGTGGGGCAACAATGGCAAAGGTAGAAAAGTTCCTGGAAAATTGAGGTCTTGAGCTGTTGAACAGTCAATCGCCTGGGGATCTGAATGTTGCGAGAGGAGATGTGAAGAGGAGAAAACATAGAAAAGGGGGGTCGATGCCAATCTGGGAGGCGGTCAAGACGGCAGAACAGCCCCGAAAGTGGGCCGCTGCCCCGCCTAAATTTTACTTGCCCTCACTGACTCATCTCCTTACCTACAACACCACTCTCCTCCGCCTTCTGCTTGTCTCTTAGTTCTGGCTTGCGTGGAGGACACATAGCTAGGCAAGATGTCAAAGGTGCACCTTCTTGACTACGTGGCGGGCAATGTGCGGAGCTTGGTCAATGCCATTGAAAAGGTGGGCTATACAGTCGAGTGGGTCAAGTCACCAGAAGATGTCGAGAAAGCAGATGTAAGTCACCAAGAAGGGAATTGTCCAGTGATTCAATTGTTTCCTTCTGAGGGGTTATCTTAACGAGCTCCTGTTACTTTCCACTGACAATTGCTTACAGAAACTCATTCTGCCCGGTGTTGGTCACTTCGGGCACTGCATGACCCAATTCTCCAACGCAGGGTACCTTCCCGCAATACGAAAACATATCGACTCGGGAAAACCTTTCATGGCTATATGTGTCGGTCTACAAGTTTTGTTTGAGGGTTCTTCAGAGGACTCAGCAGTCCCAGGTCTTGGCCTGATCAAAGGACACCTCGACCGATTCGACGACAGCTCGAAATCAGTCCCGCACATTGGATGGAATAGCGCGAATACGTCAGACAAGCAAGTGTATGGCCTGAGGCCAAGTTCGAAATATTACTACATTCATGCATACAAGGTCCCATACCGGACAGGCGAGCTCGAGAGCCAGGGATGGAAGGTTGCGACTGCGAGGTATGGGAACGAGGAATTCGTCGGTGCTGTGGCCAAGGGAAATATCCTGGCTACACAATTCCATCCCGAAAAGAGTGGGTTCGCAGGTTTGAGAGTCCTCAAGGCGTTCTTGGATGGTAACATGGAGAGTGGACACATTGTTGGACAAAAAATAGCAAAAGAAGGCCTTACACGAAGAGTTATTGCATGTCTCGACGTACGAACAAACGATCAAGGGGATCTGGTCGTCACGAAAGGCGATCAATATGACGTTCGAGAAAAGACGTCAGAAGGGAACGTTCGGAATCTGGGCAAGCCGGTTGAAATGGCACGGAAATATTACGAGCAAGGAGCCGATGAAGTCACATTTCTCAATATCACAAGCTTTCGAGATTGCCCGTTGGCGGATTTGCCGATGCTTGAAATCTTACGCAAGACTTCAGAGACCGTTTTCGTACCTCTGACAATTGGTGGCGGCATCCGAGATACAACGGACACAGATGGAACAAAAGTGTCCGCCCTGGAGATTGCCACCATGTACTTCAAGAGCGGAGCCGACAAAGTGTCGATCGGTTCAGATGCTGTCATAGCAGCTGAAGAGTACTACAAGGCCGGAAAGAAGTTATTCGGGAACACGGCGATCGAGCAAATTTCTAAAGCCTATGGAAACCAGGCAGTTGTTGTCAGCGTGGACCCGAAAAGAGTCTATATCTCGAAACCAGCGGAGACGAAACACAATACAATTCAAACAAAATACCCAGGACCGAATGGCGAGGAAGCTTGTTGGTACGCATGCACCATCAAAGGCGGCCGCGAAACTCGAGATATGGACGTGGTCGAATTGGTGCAAGCAGTGGAGGCAATGGGAGCAGGCGAAATTCTGCTTAATTGCATAGACAAGGACGGAACGAATGGCGGATTTGATCTTGAGCTGATAAATCAAGTGAAAAGCGCAGTCAGCATACCGGTCATCGCTTCTAGCGGAGCAGGGAACCCAGCTCATTTCGAGGAAGTCTTCTCCCAAACGCGGACAGACGCAGCGCTTGGCGCTGGCATGTTTCACAGAGGCGAATATACTGTCAAGCAAGTGAAAGACTTCCTTGCTGAGAAAGGTCTCATGGTCAGACAGTTCGAGAGCGAGCTGTAGGGGTAGTCAGCAAATACGAATTGCCGTCATACCAGCCAAGAACGCCAATGCGTATCACGTGACTGGGATTTATAATCTTCGCCCGGGGATTGCTTTTATTTCCGTGCCAAGAACCGATAAGGATATATTTAAAACCTCCTGATCAGTCTGTGCGGATCGGATCGTCAATCCATCTTTTCGTCTCTATATAACTTGCCCGAAGTACGGAATTATCAATCTCAAGGCCCGAACCTTTTCTCTCCAGCTCTCCTTCACGCACTCGTTGACCTTGCAACTTTTACATTCCATCGAGCACTATTTGCACCGTCTTCTTCTCCATCGCCTTTGACAACCAACGATGGCATCAGAAACTATCACAACAAACATCCTGGTCCTCGGCGCCGGCGAGCTCGGAACCTCCATCCTCACGCACCTCTCCTCCCTCGCGCCGCCTTCCACAAAAATAACCGTTCTCCTGCGTCCCTCGACCCTCTCCTCCTCCTTACCCTCCAAGAAACAAGAGCTCGCCTACCTCAAATCACTCAATCTCGCCTTCCTAGCAAGCGACATCGCAAACTCCTCTATCTCAGAACTCGCCACGCTCTTCAAGCCATTCGACACAATCATCTCCTGCCTCGGCTTCGCCTCTGGTCCAGGCTCACAGATCAAGATTGCCACCGCAGTGCTAGAAGCAGGAGTGAAACGATACTTTCCATGGCAGTTCGGTGTTGATTATGAGGTTGTTGAGAGGGGCAGTGCGCAGGATTTGTGGGATGAGCAGCTTGATGTCCGGGATTTGCTGAGGAAGCAGAGCGGCACGGAGTGGGTTATTGTCTCGACGGGGCTGTTTATGAGTTTTTTGTTTGAGCCGGGTTTTGGGGTTGTTGAGCGGATTGGTGGGGATGGGGGCGAGTGGGTGGTGAGAGCGCTGGGAAGTTGGGAGAATAAGGTTACGGTTACGACGCCGGAGGATATTGGGAGGTTGACTGCTATGATTGTTTTTGAAGAGCCGAGATTGCGGAATGAGGTTGTGTTTACGGCTGGTGAGACAATTAGCTATGGAGAGTTGGTTGGGATTGTAGAGAATGTGCTTGGGAAGAAAGTGAAGAGGGAGGTTTGGACGGTTGAGAGGTTGGAGAAGGAACTAGAGGAACAGAGGGGAAACGAGGGAGAGACGATGGCGAAGTATAGGGTCGCATTTGCCGTTGGCAAGGGGGTGAGTTGGGAGATGGAGCGCAGCTGGAACTGGAAGAAAGGGGTTGATGTTACTGGTGTTGGGAAGTATGCAGAGGAGAGTCTCAAGAGGGCGGGATGACACACGCAACCTCACTTTTTCCCGTATACAATGCAGCAAAGTTACATCTGGTCAAACTCCCCGCCACAAGGACTTGCATTATGTCTCGGAACAAGCCATTCTCACCAGTTCTCCTATTCCAGATGACGAAACCTATACAGCTCCGAGATCTAGATGCGCCGTTTTATGGGTCCTATTTGTCTTGTAGCCGCGGCTTCATAAGGGTGATGCAGCCAACTTGCCACGGCTATGTTGCTATGTCGAGTATAAGCGGTGACTGATTCAAGACTGCGTCAGCGATCTGGTCGCGTACGAGAGCTGCCTAAGTCCCCGAGCCAAGAGACAGTGCTTTATTGTTGGCAACAGGCTCATGATCACTCGCTAGTGTCATCAGCACGGAATTTCATTCTTCAAGGCTCGTCTTCGGGCAACGACCCGAGGACAATGTTTCGTCCGGCGGCGTCATCACGCTCCTGGTGATAGTTCCTGAGCCGCTGGCTTCCAATCTGCTTGACAACGCCAAACACTCCGTGGTGTCCCGCTGTTATGCATCTTGATAGGTCATGCTGCATGATCGGTTTGCAGCGGCAAGGACTCCCACTGAACCTATAACGATCTATCAAACATGTTAACAGTATCCTGATCAGCAGGGTTCATGTGGCACAACATGCCTTCAAGGCTGGCGAACTTCATTGTCACTCTCTTGACATCGCTCCACGCATCCGCCGGTAACTCCTTCCTCTGTTCCATGCCCAGTTTCGCCAGATTCCAGCTCCCCAACCCTTGATCAGCATCCCAACGCTGTGCCAGGAGGCTGCCACCGGAGCGCTCGATACAAGTGTCAACACACTTGCTGTTTGAAGTCCGGCATAAACATCGCTCGCGCTCGACTTGCGTCTTATCGTCGATCTGGATGGCAACAATTGCGAGTTTCCCCGATGCCTCTTTGCTTTTCAGGAATATAACCAGTAACGGTTTTGAGGGCTTAGAGTGAATATGTGCTCTACCTGTTCCTGTGCTGACAGTAGTGATTGAAGAGACGCTGGTTCGAGATGTGACACTAGATGTGGATATCATGCTTGTGGCGATGCTCGGAGCTCGTTGGGACTTGGTCAATTTAGTGGACGTGGATCTGGAGCTCTGGCGACTAGGTGTGATGGTTTCTCGACTGTTCCCGTTCGCTATCGAGTCTCTGCTCCGATTGATCGAGTTTGGACTTGAAGGGCTCGTTATTCGACTGGGAATTATATTGTCGCGTGAACGTCCTGCGAAAGGGTCTCTACTTGTGCTGGACGTAGGGCTAAACGGACTTAATGGACTTGTAGGGCTTGCAAACCGACTTGAAGCGATGTTGCTGCGACTATTCTCGAGCGACATGCTCTCGAAACCGGTACTAAGGCTTGCTCGGCTGCTACCAGCTCGACTTGGAACGACACTTGACGAGGCGGAATTTGGCGGATTGCCAAAATGATGTGGCAACCACAATTGAAGTCTACCATGCTCTTCAACGGGCGCGGCGTGGCCGGAAACGAAGAAAGATACCGTGACCATTGCTTGATCATACCGTTCATATACTTTGTACCCCGTCAGTAGATGTTGGAGGCGAAGAATGTGTTTTGGTTCGATGAAAGTCGGCTGAATGTCTGCTGTTGGCGAAGCTATCACAACCTCCAATGCCTTTGGCCGTGAGCTGGGAACGGCGTACAAAGGAGTGAACGCGACCGTCTTCAGATCGATCTCCATCTTGAACTCTTGACGACGGGCTGAAGGAGCATTTCTGTCTTCGACAACTTCCAAGAGGCGGTATTTCGTTGATCCCAGTCGGAAAATCGATAAGTCACGACGTAGTGACTCGGATGGATCTGGCATGGGAAGTTTCAAGACTTCTTCCAGAGCCAGTTCCACGTGAGGTGATATGTAATCAGCGATATTCTCTGCCGGCCAAATATCATACACGTCATCACTCACGAGTGAGCCCAGGTCTGGAGCAATTAGTCGCTGGGCTGGAGCAGTGGTAAACCGTTGACATTCGATCGAAAGGTCTTCGTTGAGTTGTTGCACATAGCCAGGCCATTGGGAATCTCCCGGGGCATCTCTCAGTGCATCGCACTCTTTCAGGCACCTCATAATCCATATGCTTTTGAGAAGTGCCAGATACTGCTGTGGCAGAGGTTTTCGGTCATCCAGAAAGTTTCCTTTGGCGATGAAGTTCTTCGTGCTTTCCTCGAAATGCTCAACAAATGCATCCGCTCCAGCCTGCAGAGGGAAATTTCCTGATAGGCGGTATTCAGGGCAGGACTTCTCAGCGGATATTCGAAACTTGTTCTCAATATCTATGGGGACAATCACATCAATCACAGCGGGATTTTCTTGCTCGTGCATCGCTTGCTGAACGTCGGGGATGAGCAAACCTTGCAGATGCAAGACACTTTGGTGAACTGCATCAATACGGTCCGCAAGGTCGCGGTGAATCTCCGAGAGAAGATTAAGTTCCAATGGCCTCAACAGGATTGAAATCTTGGAGTTGTGAGACTCCAGCCTCTTGCGAAGATGCTCGACTTTCGGCTGAATGACAATATTCCATTCGATATTGTAAGCGAAGTTTCGATCCCTCCTAAACTCGTGGTTCTCTTCCAGAAGCTTTTGGCAGTCCATGAGTGTTCTGTGGTAGTCCCCAATGATCTCGCGCAAGGACGAGAGATCCCATTCTTTCGGCTGAGGTAGAGTACGGGAACGGACAAGTCGAAGAGATTGTTGAGTCCATGTCGCCTTGGCGTTCTCAATGACGCGTTCAATATTCCTCAGGTTTTCAGCAAGATTTTTTACATCGTTTCCAAAGTCCTGGTATTGCCCGGCTAGAAGGCATCAACTTAGCGATTTCTTTGCTGTAACTCGTGGCGACAATACGAACGCGATTCTCCTTGGAAAAGGCCGTCTAAGCAGAGAAAATGTTACCTACCTGAATTCAATTCGTCACTCCATCCCAGCTGATATATTTCCCATGCGAAGTTCGCGGTTCGAATGAGGTCGGCAGCAGATATGACGGACATGGTCCGCAAGGTTAGGTGGTTATGAAAGCGCCCGCCGCTCCTGCCACCGTTTCGTGAGAGCTGATCATGCGCCAAAAGGCGTGCTATTTCTTTCGCTCCCGCTAATTTGGTGTCAAAAGCGTATAGAGAATATCGTTAGTGTAGAGGAAGAAGGATAAGAATTCTGAGGCTAGAAAATCATATGCAATTCAGTGCCTTTGACATCGATGGCGCTTCACAAGGCTCCCTGGGTTCCACCGTCCCTGACACTGGGCAAAGGAAAGAGGAGTAAGGCAGATTTTGGTGCTTTGTGAGCCTTTGTGGAATGTGAGAGAATTTTTCGTGAAGCCTGCCGCAGGCAAGCAGGCTTGAACCTGGGATTGACTTACCTCGCGCCCGACTTACGAGGGGATATCAGAGTCAGGTTGCTTTGTTGTACCACGTTGGCGGTGGCTCGTATTGATGGCTTGCATCGTAGCCCGCATGGTGGCCAATGAACGGAAGAGTTCGCCAGGCACTCATTTCAAAACGGTCAAGCCACATGGACGTGCCAAGCGGCTCCAGCCTTGCAAAAGAGCGAAGGATTCCTCCGAGCCTTGTGAGCTGACAATAAAGCAACTCTTGGCATGGAGGACATTAACTGGGGTCGCGTATGTCCTGGAGTTGGAAGGCTCACGCCAGCCTTCTCTCAACCCTTCGTGAGCATTGGCGACTCAGCAAGAACAAACTTCTTTGATTTGAAGTTTTCCGGCCACAATGGATTCCAATACAGACCATGGTACAGATCCGAGGACTGACCCTCACTATGGCGACGATGACAGCAGCATTAATACCGCAATTCGTGAGATCCTGCCCGAAAATATCGAAAATACAATCATTACGAAGGCCCCAGAAGAGAGGTTTCGTTTAGGATACTGGTCTGTCATTGCACTGGTAGTGAATCGGGTTATAGGTTTGTCCTCCAGTTTGAAATTGAATGCGAAGACTAATCGAACATGATAGGCACCGGTATCTTTAACTCTCCATCGACTGTCATGCGCGGAACGAGAAGTGTGGGCATTACACTTCTTTTCTGGCTTGCCGGCGCCGTATATACAATTGCCGGCGCTCATTTGAATATTGAGTTCGGCCTATCTACACCGCGCCATCTTTTCAAAAATGTCGAACAAGGAATTCCACGAAGTGGAGGTACGCTGAATTATGTGAGTCTCGTCCAGTATGCGATCAAATAATTTGGACTGACCAGCCACAGCTCCAATACGTTTTCACCTGGCCAGCGTACCGACCCAAAACGAAAACTGTCCTCCTCGTCACTTGTGTCTTCGCGACTGCATATATTATTCTCGGGAATATGGCCGGAAACTGTTTGATCTTTGGGATCCGTACCCTCCAAGCGGCCAACGTCCCGGTAACGAATAGTGCCGTCAGGGGCCTGGGAGTTGCAGCTGCGACAGTCGCATGCCTCATCCACTCATTTTCTAGAAGAGGTGGAATCTGGTTGGGAAATTTATTTGCATTGATCAAAGTTCTCATGTTATTGCTGATCATCATAACCGGTATTTGTGCTTGGGCTGGCGCTTTCCATACTCCGAATTATGCCAACGATAATATGGCGTTGAATCATTCCTTCGCAGATTCCTCGAATGATTCATACGGCTACACACAGGCTTTCCTTGCCGTCATATTTGCGTGGAGTGGATTCGATCAGCCGAATTATGTAAGTTTATTCTTTTCAACACCCCTAGCCGAAATCATTT
>Ga0302140_10013393_pt1 | contig 10029 bp, 10 predicted proteins | sample I_Bog_E1_1_FD_202095 | JGI IMG/M metagenome (GOLD analysis project Ga0302140, IMG submission 202095) | Peat permafrost microbial communities from Stordalen Mire near Abisko, Sweden - I_Bog_E1_1 | ecosystem: Environmental > Terrestrial > Soil > Wetlands > Peat | place: Sweden: Abisko, Stordalen...
GAACCAGAACGCGTTGGTTGGCAGGCGGCGGCGCGCAGAGGACTGCACGCCCTACCGACCGCAGATTTGCCATGGCACTGGGTTGGTAGGGCGCGTCACTCCGTGCGCGCCGTCATGGCAAAGCAAAACGCGTCGGCCGAACACTCTGGTCTCGCGAACAATACGCCGTTGCGATGAACCCGAACGCGTTGGTTGGCAGGCGGCGGCGCGCAGAGGACTGCACGCCCTACCGACCGCAGATTTGCCATGGCACTGGGTTGGTAGGGCGCGTCACTCCGTGTACGCCGCGCCTGCAACCAGCGGGCGCAAAATTTCCCCGGCGTCGCCTTCCCGACCCGCTGCCGATCAAGACTTTGATCAGTTTCCCGTACCCACTTCGGAGTTCGGGCTAAATCCGCCTTTTACTGCGAGCAGACTTCGCCCTGCGGGCGCTGCTCAAAAATAATCCTAAAGCTTTATTCAGTTTCGCCGAGTTTGGTCGATGTATTGGTGACCGGCTAATTAACCGGCACCAAGCAAAACAGAAAGCTTGATCTCTGTACGGCCGCCAACGGCCCCGTCCAGTCGTTGCCGGAAATGGATCCGGCCTCAGGGGTTTCCATGGCTTGGCGTATGATTTTGATCCACGAATTATGCAACACATGACCATCGGGAAAAAAATCGCACTTGGTTTCGGGGCGGTGATCCTCATTGCCGGCCTGTTGGGAGGCATCGCGGTCTTGAACATGAATCTGGTCCAAACCCACGCCCGGACCCTCGCCACGGAATACGTGCCGGAATCGCAAATCGCCAGCGATTTGGCAAGTGCCTTCGCGAACGCATTCCTGAACATGCGCACCTACAGCCTTACGGCCGACACCGCCTGCCTGGATGCCACCAGGAAGGACTTGCAAGCCGTGCATCAACAGCAGGCCGCCGCCCAGAAACTGGCGGACGCGCATCCCGAACTGGTCAAACTGCGCGCAAATCTGAGGGAGTTCGAGCCCGCCCTCCAGCATTACGAGGAACTCATTGACCAAACCGCAGCCAAACACCAGGACATCTTGCTCGGTCGCGACAAATTGAATCAGGCCGCCGGCGATTTTACCACCCATATTGACAATTTGATCGCCTCCCAAAACGTCAAGCAGGCCAGCGAAATCAAAACCAATGCCGAGGCCGCCACCCTCCAACAGCGCGCCGATAAGCTGGCCCTGGCCAATGCCATTCGGGAGGCCGGCAATGCCGCGCGCATCGCCGCCTACCAATCCCAGGCGTTGCGCGATCCCCAATTAATCGATGAGGGTATGAAGCGTTTCGCGACCATGGACAGGGATTTTGAAGCATTGCAACCCATGTTTACCCAGCCGGAAGACGTTGCTGAATTGAACCTGATAAAAAACGCCGCACATGCCTACCGCGACGCCATGAAAGCCACCCTGGAGAATGATATTGCCCTCGTTGAACTCGGCAAGCTGCGGGCGGAGGCATACGACCGCGCCGCCTTGCTGGTGGCCGACACCCAGGCCACTGGCATGAATCGCACCGTGGAAGCCGCCAACGCCTCGATCCAGAAACTGACCCAGGCGTCTTGGACCATGATAGTTGGACTCATCGGCGCACTGGCCCTCAGCCTCACCGTGGCGTTCTTGATCATCACCAGCTCCACGCGCGTGCTCACCCAGGTCGCCGGCGCCCTCAATGATGGTTCAAACCAAGTCGTTTCGGCCGCCGGGCAGGTCGCCACCGCCAGCCAGACCCTGGCGGAAGGGGCCAGCGAACAAGCCTCGTCCCTCGAGGAAACCGGTTCTTCCCTCGAGGAAATGGCCGCCATGATCAAACGGAATTCCGAGAACGCCCGGCAAGCCAACGATCTGGGCAAAGAAGCCCGGGAAGCCGCCGACAAAGGCGTGGGCGACATGCAAACCATGGCCGCCGCGATGGCGGCCATCCAGGGCTCCAGCGATGATATCGCCAAGATCATCAAGACGATTGATGAGATTGCCTTTCAAACCAACATTCTCGCCCTCAATGCCGCCGTGGAAGCCGCCCGGGCGGGGGAGGCCGGCATGGGCTTTGCCGTGGTGGCGGATGAAGTGCGCAATCTGGCGCAACGCTGCGCCCAGGCCGCCAAGGAAACCGCCGGCAAGATTGATGGAGCCATCGCGAAAACCGGCCAGGGGGTGGATATCAGCAACAAAGTGGCCGCGGCGTTGAATGAAATTGCCACCAAAGTGCGGCGCGTGGACGAGTTGGTCACCGAAGTGGCCAGTGCCTCCCGCGAACAAACTCAAGGCATCTCCCAAATCAATTCCGCCATGGGCCAAATGGACAAGGTCACGCAAGGCAACGCCGCCAATGCCGAGGAAAGCGCCGCCGCCGCCGAGGAACTAAACGCCCAGGCCGAGACGATGAAGCAATCCGTGGCCGAGTTGTTGCAGCTCGTGCGCGGCAACCATCAGGCCGGCCCAGTCGCGCCGGCGACCCGTTCCCTTCGCCGCCCATCGTTTGGCCGCGCCACCTCAAAGCCCGCTGCCACCGGCAAGCCTGGGCCTTCCCCGAGCCCCGCCGCCGCCAAGGCAAATCGGCGCAGTGAAATTCCCATGGTCGGTGATTTCAAGGACTTTTAGGTATCGACGTTTTGTGGCTATTCGCCGGGGTTGAACTGTCTGGTTCCTCGCTGTTTCCAGTGGATTAGGCTGCCCTAACCCGGGCTAAAGCGGGCTAAAGCAGGGAAAGCAGGGAGACGCTCCGGTTTTCATTGTCTTTGGGGCGAAAAAGCGGCATTAAATTGGGCGCATGAAACATAATTCTTATTTTGAAGGAAAAGTGCAGAGCCTGGCCATCACCACCCCGCAAGGCCCGGCGACCGTGGGCGTGATCGAACCCGGCAAGTACAGCTTCGGGACGGATTGCGAAGAACACATGCATGTGGTGGCCGGCACGCTCAAAGCCAGACTGCCGGGCGGTGAATGGAAGAGTCATGGCAAAGGCGAGTATTTCATTGTGCCGCCGCACGTGAAATTTGAGGTGGACGCGGCCGGCGATGTGGCGTATCTCTGTTTCTACAAACGCTAATCCAGCTTATGAAAAATCAAACCTGGCTCCCGGCCATGGGCCTGTTGGTGATCACGGCAGGGCAACTGCGGGCGGAAGACCCCGCCTGGTTTCAGGCGTCGCTGACCCCGGACATCGCCGTCCAATCCCGCACCACGTTGATCAATGGTCTCAGCCTCAACATCTGGGGGGAAAACCCGCAGCACGGACTGACGATTGGCGCGGTCAACGGAAGCACCGGCGAGAGTTCCGGCTTCACGTGGGGGTTGGTCAACTATTCCGAGAATTACAATGGCGTCCAGTGGGGGGCGATCAACGTCAATTATACCAGTTATAACGGCTGGCAAAGCGGCTGGGTCAATGTGGCGGAAAGTGATTTCACCGGGCTGCAGTCGGCGTGGATTGGCAATTACGCCCGGAGCATGAAAGGCTTGCAGGTCGGGGCCTTCAACTACACGGAACATCTGAATGGCGTCCAGATTGGGATCGTCAATGTGGCCCGGAACAACGACTGGTTCACGGATTTCCCGGATCGTTTGGCCACGGGGTTTCCCATTTTGAACTGGTCGTTTTAAGGCGTGGCCGAAACGAATCAGTAAACAAGGATTTCAACCACGGATGGCCATGGATGAACACGGATAAAATCCGAAGGCCGAAATCCGAGACGCGAAAGAATTCCGAATTCCGAATTCCGAAACCCGAATGTTTAGGTAATTCGCTCGGACAGTCACGGAGGAGCGTGGATAAAAAGGCGGTTTTCCAGCTGTCCAGAAAGCGCACCGTTTCGGGACCGGCGGAAACCCGGGCTGACCGGCGGTCCTGATTTTCCTCCCTTCATGTTGCTTCGGCTTGAATCGCGGTGAAAAGATCCCTAACTGCATGACCAGATAGGCTTTTCTTCGCCGGCGAATTGTGATTAGTTAAGGCCCATGGTCAACCATAATCCCATTATCGCCGCGCTGGATGTGCCGTCGGCGGCAGCTGCCCTGAAACTGGCGGAACAGATCGCCCCGGCGGTCGGCGCTTTCAAGATCGGCAAGGAACTGTTCGTCTCAGCCGGGCCGGACATCGTGAAGCGGGTGCGCGCCACCGGCGCGAAGGTGTTTCTGGATTTGAAGTTTCACGACATCCCCAACACTGTCGCCAAGGCCGTGGCCGCCGCCCTGCGGTTGGACGTGCAGATGCTGACGATCCACACCAGCGGGGGGGGCGAGATGATGCGCGCGGCGGAGCAATCCGCGCAAGACATGGCCAAATCGCTCGGCGTCCCGTTGCCGCTGGTTCTGGGCGTGACGGTGCTGACGAGTTCCTCCAAGGAAACGCTGGCGGAAACCGGCTGCGAGCCCGACCCCGAGAAACAGGTGCTGCGGCTGGCGCAACTGGCGGTGAAATCCGGCCTGCGCGGCCTGGTCTGCTCGCCGCTGGAAATCGCTGCCCTGCGCCTGGTCCTGCCCGCAGGGGTCCAACTGGTCACCCCGGGCATTCGCACCGGCGCGGAAAAGGCGGATGACCAGAAGCGCACCCTGTCCCCGCGCCAAGCCATCCAGGCGGGCGCCAACTGGCTGGTGGTGGGCCGCCCCATCTATGCGGCGGAAAACCCGCGGGCGGCGGCGGAGAAAATCCTGGAATCGATCGCTACTTGAGGGTTAACCCGGATATTTCATAGCCATTTTGGAAAGAGTCGCGAAAAACCCTATGAAAAGAGGGGCGCAAACACGTGCGAATGCGTGGTTGAAAAGACGCGGCACGCAGGTTTGGAAACCTGCGATACGGCAGGCTGGGAAGCCTGCGCTACAAGGGTTTGCCATGGTTTTGCCGGTTTCACTATGAAATATCCGGGTTAAACTCAAGTTGAACCCCGAACTTGGGAAAGCCATCGGCCATCGGAAGGGCTCATGGTTTGCGCCAGGAGGAATGTCGAGGGGTTGGGGTTGTTCGGGGTTTGGGCAGCTGCCGGGCCGAGGCGGCCTGGCAGGTTCATTAGTCGGACAGACCGGGTGAAATCAGCGGGTTAATGCTTTTGGAAACGCTTGAATACGTGCTACTTCTGTTTCGAATTGACGTTGGCGGCCTTTGTGGGTAGCCTTATGCAGACCGTAAGCGCCGCATGAAGCGGCGTCGGCAAATTTTTTATGTCTGAAGGATACTGCGTCAAGTGCAAGGCCAAAAAGCCCATCGCCGATGGCGTTGAAGAAACCATGAAAAATGGCCGCAAAGCCATTAAGGGCAAATGTCCCACCTGTGGCACCGTCATGTTTAAGATCCTCGGCAAGGCCGCTGCCGCTGCCGCCGCCGCCGCGCCCGCGCCAACTGATTCTGTCCCCAACCCCAACACCCCAATCACTCCCAACACCCCGCCGCAAGCCTGATTATGTCCCAACAGCTCGCTTACGTTATTATTACGCCGTATTCGCTTCATAAGTCCCGTACCGGGGGCATTTTGAGCCGGTTGATCACCCGCACCGGCCTGGATCTGGCCGGTCTGCGGATGTTCGCCCCCAGTGCCGAACTGGTGAAGGAATACGCCGCCACTATTGTCACCGCGCACGACCCGGCCGACCGCAAAATCCAGGAATTGCTCCGCGATTATGTGCTGGCGAATTTCCCGGTGGATGTCAAAACCGGCCGCCGTCGCCGGGTCATGGTCATGTTGTTCCGGGGCGAGGATGCCGTGAACAAGGTGCGCAGCGTGATCGGCTGCCTGAGCCCGGATCGCCGGGGCGGCGAGACCATTCGCGACACCTACAGCGACCTGATCCTGGATGACCAGGGCGGGGTGCGTTATTTTGAGCCCGCCGTGCTGGCCGCCACCAATCCCGCCGAGGCCGAGACGCAGATCAAGATTCTGGCCCGCCATTCGGAGGCCGACGGCGGCATTCTGGAAAATGTCATTGCGTACCCGCCCAATGTGGCCGGGGAACGGACGCTGGTGCTGATCAAGCCGGACAACTTCAAGTTTCCCACCGGCCGTCCCGGCAATGTCATTGATTTCTTCTCGCGCACGGGGCTGTTCATCGTGGGCATCAAGGTGCTCCGCATGAGCACGGCACAGGCGATGGAATTTTACGGGCCGGTTCGGGAATTCCTCCGCGCCAAGCTCAAGGATGGCGTCAGCGCCAAGGCCAAGGACATCCTGGAAAAGGAATTCGGCTTCAAGATTTCGGATGCGGACCAGAAGGCGCTCGGGGAAATCCTGGGACCGATCCAAGGCGATTCCCAGTTCGACAACATTGTCCGCTTCATGTCCGGCCACGCGCCGGGTGAACTGCCGGAGGCGGACTGGACGAAGCCCGGCACGGAAAAGTGCATTGCGCTGATCTATGAAGGCGTCGGCGCGGTCAACAAGATCCGCGACGTCCTCGGGCCGACGGACCCCTCCAAGGCGCCGCCCGGATCCATCCGCCGCGAGTTCGGCTCGACCATCATGGTCAATGCCGCGCACGCGAGCGATTCCGCTGACAACGCGAAGCGGGAGTTTGGCATCGTCAAGCCCGGCGAGAACAACTTCAAGCAGGTGGTCGAGGAAGTTTACGGCCAGATCTGATTTTGCCGGCCGCAAGGCGGTCCAGCCCGCGCACGTCATGGTGCGCGGGTTTTTATTTATGACGTCAGACGGAATTAGATTGGGGCCAAGAAGCTGGAAAAGAGGGGGCCGCATCCTTATTCACCCGAAAGCGGGGTTGTGGTTGGTCTTGACGCAGGCAGGGGGAGGTTTATTTTCGGGGGGATGAAAATGATCGCATATTGTTTTTTGATTTTGATGTTTGCGGTTTCGCTGGCACCGGCCCAGGAAAGCGCCACCCAGCAGCAGCTCGATAAGATCAGCGGCCAGATCCAGGATTTGCTGGAGGCGCAGTCGCGCCAGAACGTGCGGATTCAGGAAATGGAGCGCAAACTGGCGGAGCTGACGGAGAAGGTGAATGCGCCGGTGGTCAATGAGTCCGCCAGTCGCGAGGATTTGCGGAAACTGGCGGAAAAGATGCAGGAAATGGACCGCAAACGTCAGGAGGACCGGGATTTGATGCTGCAACAAATCGAGAAGCTGGCCAAGGTGGCCGCCGCCACGCCGCCACCGGCGGCGGTGCATCACCCGGTCCGGAATGACGATCCGCCGGCGGACAAGGACAATGCTCCCAAGGATGCCACGCCGCAAAAGGGGTACGAATATGAAGTGCAGGAGGGGGATAATCTGGGGCTGATCCTCAAGGCGTATCACGCCAAAGGCGTGAAGGTGACGAAGCGGCAAATTATTGACGCCAATCCGAAGATCAATCCGGACGTGCTGATTCCGGGGAAGAAAATCTTCATTCCAGACGCGGCGGCGAAGTGAGGGGATATTTGATGCGTGATGCGTGATGCGTGATGGGGGCCGGTTGGTCTTGACGGGGGGACGCGACGGGGTATTTTCGGCGCATGAAAACGATTACGCTTTGGTTTTTGATGCTGGCCTTTACGGGCTCGCTGGCGTTGGCGCAGGAGAGCGCCACGCAGCAGCAGCTCGATAAGTTGAGCGGCCAGATACAGGACTTGCTGGAGGCGCAGGCGCGGCAGAACCAGCGGATTGAAGCCTTGGAAAAGCAGGTGTCCGAGCTGGCGGAGAAGGTGAATGCGCCGGTGGTCAATGAGTCCGCCACCCACGATGATTTAAAGAAACTCGCCGAACAGGTGCAGGATATTGAGGAGAAACGCCAGGCGGACCGGGAGTTGATCCTGAAACAAATCGAGCAACTCGCCAAACTCGTGGCGGGGGAACCGGTCCCCGCAACGCAGCCCTCCGGCCCGGGTGGCAAGGAGGTTCCCAGCATCGTTCCCGGGCAGGAGTATGTCGTCCGGGACGGGCAGAATCTTGGGCTCATCATCAAAGCCTGCCGTGCCCAGGGACTGAAAGTCACGGAAGCGCAAATGATCGAGGCCAATCCCAAGATGAATCCCAATCTATTATTTCCCGGGCAGAAGATTATGATCCCGGAGCCGGCGGTGAAGTGAGAAGAAAGATGGAGAGACGAAAATGAAGGAAAATGAAGAATGCCCGCAGCCTTAAAGCTTGACTAATTCAGCGTTTTCTCAGAATGTCGTTAACCATTGGAAATTTGCTTCAATTCCGAATCGAAAGATAAACTATGTCTGTCAATGTGAGTTTCATTAATATGAAGGGCGGCGTTGGCAAAACGAGCCTCGCTATGCAGGCTGCAATTTATGCGGCATGGGAAAAAAAACGGGTTCTAGCCATTGACCTTGATCCACAATCAAATCTGAGCCAGGCGCTTTTGGGCCCCACTCAATATTTCAAGCTTTTGAAGGCATCCAAGCCGACGGTTGTGCAGTTACTTGAGGATTATCAACCTCCAACGTATGAGGCGGCCGGTCCTCAGCCCGTCACAATAAAGGATGTCATAATTAAGGACGTGTGGTGGAACCAAGTGAGCCTCCATCTGTTACCAAGCCGACTGGAACTTTCACGTCTTTTGCGCAATCCCGCAGGGAAGGAACGTAGGCTCGCAAAGGCACTGGCAAAGGTTGCTTCGGATTACGATTTGGTAATAATTGACTGCGCTCCAACAGAATCAGTGCTGACAGACATCGCGTATTTTGCCAGCGGCTACGTGGTGGTGCCAGTAAAGCCGGAATTCCTCGCCGCTATCGGACTTCCATTGTTGGCGAAATCGCTGGACATATTTCGGCGTGAAAACGAAGATCATCAAATTAAGATGGCCGGAATCGTGTTCAACCACGGCGACTATCAACCTGGGCCTGAGTCAAATGCTTCAGTGAGTGAAGTGCGAAGTCTGGCGAAACAGCATGGATGGCATGTATTTGCGAATGAAGTTCCGCACTCGAAAGCAATGCCAAAATCGGCGAGGGAAGCCTCAGCAATAGAACACACGAGCTACGCGCGTTCAGGAATCAAAAAAGCAATCGTGGATTTTAGTACTGAACTTTTTAAAACTGTTGGTGTATAGTCATGTCGATGGAATGTTTAGATTTACATCTTAAAGTTCTCGTGCTTGAGCATGGTCGAAAGCATGTACTGCAAAGCCTTGCGCATATTTGCGGCGTTTCTGAGGAAACGCTTGCAAATGAGCTTGTTTTGGCCGAAAAAAACAAAATTGAAAAACCTTCAAAGAAGATTCCAACATCGGCGGAAATCTTGGACAAGCTGGAGTTGCCTCCTGCGAAACGTGAATCCATGGAAACCCTCGCACGAGAATTCAAAAATAAACGGTTTCTCGGCGAAATGCGGCTAGTCAGGAAATTTTTTAGAGAACATCAACAGAGCGTATTGCCAAGGTCTCGACTCCAAGCCTTGCCAAGAGTTCTTAACATTTTAGCCTCTTTGCCACAACACGAACTTGATGAGCTTTTGGCTGATTGCACAAATCATCCTTTACATTCAGAGTATTCACGCCTCGCGGGGGCAATAATGGGGCAAGAATGATTATAACCTGGTGAGGTTTAGACTGATCCTACCGACCGTGTGTAAAAATGGCCCACAGACTGACTCTGTGGGCCGGAGGATGGAATAAGTCGTTGATCAGCCGATGAAGGCCGCGTGAACGGCTTTGACGGCTTGCTCGCCTTTGGCGAGGTCGATGACGACGGAAATCTTGATTTCGCTGGTGGAAATCATGTCGATGTTGATGCCTTCCTTGGCCAGGGTGTCGAACAGTTTGCCGGCCACGCCGGTGTGCGACTTCATCCCCACGCCCACGATGGAGAGCTTGCCGATCTGTTCGGCGGTGATGACCTTGGCGTAGCCGACCTCCTGGCGCAGGCCGTCAATGACCTTCTGCGCCTTCAGCAGATCGGGCTTGTCGGCGGTGAAGGAGATGTCGGTGGCCGGGGTGCCGGTGCCGTGGCTGATGTTTTGAATGATCATGTCCACGTTCACCGTCGCATCGCCGAGCGCCTTGAAGATGGTCGCAGCGACCCCGGGTTTGTCGGGCACGCCCACGAGGGTGATCTTGGCCTGGTTTCTATCGAGGGCGACGCCGC
>Ga0302140_10013400_pt1 | contig 10026 bp, 17 predicted proteins | sample I_Bog_E1_1_FD_202095 | JGI IMG/M metagenome (GOLD analysis project Ga0302140, IMG submission 202095) | Peat permafrost microbial communities from Stordalen Mire near Abisko, Sweden - I_Bog_E1_1 | ecosystem: Environmental > Terrestrial > Soil > Wetlands > Peat | place: Sweden: Abisko, Stordalen...
TTTTCCAGCGCCATCAGAGTGGGGATCTCGTCATTCAGATGCCTCACCAAAGCGGGTGTGAAGCTGTCAAGGATCTCCTTGAACACTTTTGGATCGTATTCCTCAGGTTTGATGCTATACACGTATTCGCCAAATCTCTTGAGCCCCTCTTCGAAAGCCTTGTGTTGTTCGACATTCGTTTCCATGAGGCCTTCTACACCCGTATACGCTTCGATATCAGGAAAGAAGTATTCCTCTTCGTGGTGATGGTGGGTGTGAATTGCTTCGTGTACGCACTGGCAGAAAACCATGAAATCCGCCACGTCTTTGGGTTTTGAGACCTGCTCGAATTGTAGCCATATCGCGTTCAGGTTGCGGAAGAAAAGATTGTGTACGAAGCACATGTCTCTTGCTACTTTGAGGGTTTCGGCAGAAATCTAGGTGAGTTGGAGATAGTATACTTGATTGGAGAAGCATGCTTACCTCTTTCGAGGCTGCCGGAGAATGCATGGGCGCGAATGGCTCATTGACCCATGGTTTGGTCATGATGCTCGGGTCTGACAGCTTTGGGGAGGGATTTGTAGAAGAGGGCTTGAACTGCCTTTTGTCTCAACGTTTTGGTTTGGGTAACGAAAGCAGACGAAGATTCCAGTTCATATTTAATAGCTCTGCAGGGAAGACACAGACGACTGCTCGCAGAAAGGCCTAACGCAGTTAGGATGGTACGAGCTGATGAGGCTCAGGGACTTATTGATCTTGGCTATTCTTGTTGATCCTAGTGCCACTGCGCTAAAGTTGTTGTCCGTAAAAATCTGTAGTTTAGAGTAGGGTAATCATGCCCAGAACCTGCAGAAAGCCGTGCCTATGGGACGTGTTGTACAGCTGACTAGCATACAAATCGGATCTTGGTGCTTACTTTTCCAGGGATCGGCCACCGGCGGGCTGAAGGGCTGAGAATTTAGGGTCAAAATTGAATTGCTGACTGGGATTTCCAGAAGCTAAGAGAAAGCTGAGCCGGCTGACGACCTTCATTCGGATAATACAACGGCTGGATCGGCCGACTTGGAGGTGAAGCCGATCATCCAAGCCGCCAGACAGTCCAGACAGCGACCTAATTCCCTTTCGACCGTAGCGAGTTGATTACAAGACAGCGAAGTTCTATCTCGAGTCAGAAACAATGTAAGATTCAAAGCGCAAAATGACCACAATTTTACACGGTATTTGGCATCTACGGTCAGATCTATCCTACAACGCCGTCCATTCTGAGAGCCTTTATCTCTTCGTCGCTAAAACCCAAGTTATTGCTCAACACCTCGTCAGTGTGCTGTCCCAGTGTCGGGGGAGGGGTCCTGATCCCTGGCGTTGAATAGGAGTACTTGACAGGAGTGTTGATCAACTTGATGGGCCCACACGTAGGGTGGTCAACCTCTTTTACCATGCCTCTTGCCACAACTGTTTATCTGATCAGCCGCTTCCATGTCACTAGATGGTATTTGGATATAAGAAGGATAACGTACCGTGATCATGATTCAAGGTATCCATAAGATCATTGACCTTCGCATATGGTAACCCAGTACCATCAAATATTTCCAACCATTCTTGCGTCGTCTTCGACATGGTGATCTCTTCGATCCACGGCTCAAGTATATTCCGATGCTCGACTCGCGCAGAGTTCACCGCGAACCGTTCATCGTTGATCCATTCAGACTTTCCCAGACCTTCGCACAGAATACCGAAAAGCCTGTCCGTACCACCACCGAATAGGATGTCCCCATCTGAGGTCTTGAATGACCGATATGGGACGACGGAAGCTAGGCCAATCATTTAGTAGGAAATTTTCATTGAGAGGAGAGAGCAACGCACGATGTGAAGTTCCCCAACGCCCAGTATCTCTTTTACCAGAGATGAGAACAGATTCCGCCATATTTGAGAGCGTCGCAACTTGACAATCACTAAGACACACATCCAGATGTTGACCTTCTCCAGTCTTCGCTCGACCGAGAAGTGCTGCCATGATACTGTTCGCGGTGTATAGGCCCGTTGTCAGATCTGTTACTGCACAGCCAACCTTGACTGGAGGACCATCACGTGTCCCAGTGATATGCATAAGTCCCATTTCTCTACTCTGTCTCAGTTCAAACTCAGAAGATCAGGAGGAACTACTCACGCCTCGACCATAACATCGTAGCCGGCTCTATTGCTATACGGACCAAATTGCCCATATCCCGTTATACTCGCATAAATCAACTTCGGGTTAGCTTCGCTTAGTGTTTTGAAGTCCAGGCCATATTGTTTCAATGTTCCAGGGAGGTAGTTCTCGACAAAGACGTCGGCGTTCAACGCCAGCTTTCTGATCAGATCTGCCCCTTTTTGTTCCTTGAAAGAGACGCCGATGGACTTTTTGTTCCGGTTCACCTAGTAAATATGAGCATGTAGAGATACTACAATGATGGAGGATGCTTACGGATAGGTAGTAAGCACTCTCGCCAGGACCTGGCCGTCCGTCGAGGTGTGGTGCGTAAGGTGGACCCCATTGCCGTGTATCATCTCCCCTGGTTGGGTGCTCGATTTTCAACACTTCAGCACTGAAGAGCATGTCAGCTAGATATTTATGAAAGAGAGAATAATAGACCACTGACCCCAAATCACCCAAGATCTGAGTGCAATACGGCTGTGGATACATCACGTGATCAACCTCTAACCATGGCATTGGAGTAGACTTCGGGAAGGACACTTACCCCTGCCAGTACCCTCGTCAGATCTAGTATTCTGGTACCTGAAAGTGGGAGAGTCGGGGTGTCTACTGTTGAGGAGAACGTCCGTAGGAATTGTCGATGCCATGATCGGCAATGAGGTCGTGTCGCAATGCTTCGCAGCATCGTGTCTATCGCAGCCGGGCAGTCGCCTTCTAGTCTATCATGCAGGGTAGGGAAAGAACACAGAGTCTATAATGGTAGGAAGGGAGCCTAAATTTGCCAATCCCATGCTGCTATGGAGGTGCTTGGAGAAGGAAAGATGGCGAGAGTGAGATCGAGGCACAATGTGGGGCTTAAGGTTAGGGGATTCGGCTGCCGAGATTTGGCCCTACCCTGGCCGACCTCGGCTTGACTTGAGGTTGACGGTACAATGAAAGGTTGTATTCAAGAGAAGGTCAAACTATTTATGAAAACATTATAAGGGATTTGCTTTATATTCAGGCTCAACTACTACGCCAATTCTAGCCAGAATAGGGACCTTCTGAGATGAATTCTTGCCTGGCCTGGCTTTTAGCGAGGTTACCCCTGAATTTTAGCGACCTCCTACTAGAAGTCGTAGCCCTCAAATACTTCGAATTATCTTAGGATAATTGATCTGTAAGATATAACCCATCGTTTCTCGTAGCTCTTTTTTGTTTTTAGACTCCCTGCAGCAGTTCGCCAAGTTTGAAGCACTTCTCCCATCCAATCTCCTGCAGCAATTTGACTCGACCTCCGCGGTATTTCTCGTCATACTCTACTTCCTTGACAAGCTCAAACTTCTCCTCAGGTCCAATGATCAAGACCTCACTCTTGCCATCATTCAGCATTTCTCCATATGCAAAGTCAACCCAAGCACCCGCCATCTTCTTTCCAAGTTCTTGACTTGCCGCCGAAAATGCGGAGCCAAAGTTTTGCAGCAGATATGCGACGTCAAGTTCATGGCTCACGAAACCTTTATACGTACCCTCTATTTCATTCAGCTAGGACCCATCAGTATGAATCAAATTATGGAGATTGAAAGGCACTCACTTGATGAAAGTGGTATCTCAAACATTTGCTCGGTTCCCAGCCCTCTGCCACTTTCAAAGTAGGGAAATGAAACCTGAGGTCCGTCGACAAGTTTAACAACCCAGTATATTGCTGCTCAGGTGTTGTAGTCCCTGCGAGGCCATATTTCTCCAGAAGTCTTTCTGCCTCCGCGGATTCAAGAGAAGCCGCTAAAGCATTCTCCAATCTAGTCATTATGTTTGGGGCATCCATAATGCGAGCTTTCAGACATGTTCCCTGGATTATGTTAATTCCGATGATCGATCAATGAAAACCTCAAACAGCAACTCACATCGTGCTCAACATCTCCAACCATGACAGCTTCGCACCACGCTGGCTTTCCAACCGGATCTCTAACATCCGACAGCATGCCCAAAGTGACCTCCTGAGGAATGAACGCTCCATCGATGGTGGGGCTCCAGTGCTGGAATGCTGGTAGTCTCTCTGTGATCTCGTTTGCACTCATCTCATATAATTCTGCTTCACGAGCTTCTGTAGTTTCCTTTTCGAGACCTAATAATTTGATATTGGCTTGGTAGTGCGTGTTTTGCCACTCCATTGTTCGTGGTCTTCGTAAAGTTGTGTCACCAGACATCATACAGGCTCTGTTGAAGAGTGGTATATTTGTTAGCAACAATGTGGATATAAGAACTGCTTTTTGTAAGCTCGAGCTGCACGACTGGGCTTGGCGAGCGCTATACTTGACCCAGCTGATTCTCCAAAGGCTGTCACCCGACTGGGATCACCTCCAAACTCAGCGATGTGTTTCTTGACCTATTCCTAGTCAACATAGCTTTGATGGCTAAGGATTAATCATGGCTTACCCATTTGAAAGCACAGGCTTGATCTTTGAGGCCGTAGTTTCCAAAAGTTTGAAGCTCATCCGATGCCAAGAACCCAAATACACCCAGACGATAACTGTCAGGTAAGCAAGAAAAAAGTCATGTGTGTTTCTTTTTCATGCTCACCTGATTGAGACTCCAATAATGGGCTTTCCAACACTGACAGATTGTCCAACGAACTTGGAAATGTCTGCCTGAAATTTAGCCAAACCCAGCTTTCAATCATTATTGCATTTTGAAGCGTTCCTCACCGTATTGTGGCCAAGTGCTACTTCCTACAGAGAGCGATCCTCTTCACACTCGTCAGAACATCTAGAGTAGCAGCATCAAAAAGAACTAACCCATGGATCCTGCATCAATCAGCAAGTACACAGTTCTCGGAAGCAGCACCTACCAAACCATAACTGGAAGCTTTGCCTCCTTTCCTAAGCTCTCAACAGGAACAACGACAATCAAATTAAGACAATCCAACTCCGATTGCTCTTCATTCTCTCTCGTCAAAGCAACATTTCCTACCAAAGAGAGGTCGTACGCGAAGCCAGCTGGGTGCTGAGGACAAGATGGACCATGTTTCGTAGCATCGAACTCTCCATCTCCCTCAACAAGTTTCTCACTCAAAAGAACAGGATCTCTCCATCGTCCTGGTATGGAAGCGTATTTGATTCCCCGAAACTGTACGGTCTTCCCATCCTCGGATAGCAGGCCCCGCATTCGGCCCAGGGTTCCATGGTTCAGTATCGTCGACGGCATCTTCACAAAACCTCCTCGTCCCTGAATATCCTACAACATCGAAGCATTTGTGATCGTTCTCACATGAGTTCCGACTCGAGGCTCACATTAGCCTTCAATCCCTCGGCCTCGTCGTCCAATGGTACAAGCCCCACAGCTTCGGGGAGAGTGGGGTAATTCCAGAGTTACCCCGCACACAGCGCGGCAGTGGAGTTTGTCCCTGAAACCCCTGTAGCGATGCCCCGCACCCTGCCACTCTTCACCACCCGTGGGGCTTGCATACGGAAGCTCGACGCGATATCGGTGAGTGTTGTTTCAAGCTTGGCCAAATCTGACTTCTATGAACTTCGAGTTGTCTCTCTTTCTGCAGTTGTTGACTCAATTTGGAAATAATGAGGCCTTCACGATTGCTGGTTACCAGAGCTTTGAGCTCCAGGCGGGAGTTCTCGTCCTCGACGGCGAGGAGAGCAATCAACAAGATCCGCGACTCGGCGCAAGAAGCTATCAAAGACATGAAGGGAGGCACTACAGTTCTCGTTGGCGGCTTTGGGTTCTCTGGGGTTCCGAATTCGTTGATCAATGCGCTGCGAGATCGACCCGATCTGAGGGATTTTACAGTGGTGTCGAATAATGCGGGCATGCCTGGTGTTGGACTTGGTATGTTTTCTAAGACTAGCAGGGAAGAGCGCTGATGTTTTGTGCAGGACAGCTGCTGGAAACGAAGCAGATTAGCAAGATGATAGCTTCGTTTATTGGGGAGAATAAGGCGTTTGAGAAGATGTACATTACGGGCGAATTGTCCCTGGAACTTACGCCGCAAGGGACAATGGCAGAGAAGTGTGCGGCAGGAGCAGCGGGAGTTCCAGCTTTCTATACACCCGCAGCTTACGGGACAATTGGTAAGAATTCAAGCTTTCAATGACACATTATTTCATACTGACTTGCTCAGTTCAAACGGGTGAGCTCCCAGTCCGATATAACAAAGACGGTACCGTAGCCGTGATGTCCAAACCCAAAGAAACCCGCGAGTTCAACGGCAAAGCGTACGTAATGGAAGAAGCCATCTTCGGCGACTACGCCTTTGTCAAAGTGCACAAGGCGGATCGGATGGGGAACTGCCAGTTTCGAAAAGCACAAAATAATTTCAACGAATGCATGGGCAAGAATGCGAAGGTAACGCTGGTGGAAGCGGATCAGATTGTCGAGGTGGGCGAGATTGCGCCTGAAAATGTGCATTTGCAGGGCATTTATGTGACGAAGGTTGTGAAAAGTACCGAGGGGAAGAAGATTGAGAAGTTGACTTTTAAGAAGAGCCCGGAGGAATTGAAGGATGCTGGTAAGTTTGCGCATTTTTATCTTGAGTCAGTATAAAAGGCCGGTATTGATTTTATGTAGTGGCCGGTGCGGCAACAAGTAGAGAACGCATTATCAAACGTGCAGCGAAGGAGTTTAAAGATGGCATGCATGTCAATCTCGGTATTGGGATGCCACTGATTACACCTGCTTTCCTGGAACCTGGCATCGAAGTCGTCTTACAATCCGAAAATGGCATTTTGGGCATGGGAGGATATCCTGCACCTGGCGAAGAAGATCCCGATCTGATTAACCCTGGCAAGGAGACTGTTACGCTCGCAAATGGCGCTAGCTTGTTTGGCAGTCATGAGAGCTTTGGGATGATCCGAGCGGGGAGAATCGATTTGACTATGTTGGGTGCTCTGCAGGTGGGGATGTACGGAGGTCAGAAAAATATCACCCCTTGAGTATAGGACATCTAGAGCTGATCATCAATAGATCTTGCTAATTTCATGCTTCCCGGGAAGGTCAAGGGCATTGGAGGAGCAATGGATCTTGTTGCCAATCCTACCAAGACGAAAGTGGTGGTGACTATGGTAAAACTTTTCCTTCCTCAGCACCTCTCACAACTTGCTAAACAATCTCAGGACCACGTTGATAAAAAAGGCAACTCTAAGATATTGACAGGTAATTTTCTTCTTCAACCGTATTGGTGCTCCCGCTGACTGATATCTAGCATGCACATTCCCACTAACTGGTCAAAAATGCGTTTCAAGAATCATCACAGAGCTAGCGGTATTTGACGTAGATTTCACTGAAGGTCTGACACTTATCGAGGTGGCGGATGGAGTGACTGTTGATGAAGTGAAGGCGAAGACTGAGGCTCCGTTCAAAGTCTCACCTGATTTGAAGACTATGTTATAGAAGTTATAGGGAAGATTGTTAAAAAAGAAGTCAAGAGCGCTAAGTAGACGCCAGAGGCTTAAACTCATCTATCCAACTTCAGTACCTCTTCTAGCTGATCAGCTTTGGCAACTGTTTAGTCAACTCTTGAAGATAAAAATCTTCAAGAAATTACCCCGCATTTCCACCACATGTCGTTTTCTTCACAATAAGCTACGTAGGAGCGATAAACAACGAATATCATGGAGTTATTCTTTGAGTCTCGATTTCCGAGTACCTCTTCAATAGAAAAGTATGAAGGATTCCATCTGAACACATTCATATGCAAGGCTGAAAGCAGTTGTACAAACTTGGCGGCCTTCATTGGTAGGGTAAAAGCTACAGTACCCCTCCAAGCCCCACATCCACAAGCTTTTCCCCTCGAATGGCGCGCACAATTTGTCATTATTGGCCTTCACTGTACTCAATTAACTTTTCAACCCTTGAATCCCGGAGTCTGTTCCTGCCGACTTCGGTACTGATTAAATCTTATTCGATGTGAAGTAGATGTTTGATCTGCATTCATAACATGGCAGCCATCCGCACCGCCGCACGCAAACTCACGCAAAAGTCACCGAATGATGTTGTAGTGCTCGCAGCGGTCAGAAGTCCAGTGACCAGAGCTTTCAAAGGCGGATTTCGAGATGCGTATCCTGAAGATATACTCGGACCCGTGAGCTCACTTTATCGATTTGAAGTAGCTAAGCTGATAGTCAAAGGTGATGGCCGAGTCCGTAAGACGAGCAAACATCCAACCAGGAGACGTGAACGATGTGCTCATCGGCAACGTGCTCGCAGAGCTAGGCTTCGCAAAAACAGGCCGCATGGCATTGAACCACTACGGCTTCCCAAACTCCACTACTTTCCACACCGTCAACCGACAATGCTCGAGTAGTCTTCAAGCCATCACGCATCTCGCACACGCCATCATGGCTGGACAAATCGATGTAGGGTTAGGTGGAGGAGTAGAAAGCATGTCTCGAAACTACGGCTCGCGAGGCGTCCCCCAGGACGTTTCCCCGCATCTGAGGAATTCCCCTAATAAGGATGCGAGGGATTGTTTGTTGCCTATGGGTATGACTTCTGAGAATGTGGCGGAGAGGTATGGGATTGGCAGGGAGGCCCAAGATGCGTTTGCTTTGGAAAGTCATAGAAGAGCGGAGCATGCGAGAGAGAGTGGGCATTTTGCCAAGGAGATTGTTCCTGTGACGGTTAGGGCGAAGAATAAGGAGACGGGGGAGGAGACTGAGAGTTTGGTGGCCAAGGATGATGGGATTAGGAGTGGGTTGACTTTGGAGAAGCTTCAATCTTTGAAACCTGTGTTCAAGGAGACTGGTGGTAGCACTGCTGGGAATTCGTGGGTTTTTAGATTATATTCGTCTGATATGAAAATCTTGCTGATGGCATACAGATCACAAATCTCAGATGGAGCAGCAGCTACAATACTCGCCCGGCGGTCATGGGCTGTGGAGCGAGGCCTGAAGCCGCTGGGTAGATTCGTTGGAACACAAGTAGCAGGCTGTGCTCCAGATGAGATGGGAATTTCTCCCGTCTTCGCAATACCCGCTTTGTTCAAATACACTGGAATTGAACTAAAGGATGTTGACTTCTTCGAACTGAATGAGGCGTTTGCAAGTCAAAGCCTGTACTGTATTCAAAAGTTAGGACTGGATCTGGAGAAAGTTAACCCGAATGGCGGGGCCATTGCGATTGGGCATCCAACTGGTGCTACTGGAGCAAGGCAAACGGCGACTTTATTCAACGAGTTGGAGAGTAATGATAAAGAAGTGGGAGTTATTAGCATGTGTGCAAGGTAAGTCTATCCCCCTCGGTCAATTTTTGAACGATGGAGCTAACGGTCCAAACAGCACTGGACTGGGCGTAGCTTCACTATTTATTCGAGAATAGAAGCCAAAATCAATGCCTGTGAACTGATTGTTGAGACACTTCCCACTGCCTTTCCTTGATACACTTACGGTGATTGCTAGAGAGCATGCACCCCTCTAGACATCATACTCCTTGTGTTCCCACAGGCCTTCCACACCTTTCAGGCATCGCCTTTAGCGGCTCAACCCCGCTATCCGCTTGTTCAGGGGCTTCCCGCGGATGGCTTGACGCTGTGTCCAGACCCTGAAAGCCCCACCTTCCCACATGCAAGCAAGCTCTATCTCCAACCATCAAAATATTTTCCAGGAACAACACTCTCAAGTTTTAGCACGTTATTTTATTCAGTTCGCATATCAATTACCCCAAATATACCCCTCAGTCTCATAAGAGATTACCATTGGGCTCCTGCAGGCTGCATAATTCTTTCCAAGGGAGCATCTGACCCCCACCTCACTGGCTTGAGCTGCGTCCGAATTCGGAACAGGAAGAACATCAGGATGTTCCTGTCGCGTGCTCTTCTTCGCACTCCGTTACTTCGCTCTAGATTTGTGGTACCTTCCACGACATTT
>Ga0302140_10013402_pt1 | contig 10025 bp, 9 predicted proteins | sample I_Bog_E1_1_FD_202095 | JGI IMG/M metagenome (GOLD analysis project Ga0302140, IMG submission 202095) | Peat permafrost microbial communities from Stordalen Mire near Abisko, Sweden - I_Bog_E1_1 | ecosystem: Environmental > Terrestrial > Soil > Wetlands > Peat | place: Sweden: Abisko, Stordalen...
AACGAGGAATCCTGACAGACGCCTGGGGGCTGCCTCTCCACGAACCATTGCCTGGAAGTCCTGCATATTTCGCCAATGAACTTGCGCAGGCTGCAAGCAATCAGATCAGCGAGACGTCGGATCCTCACTCTGACCTTCCCTCTTGGGTAAGTAATTCTTTTGTGACGCGAGTATAAGTTAACGATTCTTAGAGGAATTCCCCTTCCCTTGAAATGCAAGATCCGGAGCCAAAGGCAATGGAAAACCAAAACCAGAATAATACAGAACATCGTCCGTCCGAAGAAGTTCCTTCCCAGTCTGCAGACAACGGTCCCGACAACACTAACTTCGATGATTTGCCGCCAAATATGCGTGTGATGCGGGATATTGTACAAATGATGATGCGAGATTCAGAACCTGAAGCTGCTGCTGAAGATGATCCCACTCAACAAGAAGAGGAAGAGTACGAGCTCTCTGTCGCCCCGAGTAGCGTCGGTGGAGGAGATTTTGAGGAGGTACCGCGATCTCGGCAAGCCGAGCCGGAGCCGGAGAGCATTTTAGAAGCAGCCGAGCCGGCTGCTTCTCCTGCAGTATATCCGGACCAGGAAGCCGAGAAAGGGACAATGGAGGAGGAAGATATCGACGAAGAGGAAGTCACAGACGTAGAATTCGCGAAGGAAGAAGAGGACGAGGATGCAGATTCTGATCAGGACTCTGCCCCAACTCCTCAATCAAGACGTGGATCAGCTTCTTCTTCACGTGGCCCAGTTCTGCCAGGTAAAAAGGTCCAGACCAAGGCTCCTTTCAAGCGTGTTCGTGCGAATCCTCGACCCACAGAACCAGAGTGGCCCGAGTTTCTCCAGCAACCATTATCAGCACAAGCTATTGCGAATCCGGCCGGGTTTCGAAAAGCCCACGATTGGATTGCCACCAAGGCAAGAGACGTTCCAGGCTTGCTATCAATCACAAAAAAGACTGGATTGATTAAGCAAAGTGCAAGTGGAGGGTTGGGCGACTGGAAGGCGGGTGTCATCACCCACTTCCTGAATGCTTGGATTTTGCACAAGCACAATAAAGTTCTGTTCACAAAAGGAGCTCGAGATCATGCTCTACAAATTCAATGGTACGACGCTCGATCTCATGCCGAACAGGACGAGTTTAGAATCTGGATCATGACGATAGTCGAAGGTGCACTCAAGGTTGCGGACAGGAACATGGTCCAACAATTGAGAACGACCCAGGAGCCAATCGTCAAGCCCATTGATCGAGCCATTGCTGCGGGAACGTGGAGACATCCAACTCTGGGTAATACTACCAACACATATGTCCAGCTTGCACATGCTGGAGTGCAAGTTTCGAATGGCTCTGGTCAAGGAGCTGCTGGGGCATCTGCTGGAGGAAATGGCACAGCTCCGGCAGTCCGGTGTTCGAATAGAGCCGTCAACCCTCGACAAAGCAGAAAGCGTGATCGAGAAGTCGAAGATGATGAGCACCAGGAGGAGGATTCTCAAGCAGAATTGGAAGCGGTTCGACCTCAGAAGAAGCTTCGTGCAACGGGTGGGGAGATGGACAGAGCATCTCATGGCTCGCGGACTCGTCGAAGTGTTCCACCACCAAGACGGCAGCGCATTATCCTGCAGGCCCATCAAACTGGAACGTGAGTCCTCGTGCGCCAGGCGGAAGCCGGGTCAGACATCGGGAAGTGTTGCCAGCATCGAGACCATCCTACGGACCAGAGCCGAGTATGACTGATGGCTACCACTTTAAGGATCATCAACCCGTCCAAGGTTTCGATGAGCCTTCACCTGCTGGATATTCTGCTAAAACATACTCAGCGTATCCTGATCCTGAAGAGCTAGGACAAGATCATCAGCCATACTATCAAAATGGGTATGGAGATCACCAACCTTAGCTTGTCGCGGAGCCTCTACAGGATAGGAGTATATCCGCAGCGCTATGCGAAGTCCTTCTTGAGAACACTCTATATTGGACGAAGGTTTGGTCAGCCTGTAAAGTTGGGGTGTGACGCCAGAGAGAAGAACGGATTCGACGTACCAAAGGCACTTTCACTTCTTGATATCGATTGGCGGCATGAGTGAGGATTTTGTATCGAGGATTTTGAGTTCAAGGTGGCAGATCGGATGGACGGTCTCTTTTTTGTTACTGGATATACGAACGGAGGCGTTCATGGTATTTTGGATCGAGTATGTGAGCTTTGGTTAGCAGGTGGGATGCACTTGGCTCTTTCGCATGAGCTGACATAAGGTGAAAGAAGGATATTCTAGAGGACAGGCCTGAGAAAGGTATATCAGAGAGGAACTTACCTTGCATGAAGGGAGTTGATTTTAAGATGAGGCTGGTGGTTAATATGGAAAGGGGCTCTTGATTGTCAATATAATCGACGAGATGGAGAATGAGAATAAGAGACTTTTGATAATCTGGTATTTTCAATCCTCGTGAGACCCGGTCATTATAGACTTCAGTGAAACGTAGGCAACTATGAAGGATTGTCGCTTCAGCTCGCTCATGGCATGAGACCCATAATTATGTATGCTTCACCGCGCTTTGAGATTTTGCCTGTATCCGTGTAAGTAAGACTGTAAGGCCAGAGCTCGTCCCTTGAGGCCAAACGTCTCCTTTCCCAACTCAAACTCACCCATCGCAATTGGCCAATGGAAATTAATACTTACCTCCCACAACCAAAACAGAGACCGGCATATTGGAGAAGCTGTTTTGAGGAAACAAGACAGACTCCCTCCATGAAGCAGGTCCTGTTCTGTAAGACTTAAAATATCATGAGCTTGAATCACACGCAATGACTTCTGTGACGAGCTGCGGATCATAGGTTTTGTTACTGTTCGAGACTCAATCTTCTCTGTGCACTCTGGACAGATTGTCATGAATCTCAACGATAACTATTCTACGCAGCTCATTGTAACCGTGCCCTCTTTTGGCTCTCAATTAGTGACGCACTGTCAGAGATGATTGCAACATCTCAACTATCTCCTCAAATCACATACTTCATGATACAAGAGCCATTCTTTGTAGCCCATTCAAACGCATATTGGTTGAGGACGAGGAGATAGAGCATCGTACGCCCCAGTCTCAAATCGAGGAATAGTTCTCTTTCCTCCTCCTCCTTCGCCGATGCCACTGCCTCACATCTGTGACTTGTACCTAATTATGAGCTCATCAACAGTCGTAGCGAGTTCAAATTCTTCTTCTGATTGGTAGAGCCGAGAAAATTTCCAGGAGAGAGGGGGGTTGTGGTCAGGATTGCAATTATATAACCTTACCGAGACATGCTTCTTCCACTAATTTACTTCCCAAAACATACCAAAACACAGCCACAACATCCGCAAATCATCAACTCAAACCTTTTGCGAAAAGTCGTACAGTTGTCTTAATACTTTGGTTTTCGGAATTCCTGTTGAGACTCTCACAAACCACCGCTCAATCGCAGCGACTTATTTGTTGCGACGTATCTACCTTGTCGCAACCCTTCGGGACGATCTCCTATCCTCAGTTGAGTCTTCCCCATTTCAACTAACAACACGATGACTTCGTCCAATATCTACGAGAAGTACGACATTCCTGTGCCGGTGTGGCGAATGCGTTCAGCAAAGAATACCTCCTCCGCCGCAGCAACTGCTCCAGCTCCTTCTTCTCCACGTCCAGCGCCACCAGTAAAGCAGATCACGTACACTCAGCAAGAGCTAGACGCTATACTGAAAGCACACCCGACGCTAAAGCTCAGCTACCAGTACGCCTTCACCAGACGCGAGGCAGAAGTAGTTGCTGCTGCTTCTGTTGGACGAGCCGAACTGCCTTGGGCAGACGAGTGGACGCGATCAACTATGGAGGTAAGCAACGGCAGAGAGTAATCCCTCCGATGAGAACTAATTTGACATAACTTGTAGGACGCTGCGAAACGGATTGTCAAGGAGTGGGAGGTTCTGGACAAACAAGTTTGGTACGATTCAGACGATGAACTTGAGACGCAAAAGGCTTCCAAGAAGCAGATCGAGCAGTTGCCTTTCGATAACCATATTGAGACGTGGGAGGAACTGGATGAGCAGAAGAGGGTGTTAGAGATGGCTCAACAGGCGGGATGGGTTGAACCTGACATCGTGCCCGAGTACGAGTGCGACGCAACAACCAGCCTCGAGGAGAATCATCTCGATAGTAGTCGCAAAGACGATGATGATGATGATGATGAGAGAGAAGGCTTCCTGACCAAGGACACAGTTGACGTTTCAGTTTCGGAGGCTGACAAAGACACCGTACAATTGACGAACTCCCAATCCGAACGAAACACAAAGACGGCCGTGAGCGTCGATTCGGATAGGTCTTTGTTTGGAAAGACCGGGCCTATTGCCGAACCACATCTAGAGGCGGATATATCAGCAAATGAAACCTCGATACACAATTGTCTCGAGAATGGGTCGGATCTTGACTATCTCTTTGAAGATGCCGAGGATGGTGTAGAGGAAGAAGTTGAGGAGCTCGGTCAAGAGGCTCAAGAAGTCGCTGTTGATGGCGTAACTGTCGCTAATAGTAATGATCTCCTCACCAGCTCTAGAGAGAGCGAGGTGATTCTGAGACCAGAAGTTTGTGGAAATGAGGGGGGGAAGAGCGCCACTGCTCAGGAGCATGCTGGCCTGGCCGACGCAGCTGCGTACGTTCCTGCGGCACTCCCTCAAACTGCGGCTCGACAAACTCACGAACCTCAACCACCGAATGATGCGAGAAACCCTGCTGTATCTCAACTTCCACCGGATGAGGCAGCTGCCAAATTTGTTGCACTGATCAAAAATTCGCGTCTGACTTTTCCAGAAATACCAATTCCCCAATCTGTTCATCAGACGATGGATCAAATCTCTGCAGCCTCGAATCCCGGCGACAAGACATCTGATCCCTTGCCGCTAAAAGATTCTCGACAGCCTGACCCTCGAGTTCCCTTTGGTCCTTCTCGGCCAATTCAGCTCACTCCGGCGCCGAAGCGTGGCCCGAAGCAAATCTCCCAGCCTGTTCCGGTCTTACCACCAAACTTAGATCAAAGATGCCGGCAGAGACTCAATGCCGGTGTCAAACATATCCGCGAATTTTTCAAACGAAAGATTGGCGCGGTAGGACCTATGCCCCAAGATGGAAAGCTAGTTAAGAAGCTAGAGGCTATTCAAAGAGTCATGTCAACTCAGGAATGGCGTGTGTTCCTCGAGAGAAAGATCTGGGAGGATGGTCGTCAACCGATGGGATCGGACTCGAACTCCTTGGTTCCACCTGCCCACATTGGCCAAGGACTCGCAGATGATGTTGACACTGCCATGCCTGATTTCTTGAAGCAAGCGATCCGAATCGAGAAGGCGAACGAGAAAAGGTCGAAGGCATCGGTTGCTTCTCCTGGACTCGGGTCATCAAACACTGCGGCCCATGCGCCAACCCCTTATGTCGGCAGTCATCCAATGGGTCCCGCTTCACAGATGATGCACCCTCCAGCCACAGGCAGCGAGCCCAATCCAGGTTTTGCTGCTCGATATCCTCCTCCACCACAATCTGCACCAACTGGCCAGATGCCGCCTCCTCAGATTCAGCCGACTAGCATTCCTTCCGGTTCTCAACAAGTTGCGTTTCCACAACTATCACCAACAAGTCAGGCTATTTTGAGTGCCTGGGAGTTAGAATACTTTGCCAATCAAGATCGATTCCAAGCAAATGTGCGTAAAGCTTTTGGACCAGTCATAGTTCCGAATCCTGTAGAGCGCCAAATCGCCATCGTCAACTTCCGAAACTCCTTCTACGAGAAAGTTGCGGAGTTCGGAGAAACTCGGTACATAGAATGTCTCCGACAAGCAACAAAACGAGAGGACTTATTTGGCAACCACCCACTTCCGCGGAGCTCTGGGACGAAGAGAAGAGCGAATGAGGGGGAGGGCAAGCAAGTGGGCTATGATACTAAGAGAAGTCGACAGCAGTGATTGTTGTCGCGGTCGACGGTGATCGCATACAGAGGGAGGGGGTGACAAATCTGTAGAATGTGATTTGCTTTGGACATCAATCACCCATGGAGAAGATTCAGTACATGACTCGACTGCTTGGTATGGAGGTCATACCTTATGAGAGATGCGGAACAGAATATATGAGGTGTTGAGCAGCAACTGATGGTATTCAGAAGCACTTCTATGGCTGATCGGAAATTTTCGGGGTGGTAATTCCTCTTTTTGCTTGGTCTGCAACCGTTAGCGGGCACTCAATGAAACACAAAACATAATTGAACCCCAGTCCTTCACATATGCAGTAACGAAACTGGTGACTTTTGACATACCTTTAAACCCTGCAGGTTGCTACCTTCTGAAGCTCTTCTATAGTTCGAGTTGTGAAGTTGGAGAGGTTGAGATGGCCGGTTCCAAAAGTAAGAGGTAATGACCCAATGGTCTCCCGTTGCCTGACTCTATGATATGTATAGAATTCTCAGCCAAGAGCAAGAGTCCATACCCACTACCACTCTCTGCTTGGGCGATGTCTTTACCTTTTGGTATGCACGTGATGACGTTTTGGCTGCCAAAACTTCCACAAATCTTGCTGGCACAATTGATTTACCCCAGCATCATGCCAAAGCCCCACACTTTCGCAATTCTAAGCACTTTCGAGGCAACCGCTTGATAACGATACACAAGATACGCTTTGCCACCATCTATAGTCGCTTGCCCCCCTCCTGCAAACACGACAAAGCCTTCATTTGGCAGTTGCGGATAACGACGACGACGAAGCGGAGACCGCTTCTAATTTGCACGGTACCTCAGGGCCAGCACGAATTAGACAAACGCCTGATCGCACCGAATCTAAAGGAAACAATAGTGTACGCCTTCAACCTCCTCGAATCCACATGAAATCGACCCAATAACGAAGGAAGTGCGATGGAGATACTGGCTGCGGACCATGATTCCCAAGACCCAGCAAGAAACGTCTAATCGAGCAAGCAACATCATCAAACCTTCATCATCATGGTATCCATGGCAAACTTGCTAGGAGAAATACGAAATCTTTGGAAACCTCCATCTGGAATACACATAGCCGAATATTACACCGTGTCCAACGTTGTCGGAACCTTCGAGCTCGAGATAAGTTCTGCAAGCCGACTGCAAAGCCAGCTTCGATGAAGGTCTAGGGGATATTAGGAATGGCGAATCAGTGGAACTGCTGTTTGCGTATGCCAGCCAACGGGATATGTGACGGATGCTTGCGTTGTTTGAAGGCCGTAGAGCGAGAGAAGATAAAGATGGCTTGCGCCCGCGATCCTGCTCCTCTGAGACATGCATGTGGTAGTATCTGGACAAGATCGGAGAACTCTTCCGTCAACTGCCAAGCTCTGTTGACTCTATGGCCGATATATAGCAAGATGGCAGCTTCATTCAAACTGCGGTTTCCCATATCTAGTTCCATTGATGCTTCGTAGAGCACTCCTTGGCGTTGTGCGTAGGGTTCTCGAAATAGCAAGACTGTATAAGTTAAGCTCGATGCCACAATGAGATATATAAGTGAGGATTAAACTGACTCTTGACGGAAGTGTGCTGCGAAATTCCCACTAACCCTTTATGGAACTTCCATAAGCTCAGGTCGCGCTCGCCTTGTCACCTTCCAGAACTCAAAACATCACACCAGCGCGTCTTGCCAAACCCACACTTTGATCCTCAACATCTTCGATCTCTTTGTAGCGATCATAACACTTCCAAACCATCGTAACACAAGATCATCGACATAATGTCTCCCTCCTTCCGTTACATGACGGGCGATTCGTCTGAGCACGAAGAACACGTCCCTAGTTCCCATGAAGAGCATGTCCACGAGGACTTACACACTCCAGAAAGTGCCCCAGAATTGGCGCAAGACTTGGGATTTGTCATGACTGATTCTCCGGTTATCGCAACCATAGGCAATAACCATCAAGTCCAAAGTGTAAGTAATATCCAACATGAATAAGTCTTGTATACTGATCGACACTAGGGCTCGCAAGCTGACGATATCCACGACATGGACACGGACAACGAGGGCAACACGATGCTCACAAAGAGCGAAAAGATCTTCCAGGAGGGGTTTCCCAAACGCCGAGCATCTCCTGTGGAAGGTCTTCGTGAATTCCAAGCCGCCATCATAGCTTTAATGGAAGACATGTACCAAGTCAGACTTGCCAGAACCGGGAACACAATCAGGTTCCACCACTGGTTATCGGATCCATCTAGCAGAGCACTCTTTGGCCTATATGGACCCAAAGGCGACACCACAGTGGATCCAAGTTGGCGTCTGTTTCTTGAAATGCTCTTCAACACGGACGATAACTTGAGCTTGGCTGCAGCATACCCAATCCGGGCCCAGCAAGCTGTCCTCATGTCGATGGAGATGTTGTGGAGACCAACGAATCGTTCTCTCGAACAAGCTCTCCAAGCAGTTCGAGCTGAACTGGCACCAGAGCCTATGTCCTCTGAGTTCGACCCAATTCTGCCTGACTTTCTGGATTCCGACAACTTCGGGCGATTTTTAGCAGGACTTCCTCCACGAGAGGTCAGAAGAGCCGCGCCCTGGTCTCAGCAGCCAGCTGAGCACCTCTCTGTGCCTACTCCAGCTGTCTGTACAAGCAGAAAGTCTGCACCTTTGCCAAAGCAGAGCACTGTCCAGATGCAAAGTCCCGCCCAAGCTTCACAGCCTTCGACGAAGGTCAGTGCTGTGGTCATTGCTACTGCTATTGCAGCTCCACCGGTTGCTAGTAGTCAACCTCAACCACTCCCGATAGCAGCTTCAAACACCCCTCTCGCCATCCAACCTCTGCCTCCTCCACAGGCACAACCACCTGTTGTTGCGCCGCCTCAGAATGGTGCTCAACCAAATCGGCTGCCCAGACCGGAACTCGATTCAGCAAGACCCCTCGGCCACCATATCCGATACCCTTAGTACCTAGAGACTTCTACGACCCGGCCCAGTACGCGATAAACCCGGCAGGATGGAACGCTGCACATAATATCATCGCCACTGCGTCTTTTCATGGTGTTGTAGGGTTCTCCAACATGGGAGTTCTGGGACCGATCGCGACGAAAGGCGACTTGGCCGGTGACTTCCGCGCATGCCTCATCACAAAGTGCGCCAGTGGGTACATTCGTACCCATCACAATGGGCAGCCAAGCTTTGCTGGGCCAGGAAAGGATCACGGCCGAATATGGACCTGGTACATTAACCTCATCCAGGGCCCCAATGGTGCTTTTGAGGAAGACAGATACCGGAAATACGTCATGGCAGAACTCGAGAGGGTTCTGCCAGCCACTACACGAACAACGGTCAACGCATTGAGGCAGGTAGCCAGGGCGAACGTTGCTGCAAACGCTGCAATGGTCAATGCAGGACCTGCAAACGTCGCACCGAACGCAAATAGCCAGACCCTGACGAATTCCGCACAAGCTTCAGTTGCACAACAAAGTGGTGGACCAAGTGTCGGAGTGTCGAGCACCCCGAATGTCGGACCGAACGTTGCCGGACCTACCCCAGGACTCAACAATCCGTCAACAAGTACCCTCCAGCCTCCTCATATGAGTGGTATTGGTAGTCGTCTCCGAACTAACAAGAGACGTCAGAAAGAGATGACAGAAAGTGACGACAACAACGTGTCTGATATGGGAGAGTCCGATGATGACGGTCGTAGCGGAGAGGATATCTCGAGTTCGCTGGGTGAAAGTGAGCAGTCGGACTGGGACGATGACGATGACGAGGCGGAAGTTTCTGACGCAGAAGAAGTTGAGCTTCCTCCAAGAAAGCGTCGTCGACATTGACTTATCTTTGCAAGGGCATACAAATTGAAGATGAAGACTTGAGATGAGGAGAGTCGGCCTGAGCTTTCGTCTACTTGAGCCTCAAAAGCCGAACTGAGAACACGGCTTCAGAATAAGACGCGCAGGAACTTTCCCCCAGTTTCTGGGTTTCTTTCTCGGCTTTTGAATACTCAGGAGACCATTTGAGCATCAACTTGGTGTTGTTGGTATTGGTGATTGGTTGCGTATTGG
>Ga0302140_10013407_pt1 | contig 10022 bp, 8 predicted proteins | sample I_Bog_E1_1_FD_202095 | JGI IMG/M metagenome (GOLD analysis project Ga0302140, IMG submission 202095) | Peat permafrost microbial communities from Stordalen Mire near Abisko, Sweden - I_Bog_E1_1 | ecosystem: Environmental > Terrestrial > Soil > Wetlands > Peat | place: Sweden: Abisko, Stordalen...
ATAATCGACATCGGCCGATACGTTGGCATTATAAAAACCGTTTTGCCGCAACAGAACCTGCAGCGACTCAACCGCTTCATTCTTTTCCGCCGTTGAGTAAAGTGTTCCTTGACGAAGCTTGGCGGCGCTCACCAATTGGCCTTCGTTGGGCGGTTGCTTGGCGCCAGCCACTTCGACCCTGCCCACAAAATAAGCGCGCTCGGTGACAAAGCGCAGCGCCACGCCGTTGCCTTCCTCGCGCGCATCCACCGCCAAATCGGCATAGCGCCCTGAAGCATACAAATTCTGCAACGCCCTGCGCAAATCGCGCTCGTGGAAAATAGCACCCGCCTGCAGCGGAACGCGCTTTTGCAAATCCTCTTTGGTCAAAGGTTGGTCGTCCGGCTCATATTCCAAGCTCACGATGGTGCGGCCTTCATATTTCAGCGCCTCTTCGAGCAGGTTGTCCGCTTGTTGGCAGAAAGCGCAGAGGCCGCTCATGACTGCTAGCATCGGAAGGTATGACAGCCGGCGAAGAGGAAAGGTATTCGCGCCAGATCCTGTTTCCCGCGCTGGGCCTCGCGGGTCAGGAACGCGTGCTCCAGGCTGCTGTTTGCATCGTTGGCTGCGGCGCACTAGGAAGCTTTCAAGCGGAAGCATTGGCGCGCGCCGGCATCGGACGTCTGCGGCTTATTGACCGCGACTACGTTGACTATACAAATCTGCAAAGACAGTGGCTCTATGACGAGTCTGACGCTCAAAACGAGTCCCCCAAAGCGATTGCGGCCGCGCGACGTCTGCAACAAATAAATTCTCACGTTCAAGTTGAGGCACTCGTTAACGATATGACGCCCTCGAACGCCGAGGAATTAGCATCCGATTGCGACTTTATCTTGGACGGTACCGACAATTTTGAAACGCGTTATCTCATCAATGATCTTAGCGTCAAATCGAATCGGCCATGGGTGTATGGCGGCGCGGTGGGCAGCTACGGCGTGGTGATGCCGGTCGTACCGGGGAAAGGGCCGTGCCTCGCCTGCGTTTATCCCGAGCCTCCCGGCGGCGCGCAGCCTAGTTGCGATGTAAATGGAGTTTTGGCCGCGGTGACCGCGTCGGTAGCGGCCTTGCAGGTGGCTATGCTGCTGCGTTTGATTGCCGGTTGGGACAATTTCGCGGCGTTTATTCACAGCCTCGATGTGTGGGAGGGAACGGCAAAACGGGTAGCCGCCGGTGTGCCCGATCCGGAATGCCGGGTGTGCGGCGCTCACCAGTTCAGTTATTTGGATGGCCGCAAACGCACGCCCGTGAGCCTGTGCGGCCGCAACGCCGTGCAACTGCATGAAAACGCCCGCCCCTTGGATTTGGCCACCCTCGCCACGCGTTTGCGGCCGCTGGGCGAGGTGCGCGTCAACGAATTCGCCTTACGCCTATCGGTAGCCAAATATGATGTGACGTTTTTCCCCGACGGCCGCGCCATTATCAAGGGCACTACGGATGTGGGTGTGGCCCGTAGCGTCTATGCGCAGTTATTGGGCGGTTGAAAACTGTGCGCCTGCCTGGCCCGCTTGAGCGGCAGTCAACGGCCGTCCGGCTGACAGATGGAGCGCTCCATAGCCGGATTACTTCTTATCGGCCTGTGGCAAAGGCTGTCTGCGAAGAGACGCGCTGCCACTACCTTCTTTTCGCACCCAAACATTGGTCACCATGATCTTGCGATCAACGGCCCCCACGTGCAGCACGCGCGCGCCCGTGACCACGGCGCTGTCGCCGAAAATGCGAATCCTCTGCTCGCCATCGAAATCATACTTTGCTAAGCGGCCAGCCGTCAAGTCTTCCAGAAGCTCCTTCTTGCTGGTAACCGCTCCGGTTGGCCTGACCCAAATGAAATCGTCTGCGGTCAGGCGGTCGAGAGCAGCGGCGTCGTTCGCGGCACGCGCCGCAGCCACGGCCTTTTCCGCGTTCGAAACCTCATCGCCAGCGTCGCCCGCGACGGACAATCCAGCCACAAGAATTGCGAGTAAAGCGATTCGAGCCGTCTTCATACTTCAGTGCATTTTATTACAAGAAATGTTCGAACTCAACAGTGGCAGACGTTCTTGTGGCCGCACACTGTGCGGATCGTTAAATCCTGAATCGCGCCGCGAATGGCCGTCGGCACGGCTACGGGAGAGCACAAAAAAACGCGCGATCAGGCCTGGGCTGATTCGCGTGTTAGGCAGGCGAAAGCGCCCACCGCATCTTGCCTTCCCTTAGCGCTTCGGCTTCCAGGTGTATAACAAGGCCAGCAGGGCGGTGTCCTGCGTCTTTGACTTCGCGGCCACGCCCGTCAGGAAGAATGGCTCATCCGAAAAATCGCTGCGCAATTCGAACCGCACCAGCATGTTGTTCACCCTCGGCTGATATTGCAAGGTGCCCGTGAGTTCCTGCAAGCTCTGCTTCACACCACTGGTTGCACCGGTTGGATCGTTGTAGTACTCCCAGCGCGGGCTGACACTCCAACGAGCCGAGATGGGCAGCGTAACCGCGCCCGCGATGCCGTACCAGCTATCGCGCCCCAGCACGTTTTTCTCTTCGCCATAAAGCGCTTCGACATAGGCGTTCAGCCGGGCCGTGGGCGTGAGTTTCACTACACTGTCGATCAGCTGCGATGTTTTCTTCGGCCTCACAACCAGCGGCTGTTCCACCAGGTCCGACAAAAAGATCGGCTCGGGCCCAACCAGGTATGTCTCCGTCCAGTTGAACAACTTCTTGGTATAAGTGGCCGTTAAACCCAGCGTCTGTCCGCCGGTGTTGTTTGAAACATCATTCCAACCATTCATCACTTGCGCGCCAACGACGAGTTCTTTCGTCAAGGATTTCGACGCCCGTAGCCCGAAATGATAGTAGGGGCTGCCTAAAGTGAAAAGCAGCGAGCGAGTGTACTGGAAATTCGAACCCGTGTCGGGCACTTCCGCCCCAACACTGGTGTAAAACTTCCCGAAATCCAAGTCGAAATCCGACGACTTGAACGGTTTATAAGAAACGTAGGCCTGCCCGAAATAGCGATTTACGCCGCCCATCGGGTCAAACGAGTTCATCGTTTTGTACATTTCGCCGTAGCCCGAATCGAAGTGAAAGCCAAACGGCCCCTTCGTAACCTGAACCGTCAGCGTACCAGCCGCCAGTTCGAATCGGTTCGACGAAATATCGAAATTCCGCAACCGATTTGCCGAAGTGAAATTGTCGTTTAATTTCGCCTCGGTATAGGTGTCGAAAGTCATGGAGTAATCAATAAGCGGCTGTTCCGGTGAGCCTACGGGATTCGGATCGGCAGGACTCTGACAGAAAGCCGGCGTCGCCAGCAGCGACGCAGCAAGGAAGAGACGAGTCAGACTATGATTCATTTTTAAGAGAGCCTAGAAGAATTGCTTACGTAGTTTTTATCGGAGAAAACTCCTAGGACTATGAGCGATTTATTTACACAATCTTTAGGCCTAGGGTGATGCGAACTTCGGGATTGCCGGATGAGACATTTCCCCAAGAGCACCACTACTCCTGTGGGTTCTAAATAGCGCGAGGCGTCAATTTGGCGGTCAATTTGCCGAACAATGAAGGTGTAAATCTTAAAATGGACCTAATTAGCGGTCTTACTGGATGGGAGGCTCTTTGAAGACGATCCTAACGGTGGATGATTCAGCGACGGTTCGCCAAATGGCGGGCTTGGTACTGCGCGGCGCAGGCTACGAAGTGATTGAAGCGATTGACGGTGTGGACGCTTTGTCGAAGATGACGGGCCAGGAACTGAATCTGATTCTGACCGATCTCAACATGCCTAACATGGACGGCCTCGAGTTGACGCGGCGCGTGCGGACGCTGCCCAACTATAAGTTTGTGCCGGTGGTCCTGCTCACCACCGAATCGCAGCCCGAGAAGAAGCAGGAAGGCAAGGCCGCGGGCGCCACGGCCTGGATTGTAAAACCGTTCAACCCCGACCAACTGCTCGCTGTGGTAAAGAAAGTCATTACGTAATGCCCGGTAGCTGCCTGCTGCCCGCGGCGTAAAGGAGAAAAACCGCGCTTGCCCTTCGCCACCGAGACATTTACGCCAGGGGCCACCCCGTTCGATTCCTCCGCGCAAAGCTGGCCCGAGACCTTGTCGGGCATTAGCAAGGAGCTGGAATGCCTCAATCGCGACACCGAACTCGAATTCCTGAAGATCGGCGCGAAAGTGTCGGAATTCATCGATACCGTCAGTTGTCTGTCGCGGGAATTGGGAGCGCTGGCGGACATCGTCTCAGGCGAGCAAGGCCAACGTGCCTCCGACGCCCTGACCGGGGTGCTCGAAGTTTCGAGTGAAATGCGTGCGCGCAGCGAGGAGGGCGGTCGCCTGCTGGGCAACATGCGCCAGGAAGCGGGGCGGGTGCGGCAAACGCTGGCGCATTTCAGTGGGACCGTGGCAACCTTCCATTCACTGGGCCTGCTGACGCGCATTGAAACGGCCCGCTTGGGCAGCGCGGGAGCGGATTTCGGCAATTTGGCGGAAGAGGTGCGGCTGCTGGCGCGCAATGTGCAAAGCCGTGTGGAAAGTGCCCTTGATACCGCCGGCGAACTGATTCCGCGCATTGAAAACGCCTTGCAGGAGGTATCCGCTCTGCAGGAAGGGCAGGCCAAGAATCTGCCGCTGGTGATTGCACAAGTGTCGGAGAATCTTTCGTCCTTTCGCGAAATGCAAGCGGAGGCCCACGCTTCGTCGCTGCGCCTAGGTGCCGAATATGCCGAAATCGGCGAAGCGTTCAAGCGGGTGATCGTTTCGATGCAGTTTAACGACATCACCCGGCAACAGGTTGAGCATGTGATTGAGGTACTGCGCCGGCTCAACTCCGAGACGCGCCCGGAAGATGGCGCGCTGCTCATTCAAACGCCCGGCGCGGCGTCGGTCTTGGAACTCCAGTTCTCTCAGCTGGCGAACACCGGCAACAAGTTCAGCTCGTCGGTAGCGGCCGTGGCGCAAAGTTTCGATGAGATTGTCAATCACGTGGCCAAAATGGTGGAAGAAAGCGGTGCCTTGTCCGGCCTTTCCGGTAAGAGCTCATTCTTCCGGCAAATGGAGCGCGGCTGCAGCGCCATTCTTTCGAATCTGACCCTCTGCGCCAACGCTGATGCCGCCACGGAGTCTACTAGCGATGGACTGGCCGAAAAGATAGCCCGCATGCGCGCTTCGATTGAAGAAATTCGCGTCATCGAGACGCAAATGCGCCGCATCGCCATGAATGCGCGCATTAGCGCCGAGCATCTGGGTCCTGCCGGGGAAGCTTTGAGCGCCCTCGCGAATGCGATCAAGGTACGCGCTTCCGAATCGCGGCTGGGTTCGGACTCACTGGTCGAGACGCTGGAAAAGATGAATGCGGTGGTGGGGGACTTGACTGCTCATGCGCGGCCGCAAGCGGGCAAGCGCGAGGCGCAGGAAGGTTGTTTTGAGAGTATGCGCTCGGCCATAGCCCAGCTTCGCGATTCGCAGGAAGACGGCGCTTCGCAAATTGCCGTCATTACCGCACACGGCGACGCGCTTCGCAAGAGCATCTCCGGTGCCCGCGAAAATCTTTCGGCCGCGGCGCGCTTCGGCGAGGTTGTCGATCTCACCCGCAGTAAGCTTCTCGCCATCATGACCGAGATGCGCGCCGGCTGGTCGCATGAAGAAAGCCAGGAAGGGGCATTGGGCCTGGCTCAATTCTCTAAGCATTACACGATGCAAGAGGAACGCGATATTGCCAGGGGCACTGCCGCGCCGGCGGCCGCTCAATCCATTGACGACGTCGAATTTTTCTAACGCCAAGGCGCTGCGAAATTGGCTACTATCATTTAATTATGCGAGTGGCCAACAAATTTCTCGTTTTGAGCAGCCTTCTCCTCTCTCTTGCGGCCGCGGCGATGGCAACCACTATCACCATCGCGACCGGTGCGAACACCAGCTTGGCGGCTGCCCAGCTTATCAGCCAGCCCGACCTTATCATCAACCAGGCAGCGCCCAACTATTCCCTGGCAAACACGCAGCCGGTGAGCCCTCAATATTATGCTGCGGACGCCCTAGGCGCGGTAACGCTGGCCACACCCCAGGATTTTTCTCTTTGAGCGCCAACGCTGGGCAAAATATCAGCATGCGGGTTTCCTCGACGGGCAGCGCCCAAGCCACCGAACTGCTGCTTTATGACCCGCATGGCAAGCTGGTGGCAATAGCGGCGGGCAACGGCGCCGACGGTTTGTCGTCCGACATTCAATTCACGGTTCCCAATGGCGACGGCGGCCATTGGGTTACGGAGGTGACCAGCAGTCCGAACGCTAATCCTGCCACGGATCTGTTCAACTACGATCTGCGCGTGGCATCGCCCATCAGCTATTCGACCGATGTGCTGGGCGCGCTCAACAACCCGAACGACCCCGGTTTTTACGCCATCAACGCGCAGGTTGGCGACGCCCTCGATTTAACGGCAACCGCGACCTCCCCTCTCGGCGGCCCGGACGAGTTGCTGCTCTACGATCCAAACGGCAATTTGGTGGCGGTCGCGGCCGGCAACGCGCCGGACGGCGTTTCGTCGGCGATTCAATTCACGGTCCCGCAAGGCGATCCGGGAAACTGGGTGGCCGAGGTGGCCGGCAGCCCGAATGTGAATCCGAATACCAACCTATTCGATTACGACTTAAACATTAAAGGAGCAACTGGTGCCGGACCGATCAGCCCGCTACCACTCGCCTCTGCACCCGAACCTAAATACGCTCCTCTGGTTGGTTTTTTGCTGGCCTTAGGCGCTGTCGTTCATAGGCGTCGAGTTAGCGCGGGAAGATAGGTTATTGAGCGTCCGGTGTTGTTGAAGTCGATGTCTCGTCGATCGCCTCGAGAATTTGCTTGACGATTTTCGGGTGCGGCGTTGCCTAGCCGTGGAAAGGCACGACAACTCTCCGCCCCGTCTTCGCGTAAATCCGGTGGCCGAAAAGCTCTATCGCCTCGCGAATATTGACCAGGGTCTCTTCAACCGTCTTACCCTGCGTTTGACAGCCGTTCAACTCCGGGCACCACGCGTACCAGCCGTGATCGTCCTGTTAGATTACTACGCTAACCTTGCCTGTCACTCCTTTATGCTATGTCCGCGGGTTGATGTCGAGGTGCAACTCCCAATCCTTCCGGATATAAGCCTATGCACCCACTTAGGTGGGAAGGGCATCGTTTTTAGCGCGGCACAAGACAGATTGCTTGATAGAAGGGAGCAAAATTCGGCGATCCGTGCGATAAGGACCGCATGAGGTTCGCAACATCTTTCGCCGCCATCGCCTTCCTGGTTGTAGGCCTTTGTCTGGCGACGCCAATTACTCCATCCGCTAGCCATTGGACAGGCCAGGCGACCGCGCATTTCGCAATTTTCACGACGCAGGACGCGGCCGGCCGGCAAGACCTCTTGGCGCGCCTGGAAAGAACCCGGCTGTTTTTTGAAAAGATGGGCTGGCCGGCGCACGACTTGAAGCGGCCGTTGCGAATACTCGCTTTCAGCTCGGAAAAAGAATTCGAGGACTATGCGCCCATTCCAGCCGCGTTCGCGTTTTACCAGCGCACCCGCGAGGGCGATTTCGTCTTAATGCGGCCACTGGAGCCTGAGAACTACCCGGCCGTGATGCACGAATATACGCATTTTATTGTTGAGCATTCGGGCTTGCAATTGCCCCTTTGGTTGAACGAAGGGCTGGCCGATTTTTATTCGACCCTGGAAAGCCGGGAGGGGCAGGTCGCGGTTGGCATGGCGCCGCGCGGCCGCGAAGAAACCCTGCGCTGCAACGCGTGGATGGATTGGCAGCAGTTGACAGCGGTGGACCATGGCTCCCCCTATTACCAGGAACTGAACAAAATGCTGCTGTTTTACTCGCAAAGCTGGGCGCTGGTCCACGTGCTGGCTTTGAACACGGATTATGAAAGCAAGTTCCACGGCTTCTTGACGGCGCTCTCGGCTAACTCTACGGCGGAAGACCCGTGGTCGGCGACTTACCATAGAAGCCTGCGGGAGATGGGGTCGCAAGCGCAGCAGGAGTTTACGGCAAACAAACTGAAACCGCGGGTCTTTGACCTGGACATCCGGCCGGGCGCCCTGCAATCGGCCGAGGCGGCGGATCCAACCGAGCAAACGGAGTTCGCCTTGGCCGCGGTCCTCGCCGCCAACCCGAAGAAGCTAGGGGAAGCGAAAGTGCGCTTCGAGATCCTGGCCGCCAAGTACCCGGACGATCCGCGTCCGGCGGAATCGCTCGGAGTGCTGTCTTGGGGCGCGGGCCAGAAAGGCGACGCTGAGCGGGAGTTCGAGCTTGCCGTCAAGAACCATTCACACGACCCGGAGATTCTCTTTCTGCTGGCTCATCTGAAGCTCGCTCATGATTCAACCGACGAAGCAATTGGTTTACTACAGCAGGCGCTGGCCGTTAATCCCGAATACTACAACGCGCTGGTGGAACTCGGTTTTGCCGCGGCGAAGAACCAAAACTTCCAGCTTGCCGCGGCTACCTTGGGAAAAATAGCGGAGTGCCGGCCGGAGCACGCCTTTCAGGTCTCTTACACGTTGGCGTACTCCCTATCCGAGTTGAACCAAACGAATAGGGCGCGTGGGGTAGCGGAGCAGTCATGGAAACTCGCGAGCAATGCCCACGACAAGCAGCAGGCAACCGAATTGCTGGCCTACATACAGCACGAGGCGAAGGAAGAGGGCGCGACGCAATAAGTAGAATCCCCCCTAAATGGATTTCTTTTTCAGGCCGATAGAGCATGCGAGGTTTAAGGTTGTGCGCGTCGCAGTGCTGCTTGCGCGGCAAGAAACGAGCCTGACCTGGACGAACGGTGGTCTATGACGCAAATTATCCTGTCGGTGCAATACGATTGGAGACTGGTCGCACTCTCAGCGGCCATTGCGGTCTATGCGTCCTACATAGCCTTTGACCTGGCGGCGCGGATTGCGCGATCACGGGGGCGCAAGGAAGTCCTGTGGATCGCTTGCGGGGCGACGGTGATGGGACTGGGGATGTGGGCCACGCAATGCATCGGCATGCTGGCGCTGGTTCTCCCGGTAACGGTGCGTTACAACGTGCCGATCATCGCTGTTTCGCTGCTGCTGGCGGTTGCCGCGTCCGCCGTCGCGCTCTTCGTCGTCACACGCAAGGAACTCAGTGAACCTTATCTGATAGGGGGCAGCCTGGCTTTGGGTGGCGGTATCGCCGCCATGCATTATGCGGGTATGGCGGCGATGCAGTTGGCGGCATATGCGGTCTATAACTCAGGCTTTGTAGCGCTTTCGGTCGCGGTTGCGGTAAGCGCCTCGTGTGCCGCTCTGCAATTAGCACGCTTGCGCGACGCCGCTACCCGCCCGCCCTGGATGCGTTGGCTCTGTGCGGTGGTGATGGCAGTGGCGATCATCGGCGCGCATTACGCCGGCATGGCTGCGGTTTCGTTGCGCTATGCGCAGGCGCTGGCAGCCAGCCCCAATTCGGTGAGCGGCTCGGGCCTCAGCATTACCGGCATCGCGCTGTTGACTTTGGCCGTGCTGGCGCTCAGCATTGTGGGCTCGCGGGTCGATCGCAAATTTTCTTTGCAGCACCAGTTGCTGCTTTCCGAGCAGGAACGCTGGCTGTTGGTGGCAAGCGCTAGTCTCGATGGGCTCTTCGATTTCGATCTGGTGAGCGGCCAAGTGTTCTACTCGGCGCGCTGGAAAGCCATGCTGGGTTACGGCCCAAGCGAACTGGAACCCAACCTCGAAACTTGGCGCAGCTTCATTCACCCAGACGACAGGCAGGCGGTGGAGGACAAATTGGAGCAATATCTGCGCGCCGGCCAAGGCGCGTTCGAAATGGAATATCGGGTCAGTCACCGCAACGGCGACACGCTTTGGATTGCGGCGCGCTGCCAGGCTGTTTGGGACGAGTTCAAGAAGCCCGTGCGCTTGGTAGGCTGTCATTCCGACATTACGGTGCGCAAACGAAGCGAGGAGAGACTGCTCGCTTCCGAAGCCCGCTATCGCGGTCTATTTGAAGCCAATCCGTTAC
>Ga0302140_10013408_pt1 | contig 10022 bp, 2 predicted proteins | sample I_Bog_E1_1_FD_202095 | JGI IMG/M metagenome (GOLD analysis project Ga0302140, IMG submission 202095) | Peat permafrost microbial communities from Stordalen Mire near Abisko, Sweden - I_Bog_E1_1 | ecosystem: Environmental > Terrestrial > Soil > Wetlands > Peat | place: Sweden: Abisko, Stordalen...
TCAGCAATTTTTCCACGATGGCATACATTTCCTGATGATTTCCAACACTTTTTCTTCCCATCCTTTCATAATTTGTATGTTCATCAGTTTTCTCTCCACAATTTCTTCTTGTTTCCCAATTCTCATTCACTATTAATTCCATTTTCAAACTTTTTTTCCCAAACAACTTAAAAATTTCCTTCATCTCATTATACCCTTGATACAAATGAAATTTCCCGAACACATATAATCCTAATTTCGCTCTGGACATCGCCACAATCAATCTTCTCGGATCTCTGATATGTCCCACGTTTTTCGTTCTCACCAAACTCAATAAAATATAATCATTTTGTTGTCCTTGAAATTTATCAACAGTGGTGATTTTTTTGGGTTTCCTGAAAATTTTGCTCCAAGAGCATTTCTGATGGATAATATCCCTTATCAAGTATTTTTGACCATTATATGTGGTCAATATAGTAATTGTATTGGGATCATAGCCTTTCAACACCATATACATATAAGTTGACACCACGAATTCAGCCTCAGCGATATTTTGATAGAAATGTGGATTCGGACAGGTTTCTCCAACACCTTGAATTTCAGGGACATCGATGAATTGATATTCATTTAAAAACCCACAATTCATTTTGCTGTAATCTCCAATTGAAACTACAGGCAAACTTAACAATTTTTCATATTTCCATTGAAATAGCTCCAAAATGCTTTCACGGCATCTGCCTTGATGAGTCAATTTCACATGAGGAGTATTTAATCTTAACAATCTTGTAAATAAGCTTTGTTCCAAATTCGAGAGTTTCTGATAATTTGTGTTCTTGATAATCGGAGGCAATTGATTTTCATCTCCCAACATAATCACTCTTTTCAATCTAGGTTGTTTCCCTTGAAATCTTGAGTTTTGAAGCACCAAAGGAATGAAACTTTCTATTTCCATGATTTGGGCTGATTCTTCGAAAATCACATTATCATATTCAAAGCCGATTTCTAGGAAATTTTTCCGTTTCATAGCAGCATGAGTTGAGGTCATGGCAATGATTTTCGCTTGTTGAGAGATCAAATAATTGCCTCTTTCTTTATTGGATCTCAAGATTTCCAAAAGAGCTAGTTCCTTTAGCTCTGTAAAGAGTCCAACAATGCGATCCCAAATCAATTGGAATAAATTCAAAAGATCTTCAATGCTTTTCACATCTAAGTTTATATGGGCTAAAGGTTCTTCGTTTTCATGATTAATTTCAGTGATACCGAAGAAAAACATTGTAGATTCCTTTAAATATTTATTAAACGGAAATCGAGCCAGATAAAATGTCCTGTCATTTTGTTCTTGCTTGCTGATGATTAGTTTGAAAGCTTGCCATTTTGGTAAAATCTTCGTTTGGAATAAAATTTCTGCAGTTTCACATGTATAATCTTCATCTTGATCGGGCTGGATCGATTGTGAAAAAATCTTCACTTCCCTCAAAAGATGAAGTCTTCTTTCCAACAGGTAATTAATCCTTCCATGTTTACTGAAATTTTTCCCTAGGTCTAGATCCTTTTCCCCTAGGCCTAATCTCAACAAATGTCTTTCATCAATATCTAATCTAACTATCTTTTCGAAAATATCATTGAGAGCGTAATTACTATGAGTTATGATCAATGTTCTTTCGTTTTTATTGTTATTATACAAAAGATTCGCAATTTGGACTGCCACATCTGTTTTCCCAGTGCCTGGAGGACCAACAATCAAAGATACTCCATGTTGCATTGAATAATAAATCGCTTCGATTTGCCTTTCATTGAATCGAATGTTGTTTCTTTTACATTCAAGACCCTTTTTTTCAAATGGCTCATAAGCCCAATCCTTGATGTTTTTCGGTATTCTTTCGTTTAGCACAAATGCCTCTTTATAATGGTTTTCATCAATGAAAGTATCAAAAAAATGAAATTTCTTTGAATCCTTTTCAGATCTAAATTGAGTGGTGGAATTCTCACATTCACCATAACCTAAAATTAATTCATTTAAAAACTCAGGCAATTCCAACTTTTCATTCATTAAATCTGAAATTGTCGCCAAAATCGACTTGAAATTGTTTTCCTTGGGTTTCCTTCTGATTATCAATTGGAAATCCGAATAAATTTCTGATTGTTGAACTTTTTCCAAATCCTCTCTATATTGGAAAGGGTCAAGTAAAACATTAATGGTCCTTTCGAATCCTTCAGGGTTGATTTTCTTCTTATCCCCAGCTTCAAAAGATATCTGCTTATGTTTCTCATCATATTGCATCATAATTTCACATCCTCTCACATATTTCACCCCATAATGCTCTTTAAATCTTATGATGTGTTCTTCTATCTCCATAGACATAGATTCTTTTTTATGGTTAGCTGGCAGGATTTCCTTGTTGTTTCTCTTCCCAAAACTCACCAAAAACAAAACTTCATGTTCTCTTAAGCTTTCCCACTCTTTTTTCACATAATTTGGCATTTCCTTGGTGCTATAAAGCAATTCAGAAAAAACCCTTGCTGGTTCTTTGTGTCCTAATAATGGATGAGCTATCTCATTAATTACTAATTTATTCAGTTTAGTTGCCATTCGAGCCCAATCATTAAACCCTTGAAACACCCCTTCTGCATTGAAACGTGGACCCATTCTGCGAATACTATCTTCTAAATCATATCGAATTTCATACGCACTTTCTAATCGGAAAAGAAGGAAGTTTCTGAACAAATAATCCTGGAAATCTAGAAATTGCAAATTCAATTTGGGAAGACTCAAAATTTCATTAAAGTTCTCATCTGGGATCTTTTTATAATCCCAAAGCAGCTCATCTGAAGGTATTAGGGGTAGTTCTTTGTAGCTTTTGTTGGGTTTTGGTGGGAAAATATATCGAAAAATATTTAATAATAACTCTTCATTGGAAATGTTGGCATAATTTTTTGGAACTCTTATATCAAGATGTTTCAGGATAGTTGGCATGTCTTTTTCTAAGTCTAAAAGTTTCACAAAATCCAAAGACTCTATCTCAGAGACGCTGGGGGTCATATTCATCAGCTTAAAGAGAATAAATTGCAGTTGCTTCAAGAAATCACTCCTTAATAAAATCTGCACTTTAAAATTTTGGGCCTCGCCAGTTTCCTCATTGATCGGATACTTTAAATAATATTCGAGATCATCTATTAAGCACAAGAAACTAATATTGAATCTTTCAAGTTTGATTGATCGAAGCAAAGGAATGACATATTCAGCCTCCAGCAAATATTTCAAAAATCTTCGAGTTGTTATCTGAGACAAAAGATCTGTCAATAACTGCAAACAACGATAAATATATGTCTCGAATGGTTTTCCCCATGTTTTTTCTGTCAGATTTTCAGTTATTTCAGTTAGGAAATCTTGTAAAAGGTTAGGGAAAAAATTGATTTGAGTGTTGGTGATATTTTGGGTCTCATCTGATTTGGTCACTGTCTGATATAATGTTATGAGTTTCGGATAAGAAAGGAACAGTTTTTTTAAATAAATTTTATGAATCCTTTGGAAAAGATATGGACTAACCAATTTCATCAGTTCTTCTGAGAGGAAACTCTTTTCAATATATTTAAAATGTTGGTTCAAGAATATTAGGATTTGGGTTTTTTCATGGTGGCTCAGAGTTGAATATTCAAGACTCAAGATGAATTTCATAATCAATTTAAATTTCATGGAGATTTCTTCAGAGGATAAACGGATGTAATCCCAAAAAAGAATGTGCTCACCGAATTTGTGGTTAATCAGCGCGATCAGCGAAAAAAAATAGGAATTTGAAACAGGTGGATCTCGAGACGAATTTAAATGAGGGAGGAGATATTGGTCAAAATAGCAGGAAAAGTCAAGTTTTTTGAGAGTTTTAGTGGAAAATGGAGCCTTTGACTTATTTATTTTGGTTACATATATGCCTTGAATGAGTCCTTCATCATAAGGAGGGGCTTCCAGTTGGGATGAAAGGGTTCGAAGGAAGGAGGAAATTAGGGGCCTTATTGAGTTTAAATCCATTTTTTAATTTTTAATTTTTTTTAGAGAGAAAAAATCCATTTTGAATATTTAATATTTAAATTCTGAATTTTTTTCAAGGAATTTTGAATTAAAATAAAGAGCAATTTATTTTTATCTTTAACTAAATTTTATAAAGCTTAAAAAACATTTTTTTTCTTTTCGAAACAAAAACAAAAAGAATATTTTTTTCAAAAATGAATTAATGTTTTTAATTAATTATGGCATCTTTTTTCTTGGAATCTAAAAAATCAGTTTCATCTTCCAAGAGATCCTCATCCTTGCTATCAGTGCTTTTGTTTTCATTTATTGAGGAGTCGAAATCAAAAATTAGATAATTAGTTTTCCTCAATTTTCTTGATCTAAAAACGCATTATAAAAAATACAACCCCATAAAATTTAAAATACTCTTTAAAAACCATGACTATCCTAAATAATTGCAAGAAATATCTTACTATTAACAAGAAGATTCCTATCATATCTTCATTCTTCAAAGTTGAATCATTAAGTTTTCTTTTTTTCAAAAAAAAAACAAAGTCAAAATAATGTTTGCATATTTTTAATAATTTTATACTGATCGTGGATTTCCATGCTATAAAAAACAACAAAAAGGACAATAATCGTAGAAAGCACGGAAAGATCAACAATGTTCCACACTGAACTGAAAAATCTCTATATTTTTTCTCGAAATTAACATATTTTTACATCTTTTTAAAAATTTACTCTTCTTAATAAATAAATCCTCATCGCCAAATCAAAAATTATAAGCAAAGTAAGCACGATTTCTATTCCAAGGACTACAGGATTTAGCAGACTATAAATTATCAAATTTTCTGAAACATATCGAAAAATATAATAACTTATCAAGAGGATCGATGAATGCCTAAAGAAATTTTGATTAAGTGGTATTTTCTTAGAAAAATTTACATAGACCAATAAAGCTAAAGAAAGGATCATTTGGCATATTAAGAATATGAAATAAAATTTGTTGATCCTAATAAAAGTGAAAAGATAGCGTAATCCCATTGATATATGGGTTTGGAACTTTTTTAATTTAATTAATTTATAAAGAAAATCTCAAACCATTTCAATATTTTTTGATTTAATAATATTTATTCCCTAAACTAAATCCGAAATTTATAATTCCTCTTTGCATTTATTTTCATCGCATTTCAAATTCGCTTTTTCATTCTTTTGTGAGTTATTTTCCAAGGTGAAACTTGATTCTTTAATAATAAATTTCGTCACTTCCTCAAAATTGCCAATATCTCCAATAAATTGGGTGGGACTTCTTTTATATTGTCTGATGAAAATCACGAGACTAGGAATTCTGCCAAAATCAATTTGGTAATTTATTTCCTCAGGCAATTGATATTTTTCAACGTCCATTTCTCCGAAAAGCACATTATTTTGTAAGGGTTTATTCAAATTTTCAAATAATTTCACCAAAGTTTCCACATGAGTTTCCATCATTTTCTTCTTGTATAGAAGTAAAACAAAATCGTAGTTTTCATTATAAACCTTCTCCTTAAAATTTTTCTTGTCAATCTTGTCAATTTTTCCTAACTCTTCATTCGGAACTTCATTTTTTTTGTCATTTTGACAATTTTCTTTAATAAATCTCATAAAATCTTCTAAAGATCGGTCACCGATATAATCAATAGGGTGATCTTTATTATCTTTCAAGAAAAGAAGCACTGAAGGAAAAGCCTTCACTTCCAAACGAGGAATATTGTTATTCATCCATTCGATTCTCGTCACAATCAGCTCTATCCCCAATTCCTTTACTTCCTTTATAATTTCTTTATAAGTTTGATCCATTTGCTTGCAATATCCACAAGGAGTTATATAAAAATTCACCAGCACATGTTTATCACTCTTATAGACAATATCATCGAAATTCCCCATTGTCAATTCAAACGGTTCATTTGAGTTTTGTTCAAAGGAAGGCCATGGAAATGTTGTATGTTTTTTGATAAATTCCAAGACTGTTGGGAGATCCCTGTTTCCTTCAAATTGTATAGGGTTGCCTTTTGCTTTAGCAGGGAAAAATTTCAATGTTGGATATGAGTTGATTTGTACACCATCGAATTCATTTTGGCTTGCATCTATTTTCGCTAGAATTATGTTGTTGTTGGAAATTTGTTCAGCTAAATTTTTATAAATTGGCTCGAATTGTTGACAATGATGACACCAATGTGCATAAAAATTTACCAGAACATCCTTGCTTTCATCATAAACCACGGAGTCATAAGTCTTCCCGACCAAGACTTTCACTTTTTCGTTGTTATCTCTTGGAATAGGTTGGCTTTTGATGCTTTTTTTCAAAGATCCAGCAAGGAACATTCTACCAAAAATATTAATATAATTAATGGAAATGTTGCCGAGATTGAGAGGCTCATATTTATCCACAGTTTTGGAATTTTTTTGTGGATTTACAATTCTAATTTGTGGTAAATCCTCGTTTTTTATATCAAACAATTGCATGAATGTTTTAGGAAATTCCTGGTTATAATCACCATAATATGCTATGAATTTTTCTTTGAAATCCTGCTCTTCGCCTAAAACAGCTCTCAAATCCTCCAGCGCTTGGTCACTGCGCATAGAATCATCTAATAAAAGTACTATTCCAGGTTTTCCCTCATCGAAAATCTTATAAGCATTATATTTGTCTAAGGGAAGAACAACTCCTGTCTGATGTCGATTAATAAATGCTCTCAGTTCATGAAAATTGAATTTTTCTGGACTATACTCAATTTTCTTTTCTTTTTTAATCATTATTACTCTATTGGGGGAGTCTTGTTCTGGTTCAAAATAATGAGCAAAGTTCAAATTTTCGTATGTCTTCGTGACTTTCTCATATATGTTGAAAGATTCTCCAATTTGACCCAAATAAACAATGATCATATCATTGGTTTCACTCACCTCTTCCAAATGTTCACTGGAAGTCAAAAGTTTGGTTGAACTTATGGCTCTCACACGCATCCATTTGTAAATTTCATCTTCAGTGTCCCCTCCTTTATAAGGTAGTTCAACACCCACCGCAAAGAATTTCAACGTTGGATATTCGATAATTGTGTATTTTTGAACCAAAGCAGGGTTTTCGTTAGCATTGACTTGAGCTAACGCTATAGGCTTATTCAATGCTTTTAATCGGGAAGCAGCATTGGCGAATTCAGGTCCAAGTTTTTGACACGGACCACACCAAGGAAGAAAAAAATCCAATAGGACGTAATCGTAGGAGGAGAGGATTTGTTCATAGTTATTTTGGGTCATTATGAGGACATCTTGAGAAAAAATCAGGGGGAAAAGAAGAAAAAGGAATGATGCGATGAAATATGGTCGGTTCATTCTAAAGATCAAAAATGATTTTTTTTTTTAAATAAAAAAAAAATGGATAAAACCAATAGTCTAATCGAAGCTTAATTTATTAAGGAAAATTTTAATTAAAAAAAAAAATTAACAAAAAGAGCCATCAATGGAGAGCAAGTTGCCTCTTTTCCAAACTCTCTCAACATTCTCTGGTTCGTCCCTAGATCCACTTTTCCCAAGAAATCTCAATTTTTCATCACTCTCCTTTTCTCATCTTGAAAAAATTCTTCATATCCTACAAACTCATTCATTGGCATTTACTCTTCCAAATTCAAAATCGTCCAATCAGGAAACTAATGATAAAAAAACCACGGATAACTCCTTTATAACAACAATCTATGATAATGATGATTGGGATTTTGATAAAGGTGTTTGGAAGAACCACCTTTCAATCCATGATCCATTGGATTTTCCCAAACCTCTCTATCTCTTCGCATATGGAAGTCTTTGTTGGAATATAGCCCCTGAGTTGAAATCCTGCGAAATTTCGAAAGTTTTTGTGAAAGGCTACAAGCGGAGATTTTGGCAAACGTCAACTGATCATCGAGGAACTGTGGAGTTTCCAGGACTTGTATGTTCATTGATTTCTGATGAAGAATATGAAAATTTGACAGGAGTTAAATGCCAAGAACTATCAATATGTTATGGTTTGGCATTTGAAATTCCTGAAGGGATGGAAAAAGAAGTGATCCGTGCATTGGATTATAGGGAAAAAGGAGGCTATAAAAGAAAAATGGTTAAAATGTGGCTTTGTGATGGGGAAAAGGAGATTGAGGGAATTGTGTATATTGGACAAACAGATAATCCGCATTTTGCAATAAAGGAGATTAGGGAAAACATTTTCAAATGCGCTAAAATAATTGCGAAAAGTGAAGGTGAATCAGGAAAAAATTGCGATTATTTAGGCAATTTGGAAAGGTTTTTAAAGAAAAATAAATTTTGCGATGATTATATTGATAATTTGAGTGGTTTAGTCAAGCGAATTCAAAATTCTGCAGGTGAGATTCATAAAGAGGAAATTATTCGGCTGGATGATTATAAATTTGATTTTTCTATTGTATTCTCTGAAGAAAATGACGATGTTTTCCTTTGGATCTGGACTTTTTATGATTCCAAAATGAAAAAAGACCTCCTTGGAGATTTTACTGCATGGATTTCCTCATTAATTCATTTAGCGAATGTTTCCTACAAATTGAATTCCCAATATACAAAAAAAGGTATTGAGTTGATTTATCAAATGAATTTTGAAAATGGACCAACTTTAAATATTCAATCATTAGTAAAAAATTTCCTTATTCTGATTTTTGAAAACTCGTTAAATTAAATTGCTGAAATTATTATTTTTTTTGTCCAAAACCTTAAACAAAATTAACGAAATCACAGTTTCTTTGATATAACTTATAACCAATGGACACAAGGACTGAAACTTCTGTTTCCAATTATTTAAAAAAACCGCTCACAAGACAATCATATCGTCTTGAAGTAGGTTTTCGTAACCCTTCTTCTTTAAAGACTAGACCTAACACTCAGATTTCTACATTTTCCCAAACATTCACCAACACTCCTTTGGAGATCCAGAAAGAAACCTCTGAAATAATTTCTGGTTCCAAAAAGAACTCTATACTTAAACCCAGAACCTATGAGACATTAGAACCACAAAGGAAAACGCTTATTGGTAATTGGAAAATCAGAACCTCCAGAGATATGAAGATTAATACCAAACAGTTCCAAAATTTGAAAATTGCTGATATAAATAGTTCAAATGAATTAAGACCCTTTGATTTTAGACCCCATACTCAGGTTTCTTCGAGAAAACAAACTGAAAATGAACTACGTTCGAGCAGATCTATTAAAGATAATAATGATAATGGAACTTTTAGTTCATTGGAATTTCCTCAAGACTCGTTTTCTGGATCCTTGATAAAAGCTCTTTTCAGACAAAATAATATCAAATCAGTGAGAAATTCACTTATTGAGCAAACTGTTGGCTTAAAAAGGAAAACTTCGGATTCACCAATTTTGAACTTTAAAAATTATAAATTCCCCAATATGCCAGAGGGAGTCGGGAACAAAAAAGAGTTCGAAGTTTATCTGAACATGAAGAATTATAAGCTTTCAAAAAATATTTTGAATTGGTTGAAAAAAGTTTGTGAAACTACTTTGAAAGAACGTCCAAAAACTTCAGATCACGCCTATGTTGATCAAAAGATTATGGATATTTATACTACATTACTTCATCATTTGTCAAATATTCCTTCAATGATTAATGAATGCGTCAATAATCGAGATAATAGAGAGGATTTATTTTCATCCATTTCCCTGATGGCTGCTGAACTCATGCAAACCAAAGACTTTGGACTTTATGTCGAATCGTTAAAACTTCAGGCAAAAATCTTCAAAATTTACGGAGATTTCAGCAAAAGTCTTCAAACTTACACACAAGCCATGCAATTATGCAATAAACATAACCTTTATAAATTAAAAACAAAAGTTTATAAACGGTTGGGGAAACTCTATTTGGAATTGCAGAATCTACCCAAAGCCAAAAGCAATTTTATAAAAAGTTTACAAATGGCTTGGTTTGTTTCAAGTCAAAAATACGAGCTTTTGGCTTATGATTTACTAGGTTTAATAGCATATTATGAAGGAT
>Ga0302140_10013410_pt1 | contig 10020 bp, 14 predicted proteins | sample I_Bog_E1_1_FD_202095 | JGI IMG/M metagenome (GOLD analysis project Ga0302140, IMG submission 202095) | Peat permafrost microbial communities from Stordalen Mire near Abisko, Sweden - I_Bog_E1_1 | ecosystem: Environmental > Terrestrial > Soil > Wetlands > Peat | place: Sweden: Abisko, Stordalen...
CCAAACGAGATAACCTTGATAGCGAGTTATCATCCATCGCTGCAGAATACGAATACCGGCAAGCTGACGCGGGCCATGTTTCTCGATGTGTTCAAGAGAGCGCGGACAGTGGCAGGCCTGGGCTAATACAAAGTTGTACATCGAAGTTTCCGGACGGAGCAGGGGGCTTCGCCGGTTTCCCAGGAGTTGAGTGAAATCGACCGTAGTACCAAGCAAAAAGTGGCGCCAACTTTCGCAAAAAGCCGAATGGGAGAACAGACGGATGCACGACGTGTCGAAGGATATTTGGAAGGAACTGTTGCCTCAGGAAAGGGAAGTGGCGCTGCCGGTGAGGCCGAAGAGCCGCAAGGATGAACCGCCGCACGCCGACCACTGGTCGCAGGCGATCTTGCTGGAGCGAGCCGCCTATTTGCAGAAGCTTGCCAAGCATGGAGACGGGCAGGCGAGCGAAACGCTGAAGGACTATCCGCAGCACGCAGCGATGCTTTCGTTTCGCGCCCGAGACGGAGTGGCCGAACTCCATGAGAACTTCGCCGACCTGTTCGTAGTTCTGGATGGCCGTGCAACGCTGGTAACGGGCGGCTCGGTGTTGGGCGCTGAGACGATTGGCCCGGGCGAGATCCGCGGCACATCGATCGAGGGCGGCGTTCGCCAGGAATTGCGGGCTGGCGACGTTGCCCATGTGCCCGCTGGTGTGCCGCACCAGATGCTAGTTCCGGGCAACAAGACCTTCAGCAGCTTTGTGATGAAGATCAGGCAGAACTTGTAGAGGCGTTGGGGCGGCCGGAAAATGGAGCGGGAGACCGGGATCGAACCGGCGACATTCAGCTTGGGAAAATGGCTGCAAATTGAAAACAAGGAACATAGCGAATTCGGACATCTCTTTCAGGCGATTGAATTTAGGCAGAATTCGCAGTTTTCAGCGGCACGGTTCTTAATGGTGTTCAAATGGAGTTCACTTGCAACAGAACTGAACATCGATTTCACACCCTATCGCAGTGGGGCCGAATAGACGGGAAGTTGGCTACATTGCGACGGATTCCCGAATGAACACCGTGACGGCGACGAGCAAGCGGCCTATTCTGCGACAGCTTGGCTGCATTGAGCCGATCGTGATGGCTCCCTTGGTAGTCTCCTCAATCCAAGCCTGCCCGCCGAGGAGCTGGAGGTTGCCAGATTTGAAGGATGGATTCTTGGCGTAATCTAGTCATCTGCGGCAACTTGCGGTACTGGTATCTATGTCACCCCGTGCTGCCGCCTGAAAATGCACACAGGGTTCGTCTCGAAAGCCGGGAATGCGACCTGCTGAAACCACAACTCCTCTGACGTGCAACCAGGCAGGTAGCGCGGGAGAGCCTTGACGATGTCGCTCCACTCGGGCATCTCCTCGTTTATCTCTACCCCGTCATCCCCATTGCCGAACGCGATACAGATGATGTCTACCGAGTAGCAGTCTCGTTTGTAAGCGACGGCTTCGTGCACTTCAGCCCACGTCAACTGCTGCCGTAAGACTCTGCCATCAGCGTACGAGGTTACTGCGCTGAGGCCGCGGTTATCTTGTTTTACGGTGTGGGTTCCGGTTGCCTGCACCGACCGTACTCGTTTCATTACCCGTGCCCACCACGGCGGAGTATAAATCTCTGTCTTCATCTGTCGCCCTCAGCGAAACCCTTCATCCCAATTCCCCAAGAAACTCTTTCGCGAGTTTTGGTTCGCCAGGTACGTTCGAACCGCGAAGCGACCGGTAGAACAGGAGCCGTTCAGCAAGATTGTTTGACTCCCCAACTTCCGAGCGCAATGTCCGAATCTCCTCGGCCAACTCAACGGCACGCTCTGCTTCAGGCCAATTCCAATACTGATGCTCAGGATCGAGATGATCATTCTGGCCGAAAAGTCCATACCGACCATTTGCTGCTTGCTGTAGACACGAGAGGAGCAATGGCTCGAACTCTGCCTCAAGCTGTGCCAAACGATGCTGTTTTGCCTTCGAACTTCCGGTCATGTTTGCACTCCAACAAAGCCTACAAACCTACTGAGCGATTCCCCGTCGCCAGCGTGCGAATTACTTCGCCAGCAGCAACGCCTCGCCTTCACCTTCATAGTAGGCAAGCTTACCGGGGATGAACGAAAGGATAGTTCCCATCCCACGCCCGATGACTGCTTCGAGTGCAGCATGGACTTCAAATTCCTTGCCATCCACTTCTGAGTTCTCTGATGTAGCCCAACAGGTTTGTCCTGCCCCTTTCGACTTGAGTAGCTGTTCGACCCGGTGGATGCCGTCGAGACGACGCTCCCAAAGTCCGAGATTTGGGTCTGGCTTCCATGGCACAGGTGCCGCGACCCTCGCGTCAAACCAACGGAAGCGAGCCAACTCGCGCACAAACTTGTCCCGGCTTTTCGCGTTCGATACGAATGATAGGAACCGCTCCCGTTTGTCACGCACTACGAACGAGGCGATGGTCGCCTGTTCGTGCTCGGTCAATGAACTCGTGTAGGCTGTCATATCGCGCTCACTCGATAGCCAATCTGCTCGATGTCTGCCCGAAGAGATTCCATATCCCGGTCGGGGTTCAACTTCGATACCAATTCAGAGGACAAAGGCGTGTGGACGAAAATGGCTTTGACTGCATCCAAATCAACAGCACGCTCATAGTACGAGTCCGCCCACTCCTTGTAGTCTTCAGGTCTGCCCTCCAGCACATGCAGCATTCGCTCAGAGCCGTCTGGGTCATCACCTTCAGGATAATCAATGTGCCCGGTGTGCCACACATCGTCGTTAATGCCGCGCCAGATACAGAACGTTGTGTTGTCCATGCTGAACGCGGGTTCAGCAGCATAGGGCTTGAAAGCATCGGGAACTTGGTCAAGAATGCCCGTCCAGACCGCACGTGGATTGGCATTCCACGGCGACATCATAGATTCATGGTCGAACCCCTTCAGGAACGCTCCCGCCTTGCTGAATACACAGAACCACTCGTCTCCTTGTCCGTTTCGCATGGACGCCATCTGCTCATCGGTGTCCCACTTGCTATTGAACGAGAAATATCTATATTCCCACTCTGGCTCGATAATGGCGTCGAGTATGGCGAGACTTAGGGTCAGCCGTAGCAGGTTCTCGATGGTGGGTAGCAAACTGAGACTTCGCGATGAAACGGGCATGACTTACTCCACGCTCAATGGTAATTGAACTCAAACACGGCTTCTTGTTTGAAGTCGTCGTAGAACAGCTTGTACCCGCCCCGGTTGTAGTCGTCAATCGAGAAGACCAGTTCGGATTTGCCATCATTGTCATAGTCCCCGGCGTCAACGAGCCACATATTTGAGCTCAGAAAGCGCACCTGTTGCTCCGGCGTGATCACAAACCACTGTGAGGAGAACGGCTCGTCAGATGGGCCGTCACATTCATTTCCAATCAAGCCAACTTCTGAAATAGCCCAGTTGTGATTCGATGAATACGCCGCATGTACCTTGATATTGGCATCGGGATACGACCATGGCTTTGCGTGTTCGACATCCTGCCGAGTGCAGTTTGTCACCTTCGGGAACCGCTCCCGAAAAGCCTTGCGAACGGCGGAGATCACTTCCGGCGACAGATGTGTGGGCTTCCAGTTTTCAGGGTCGCGATAATTTGGCTCCGAAACCGCCACCAGCGGTCTGTATACCAGCTCTCCGAGAAAGCCAGCGAAATCTGCGGAGGGCTTTCCAATTGTTGGCGGTGCAGCACTGCCAACAATACTCTGTTGCCCAATGCTGGAATAGAAATCAAAATATTGCGGAGTTCGACTCAAGACGTGGCCAAGTTCCCGTCCGCTAAAGGCAATCGTCCAATTCACCTGCGCCGGAAACTGCGTAGTAATGCTCTTCAAACAACTTTGGCTTGGACAGTTGTTCGGAAACGCCTCCCATCCCGCTTTGTCGTGCTGGAAGGCAACCCTCACATCGCGGTAGTGAGGGTCACCTGAATAGTGGCCGGGATTGTCCTCAAGAATGCCTACGAGCGTGGACTGTACCAGTGCCAGCGCCACAGGAGTGGCCGACCTCTGATTGTCACCGGAAAGCTGTGCAGTCGATTGGAGGGCTGATTCAAGTAGCTGGCGCGTCTTTGCAAACTCTTTTTGTACTCGGGAATCACGATTAGTAGTCGTTGCAATGTCCAGAATTGTATGACCGCTATTGTATTGCTCCCTTGGGTCTGCACCACTCTGGAGCAGCAATTCCACGCGGTCGGATTGACCATTGAGTGCTGCCCAGTACAGCGCGGACGCACCCCTGTATTTGCAGTTCACCTGGACCCCTCTTGCAATAAGCTCTCGCATGACCTCAACGCTGCTGTCCATTGTTGCAAGAGATAGCAAGGAGTCTTCCGAGTTTTGTGGAGGGCACTCTCGGGGAACAGTTGCTCCAGCCTTGAGGAGTTGCAACGTCACGGCAGGATTCGCATAATCACGGGTGAGGGAGATACTCAGCGCACTTGCGCCGAAAATCTCCTTCTCGTTAGGATCTGCTCCGGCTTGTAAGAGTGCAGCTACTATCGGGAGGTTGTCCGCATTTAGGTCGGTTCGCTCGATTGCTTCGTAGAGAGCCGTTTGACCCTGTGCTGTTTTTGCCTTTACGTCTGCACCTTGCGCCAACAGAGTGCGAATACGTGGCAGGTCGTTGTGCCGTGCAGCATTCATCAGCGGCGTTAACTGGGGGTCGTCCTTGTAGCTGTGCGCCGCATTTGAGTGGCAGCATGAGCACAAAAGCACAATCGTCAAGAACCAACACTTACTTCGACTTGTTCGCATTCTCAATCTCCCGAAGACAACGCACTGCCACATCGTCAGGTCTAGCTGCTAAAGCCTTCCGAGCGAGGCGAAGGTTGGTTGGTGCCATTCCACCGCCGTCAGCCAATCCTGCAAAGTAACAGATCTTCTTCTGGGTAGAAGCAGGAAATGAGCGAACGGCATCGAGGAAGTTGTCAGGCGATTTCGCGACCGTCTCGGAAAGGAAAGTACCCACAAATTCTGAACCAGCGGCATTGTAGCTATTCCCGTATTTCATGAGCGGCGTGAGCACCTCGGAGTGGCCGTGCTCGTAGAGGTACGCAAGAAACTCCCCAGTCATATCATCGCAACCATGGGTGACCTCTGGAACGTTGCAGCCTTTTAGGACCCAAACCAGATAATCGCGGTTTTGCACGTAGTTCACGTCGAGCACCGCCAACAAAAACGCTACCTGCTGTGCATCCGGGTGACTTACATCACTTTGCATCCGCTGCAATTGCCGGACAACGTTCCCCCTCTGCTCAGGTGAAGGCAGCAGCAGCGTATGAACCCCGCCGTTTGGCATGAGCCTCTCAACAATTGACTGGTTGCTCTTTGCCGTTGGATTTGGTGATTGTCCAGAAGCAGCCGCAGCGGTGGCCAGCAATATGATTCCGATGACAGCGCGTACACAGTAAACGTAGTAGTCTGAGCCTTTCACTAGCGTTCCTTTCAAGACTTTGGCACCGGGGCTAGTCGCCAGCATCATCCTCAAAAAAATCGTTGTCGATGCGCTTGACCACGTATGTGCTCTCCGTGGAGACGCCGACCTCAAAGTCAAACATGAACTTAGCGAGTTCCGGGCCGTCGATGAGGATGACCTTGATGTCAAGGCCGGTGGCATATTCGTGGGCGTCTTTGGTGAACATCGAGGTGGTCAGGAATATCCCCTTCCTCGCTCTCTTGCCATGCAGCGCACCAACGAATTTCTGAATCTCTGGACGGCCAACGCTGGCATTATCCCAACGCTTTGCTTGAATGTAAATCTGTTCCAGCCCGAGCCTGTCTTCCTTGATTACGCCGTCAATGCCACCATCACCTGATTTGCCAATCGCTCTTCCTGCGTCGGCCAAAGAGCCGCCATATCCCATGGCCGTTATCAGCTTGACCACAAGGCGCTCAAAGAACTCCGGTGAGCAGGACTTGACCCGTTCCAGTGCATCCTCCTCAATCTGACTCCGTCGATTCAGATACCCGGTTGCCATGAGGTCATCCGGCGTATCCGTCTCTGCCGTCGCTATAACAGGGTTGCTCTTCTCGGTCTCTGCCGGTTGAGAGCGCCTCTTGAACTCCACGAACTCGGGGAAACGGCACAGGAAGGCGTTGTCAATCCGGGGTGGGTTCTCTGCCAAGACCTGCTTGCCCCGCTCGGTAATTCGGAACTGGCCACGTTGAATGTAGTCGATAAGGAGAGCCTTCTTCAGGTAGGTCCGCGCCCAACCGACACGATTGTCAAAAACCTCCTGCTTGCCGCTTGGAAGGAGTTCCTTTTGCTCCTCCTCGGTGAGGCCAAACTGCGAGGCGAGTTCAGGCACAGTATCACGCTTGGAATGGACCTCTCCGTTGCCGGCCAGCTTAAGCAGTGGCAGCATTAGGGTCTGGTAGTCGGGAATCGGCATTGCTTCTTCTTTCTGGCAACAGACAGTCGGTTTTGAGTGGAGGCTGTCGCTGGAGCAGCCGCCCCGTCGATGCAACCAAAGAAATTCACAAAGTCCGGATGCAAGTCATTATTGCTCTTTGGTTTCCCTCATGTCTATTACGGCACATGCCGCCCAAATCGCGCCACATTAGTCAGAGCGGTCCAAGCATTTCTATCACAGAACGACTTGTAAGGAATGCTGATTCGGAAGTCCTTACAGATGCGGAAAGTGGGCGGCAGAAGCAAAGAGCCTTGAGGGAGTGCCGCAGTTGGTCCAGGATGAAAAACAGCCTTGGCGTCGTTAAGAAAAAGAGGTACAGTTATTCTTAACAAAAAGGAGAGGGTATCGCATGGAATCCATGCGGGACAAAATAGTTGCGCGGATTGAACGACTTGGCCAGGGAAAAGCTTTCTCGGCGAAGGACTTCCTCGATATTGCGAGCCGGACGACTATCGACGTGACTCTGGCGGAACTGGCGCTCAAAGGCAAGGTACGCCGCGTCTGCCGAGGCCTCTACGATACGCCGCGCGTTAATCCCACCCTCGGTGGAACGCTCAGCCCTGACATCTACGAAGCCGCGCGCGCAATTGCCCGGCGACAACGCTGGAAGATCGTGCCGGACGGAGCATGGGCGGCAAACCTGCTGGGGCTTTCGACGCAGGTGCCGTCAAAAATCACCTATCTGACCGACGGACCGAACAATGAAGTACCCATTGGCCGACGCAGCATTGTGTTCAAACATGCTCGTCCAAAGACGCTCGCAGGGCTAGAGGGAAGGATAGCTCTCGTCGTCCAGGCGTTGCGTCATCTCGGCAAAGAAAACGTAGGGGCACGCGAGATGGACGTGTTGCGGGCGGCGCTCACGCCATCCGAGAGGAAGCAATTCGTCCGGGATGCCCGATTCGGCGTGGATTGGATTTATGAAGTTGCGAGCCGGATTGCAGTGGAGACCGCGTGAACAAAGTTGCATGAATGACGAAACGTGACCGCGCGGACTTGTTCGCCGAAACGGCGGAGAGACGGGACCTTTCTGAACCCTTCGTTGAATAAGACTTTTGGGCCTGCTGGACGCTGAAACAGCTTTTTGAGATTGCCTTCGGACCGTGATTTCCGGTTTCCAAACTAGACACAAGGTCCATACGAAATGAACCTCAGAGGTCAACGCGCTTGGACCGGCGAAACGAGGATTTCTATTGCATTTCACGCCGTGAAATGATTTATTACATTATATGGACAGAATTAAACCGCGCTGGTTTAGCAGTAATATCCAAGCCGCCTTGCGAGTCCTGCCCGTTACCGTCTTGACGGGCGCGCGGCAGACCGGAAAGACCACGCTGACTCGGGCGATAGAGCCAGCGCGGACCTACTTCACTCTCGACGACGTCGGAATTCTCGACCAAGCAGAGCGCAATCCCGATTCGCTGCTTTCGACCCGCCCAGTCATTCTCGATGAAGTCCAGCGAGCGCCGCAGATCCTGCTTGCCGTCAAGCGTGCTGTTGACACCGGCCGTCGCGCCGGAGATTTCCTCCTGACTGGCTCGGCCAATCTCCTGTTGATGAAGCAGGTGGCGGAGACGCTGGCTGGCCGCGCCATCTACCTCGATCTGCCGCCGTTTTGCCCAACCGAGTGGCAGGAGCGCAAGGGCGCGCTGTCGCCACTGGATCGTTTGTTCGCCGCGGATTTCGATTGGCGTGAATGGCCTGATGAACCGGGCGACTGGACGCGATGGCTCCTGCGGGGAGGCTTTCCGCCTGCACTTGAAATTGCTTCGGAAGCAGACCGCGGCCTGTGGTTTGCCGCCTATGTGCAGACCTATCTGGAGCGGGATTTGCGCCAGTTGAGCGCCATCTCCAGCCTGCCCGATTTTCAGCGCTTGATGATGTTGGCCGCACAACGGACCGGCAAACTGCTCAACCAGGCTGACCTGGCGCGCGATGCGGCGCTCAGCCATCCGACCGCACACCGGTATTTGAACCTGCTTGAGACCGGATGCATGATCACGCGCCTCCGTCCTCTGGGGACCAATCCCACGGCGGCGCTGGTGAAAGCGCCGAAGTTGCTTTGGACAGATTGCGGGCTTGCTGCTTGGCTTGCCGGAATCAGATCGTCTGCCGACGTAGCGGCGAGAATGGACAGCGGATTCTGGTTGGAACAAACCCTTTTTCAGACACTCGAGACCTGGCGATCCCTCGATCCCCGTCAACGCAAACTGCATTTCTGGCGTAACCGTACAGGTCACGAAGTGGATTTCATCCTGGAAGAAGCCGGGAAGTATGTGGCGCTGGAGATCAAGTCGAGCAGTCAGGTAACGGCCAGCGACGCAACCGGCATTCGCGCCTTCCGAGAAGATTTGAAGCGCAAATCTTCTCTGGTCCGGGGAGTGGTGCTGCATAGCGGCAAAGCGCGTCCGCTTGAGGATGGCATTCTCGCGCTACCTTGGGGATGGATGGTGCCGACATCATAGAACTGAAGGTCACCGTCGATTCATGTGCGGGATTCAACTCCATCGGAGAGATCTTGCAAGCTGTATTCTGAGAGCAATAACGAAAAAGCATGGTAAGGACTCGTCACGCCTGGCTATCCTATTGTTTGATTGCGTTTATCGTTTTGTCAATCACGCGAGTAGTACTGCATAGCGGCGAAGCACGCCCGCGTGAAGCTGGCATTATTTTACTGTTCTGGGGATGGGCTCTCTAAGCGGTCGCTTCCCCCCCCCAAAAAATCGTATGCTTATCTGCCTGAACACCCGCTATCAGCGCAAGACTTGGACTCGAACGCCGCGCCATACACTCAGACTTCGGCTGGCGGGTTCTCAAGCCGCTGCTGCCTGCCATGAACAGATCATCATAGGAATAATGGTCTGTTGCCCATCAAGTAAAATCACTGAACAAATCGCTAGGCTTGATGGCGAGTGCCTTCGCCAGCTTGACGATGTTCTCCAAGGCGACGTTCCGTTCGCCGCGCTCGACTCCGCCGACGTAGTTGCGATGCAGTCCGGCGCGTTCGGCCAGCTCTTCCTGGGAATAGCCCCGCTCGTCGCGGAGTTGCCGCAACCTTGCGCCAAATCGAGACTTAACGGAGCGTGGGGCCACATCTCCATGCTCGGAGGCTGACCACTATGCGTCTACACACGATGAGTGTGATAATGTCTTGGTTGGTATTTCCTCCATGCGCCGCACTCGCCCTACGTGCTGCCGGGAACTGCCCCAGTTGACAGGAAATTCATCGAAACTGGTTTCGCATCGGGGTGGGAAGGATACGATTCAATAAGAGAGGAGGGAGAATCTGTGAACACAGATTTCATCGACTGCCCGGAAGTGGCAGGCAAGACAATTCAATTGCTCAGGATTCACCGGGACACCGGCGACGGGTCGCGCGTCCAGATTGAGTTAACAGACGGAACCAGCTTCACCTGCTACGTCTTGGTTCGTCCAGCCGTGGAAGCAACCTTATATAAGGGTGGCGCAGGAGCACCGGAAACCATTCGCGACTACAAATTGTAGGCAAAATCCTCCCCCACAAACCCGGTCGTTATTCCCAAATGGAATAACGGTCTCCCTGGAATTCATTGGAC
>Ga0302140_10013413_pt1 | contig 10018 bp, 5 predicted proteins | sample I_Bog_E1_1_FD_202095 | JGI IMG/M metagenome (GOLD analysis project Ga0302140, IMG submission 202095) | Peat permafrost microbial communities from Stordalen Mire near Abisko, Sweden - I_Bog_E1_1 | ecosystem: Environmental > Terrestrial > Soil > Wetlands > Peat | place: Sweden: Abisko, Stordalen...
CAGATGTTCGAGCACTTCAAAGGAAGTTAAGAAGTCATACGTCCTATTGTCTTCATGCTCAAACCCGCGAGCATAGTCGTTCCTGGCGTGGAGGTCGGACCAATAGAATCTGAATCCGGCGTCCCGCATAAGACGAACGAAGATTCCGTGTCCCGCGCCGTAATCCAAAGACGATTCAGCGCGTGGAAACAGCAGATTTAGAACTGCAGTGGTGAGCCTTTGATTCAAGACGTTCCGAAACAGGATTCCCGGGTCCTGCTGGCTTATGGCCGAGGAATACGCCTCCTCCATCCAGTATGGAGTTTCAGTTTGGACAAAGCCGCAGGCCATGCAGCGAAAATACCGGACAAGATATTTGCGCAATATCTGGGCCTGATCGAAGAATTCTGAATTTGCTCCGCAAATGTTACATTGCATGAGCGACCCTGGTGCATTCGCCATTGATGCCTCGTTTAAAGCGTGTTTACTGCATGTTCACGCGACAGCTCCTTGCTTCTGTCCAGGAAAGTCAGAGCCGTCCTGGTGATAGGGGCGTGGGCTCCCAATTTCAGTGTAGAAGGCGGCTGGCAACCTTCTTCACCTTTTTCTTTATTCGCTGGAGTATTGAAGGTGGGAACATGACTTGAACGCGGCGCCGGTCAAGGCTACGCAATGGAATCAGACTTGTTGGATGCCTCAGCGGAAAGGCCATTGAAGCCGCGGGAAGTTTGAATCGCGCGTCCTCTTCAGTGGTGTGAGTGGCGCCTTTTCCGAAGCCTATGTTGGTTACCAGGTTAAGCGAAGGAACGATTGTGAGTCCGTTGTTCTTCAAATGGGTGTAGAACCATTGGTAATCCCAGGTATCAGGCCCTCTGTTTTCATGCATGGCGTCAAAAATTCGGGTCCAAAACTCAACCGCCTTTGGCTCGTCGAAGACCTCCTCTAACATCCGCTGTTTGCGGAGTTCCGGCCAGTCGCTGAGGTGACGGTCATAGCGCTTCCATTCCGACCTCCAAGTAGCCCATCCCCAGATGCCACCGATTCGCGAAAAATAATAGCTGTAGGCAGGCTTCCCGTATCGTCCCACCAGGTTATCGCCTGATATATAGGCCACCCGGCTGTCCTCACGGTACTTCTGAAGCAATTCCTGACAAAAGGGGAAGAAGGATGGATCTGGAAGGCAGTCGTCCTCCAGAATAATCGCTTCTTCCACCAGTGAAAACACCCAATCCAGGCCGCTGATTATGCGCTCCTGGCAGCCGAGGTTTTTCTCAGAGAAATTCTGGAATACTTCGCAGGGCCAGTCGACTCGAGCGACGATCTCCCGTACCTGACGACAGGTTTCAGCCTCGCCTTCCCTATCGTGTCTAGGCCCATCGGCGATGAGCAACAACCTGGTGGGCCGAGCCCTGGAAATTGCGTCGAATACCCGCCGTGTGGTATGGGGTCTATTGAAGACGAAAAACGCAACAGGTGTCTGCAACGTTTCTGTCTGCATGAATGGGGACCCCCGGAGCCGCCAAGTCACTCGTAAACTATAGTAGCATCTAGGGTAGATGCCACTAACGAGGACAGTTAAAGCTCAAACGACCCAATAAGCCGGCAGGGGCGCAGGGGCAAGGCAAGAGTCGAGTGCGGTCCAAAGTGCAGATCGCGCTCTTTCGGGAAGACGTAACCGGATATTAGGAACCAAACATTGAAGATTCTGATGCTCCGTGCGCTCACACCGAAACAACTAGACAAGATCAGTCCTGGCCTTCGCAAAATACTCGGGAACATGAGTTGGTTGATGGTGGACCGTGTTGTCCGCATGGGGATGAGCCTGTTCGTAGGGGTTTGGATCGCACGGTATCTGGGCCCAGCCCAGTTCGGGAGCCTGAACTTCGCGGTTGCGTACATTGCTTTGTTCGGGTCAGCAGCCACGCTTGGCCTGGAAGGCATTGTGGTGCGTGAAGTGTTGCATCGTCCCGAGGACACACATAAGACTCTAGGTACCACGCTAGCGCTTCGCGGCAGTGCTGGCCTTCTTGCAGCAGGCGTTTCGATTGCCGTCCTCTGCTTGATTCAACCTCACGACCGGCAAGCGCTGTTGTTGGTCAGCATCTACTCGGTCACGTTAATCTTCCAGGCCTTTGACACCATAGATGCTTTTTTTCAGTCGCAGGTGCGGTCCAAGATCACTGTCTGGGCGAAGAACGGGGCCTTTCTTGTTGTCGCGGTCATCCGCGTGTTATTGATTTACGCCAAAGCGCCCGTTTGGGCATTCGTCACAGCCATGGCCGGCGAAGTTATGCTTGGCACTGTTGGTCTTGTGCTTGGCTACCGTTTATCGGGTGGCAAGATTTTGTCCTGGCGAAGCAGCAGGAAGAGAGCAGCCGAGTTACTGCAGCAGAGTTGGCCGGTAATTTTTTCTTCCATGGCCATCATGGTGTACATGCGGCTGGACATGGTCATGCTCAAGATGATGCAAGGGGAATTTGCTGTTGGACTGTATGCGGCAGCAACCAGGATATCGGAGGTTTGGTATTTTATCCCCATGGCGATCGTCTCCTCAGTCTCTCCCGCCATCATGCGGGCAAAGGACGATCCTGACCTGTTTTACGGCCGGCTTCGCAAACTATTCTCGTTGATGACGCTATCGGCCTGCACCATCGGTACCGTCGTAGCTCTCCTCTCCGGCACGATTGTCCGAATCCTGTATTCGAGCAGCTATAGGGGCGCCGGGCCGGTGCTTGCAGTCCATGTTTGGGCTTCGGTCTTCGTCTTCCTTGGTTGCGCACAGTCGCCCTGGGACATAACCAAGAACCTGTTGAAGCTGTCGATGTTCAGGACCGCTCTGGGTGCAGTCATCAATGTTGCGATGAATCTATACTTGATTCCGAGGTATTCGGCCATGGGAGCGGCCATCGCAACGGTCGTCTCGTATGCTATCTCTGCAGTGTTCGCAAATGCATTCAGTGCGCGAACCAGACCCATTTTCTACATGCAAATGAGGTCTTTTATTCCACAGCGCTTCTGGGCATAGACTGCTACTCCGCACGTTCGCCCCGTTCATTGGCATCGGGTACAACCGAGTCAGGAAGTCAATGCGCAGGCTCGCGAACAGAATCCTCGGTCGAGCTCAAATCCACGCGCTTTTCACACAAAATCTGCCGATGAAACGGCGGAATCCAGGCGTTGAAATCCTGCGTGAATTGATCCATCCGTTGGTAGCCGGGCAAATCAGAATACGAGAGTGCGTATTCGCCACCAATCGAAAAGGTCGCCTTCCTGAACCACCATGTTTTCCAGTCGCCTGTGAAGTCATTTGAGCAGGTAGGTCCTCCCGCAGGAGGATTTGCCGTGCACACTCTCATGTAATCCACCTTGCGCAGGTGATCTGAGCCATTGAGTTCAAGCCCAGCAGTAACCTGGTAGCGATCAATTCCCTGCTGCTCCATCTGTTGCAAGGCGTGCACCGATGCGCGCCGTGCGGCCGCATAATCGTGTGTTGAGCAGATCCCGTAAAGGGCGAAAAGAACCAGCGCGAGCCAACCAATCCGCGCCGGCCTTGGAGGCGCGGGCCACAGCATGACGACAAGCACAAAAAGGAAAGGCAAAATCTGAATGATGTAACGATCGAACGGAGAGATTCTTTCGAGGATCAGGGAGAAGAACCCGGCCAGAGAAAGAACCAGCACCAATGCCCTGGCAACCACTGCCTCATCGACTGCGAAGCGGCGCAGCCTTAGGTAGTTTGACCGGTCGAAGGCGACTAGAAGGAAGAGGATCGGCGCGAAGAGGCTGAGCAACGTCAACACGATTCTGACGGTGTGCGAAAGAATCACCGGCTTGTGTCCAAGCAGATCCGCCGATTCCACCATGATTCCGTAGATCGTTACGAGGTTTCCAATCCAAGGTGCTTCGCCGGAGGGCACAGTCCCCGATGCTCCCATGGGCAGATGCGGAGTGATGTACAACAGCCCGAATGCGACAATCGCCGTCAATCCCGCGGCGAACGCAACCAGCCTCGAGCGCTTGATCGCCTGCCTGAATGTTCCGCTGACGCCGGCCAGTATTGGAATGGAAAAAAGAAAACAGGTAAGAACGTAGCGAATCAGGTTGATGGCCGAGTGCACCGAGAAAAGAAGCCTCAGATCCAAACCCTCATATTGAAAACTCGGCTGCGATTTAAGCCAGTTCATCGTCGCCCAAATGGCCGCAAACAGCAGCATGGCATTTGCCAGAACCATGACGAGAAACCTCGGGCGCTTGCGATGAACGACGACGGCGGCCAGAATCATCACCAGTGGCGCGAGCCATACTATCTGACGATTCATACCACCGACGATCCCAATGATCGTAGAGAAAAGAAACCATGCGCCGCCTCGAGCCAGAGACCCGGTCTGCTTGAGTGAGTAAAGTCCCGCCAGCAGCGAGGCGTAGAACATGAAGCAGCCATAGATGTCGGTCATGAAGCTGCCGGCGAGCGGGATGGTCAGCGGGCTGAGCGTAACGGCCAGAACGCCGAACACCGCAAAGGCCTGGGAAACTCCGTACTCAAGAAAGAAGTCATAAAGCAGGATCGCCCATCCTATATAGAAGGCCATGGTCAACCAGCGGAGCGCGTCATACGAGAAACCAAATGCGCGAATCAGCAACCCGCCCAGAGGAACCTGCACCAACAGGGGGCTGGTGTTCCATCCGTTGAAGCTGAGGTGCCCTGTCTGCGCCCAGCGGAAGGCAAGATTTGAATAAGAGAAGTCATCGTTGAATGCGAATTGTCCGAAGGGATTGGCAAGAAGGATCGTGGCCAACAGGACGAAGGCAATCAAAAACAAGCTGCGCGTTCTGGTCAAAGTCAATCCTCGGATTATCTTCGTTGGACACTAAGGCTCGGCCGAAAAAATGTCAACCTGAGAAAGCCAAACGAACAGTTCAAGAATGTGACCCATTCAGCAAAAGGCTGTTGGAGCATTAGAGAAGAGGTCCAGCTCGAGCAGCCAGCTGGACGAGCGTGGATGTTTGTTGCAAAACCTCGAATGCCAGCACTTGGGACTGCGGCATCATCAACGCACTTGCGCTGCGAACAAGGCGTGATGAGCAAGAATAAACAGCGTTCGGCGGCCTGGTCCTCCGAAGATCAGTTGGAGAGGTCGCTCCGGCACGTCGATTTCTGCGATCTGATGCCCGGTGGGGGCGTAGACAAAAATCTGCCCGTTGGCCACATACACGTTCCCGTGCAAATCCACGGCCACGCTCTCGCCTCCTCGTTGCGTGAAGGGTTTTGTCTCCGCGAGAGTTCCGTCCGGTTTCACCTTGGCGCTGTAGGTAATGTCCTCAGACTCACTACTGACATACACCTGTTGCCCTGGCTCCGCGACGATGAACCCATACGTATCGATGTTGTCGCTGAATCGCCAACCTGACGTTTCGTTTGCCGGACCTTGCTGAAATACCCGGCCGGCGGGCAGAAACACGCTGCCATCTTGCGAGAGATATTCATGGTTCTTCGGCGTGCTCGCATCCGCAGCAAACATCTCCGCCAAAGTCGCAAATCGCATCGTGTCCAGGTTCAGCTGGTCTTTGAACTCCCCGTTGTTCCACCAGTTCACGGGCAGAATCACGGCAGCGTTGCCATGAGACTGGGCCGCTTGCGGCGCCAGTACTGTGAGTTCTTCCGCGGAGCTTCCCGGCCGGAACGAGTACACGGTGCTCTCCGGGCCAGCCGACGAAATCACGATCAGGTTGCCTGATTTGTCGACCGCCAGATTCACCGGATCGAGCGGATTGTCGCGTTCAACCGTGAGTCCTTCTGCTTCGCTCCACCCGTAGATACGCTGGTTGTGGTGGTCAATGAAATAGAGCTTGCCAGCCGCATCCACGGCTGCCCCTGAAATTGAGAAGAAGCCGTCCTCCAGCTTTCTCACGGCGCTTCCCCTGTCCAGCACAGCGGACGCATCACTCTGTTGCGGCTTCTCGGGATCGGCCGGAATGTCGAGCGCCGCGAACTCTCGCTCGCGCACCTCGAGATGGTGCGACCAATCCTCGATTGCGTTCTCGTAAGGGAACTTGCTCAGGCGCAGAAACGTGCCGCAGCCATTCGCATCGCAAATGCCATACCCGCTCTCAGCGTTCACATGCACGTTGCGGAAATGAATATCCGAAGACCTATAGATGCGCACAGCCGCCGGGAACGGCGCACGCGAACGCGTTACGCGATAGGCGTGATAATTTGCGATTGTTAGATTGCGGCAGTCGTCCATCTCCAGGGAAAGTGATTCAGGGCTCTCTCCTGCCTCCTCTTCAGTCTGCGGCGCATTGATGTCCCAGTTCTCCACGTGATCGAACTTGATCTCGTTGCGCAGGTGGTGCTCATTCGACAGCTCGTAGACGTGCCCGGACGTCGTGGTGTCCGATACCAGAAAACCCGCCTGCGCAAATGTGTTCGGCGTCCAAATGTCTGCGAATGTTCCTCCGCCTCCATCCGCAACCCACAGGCTGGGATACTGACCGTCCCAGCGCTTGTGCAGGTCAGAGTCGGAAGTCTGGTTATTGTTGTAAGGATTGGTGCCGCTGCCGTGGCCGCCGAGAAAGCGCACGTCATCCATCAGCGAATGCTCGCCCGCCTTCCACAGCACGGCTACCGCGCGTGGGTTGATACTGCCCGCGAATACTCCGATACCACTAACGACGTTTTCGCCACCAGGCGGCGCAAGAAGCACGGCCTTCGGCGCGCCCACCCCTTGATATCCCGGTGTCTCATCGAGAAGGTCGATTTGCGTGAGCGTCGGATGCAGCCCGATCAGCACTGTGTCCGGGGTGAGTTTAAGCGTGTCGCTCACCACGTAATGCCCACTGGGAAGATAGAGTACGCGATGCGTGTTGATGGCTTGCTGCAATGCCGCAGTATCATCAGTCGTGCCGTCGCCCTTCACTCCCAGCGCACGCACATTCACCCATTCACTGCTGGGCGGGAGCGCTCGAATCGCCGCCGGAAGTGCTGCGGGCAACGATACGAGCGGCGCAGCCTCGTACTGCATGCCGATTGATCCCATCAGCCCCTCACCCGGCACGATCAGCCCGTACGTGAAATTCTTCAATTCGTAAAGCGCGCTTTTCCCGGCAACCGTCTTGCCGCTTTCCCGCAGCTTTGCGAACACCGGCGCGTTGCTGAGAACCGCGTTTTCGAATCCGACCTCAGTGAGTGGGCTGCTTTCCAGGCTGATTGTCACGACTGGCCCGCTGATGTTCTCAAAGCGTGAGTCCTTCACCCAAAGTTGGTCTGGATACCCATCGTCGATATCGATCCCCTTCGGCACATCGCGAAACATATCCCGGATCAGCGTCAACCCCGCTTCATGCTCGCGGATGGCGGCTTCAGTTTGCCCCTCGAAGACTGAGTCAATCAGCGTGAACTGCCACGCCGGCGACGTCTTTTCGGTCAGAATTCCGTAGCGTCCTCCATAGAAGTGCAGGTCCTCGGCCTCATTGCCGGCCTGGTAGACCCCAGCCAGCGCTGAGCCCAGGTGAAAATCCATGTGCGTGAGAAACGAATGCTGGGCCACATGAAAGCGCACCGCAACCGCCGCAGGATTACCGTCCCCGATCTCGAAGTCAATGTTGCTTATCGCCGAATAGAACGTATTCGGATTGGCATCGGCCACATTGTTATTCGGCGGTACCGATCCTGGTGGAGGAAACGCAATTTGATTTCCGGCCCTTGGATGCTCATGGGGTGTCAGGCCCGCGAATATGACCATCACGCCTATGCCCTTTTGGAACCCCGGCGTATTTGGCGGCAGCACGAGCACCGGGCGCGTGGGGCCATAGCCAATAAGCCGCACGCCTGGCCAGAGAAACACGGAGCGCGTTATGGTGTAACGACCTGCCGGAACAAACACGATCCCCTCGCGCCCCGCAGCCGAGGCCCTATCGATGGCAGCCTGTAAGGCAGCAGAATTGTCCCCAGTGGTCGCCGGGGCGTCCATATAAATGGCCTTGGGGTCCTCGACGCGGGTTGTGATTATGGAGACGGCGAAGGATGCTGCGCTAAAGCACAACATAACAACGGCCAGAATGGCTTTTCTCATGGCGCTCCCGGGAAATCAGGTCTCGAACTGAACTGCGGAGTCCAGCATACCGGAATCGTTACACCGCCCTGGAATAAAATAGCTGCTGCGCATGCTAACATCCACTCATCCGGCTCTCCAAAGAGCTTGAGCCGCGGAGGTTGAGATGAGTCCATACACACGGCGTAGTTTCCTCAAAACAGGTTTGGCCGCTGGAGCCATGGCGACCGTAGGGTCGCTTCCGCTGGCCGGCGCCCAGCGCACCGCGACCGATACCGTAGTGCTCGGCCGCTCCAAGGTTGAAGTGTCGCGGCTGGCCTTCGGAACCGGAACAGACGGGGGTGCGGTCCAGGCGGCTCTCGGGCAGCAGGAGTTCACGCGGCTGGTGCGCTATGCGCACGACCGCGGCATCCGCTTCTTCGAGACGGCGGAAGCTTACCAGACCCCGGCAATGCTGGGCGAGGCGTTGAAGGGTTTGCCACGCGACAGCTATCAACTGATGAGCAAGGTCACCACGTTTCACGAGGGCATTGATCCGAAGGCCAAGTTTGACGAGCTGCTGCGCACCACGCAGGCCGAGTATTTTGACATCATGCTGCTGCACTGGCAGCACTCCGCGGACTGGCCGGAGACTACAAAGCGCTGGCAGGATGCCATCCTCGAAGCCCAACAGAGAAAGGTCATCCGTACGCACGGCGCCTCAGTGCATGGACTGCCTGCATTGCGGCAGATGCCGGGCACCAAGTGGCTCGACATTGGACTGATCCGCATCAACCACAGCGGCGCGCGCATGGACGGGCCGACCTACGAGGACACCAACCACCCCGACAATGTGAGCGAAGTGGTCGATCACATACACCAGCTCAAGAAAGAAGAGCTCGGTGTGATCGGTATGAAGCTTTGCGGCGGGGGGCAGTTCCAGAATAGTCACGACGACCGTGTGAAGGCGATGAGGTTCGCTTTCCAGAATGCCGGCGTGGACTGCGCCACGATTGGATTCAAAAGCACCCAGGAGGTCGACGAGGCCATCAGCAACATGAATCTGGCGCTTGCGTAGACTTCCGGGCCGAACACCGATCTGATTCAATGAACTCGGAGTGGCTTGGCGGCGACGTAGTTTTTCGCTCACCATTCACGCTGAAATCGGGTATGCAGTCGATGACGACTGCACCCGGGATAATTCATCAGTTGCCGGTAAGAGGCTAATGCACTTATTGAAGTAAGTGCGGTTATGTGGTTGCTAAACAGGGCCTTACCAAAAATGAACCAGTCTCCGGTTTGGCGGTGATGCAACAGAAACCCTAAATGCGCGAGGTAGTCACCCCCGGTTCTTCTTCTCGCCGAGGCCATCCAAAAGTGAGATGAGTAAATCCCTCTTCACTCACCTACAGCCGGACGGAGGGTCGTCTTCGCCATCAGGAAATATCCGAAGGGATTTCGGAAGCTTGATGCAATTAGTACAGATTCTTATTCCGCAGCCTTTCGGCTATCGCTGCATCCTCACATCGGCTCCGTACAGAGTGACCAACGGGTGTTTTACGACGGCATGAAACTCGTAAAATCCCGGCGGGAGCTGTTCCAGGGAATAGGAGAACTGGCCGGTATGCGTGACGGATTGCAGTGGTGTGGCAATCCACGGCTCAGTCCGCGCATGAACATCTTCTCCACTGATGGCGCGGTACTCAAATCCGACATCGAGCGATGATGAACCAGCCATATCGATCAGATCGCCTGTGAGTAATTCGGCATGACTGGCCGGGTCCGGCGAGGAGCTTGAGGTTCTTACCCCGGGCGGCGAAAAGGCAGGTTTGACATTCGTAATGCGCAACACCACGGGGTTTTCCCATTTGTGATTATCCTGCAACCGCTGAGCGAGCATCGCGCGGATGTGCAGACCGTCGCTCTTCATCTCCCAAGTCGGCTTCGGATTGACGGAAGGCTGATATTCGAGCACCTTGCCGTTCTCTCCGAGCACTGAGACCTCCGTC
>Ga0302140_10013415_pt1 | contig 10017 bp, 10 predicted proteins | sample I_Bog_E1_1_FD_202095 | JGI IMG/M metagenome (GOLD analysis project Ga0302140, IMG submission 202095) | Peat permafrost microbial communities from Stordalen Mire near Abisko, Sweden - I_Bog_E1_1 | ecosystem: Environmental > Terrestrial > Soil > Wetlands > Peat | place: Sweden: Abisko, Stordalen...
CTTGACCACATCACCGATGGAAATCATGCCGGAAAGCCGCCGGCGTTCGTCCAGAACCGGAACATGGCGGAAGCGGCCATTGGTCATCATTTCCATCAGATCTTCCACCGTGTCGTCTTCATTACACGTGACGACCTGGCGGCTCATATACCCGGCGATGGTGCGGCTGAGGGCCAGGGGGCCGTCTTCGGCCACGGCGCGCACCAGATCACGTTCGGAAAAAATGCCGGCCAGAGCGCCGCCGCTGTCCTGGATCAGCAACGCACCGACATGATGATGCGCCAGGATGCCTGCCGCCTCGCCCAAGGTGGCGCTTTCGGCGATGCTGAAAATGTCCCGGCCCTTGGTTTGAAGTATGTGCCTGACCTGCATGACGAAGCTCCTCTTTCAGGTGCGCGCCGCAAAAACCCGCTTCGCGATAACGCAAAGTCGGCCGGTCCTATCCGGTCCCGTGAATGCTGCGCCCGCGCCCCTGGGCTGACAAGCCGCTAATCGCTGCTGCAGCGCACTCATTTCAGGCTGTTCCGGAACGGGGCAGCGGGAGCGCCGTGGTGTGCTTGAGTTCTTCCATGGCGAAAGCGCCGCGGACGTCGCGCAGCGGCACGGCACGGATAAGCGCCTTGTAGACGCGGTCATAGGCGGGAATATCGGCGACCTGCAACTTCAGCAGATAATCGATATCGCCCGCCATGCGGTAAAATTCGACGATCTCGGGAATCTTGCGCACCGCGGCGGCGAATTTCTCGAGCCAGCCTTCGGAATGTTCCCCCGCCCGCACCATCACGAAGACGGTGGTGCCGACGCCGAGTTTGGCGGCATCCAGCAAAGCCACGCGTTTGCGGATGATACCTTCCTCCTCCAGCCGGCGGATGCGGCGCCAGCAGGCATTCTGGGAAAGATTGACGCTGGCTGCGATTTCGCCCAGCGACAGGCCGGCATTTTCCTGCAACAGGCCCAGTATGCGAAAATCTACCGTATCGTGGCCAGACATTGGAATATTTTCTCGAGTTCCGGTTGTTATTGGCCAATATATGGGAACTTATTCGCCCGATAAAGCAATATATTTCTACGGTGGATCGCGCCGGAGACTGCCATGCTGCAAGAGCTTTTTCTCGCCCATCCGAGCCGTGTCGGCGAAAGCTATTTCGTCCACCAGCGCTTGGCCCTGGCGGTTTGTTTCACCCTGTTGGGCGCGGCGCTGGCGGCTCTGGTGCATGCTTTTATTCCCGCGCTGTGCGAACGCACTGCCAGCCGCACAATCCTGGCTTTGCACCAGCGCATCACCGCCCGCAGCGCGCAGTAAACCGACGCGGATTTTCCGGTTCTTACGCCGCTTGAGCCCGCTCCTGTTCTGGGGCAAAAGGGCGCCTCTTCGGCGCAAGCACCCTCTCTCAGCGCTGAAGTTCTGGATGGAGCTGTGGCCGCCCCGCCCGCGGTGCGGGCAAGGGAATAAAGGCTGAAGGCTCTACCCGGGAAATACCTTCGGCTTCCGGCCGGAGTTTGGAATGGAGCTGTGGCCGAGAGGCTGAAGGCGGCGGTTTGCTAAACCGTTATACGGTTGTAAAGCCGTATCGAGGGTTCGAATCCCTCCGGCTCCGCCAACTTTCCCAATCCGGCGTCTTTCCGAATCTTTGGCATAGTCCGCCTGATGGACGGCGATGATGAATAAATGCGACGTCATCGTGATCGGTGCGGGAGCCGCCGGCATGATGTGTGCAGCCACCGCCGGCACGCGCGGCCGGAGTGTCCTGGTGGTGGACCATGCCGATGCACCGGGCGAGAAAATTCGCATTTCCGGCGGCGGGCGCTGCAATTTCACCAATCGGCATGCCACGCCCGCGCAATTCCTCTCGGCCAATCCGCGCTACTGCATTTCGGCGCTCAGCCGGTACACGGCGCATGATTTCATTGCCCTGGTCGAGCGTTACGGCATTGCCCATCACGAAAAGACCCTTGGCCAGCTTTTTTGCGACGGACCGGCGCAGCAGATCATCGACCTGCTGTTGTCGGAAATGCGCCAGGCCCATGCGCAGCTTCGCCTGAATTGCAAGGTCGCGCAGGTCGCAAAGGTGCCCGAGGGTTTCTCGCTGCGATTATCAGATGGTGAAATCTGGCAATGCGCCGCACTGGTCATTGCAAGCGGCGGCAAATCCATTCCCAAAATGGGCGCCAGCGACTTTGGTTACCGCGTCGCGGCGCAGTTCGGCTTGCGCCTAACGCAGACACGGCCTGCTTTAGTGCCGCTGACATTCGATGGCGTGCTGCTGGAGGGTCTAAAGCCGCTGGCGGGTATCGCAGTCCAGACCGAGGTTCGATGCGGCAAGACCGCGTTCGAGGAAGCCATGCTGTTTACCCATCGCGGACTCAGCGGTCCTGCAATCCTGCAGATTTCCTCCTATTGGCAAGAAGGTGAAGAGATTCGCATCAACCTTTTGACGGAGACAGACCTGTACGCCGCGCTGCAAACGGCAAAAGCACTGAATGGCAAGCAGGCAGCCCACACATTTCTTGCGACTTTGCTGCCGCGCCGGCTGGCGAAACATATCGCGGAAGCACAAGGCTGTACGGGGAACCTGGCCGATCTTTCCCAGGCCCGGTTGCGCAGGTTAAGCGACGCCGTGAATGACTGGCGCATAACGCCGGGTGGTACCGACGGTTACCGAACGGCGGAAGTAACGGCGGGCGGTGTCGATACACGGGATCTGGATTCCAGCACGATGCAATCCCGGTCTGTCCCTGGCCTCTATTTCATTGGCGAAGTTGTGGACGTGACCGGCTGGCTCGGCGGCTATAATTTCCAGTGGGCCTGGTCGTCCGGCTGGTGCGCCGGCCAGGCGGTGTAGCGTTGATGTTCACGGTTGCGGCGGTTTGTGAGCTTTATACTTATTCTTGTTCTTGCCGGGCTTGAACTTCCCGCCTTTGTAGCCCGGCTTTCCGCTCTTATGCGGCGCAGCAGCGGGTGAAGGCTCGCCCTGCGCCAGCGGCGGCGCGGTGGATTCCCCTGTCTGATTGAGGGCGGGCGTGATGCGAACGCCACCTTTCCTGCGCTCGCTGACCAGCACGGCAAACCGCTCGGCCACCTGCGGATCCACCTGAAACAGCGTTTCCATATCGAACACCCGGATGGCGCCGACATCTTTCTTGGTGACTTCGCCCTGGCGGCAGATTTCCGGCAGCAGCCATTTGGGATCGGCGTTGCGGCCACGCCCGACATTCAGCCGGAACCAGACGCCGTTTGCCATGCCTTGTGACCCGGAGCCGGGCGGCCCGGAGGCTCTTGGAACGCCGCCATGCGCCTGCGGCGGACGGCCATGCAGTACGGGATCGCGGGACTTTTGCGGGCGACGATCGCCGTCGCGGTCGCGGGGCTTTGGCGCATGGTGGGGCGCATGATGTTTGGCGGGGGTGCGTTCCTGCGGCGCACCCTGCTCCTCAATGTCTTCCGGCGCGGGCAATTGCGCCCGATAAAGTTTCACAAACGCCGCCGCGACATCGCGCGCATCCTTCTGTTGCAGCAAGGCGTCTGCCATCGCCAGGTCGTCCGCCGTTCCCGGTTCGAGCAACAAGGGATTTTGCAGCAGCCTTTCATGATCCAGCTTGCGGATTTCGTCCGCCGAAGGGGCATTGCCCCAGACGGCATTGATGCGGGCGCGGCCCAGCATTTCTTCGGCGCGGCGGCGGCGCGCCGGCGGCACCAGCAGCACGCTTATTCCCTTGCGGCCCGCACGCCCGGTGCGACCGCTGCGATGTTGCAGCACTTCGGCGTCATTGGGCAGATCGGCATGGATGACCAGATTGAGGTTTGGCAGGTCAATGCCCCGTGCCGCCACATCGGTTGCGACGCAGACCCGCGCCCGCCCGTCGCGCAATGCTTGCAAGGCATGGTTGCGCTCGCTCTGGCTGAGTTCGCCGGATAGCGAGACGGCGGCAAAGCCGCGTTCGAGCAGAAAAGCTTCCAGATGCCGCACAGCATTGCGGGTATTGCAGAATACCAGGGCGCTGGGCGGCTCAATATAGCGCAGCAGATTGACGACGGCGCGCTCCACATTGGCATGGGCGACGCGAATGGCGCGATATTCAATGTCGGCGTGACCCTGGGTCTCGCCCAGCGCCGCAATGCGCAGCGCGTCGTGCTGATAATGCCTGGCCAGGGTGATGATGGATTTGGGCAGTGTCGCCGAAAAGAGCAGGGTTCGCCGCCCGGCCGGGGTGGTTTCCAGGATGAATTGGAGATCTTCGCGAAAGCCCATGTCGAGCATTTCGTCCGCTTCGTCCAGCACCACTGCCTTGAGCGCGGAAACCTTCAGGGCGCGGCGTTCGAGATGATCGCGCAACCGTCCCGGCGTGCCGACCACGATGTGCGCGCCCCGCGCCAGTTCGCGCCGCTCGCTGCCCGGATCCATGCCGCCGACGCAGGAAACCACCCGCGCCCCGGCATAGTGATACAGCCAGGACAGTTCGCGCTGGACCTGCAGCGCCAGTTCGCGCGTCGGCGCGATGATCAGCGCCAGCGGATCGCCGGCGGGGCCCATGGTCGCGGCGCCTTCCAGCAAGGTTTCGGCAATGGCCAGGCCGTAGGCAACGGTCTTGCCCGAGCCGGTCTGGGCCGATACCAGAAGATCGCGGCCCTCGGCATCCGGTTCCAGAACCGCTGTCTGCACCGGGGTGGCGATACTATAGTCGCGCTCCGACAGGGCACGGGCAAGCGAAGGATGGCTGGTCAAAAACGTCAATACGGCGTCCGTTGCAGAATGGCGCCTTTCTCTATCGTTATTGGCTCATAAAAGACAGTTCGTTCAAAGACTTTCGTCTTCCTTCCATCGCCCTCAGGGTGACATTTGGAAAGGAACCGTGGCCGCCCCGCCCGCGGAGCGGGCAAAAAATGAAAGGCCGCTTTCTTCCGAAGATCAGGGAAGCCGGGCGCCAGAGCACGCCGCCGCTAAAACGCCAGTTCGCGCGCAGCGTGCCGGCATTGCAGGCAAAATATTGCAACTGGTACCAGTCTCAGATCATCAGTTCGGTATTGTGACGGATACGCGCGTACCACTACCGACTGAACTACTGAACTGGATTGCTCCACGGTGGCGTTCGACCAAGGTTTTTGTCAGTGCCAAACCGAGACCGTCTCCCCACGCGAATTTCGGGCTAGCGGGGATACCCCTCATACCTGGTGATGACCGCCTGCAGGAACCTGGTAGCGCTATGGACAATTCGGCGTTCAAATCGCTTCGCTGAACCGATTTGACCGGCCTTCGGCCGGTCGCGTCTGCCCCGGCCCCGCACTCAAACTCGGGGCGTTGGCACGCCAAAGTTGCCAATAGAAACTTCCTATGCCTCAATACCGCAAAACAACAGGCTCGGCGGCCAGCATGGCTGAGGACGCAGGGCGAATAAAAAAGGGAGGAGCAATAATGTCCAAGATCAATGTTGGCCGCGTAATTGCAGGCGGTATTCTGGCTGGCATCGTGATTAACGCATTTGAGTATGTCTTGCACGGCATAGTCATGGCGCAAGAATGGTCGAGCGTCATGAAATCGCTCAACCGCCCGGATTTTCCGATGCAGGCAATGATCTGGTTCAACCTCGCCGGATTTGTGACGGGCATCGCAGCCATCTGGACCTATGCCGCCATTCGCCCGCGCTTCGGTGCCGGCGCAAAGACGGCTGTCATTGCCGGGCTGCTCACCGGAGTCACCGTCTACGCTTTGTCCTATGCCAAACCCGTCGCCGCCGGGATATATCCGTTTCAGCCTTTTGCCGTGATGCTTGCGGTCGAAATTGTGGGCACGATTTTCGCCACATTGGCCGGAGCATGGCTCTATCAGGAATCCGCCGGCTGAAAGGCTGCATAGGGCACAGGATTGGCAGCACCTCTCCCAATTCGCCACTGAGAGCACCGCTTTTCGCCGCCGGCGAAATGCCGGGAGCCATCGCTTTGCGATTTGCAATGATGTATTCATCGCGCGAGCGCCGGCTTCCAACAACACGGGCCGGGCGCGAATCCAAGACTTTGCGGTACTACACCGGGCGGTGGCGCGGTGGAACCGATAGATCGCTCGGCGCAGACGCAGGTTGGCGCCTGGGCGGTGTCTTGCCGGTCCGGATCAAGCTGGCTTTGCGGAACGTCTCCTCGGTTTGGGGTTTGACAAAAATTCCCATCACCTCGGGATGCCGCTTGCGAATCTTGGCCTCCCTTGCCACGACGGCCTCTTCGATCTGGGGCGCGCGCAGAGAGTCCGCAAATTCAACGCTCAACATCACGGCAACCTGGTTGGGGGCAAGTTGCACCGTGCCAATACCGTTGGCGGTGAGAATGGCAGGCTCGGCATTGACGATCTCGAGGATGGAATTGCGAATTTTCGGATAGGTTTCTTCGCCAATCAGCAGGCTCTTGCTCTCGCGGGCCAGGAGCAGCGACGTAACCGCAAGGATCAACCCGATCAGAATTGAGGCGACGCCGTCGAGCTCCGGACGATGCAGGGCGCCGGCAGCGAATATCCCTGCGGCCGCTACCACCAACCCCAAAAGGGCCGCCGCATTCCCGAACAACATCAACAGCGAGGCAGGGTCCTTGCTGAGGCGGAAGGCTTTAAACAGACCAAGATTGCCCCGAACAGCCTTGAATTGGCGGGCCGCCATGAGCCACGACACCGCTTCAAACACGAAGGACAGCCCCAGCACGACGTAGTTCACCCCTGGCGAACGGATAGGCGCCGGATGCAGGACGTAGATTACGCCTTAATAGAAACTGACCCCGGCGCCCAGGGCCCCGATCAGAAGGGCGACCACGAAGCTCCAGAAATAGAGCTCGCGCCCATAGCCAAGTGGGTGGCACTCGTCGGGTCTGCGCTTGGATTGGCGCAGGCCGTAAAGCAGCAGCACTTCATTGGCGGCATCGACCAAAGTGTGGATGGCCTCGCTGGTCATAGCGGCGCTGCCAGTCGACAAGGCGGCGGCGATCTTTGTCGCGGTCACCAGGATATCGCCGATGAGGCCTGCCCAAACCGCTTGTGCCGACGAACTCCTGGATCTGGAAGTCTGCACCTTCATCGCCTCCGCGACCGCTGAGGCCTGGCGGAGCATGCAATTGAAAATCCCTTCCGCTCCCGAAGGTTCCGTGGAATTGCTTGAACAATCGGTCGCCTGGCAATGGCCTGAATGGCGGACAAGATAGGCCCGATCAAGGGATCGGGATTGGTTCAAAAAAACAGCCGCGAAATGCCCTGTCGTCGCGGAGCCCGGCTTTATGACCGGGCTCTCTGACGGAGAGGTATGGCCTTGATTTCAACCGCTTTAGGGAACTAGCATCATGGCAATTCGCGCGAAATGTCGCGATTGGGAGAGGCGCTGGTCATGAAATCACTCTTGGCGGCGCTTCTGGTTCTGTCCGTCAGCGCGCAAGCGCGGGACCTTGCCGCACCCTATGGCCCGGGCCAAAATCAGTGGGCGACACCTCCAGCCGGTGCGCCATGGGGTTCGTCGGCGGGCATCGAGCGTGGTCCTCATGGCGAGATTTGGGCTATTGACCGCTGCGGCGCCAACAGTTGCGACGGCTCCAACAAAAGCCCTGTCGTTCTTCTCGATCCCAAAACCGGCAAAGCGATTCGGGCTATTGGCGCGGGGCTTTTCGTCTTCCCCCACGGTTTGCATGTGGACCGCAAGGGCGACATCTGGGTTACCGACGGCGCCATCAGCAAGGACGGCACCAAGGGGCTTCAGGTATTGAAGCTGTCGCCGCAGGGCAAGGTATTGCTCGCTTTGGGCACCGCGGGCCAACGCGGCGACGATGAAAAACATTTTCAATCGCCGAGCGACGTGATCACAGCGCCCAATGGCGACATTTTCGTCGCAGACGGTCATGCTCCCATTGTGCCATTTATTCCCGCCGGCCTCGACACGCGGGTAATGAAATTCGACCACAACGGCAAGTTCATCACGCAATGGGGTAAACCGGGCAGCGGGCCAGGTGAATTTAACAATCCGCACGCTTTAGCGATGGACGGGAAAGGCCGACTCTATGTCGCGGATCGTGGCAACGGTCGCATACAGATTTTCAGCGCAGACGGAAAGTTCATCAGCGATTGGAAGCAGTTTGGTCTGCCGGCTGGCCTCTATATCGCTGGCGACCGGCTCTATGCAATCGATGCGGACTCGACGGAAGCCGCCCATTCCGGCTGGAAGAAAGGCATCTGGATCGGTAGCATCGCCAAGGCGCTTCCTGATGCCTTCGTGCCTGACGATCGGGCGGGCGAAGGTGTGGTCGTTTCTCCCGACGGCAGCATGTTCGGCGCGGTAAATGTTTCGCCGCACGGCATTACTCGATATGGCGAAATAGGAAACTCCGCTGGGGCGACGAACTTGTCTCGGTGAAGCAGGCGCGTACGAGGGTTAGGCAGCGCGCAGGTCATCAACAAGCTGGAGACTTATGTTGGCTGCATCCTGGAGTTGGCTGCATCCTGGCGGACAGCGTCGGTTTCGGTAAAACATTCACCGCACAAGCTGTCATCAAATACTTGGACGACGCGTGAAATTCCGCGCCAACGTCCCGCCATGCTGCCGGCTGCTTGAATTTATCGAATGTGGTTTCTGATAAAGCACTTCAGCCCACTGGGCATGTCTTGCGGCGGAGACTGAATATTGCCGTCATTGTCACAGCCACCGATAAGAGCGTCGTCGTCATCGCCCATTTTGCTCTTTATGCAATTGCCGGAAGCACCACAGTCCCGCCTGGCCACGGCAAATTTTGGGCAGACCGTTGTGAGGTGGCACAATTCCTTTTCCCGATCATAGGCATTCTGGTTCGCCGCGGCTTCATCCGCCGCGCGATGGCCGCACGGCGGGCGTCATAGGCGGCTCTCTCCGAGGATGTCATTCCAAAATATGGGGCGACATAGGATACCAAACCCAGACAGACCAGCGCGGCAGCCAACAGGCATATCCTGGTATAAGGGTGACGATATATTTTACGAAAATTGCCGTTCATCATGCTTCCGTTGAAAAAATCCCCAGCGCGCCACCATAGCACAAGTGGTTGGTGACATAAGCCTGCCCCGCTGCGCCGAATGGTTGCATTTGAAGCGGACCTCTTAACCTTGATGCGCGCCTGCTGGCAGCAAACCGGTTAAGGAAAATGTTGCGCAAGCTCTTCGGAATCCCGGACCAAGATCCACCAACCGAAAAATGGACCATCGCCTCCTCTTTACCAACCGAGCCATGATACGGTAGCAGCAGCACCTGCAATGGCGGTAAAATCGGACCTTCACATCATTGCAGCACGCTCACCTGCACCTCCTTTAAGATATTGAATGACCTGGATTATTGTGATGCCAAGCGGACTGCGACAACATCGCCTCTGCCTTTTTGCCCCGCGCCGAATCTCGCAGCGCTCGCGCCTTGCAAGCACCTGTCTGCTATACCGGCGTCATGCGTGAGGCGCCCCAATCGGAAAATAGCTGCGGCGCTTGCGCGGTGTGTTGCCTGGCACTGCGCATCGACGAATTCAGCAAGCCGGCCGGCACCATGTGCCAGCATTGCACCGGCACGGGCTGCGGCATTTATGAAACCCGCTATGAAGTTTGCCGCGGCTTTCTGTGCGGCTATCGCATGGTGCCGGCGCTTGGCGAAGCCTGGCGCCCGGACCGCAGCGGCATTTTGATTCTGACGATGGAACAGAAAAATGTGCCCGAGGAGCATCGCGCCGCGGGCACGGGAATGCAGTTCGTCATCCTGGGCGGGGAGAAAGCGATCCGGCGGCGCGGCTTTGCCGAATATGTCGCCACCCTGGTGTCGCGCAATGTCGCTGTCTATATGTCGGCGGACAGTCCCAAGACCCTGATCAACAAATATCTGGTGAAACAAGCCGCTGCGAAGGACCATGCCGCCATGGTGAAAATGCTGGTGCACATCTATCGCAAGCATGTGGAATTGCGCGAGATCAACAACTGCAAGCCCCTGCCATGGGTCAAGCTGCCCTGATTTGATGTCGTCATGCTGCGCCTGACCGAACTCAAATTGCCG